>Ga0180217_1004624_pt1 | contig 10786 bp, 10 predicted proteins | sample eDN3rd37CBELigOP_FD_128521 | JGI IMG/M metagenome (GOLD analysis project Ga0180217, IMG submission 128521) | Enriched Organic Plus compost microbial communities from Emeryville, California, USA - eDNA 3rd pass 37_C BE-Lig OP (version 2) (version 2) ... | reverse complement strand
GACAAGGCCCAGCCAGGCGAGGTGGATGAAGGCGCTGCCGAGCAGCGAAATGAACAGCCGGTCGCCGCGTGTCGTCTCGAACCGCAGGATGCCGACCCGCGGCGCGCCGCCCGGCGAGGCGAATTCCCACACCGCCATGAGCGCGAGCAGCAGAAAGATGGTGAGAAAGAACAGCGCGGTCGGGAACGTCCAGGCCATCCACCCGCCAGGCACCAGCGGCGCGAACCAGTCGGTCGACCCGTCCTTGACGGGAAGCATCGACTGCAACGCCCAGACGGCGGCCGCATAGACGGCGAGCACGATGGCGAACGGGATCGGCCAACGGCGGGTCGCGGTCATGACAGCACCTCGGAGAGGCAGAGGCATTCAACCGGCCGGCTGTCCATCACACCCTCCCCAGGGCAAAGCCCTTGGCGATGTAGTTGCGCACGAACCAGATCACGAGCGCGCCCGGAATGATGGTGAGCACGCCGGCCGCGGCGAGCACGCCCCAGTCCAGGCCAGACGCGGAGACGGTGCGCGTCATGGTGGCGGCGATCGGCTTGGCCGCGGTGGTGGTGAGGGTACGGGCGAGCAGCAGCTCGACCCACGAGAACATGAAGCAGAAGAAGGCCGCCACGCCGATGCCCGAGGCGATCAGCGGCATGAAGATCTTCACGAAAAAGCGCGGGAAGGAATAACCGTCGATATAGGCCGTCTCGTCGATTTCCTTCGGCACGCCCGACATGAAGCCCTCCAGGATCCACACCGCCAGCGGCACGTTGAACAGGCAATGAGCCAACGCCACGGCGATGTGGGTGTCGATCAGCCCGAAGGCCGAGTAGAGCTGGAAGAAAGGCAGCGCGAACACCGCCGGCGGCGCCATGCGGTTGGTGAGCAGCCAGAAGAACAGGTGCTTGTCGCCGAGGAAGCGATAGCGCGAGAAGGCGTAGGCCGCCGGCAGCGCCACGATCACCGAGATGATCGTGTTCAGCACCACGTAAATGATCGAGTTGATGTAGCCCGAATACCAGGACGGGTCGGTGAAGATCACCGCATAGTTGCGCAGCGTGGGGTTTGCCGGCCAGAACGTGATCGGCCCGACGATCTCCTGGTTTGTCTTGAAGCTCATGTTGATGAGCCAGTAGATCGGCAGCATCAGGAACACGATGTAGAGCGTCGGGATCAGCCACCAGAAGCGGGAGGCATCGCCCCGCCGCCGCATCGCGCGCGCCACGGCGTCGCTGCCCGCGCCGCGAACGGCGCCGGGGGCCGCGGCAGGAAGGTCGCCGGCGCGTGCAGCCGCTGACTTCAGCTCGGCCATCTCAGCGCTCCGCCCCATAGTTCGTCATAACCGTGTAGAACACCCACGACAGGAGCAGCACGATCAGGAAGTAGATGATCGACATCGCCGCTGCCGGTCCGAGATCGAACTGGCCGATCGCCATCTTGACCAGGTCTATCGAGAGGTAGGTGGTCGAGTTGCCGGGACCGCCTCCGGTCACCACGAAGGGCTCCGTGTAGATCATGAACGAGTCCATGAAGCGGAGCAGCACGGCGATCAGCAGCACCCGGTTCATCTTCGGGAGCTGGATGTAGCGGAAGATCGACCAGCGCGACGCCCCGTCGATCTTGGCGGCCTGGTAGTAGGCGTCAGGGATCGACACCAGGCCGGCGTAGCACAGCAGCACCACCAGGCTCGTCCAGTGCCACACGTCCATGACGATGACGGTGACCCAGGCGTCGAACGGATCGTTGACATAGTTGTAGTCGATGCCGAGCCGGTTCATCGCGTAGCCGAGCAGCCCGATGTCGACGCGGCCGAACACCTGCCAGATCGTGCCGACGACGTTCCATGGGATCAGCAGCGGCAACGCCATCAGCACCAGGCACACCGGCACGCCCCAGCCTGAGCGCGGCATGTTCAGCGCAATCAGGATGCCGAGCGGGATCTCGATGGCGAGGATGATGAAGGAGAAGGCCAGGTTGCGGCCCATCGCCTGCCAGAACCGCTCGGAGTGCAGCATCTCCTCGAACCATTCGGTTCCGGCCCAAAAGAACTGGTTGTTTCCGAACGTGTCCTGAACCGAGTAGTTGACCACCGTCATCAGCGGGATCACCGCCGAGAACGCCACCAACACCACCACCGGCAGGACCATGAACCAGGCGCGGTTGTTCCAGGGCTTGTCCATGCCGGTCAGGCCCCCGTCTCGACACGCCAGGAGTCGGCGTAGAGGTTGATACCCGCAGGATCGAAGTGCACGCGCGGTTCGGCCGGGATGGACTCGTCCTCGCCGACGATCGCCGCGATTTCCTGTCCGGCGAGAGTCGCGCGCACCACCTTGTGGCGACCGATGTCCTCGACCTTGGTGACTGTGACCGGAATGCCTTCGGCGCCCACCTTCACATATTCCGGCCGGATGCCGAGTTCGGTAGCCGCGCCTTTCGGAGCGCCGGGAAGCGCGATCAGATGCTCGCCCAGGCGCGCAGTCACGCCCTCCACTTCCACGGGAAGGACGTTCATGCCCGGGGAACCGATGAAATAGCCGACGAAGGTGTGCTTCGGCCGTTCGAAGAGCGCGTCGGGGGTGCCTATCTGTACGATCTGCCCGTCGTACATGACCACGACGTTCTCCGCGAAAGTCAGAGCCTCGGTCTGGTCGTGGGTCACGTAGATCATCGTGTAACCGAAGCGCCGGTGAAGCTGCTTGAGCTGCGAGCGCAGCACCCATTTCATGTGGGGGTCGATGACCGTCAGCGGCTCGTCGAAGAGGATGGCGTTGACGTCGGAGCGCACCAGCCCTCGGCCGAGCGAGATCTTCTGCTTCTGATCGGCCGTCAGCCCCCTCGCCCGCCGTTTCGCCCAGTCGCTCAACCCGATCATCTCAAGCGTCTCGCGCACCTTGCGGTCGACTTCCGCCGCCGGCACGCCGCGGTTGCGCAGCGGGAAGGCGAGATTGTCGTAGACGGTCATGGTGTCGTAGATCACCGGGAACTGGAACACCTGCGCGATGTTTCGTTCCTGGGTCGACAGGTTCGTCACGTCGCGACCGTCGAACAGGAGGCGCCCGTGGGACGCCTGGAGCAGACCCGAGATGATGTTGAGCAGCGTGGTCTTGCCGCATCCCGACGGACCCAGCAGCGCATAGGCGCCGCCGTTCTCGAAGGTGTAGTCCACCTCCCGCAGCGCATAGTCGCGTTCCGACTTCGGATGGGCGACGTAGGAGTGACGGATATGGTCGAGATCGATGCTTGCCATCCGCCCCTCCCTCACGCCGCCCGGGCCATTGGCGCCTCGACGGCGCGACCGGCCTGGTCGAAGACCATCAGGTGGCGTGTGTCGACATAGACGCGCACCGTCTGGTCCGGTTCGAAATGATGGATGCCAGGCTGCAGCATCACCCAGCGCGCATCCGCGAAATCGAGATGGATGAAGCTTTCCGAGCCGGTGATCTCGGTGGCCGAGACCTTCGCTTCGAGCGGTACGGCACCGGGCGTGTGCTTATAAAGCGAGATGTGATGCGGCTGGAACGCCACGGTGTAGAGCCCGTCGGCAATGCCTGCGATCCCGTCCGGTACTGGCAGGCTGATGCCGCCTTCCAGGCCAAACGACGCACCGCTCTTGCGCAGCACGATGGTGTTGAGCGGCGGGTCGGCGAAGGTGCGCGCTGTGACGAGATCGACCGGATGACGGTATACCTCGATGGTCGGCCCGAACTGCGTGACCCGACCTTCCGATAGCGTCGCGGTATGACCGCCGAGCAGCAGCGCCTCGTGCGGCTCGGTCGTGGCGTAGACGAAGATGGTGCCGGCCTCGGCGAAGATCTTCGGCAGTTCCGCGCGCAGTTCCTCGCGCAGCTTGTAGTCGAGGTTGGCCAGCGGCTCGTCGAGCAGAACCAGCGAGGCGTTCTTGACGATGGCGCGGGCAAGCGCGGTGCGCTGCTGCTGGCCGCCCGACAGGTTGAGCGGCGTGCGGTCGAGATAGGGCGTCAGCTTCAGAAGCTCCGCCGCCTGGCGCACCTCGCGATCGATCCGCGCAGAGTCCGCCCCGGCCACGCGCAGGGGCGAGGCGATATTCTCGTAGACGGTCATGGCCGGGTAGTTGATGAACTGCTGGTAGACCATGGCGACGTTGCGCCGCTGCACCGGCACGCCGGTCACGTCCTTACCATCGAAGAAGACGTGACCCGAGGTTGGCGCGTCGAGGCCGGCCATCAGCCGCATGAGGCTGGTCTTTCCCGACAGGGTCGGGCCCAGCAGGACGTTGAGCGAGCCGTGCGCGAGCGTCAGCGACACGTCGCGGATGTGATCCGCGCCTGCCACCGTCTTGGTCACGTTCCTCAATTCCAGCATGACCCCTCCTCCTCGGGTTGCTGTCCTCCGGCTATTCGGCCGCCGTTCGCCTACCCTGCTCCGCCGCCATGAACTGATCGAGCGCCTGCGCTTGCTCCTCCGTAAGCCGCAGGCCGCGCTTGGTGCGCCGCCACAGCACATCTTCGGCCGTCATGGCCCATTCGTGCTCCATGAGGTAGCGCACCTCGATTTCGTAGAGATCGACGCCGAAATGCCGTCCGAGATCCTGGGTGGACTTTGCGAGACCGAGGAGCGCCTGCGCGCGCGTCCCGTAGAGCCGCACCAGCCGGCGCGCATGCCCTGCCTCCAGGTAGGGATGCATCTTGCGCAGCTTCGCGACTTCGGCTTCGAAGCCGTCATGGGCGAAGTCGCCGCCGGGCAGCGTCGAGCCTGCCGTCCATGGCTGGCCGCGCTTGCCGATCTGCTCCTCGATCTTCTCCAGCATGTGCTCGGAGAGCCGCCGATAGGTGGTGATCTTGCCGCCGAAGACATTGATCACCGGGGCGACGTCCTTGCCGCCATCGGCGCGCAGCACGTAGTCGCGCGTCGCCTCCTGCGCCTTGGAGGCGCCGTCGTCGTAGAGCGGGCGCACCGCCGAATAGGTCCAGACGATGTCCTCGCGGCGCACCGGCTCCAGGAAATACTCGCTCGCCGCCGCGCAGAGATAGTCGATCTCGCCCTCGGTGATCTTCGCCTCGCCCGGATCACCCTTGAAGTCGCGGTCGGTGGTACCGATCAGGGTGAAATCACCCTCGTAGGGTATGGCGAAGATGATCCGGCCGTCCTTGTTCTGGAAGAAATAGGCGCGCGGGTCGTCGAACTTCTTGCGCACGACGATGTGGCTGCCGCCGACGAGCCTGACATTGTGCGCGCCGTTCTCGCCGGCCACTCCGGCTAGCACCGTATCCACCCAGGGACCGGCCGCGTTGACCAGCAGCCTGGCGCGCACCGTTTCGACCGCACGCGTGCGCTGGTCCTGTATCGTCAGCGTCCAGTGGTCTGCGCTGCGCCGCGCCTCCGTCACCCGCGTTCGGGTTCGGATGATCGCGCCGCGATCGGCCGCGTCGCGTGCATTCAAAGCCACCAGACGCGCGTCGTTCACCCAGCCGTCGGAATATTCGAAGGCTTTTCGGAACAGGGGCTTCAGCGGCTTTCCGGCCGGATCGCGGCGCATGTCGAGCGTGCGCGTCGGGGGAAGCAGCTTGCGGCCGCCGAGATGGTCGTAGAGGAACAGGCCGAGCCGCAGCATCCATGCCGGGCGCAGGCCTTCCGCATAGGGCAGCACGAAGCGCATCGGCCAGATGATGTGCGGCGCCATCTTCCACAGCACCTCGCGCTCCATGAGCGCCTCGCGCACCAGCCGGAACTCGTAGTACTCGAGATAGCGCAGGCCGCCGTGGATCAGCTTGGTCGAGCCCGAGGAAGTTCCGCTCGCCAGGTCGTTCATCTCCGCCAGGAACACGGAGTAGCCGCGACCGGCCGCGTCGCGCGCGATGCCGCAGCCGTTTATGCCGCCGCCGATGATGAAGATGTCATGCATCGCAGACGCGTCCATGCGTCCTCCTGCACTTTCGCACTGCAGCATTATCGCCACTTCCGAAAGCTTGGAGCGATTATTTCGAAATCAGATCGAATGTCAAACGAAATGCAGCAAGCGCAGTCCGAGCCGGTCAGTCGTCGGTCCTCGGCGCCGAAGTCTCGATGAGCTGGACGTCGGACTCCCCGCAGATCCTGCGGATGGCGGAAGGTTCACAGCGGTCGGTGATGAAGGTGTCGACCTGCGAAAGATGACCGATCCTAACCGGCGCCGTGCGCTCGAACTTGGTGGAGTCCGAAACGAGGATCACGTGGCGGGCATTGGCGATGATCGCCTGGGCCACTTTCACTTCGCGAAAATCGAAATCGAGCAGCGCCCCGTCGTGGTCGATCGCCGAGGCGCCGATGACCGCATAGTCGACCTTGAACTGCTTGATGAAATCGACCGCGGCCTCCCCGACGATACCCCCGTCTGAGCCGCGCACCACGCCGCCGGCGATCACGACCTCCATGCCGGGATATACCCGCATCCTGTTGGCAACATTGATGTTATTGGTAATGACCATCAGGCCTGAATGGTCGAGCAGCGCCTTGCTGACCTCTTCCGTGGTGGTTCCGATGTTGATGAACAGCGAGGCATTGTCGGGGATGATGCGGGCCGCCGCCTGGCCGATCGCCTCCTTCTCGGCGGCCGCGATCTTGCGGCGCGCTTCGTATTCGAGATTGGCGATCCCGGAGGGGAACAGCGCCCCGCCATGAATGCGGCTGAGCAGCCGCTGGTCGCACAAGTCGTTGAGATCCTTGCGGATCGTCTGCGGCGTCACGCCGAAATGCACGGCAAGGTCGTCGACGAGAACGCGCCCCTTCTCCTTCGCCATCTGCAGGATCTCGGCATGGCGGGGCGAAAGGTACATCGGCGTTCCTCCCATTTTCGTTTCCGTGCCAAATAGCCCAAAACGAAAGTCGGCGGAAGTCGGCGCTCTTAGGACTCGAAGTCCGGCAGGGCCTTGAAAGCGTCCTTGAGCGCCACGGACCAGCCGTCGGAGATCTTTCGGTAGTAAGGGTCGTCCTGGCCGATGCGACGCTGCATGCCGACGCGCAGCGTATCCTTCTCGTAGAGCGTAAGGTCCAGCGGCAGGCCGACCGACAGGTTCGACCGCAGGGTGGAATCGAACGACACCATCAGCAGCTTCACCGCCTCGGCGAAGCTCATCGCCGGATCGTAGGCCCGCACGATGATCGGCTTCCCGTACTTGGTCTCCCCGACCTGGAAGAACGGGGTGTCGTCTGTGGACTCGATGAAGTTGCCTTCCGGGTAGATCATGAACAGCCGCGGGACGGAGCCGCGGATCTGGCCGCCCAGGATGAAGGAGGCGTTGAAATAGCTGTCGGCCGTCTCCCCGGATGGCGAGGAGTCGCGGATCACCTCCTTGACCGTCTCCCCGATCAGACGCGCCGTCTGGTACATCGAATGCGTGTTGAGCACCGCCGGATGGCGTTCCTCTAGCGGCTTGGCGCGGCCGTTCAGAATGCTCACCACGTTCTGCGTGGTCGCCAGATTGCCCGCCGACATGAGCACGACGACACGCTCGCCGGGATTTTCCCAGATGTGCATCTTGCGGAAGGTGGAGATGGAGTCGATTCCGGCATTGGTCCGCGTGTCCGACATGAACACCAGGCCACGGTCGATCTTCATCCCGACACAATAGGTCATTGCAATTCGTATCCGCCAATCGAAAGCGGATTACTGCTCCACCGAAATGCGGACGGCAAGCTTTTCGCTCGCCTGACCGAGCCTTATGCCCGATATCGGCGCAGCATCCCGGTAGTCGCGGCCGACCGCGACGCGAACGTAACGTTCATCCGGGCAGATGCGGTTTGAGACGTCGAAGCCCACCCAGCCGATCGCCGGCACGTACGCCTCCGCCCAGGCGTGGCTTGCGACCTGGTCCGATACTCCATCCATCATCAGGTAGCCGCTGACATAGCGGGCCGGAAGGCCAAGCATCCGCGCGGCCGCCAGGAAGATGTGCGTATGGTCCTGGCAAACACCCTTTCCGAGGCCGATTGCCTCCTCGGCCGTCGTCGTCGCAGCGGTGGCCCCAGCCTCGTAGGCGACCTTGTCGGCAATTGCGCCGAGGAGCCAGTGCAGGCGCTCGAGCTCGCTGCCCGCGGGCACCGAGGCCACAAACGCCTCGATCGCCGGCCCCGGCTCGGTCAGCGTGGTGATACGCTGATAAAGCCAAAGGGGCGTAAAGCCGGAATGCGGCCCGACGACCCCGGCCGTATCGAAGGTGTCGACGATGCCGCTTGCCTTGACGGCGACGACGTGCGGCTCTCCCTCCATGCTCACGAGCTTTGTCTCGTTGCCGAAGTGATCGGTGAAGCGGACCTCCTCGCGCCCGCCGTCTATGTCGATCTGCCAGGAAACGATGGCCTGCGTCTTGCCGGCCTGGGGTGTCAGGCGCAGGCGTTGCAGGCCGTAGCCGACCGGCACGTCGTATTGGTACTGCGTTTCGTGAACGATCTTCAGGCGCATCAGTAGAATCGGTAGTCCCGGGCGACCTCGTCGCCCAGGCGGTTGTTGTCCTGCAGGAAGCTGCCGAGGAACTCGTGCAGCCCGGTGTCGAAGACCTGCTTGATCGTACCGGCCTTCAGCCGCGTCTGGATGGCGTCAGCCGTGTCGTGGCAGCCGTGGCGCGTGCCGTAGGACTCGGAGAGGAAGCGCAGGCAGTCAGTGATGTTGCGGTAGCAGAAGGCAAGCGATCGGGGCATGCGCGCGTCGAGGATCAGGTACTCGGCGATGTTGGTTGGCCGATAGTCGGCTTCATAGACCCAGCGATACGACCGGTGCGCGGAAACCGAACGAAGGATCGATTCCCACTGGTAGTTGTCCAGCGTCGACCCCACCCAGTGGATCGACGGCAGCAGCACGTAATACTTCACGTCGAGGATGCGCGCGGTGTTGTCGGCACGCTCGATGAAGGTGCCGAGCTGGGCGAAGTCGAAAATCTCATTGCGCAGCATCGTCCCATAGAAGGTGCCGCGTATCTGCGCGGTCTCACGCTTGATGGTATCGAGGACGGCCGGCAGGTCGCGCTCGTCGATCGGGTTGGCCAGCACCCGCTTGATCGCCATCCAGGCTTCGTTGATGCTCTCCCAGGTTTCCCGCGTCAGCGCCGTGCGCACCATACGCGCGTTGCTGCGCGCCGTCTCGATGGAGGAGAGCACGCTGGACGGGTTCGCCAGGTCGCGCAGCAGGAAATCCGACACGGACGAGGCCGAAATCTCGGAGTGACGGTTGCGGTAGGAGAACTCGCAGCCGGCGCTCACCACCACGGAGTTCCATTCCTCGGAAGAATCCGCCGTCCTGGTCAGCGCCATGCGCAGCCCGGCGTCGAGCAGACGCGACATGTTCTCCGCCCGCTCGATGTAGCGGTTCATCCAGTAGAGGCCGTTCGCGGTGCGCCCGAGGAGCATTAGGCGGCTCCGCCCTGACGGCAATAGGCGGTAGGCAATCGGCAGTCCAATGCTGAAATGCGCTGCAAAACCATTCTAAACTGCCTTTTCAATGCTACGGATAAGAGCGCGTAGCATCTTCCCGACTTCTCCAGCCTTCCCAAGCAAGTCCTCTTCTTCATTCGCCTCTAGCATTTCCAGCCGCCCGGAAATGATCAAATGGGTCTCCAACTCCTTGAGCGAGCCCTGAGAAATACGCGGGAAATTCAGATACCACCCCTTGCTGTCGCGCCCATATCCCTCGGCGATGTTGGCCGGTATCGAAGTTGCACATCGTCTGATCTGCGAGGTTAGGCCATAGATTTCAGACTGAGGGAAATGTCGGGTGCTGCGGTAGCAGTCGACGGCGAGTTCCACTGCCATCTTCCACACCCTCAAGTCGCGATACGAAGCGATCGACGATTGCATCGGAGCCGGATCGCCGCTGCCCGACTGCCAACTGCCGTTTGCCGACTGCCCCCTCTCAGTCATCCAACACCCACGTATCCTTCGTCCCTCCCCCCTGCGAGGAATTGACGACCAGCGATCCCTCCTTGAGCGCAACGCGGGTCAGCCCGCCGGGGACGATCTGGATGCGGTCCGAGACCAGCACGAAGGGGCGCAGGTCGACATGGCGCGGCGCCAGGCCCTTCTCGGTCAGGATCGGACAGGTAGACAGCGACAGCGTCGGCTGGGCGATGTAGTTCGCCGGGCGCGCCTTCAGCTTCCGGCAGAACTCCTCTTGCTCCTTCTTCGAGGCGGCGGGCCCTACCAGCATGCCGTATCCGCCCGAGCCGTGGACCTCCTTCACGACAAGCTCGGAGATGTGCTCCAGCACGTATTTCAGGCTGTCGGGCTCGGAGCACCGCCAGGTCGGAATGTTGCCGAGGATCGCCTTGCGGCCGGTGTAGAACTCGATGATGTCCGGCATGTAGGAGTAGATCGCCTTGTCGTCGGCGATGCCGGTGCCCGGCGCGTTGGCGATCGTGATGTTGCCCGCGCGATAGACGTCCATGATGCCCGACACACCGAGCGCGGAGTCGGGGTTGAACGTCAACGGGTCGAGGAAGGCATCGTCCACGCGGCGGTAGAGCACGTCGATCTGCTTGTAGCCCTGCGTCGTGCGCATCGCGACATGGCCGTCCACGACGCGCAGGTCCTGTCCCTCGACCAGTTCGACGCCCATCTGGTCGGCAAGGAAGGCGTGCTCGAAATAGGCGGAGTTATAGATGCCCGGCGTCAGCACGGCGATTGTCGGGGGACCTGACACGTTCTCCGGCTTGACGGCGGCGAGCGACTGTCGGAGCAGCTTGGGATAGTCTTCCACGGGGCGCACCTTCACCCGCTGGAACAGCTCGGGAAAGAGCTGCATCATCGTCTCGCGGTTCTCCAGCATGTAGGAGACGCCGGACGGCGTACG
>Ga0180217_1004619_pt1 | contig 10791 bp, 20 predicted proteins | sample eDN3rd37CBELigOP_FD_128521 | JGI IMG/M metagenome (GOLD analysis project Ga0180217, IMG submission 128521) | Enriched Organic Plus compost microbial communities from Emeryville, California, USA - eDNA 3rd pass 37_C BE-Lig OP (version 2) (version 2) ... | reverse complement strand
CACGGATCCTCCGAGAGCATGTGGCAGGTGCGGATCGTGGCTCTCGTGCCAGCGCTCACGGAACTCGACGATGGGATCGCCGCAGATGTTGCAGATCGGATGATCGCCCAGACCCATTGAGCGGGCCTTGGCCGTCTCTTGATCAAAGAGGGTCTCGCGCTGCTTGGATGTGAGGCGGGTGCGGCGGGTCACGATCCGATCTCCTGCAACGCGGTCTCGCGCGCACTGTTGAGTTCAGCCATGGCCTCGTTGCTGCCGCCGCGATCCGGATGGCGCGTCGCTGCAAGTTGGCGATAGGCTTGTTCGATGCTCGCCTTGGTCGCTGTGGTGTCGGATGGCAGAGCGAGGATATCGCGCCAATGTTTGCCGGCCGGTGCCGGCAAGGCTTTGAACCCCGCGAAGCTGGCGCGGACAAGCGCCAGCGTCCCGTGCCGCAACTCGACACGTCGGGCCTCAATAATGTGATGGATCGCCTGGAGGTTCTTGGCCGGGGTATCGTAGCGGTCGACCGGAATGCAGAGTTGCAGACCGTCCCACACGAACCAGACGGCGACGCCGGGGTCCCTCGGCCGATCATCGGTCAGCGTGATATTGCTCGACATGATCGCATGCTCGAGCTTCTTGCCGCTATCGGTTGCGAACATCCGCAGCGACTTCGAGACATTCGAGCGGGCGTTTTCGAAGCTGGTTCGAAACTGTCCGCTCTCGCGAAACTGCTTGCGCGGGAAGCCCTGCGGCCAATGAAGGGGATAAGCCTGGACGCTCATGGGGTGGCCACCTCCTGGGTGAGCCAGCCCTGCGGCAACTCGAATATCCCTTGGCGACCAATCGCTGGTGCCGGCGGCGTCAGCGGCTTGACATCGGTCAGCAACCAAGCCCATCGGCCTGGCGCGTAGTCGCCAAAATCGTCATAGCGGACCGTGAAGCACTCGGGCATCTGTCGGCTGGTGATACGCCGGACGACGCTTGCGGCTGGCATCGCGGTGCCCTTGGCTGGATCTCCAAGTTGAAATGCGGCGTCCAAGCGGGCTATGCAGACAACGCATCCGACCGGCATCAAAGCTTGGCCAAACCGCCCCATCAATTCGTCGGGCGTGTCCGCCATAGACGCCTCGAGCTTGTCGGCAAGCGCGAAGCCGCCCGTCTCGTGCTGGCCGTACATCAATTCTTCGGCGAACTCGGCCGCGCCGCGATCGATGCGCTTGGCTGCATGGATTGCGATCGGCTGGCCGATCAATTCGCGTGGCGGTGCCCAGCTTCGCGTCTCGTAAGGCTTGACACCGGCCGCGATCAGAGAGGCCCATGGCTGCCAGAGTGATATGGCTTTCACGACAGCCTCCTCCCACCACAATGAATGCACCGCTGATGACCATCCGCGATGCTGTATTGATGCTGACCGTCAAAGGATCGGTCGCAGGGATCGATCACAGTCCCGAAGTCATCGACCTCGATGTCGTCATAGACGAGGGTGCAGTCATCGATGGACTGGATGTCGTCGAGACGGGCGAGGGGTGGGCTGCCGCGCAACTCGATCATTGGATCGTGGCCGTTCATTCTTCTTCACCGAGCACGAAACAGGCCCCAACCGCGATGACGAGCGCGAGCGCCGTGACCATCGCGAGGATCAAAGGGAGATAAGGGTTCATTGGGTGCGCTCCTGGTGCTTGGCGAAGAGCGAGCGGATTTCGCGTCGCCCAGCGAAACGAAACGCGACGTGACGCAACACCACACACACTACTGAGGCTGGGGATACAGCACGCGATGCAACGTTCGGGACGTTGCATCCATGTAAGAATTGGTGGCGCGACCCGATTCGGGTCAGGTCGCGCCCGATACCCACAGCGTGCAGGAGAACGCCATGCGCATCGATTTGAGTGCGAATTTGACTATTGGCGGCGATCAGCCGCCGCCCCCGCCGCCCCCAACGGACAGCGATAACAAGCGCGGCACTGGTGGACGGCCGCCGCGGACTTAGTGCGGGATGTAGGCCCCGGCGATCGCTGCTAGGACAGCGATGATCGGGGCCACAGCCCCGCTGATCTTGGCGCGATTGAGTGCCCGAGCTTGAGCAAAGTTCACGGCGTTGTTCTGGCTGGTCTTTGTCGAAAGATTTTCGAGGTAGGCAGAAAGCGCCTGTTCTCGAGAGATATCCGAGCGTAGCGACCAAAGCCAAAATGATGCTTCGCGACCAGGAAGGCTCAGGCTGCTGCCACTCAGGGCCCGAAAGCAAAACGCAGTCCCGAGCGTCAATGCGAGCGCTGCTCCAAGGAGAGCGCCAGCTATAGGGCGCGATGCGACTGCATATTGCGCCGAGGGAAAGCTGGTTAGTGTGGCAGCAGCGCCGGTCACTGCAGCAACCGCGAGAGTCACGTAAAACCGCAGCAGTGATAGCGCTTGATTGTCGGCGGCGTAGATCAAGTCGACGACAGCGGCGTGCCGTGTGCGCGCGTCTTCGATCATCGTTTGGAAGTCGCCCTTGTCTAGATCCATATTGTGCTCCCCCTTGAGCATCGTGACTGGTGCGGACCCGCACCGCAAGCTTGTGATACGCTCCCTGTCCTTTGAGGACGGGTAGGGTGATGGAATGAGAATGATCGTGTTGATGGCCGCAGGTGCCGCGACCTTGGCGGGATGCATGACAACGCCAGATCCCACGGAGGTCGGGCCGCCTCCGGCGAACTACAAGGCCATCATGGCGGAGCATGTCCGCACGGCGTTCTTCGATCCCTACAGCGTCAGGGATGCGAGCATCGCACCGCCCAAGGCGGGCAACCTTTCGACGGAAATGATGACCGTTGCGACGGGCCACATCGTCTGCATGAAGGCAAACGCCAAGAACCGCATGGGCGCCTACATCGGTCTCACGACGTCGGCTTACCTGATCCGGGATGGAAAGGTGGCCGCATCCCATGACGGGTTGGACCATTATGAAGTCCGGACCGCCTGCGCGGATGCGGTCTACGAACCGTTCCCGGAGATTGAGGAGACGTCCGGCGCCCGAGATCGTTGAGGCTGCTGCATCGGGTGCAATGTTGGCCGCTGGATTGCTTGGCACGCCCGCCTCCCGTGGGTGACGGGAGGCATAGTAGCATTGCTAATAATTCGCGCAAGCCGAAAAAACAGTGATGCTAATAATATTATTCTGAGCGGCTCCGATCGCGTAGCGATCGGGCAATTTCTAGCACGTCCTCTTGCCGCCCGGGCGGGAGCGCATCGAAGACGTCCTCAATCGTTTCGGGCAGACTCGGATCGCGATACAGCAACTGCTTGCTGGTGATTTCGAGCGCGCGAGCCAACTCCTCAATGTGGGTCAAATCGATGTTTCCGCCGTTTTCCCACTGCGAAATCATGCCCTGGCTGTATCCAGCCTTTTCGCCGAGCGCTTCTTGACTGAGGCCGCGAGCCTTTCGCCATTGTTGCAGAAAGGTGTGAGGGTGCGATGGGCCGCCAACCTTCGGAATGTTCGTGCTTTTTTTGCTCATGCTCCGATGGTGGAGCGGGTGTGCCCATCGGTCTATGCACATATATTAATAATACTATTGACGCTGATTATCAGCATTGCTAATGATTTGGCATGCGACTCGCGGATTGGCTGGAAGAGACACGAACCACGCAGCAGTCCTTTGCGCGCGCCATCGGCGTGACGCAGGGCCGCGTCTCTCAGATTCTGAAGGGGGCTGTACCTTCGTTCCGACTGGTCAGGCGGATTGAGCAGGCGACCGACGGGCGTGTGACGTCCGATGATTTCGCCTGCGATGTTGAGGTGGCGCCATGATGCTAGCTCAACATACTGGCAGAGCGCCCGATCGCGCCCTCCGTCGTGGCCAGCACCGCATCGCGCATCTGATGCATGATCGATGGCAACGCATCGATTGGCGCGCGGATGGCGATCTTGATCCGGCGCTCTTCGCACGCGGTGCTGTGGCCGCGCAGGCGTTCGACCGCATAAAGGTAAAAGCGAATAGTAGATCCGCCACTTACTTCGGCGTCGGCTATTCCATCGATCCAGAGTTCCGGCAGATCGTAAGGTTGAACGATCGGCGGTTGCCCTGCATTTGCCATAAGGTTGCCTCCCAATATAACGCCCACGGGTTGCAACGCTATGCAAACTCGCACCGCACCAGCAAGGCGGCGATAAGTCACAAATCATTAACCAAGCCCCTTGCCGGAAATTTCACTGCTGCTGTGTATCGCTCCGAATCGGGTTGTGGTTTTCGGCAGATACCGAGCCGAGTCACCGTCGGCGCCCATCGCCAGGCACTGCATTTACAATGCGATCCGCGAGCAGCGCTGCATCCGCTGATTGAAGTACAACCTCCAATCTCACAGCGTTACCGCCGTTCGATCGCCTTGCGGTTGCGGTCGCTTTCAGCCGTTGCGAGCCGTTCCTCGGCCTCTGTCCATTCTTCGCTGCATGGGTCTTGCGCGCTTTCGGCATGGGGTGGGGTCTCTTCAATTCGAATGGTGAGCCGTCGCCGGCAACCCGGGTTTATGAATCCCGGTCGTCGAGAGCGAAGGACAACTGAAGTTCAGACCGCGCTGCAGGATGATCGATCTTCGATTGTCGGGTGTAAGTCCGCACCCAATATCTTTGACCGAACCTCCAGCACGGATAGCCCCGAACCAAAGTGTCCTTCGCCTCCTCGCCATGTTGGTCCATGGCTTGAGGCCTCGTCGTTTGACGCAGCAGGGCCGAACCCCTGCCGTCCACCGGCGCGGGACTGCGCCGGCGTGCTGCATCAGGGCGTCAAACGGAAGCCGACGACGGCTCACCTGCCATTTCACGGGAGCGGCGTGGCGGTTGTCACGCTGCATCGCGGCACCATCCCCGCTTTCCAAGGTGACAGCCGGGCCTCGGCACGCGGCCACATATCCGAGGCCCGGCTGCATTCCGCGCTGACAGGCGAGGGGACACCTGCCGGGCGCGGCAATCAGAATTCAGTTCGTATTGTGTTGCGTTGTGGAGTTCAGCGTTCATGCGTTCAGCGTCGGCCAGGCGGGCCAAAAGCGCAAATTCACCGGGTGAAAGAAGTTGCACCTCGAAGGGCAACAACTTGCACCCCGTGCTTCCATTTGAGCTGTTTTTACGGGCTGTTTGGCCAACCGATACGGCCAAGCAGGCAAGCCGGATCACGGGCCGATCTCTGCGGGCAGTCAAGTATCAACTCGCAGGCCAAGCGCACCCTCGATACGAAGACATCGTCGCGATGCTCCGAAGCGAGCACGGCTTCGAATTCTTGCAGCATGTCATGGGCGAAGCCCGCCCCAAATGGTGGCGCGGTGTCCAGAAGGCGCGCGGTCTCGGTGATATGCGTCGCCAGCTTCAGGATCAGCAGCGCCGTATCGCCCAACTCGAAATGGCGTTGGACTGATAGTGGCCCGTTATTCGTAGCCCCGCGCGGGATTGAATTGCCGTGTCGCCCGGTTGCCGCAGACCTCGCACCTAAGAATGTGCTGCTTCATGCCGAATGTGCCGAAGATTGGATCGTCGTCTTCAGCCTCAACGATCATGGTGGCGTGGCACTTCGGGCAATCGGTTGCGCTCGGCGCTCGAGAAGATTTGCTTCCACCTTCAAGCGCCGCCAGTCGCGCCTCCATCTCAGCCACCCGTTTAGGCAGGCCTACAACAGCCTTCCAGGCTGGAATTTTATCGAGGATTGCCAAGATGTCCGAAACCGACAGCATTTCCGTCCCCCCTCATTCGACGCCACTGCTCATGGACAATGGCATTGGTCAGTGGAGGGCAGAGTTTACCACTATCACGGTCGAGGCAACCAGGGATGGTGGAAAGCTGGTTCGCCTCACGGTCGATGGCACCTCCGCATTTCTCAATCTCAATGCAGAAAGCGCCCGGCATTTGGCGGCGCTTCTGGTCGACGTAACGGCGCACAAGTAGCGCAGATCTACCTATCCCACGCGAAAGCGCAGTTGCATCAAGCCCACTGGCAGGGTCCGACCCCGACGGGCTTGGAAGGTATGTTTCGCTGCGCAAGTAGGCTCGCGGCTGGGCGGACAGCCGCAGGGACGGCCGGGTCGGATAACGGCCGTCCCACTTATCTCAAATCAATCATCGGGAGGACGGCATGACACGCGCCAGGGTCGATAAGCGGAAGGTGCCCGAATTCTCGGCCGACGAGATCGATCTCGTCACCGATATGTTTCGGAACGGAGCGCGCGATAGCACAATCGCCGCGGCCTTGAACTTGATGCCCTGCAATGCGCACCGGCCACGCAGCGCCACAGCCGTCTATTGGCTGCGACGCAAGCGCAATCTGATGTCCGGTACACGATATCGGCCCTTGGCCATGGTCGGCGGAACCGACAGCCATCCAGACAGCACAACCATGCACGTCCTGGCTCGTGAGGTCGCCGCCGAAGGTGACCGCGCATACAAGATCGCGCTGCTTGCCGCCATCAAGGCTGGACTCGAGACCGCGCCCATCGGCGTCGTCAAAGATCGTCGACCACTCAAACCATGCAGGTTCGAAGCCGCGCCGATGTCCTACGGCGCGTCGCCTGCTGCGTCCTGCGCCGCCAACTGACTGAGCGACAGTTGTCGCGCTGCCGGCTGTACCTGTGTCCCGCGTGTCCCTGCGTGTTGTTTCAGACGGTGAGGGCCGTCGTCAGATTCATGTGGGGGTCCCATGACCGCGCATGTCGTGATTGGCAATACCCGCGCGTTGTACTCGCAGGACGGCACGCTGCTGGCATTCATCCCCAGGCCGCAGCCGATCCCGCCCCGGCAGTATCGGCTCTATGCCGATCTGATCCTGAGTGGCGATCTCCCGCAGCGCGACGTCCCGCAGCTCCTCGAGGATGAGCCGGAGTTCGCCGCCTGGTATCGCGAGCATCGCATGCTGCCGGCACATACGGCGACGGGGAGGGCGGCGTGAAGATCTTCGCATCGCTCCGTATCGCCAATCGTGCGCGCCAGGCTGAATGGGACATCGGCAACAAAATCGGCCTCGCCTATCGCGGCAATGAGCTTGCCGGCGAGGCTGGCGAGGCCTGCAACGTCATCAAGAAGCTTGCGCGCGAGCGGATGGGCATCGACGGATCGCGGGCAACGGTCGATCAACTGGCCGAAGAATTGGCGGATGTGGTGATATGCGCCGACCTGATCGCCATGGACGAAGGCATCGATCTCGACGCTGCGATCCGCCGCAAGTTTAACGCCACCTCCGCAAAGGTCGGCCTCAAGACGCGGATGGCAGACCAATGAAACAGTCCCGCCTGATGTCCTTTGCCGAAAGCCTTATCAATATCCTGGTCGGCCTCGGTGTCGCGATGGCCGCCAATGCGATCATCCTGCCGCTGCTGGGATTCCCGATCTCGCTCGGGCAGAACGCGATCATCGCGGCCTTCATGACGGTCGTGTCGATCGCCAGAAGCTTCGCGCTGCGTCGCGTGTTCGAGGCGCTGCATATCCGGCATCCGCTATCGCCTGGTGCGCTGGCGATTGTTGCCGAGCGGCGGCGCCAAGTCGAACTTGAGGGGTGGACGCCCGATCACGACGCCGATCATCGTGTTGGCGAGCTTGCTCGGGCTGGGGGCTGCTACGCCATCTTTGGTGACACCCGCGTTCAAACGCCTCCGTCGCATTGGCCCTGGGCATCCGAATGGTGGAAGCCCGCCGACTATCGCCGCAACCTCGTCAAGGCCGGAGCCCTTATCCTCGCCGAACTCGATCGGGCCGATCATGTGCGCAAGCACAAGGTGCCGGAGGTCAGCCATGGCTCGTGATCTCGTCGACATCATGGGCGGCAAGCGCGGCCGGCCTCCGGAGCGGATCGCGGCGGACGACATCGTCGAAGGCGAGGTCGAGCGCGTCAAGCTGATCGACCTTGAGATGGTCGAGCATCACCGCACCCGGGACGCCGTGCTCGTCTCCGATAAGGGCGAGGAGGCCAAGGCCGTCTGGCTCCCGCTCTCCCAGATCGAGATCCATCGCGAGGGCAAATCCTCGCAGGCCGTCAACCGCAACGGACAGACATCATCCCGGCCGGTCGTCACCGTGACCGTTCCGGATTGGCTGGCGAAAGAGAAGGGGCTGGTGTGACCGGCCATCATCAACGGAGGTTGGAATGCGACCTATCACTGACATCTTGCGTGAAATCCGCCGCGGCCGCGCCGTCGACCAGGCGACCCGAATGCTGACCGAAGTTGTCCGGGCCGTCGACGAAACGGGCAAGGCGGGCACCGTCACCATCACGCTGACCGTTAAGCCGGAAAAGGGCGGCGGTTCTCAAAAGACCATTGGCGTTGCGGTCAAGGCGAAGAAGCCCGAGGCGGATATCCCAGAGGCGGTGTTCTTCTCCGATCCCGAGGGCGACCTCCACCGCAGCGATCCGACACAGGAGGAGATGTTCTCCGAAGCGGGCGGCGGCGGAATCCACTCTGGCTCCGGCCCGACCATGCACGCGCTTCGCGCCGGCTGACCGGCTCGTTTCATCCATTCCAACCAGGAGATTGAAATATGAATGATGTTCAAGCCGTCGTCGATCTTGCGCAGCAGTCGGCGAAAGCTCACGTTGTGACCGGCGCTGATGGTCGTGAATTCCTGATCGTTCCCGGAAACGCGGAAAGCCAGGAAATCACTGATCCCCACGGCCTCAAGCCGGCCAAGCCCAAATACATCAACCAGGGGGTCACCCTGGAGACGGTCGACTCTCTGGTCGATTACGTCAGCGCCTTCAAGGGTACCTCGACGCGTCTCTTCGCGAATATCGCCACGAACACCATCGTCGGGATCGTCGATTACCATGCGCTGCTTCAAGCGGATCACACCGCCCATCGCGCCTCGATGGTGCTGCCATATTCAGAAGAATGGCGCGCCTGGACGTCGGTCGACAAGCGGCTGATGCCGCAGCTCGAATTCGCGCGTTTCATCGAGGAGAACGCGGCCGACATCGTGGCACCAAGTGCGGGCGAGCTTCTCGATACGGTTCGCGATCTCCATGCCCATCGCAAGGTGAACTTCACCAAGGCCGTCCGGACCGCGTCGGACAACGAGAACTTCGAGTTCACCGACGAGACCGAGGCTCGGACACGGGGAGGGCTCGAGCTTCCCACGAAATTTCTGCTGAACCTGCCTGTCTATTTTGGCGAGCCTCCGGTCGAGGTCTATGCGTTCCTGCGTTGGAAACTCGATGACGGGCAACTCCATCTCGGTATCCAGCTTCATCGGATCGAGCATGTGCGCCAGGCCGTGTTCAAGCAGATCGTTCTGGATGTGAGCGGCCGGACCGCATGTCCGGTTGTGTTCGGCAAGGCGTCGGGCTGACGCCGCCATGGTCATGCAGCCGCACCGGCAAAGCCCCAATCGTGCCCGCGAGCTTCGCGAGCGCGCCTGGGCTCTCGTGCAGCGCAGGCTGACCGGCCTGATCTGCGCAAGGTGCGGCTGCACCCTGGCCAATTATGACGAGCGCTGCGAGGCTGATCTCGACGATCGGTGTCCTGGGTTCAACGCCATCGAGTTGGAATCGGCTCGGGCGCGGCGGGAGCTTGGAATCGAATGATCCCGTTCCATCCCTTCGCCGACATCTTCGACCTCTTGGACAAGCTGGCCCTGTCGGAGTTGACCGAGGATATTCGCCGCAACGGCCTGCGTGAGCGGATCCGGGTGCTGGACGGTCAGATTCTCGATGGCCGGAACCGCTACCTGGCATCGATCGCCGCGGGATTGATCAGCCGGGACGACGAGCCTGAAGATCGGCCGGCGGTGTTCGAGCGCCATGTGCCGTCAGTCGATGGCGAGCCGCTTGGCTGGGTCATCAGCAAGAATGTCCATCGCCGGCACCTGACGGTCAGCCAGCGCGCGTACGCCATGGCCGAATGCGAGCGCCTTCGGCACGGCGGCGCGCGCCAGACCAAAGCCGAGCAAGACGCAAATTTGCGTCTTGAAGCCCCGACCGAGACCCGGGTCGAGCTTGCCGAGCGCGGACAGGTTTCGGAGCGGTCGATCAACAGCGCCGCAGTCGTGCGCGATCGTGGCGTCGACGAATTGAAGGCGGCCGTGCGCCATGGCGATGTCGCGGTTTCGCGCGCCGAGCAGATCGCCAGGATGCCCGAACCGGAACAGGCTCGCGAGGTCGCTCGTATCAAGGGTGACCGCGCCATCATGGCGTCGCGCCAGGAGCCTGACGACAGCCTCGATTATTTCCCGACGCCGCCCTGGGCGACCCGCGCCGTCGTGGAAACCGTGCTCGGTCGGCTTGGGCATTCTGCATCGTTCCATGCCCAGAGCGCCTGGGAGCCGGCATGCGGCGAAGGCCACATGGCGGAGGTGCTGCGCGAGTATTTCGGCGACGTCGTCGCGACCGACATTCATGACTATGGCTATGGCGACAGGGTTTCCGACTTCCTCGCGCGCGATGCTGACAACGTCGAGGCCGATTGGATTTTCTGCAATCCGCCATTCGGCGACAAGGCGGAGGCATTCGTCCTCAAGGCGCTCGAGCGGGCCCGTATCGGCGTTGCGATGTTTCTGCGTTTGCAGTGGCTTGAAACCATTGGACGCTACGAGCGGGTCTTCCAGCCGCACCCGCCGGCGGTGATCGCGCAGTTCGCGGAGCGCGTGCCGGTCCATAAGGGGCGATGGGAGCCTGACGGCGACACGGCGACGGCGTACCTTTGGATCGTCTGGCTCAAGCAGGCATCGGGTCCGCGCCGCACAGAGTTCTATTGGATCCCGCCCGGCCAACGTGATGCGTTGACCTATGAAGGCGACATCGAGCGCTTCACAGCTAATCCGGTGATCAAAGCCGAGCGCGTCAAATGCGACGAACCATT
>Ga0180217_1004617_pt1 | contig 10794 bp, 11 predicted proteins | sample eDN3rd37CBELigOP_FD_128521 | JGI IMG/M metagenome (GOLD analysis project Ga0180217, IMG submission 128521) | Enriched Organic Plus compost microbial communities from Emeryville, California, USA - eDNA 3rd pass 37_C BE-Lig OP (version 2) (version 2) ... | reverse complement strand
TCATCCGACGCTCGCCGAGGGCTACACGCCTCCCCCGCTGATCCGCGCGTACCGGGGCGAACGTCCCGAGACGGCGCCGATCTGGTTCATGCGACAGGCGGGTCGGTCGCTGCCCGAGTACCGCGAGCTGCGCCTGGGCACCGACATGCTCGACGCGTGCCTCAACCCCGCGATGGCGGCCGAGATCACGCTGCAGCCGGTGCGCCGGCACGGCGTGGACGCGGGCATCTTCTTCAGCGACATCGTCATCCCGGTGAAGCTCGCCGGCGTGGACGTGCGCATCGTGCCGGGTCGCGGTCCGGTGCTCGCCGAGCCCATCCGCACCGCGGAGGCGGTCCGTGCGCTGCCGCCGCTCGACCCCGACGCTCTCGCGCCCATCCGCGAGGCGGTCGGCCTGACGGTCGCCGAACTCGGCACCGCGACTCCCCTCATCGGCTTCGCCGGCGCGCCCTACACGCTCGCGTCGTACCTCGTCGAGGGCGGCCCCTCGAAGGAGCAGCTGAAGACGCGCGCACTCATGCACTCCGACCCCGAGACGTGGGCGGCGCTGCTCACGTGGTGCGCCGACATCACCGGCGCGTTCCTCGCGGCGCAGATCGAGGCGGGCGCGTCGGCCGGCCAGCTCTTCGACTCGTGGGCCGGCTCGCTCAGCGTCGCCGACTACACCGGCCACGTCGCGCCGTTCTCGGCGCGCGCGCTCGAGCCGGTCCGCGCGCTCGGCGTGCCGCTCGTGCACTTCGGGGTCGGCACCGGCGAGCTGCTCCCCCACATGCGCGACATCGGCGTGGACGCGGTCGGCGTCGACTGGCGCCTGCCGCTCGACGAGGCCGCGCGCCGCGTCGGCGATGACGTCACGCTGCAGGGCAACATCGACCCCGCGCTGCTCAGCGCGCCGTGGCCGGTGCTCGAGGCCCACGTGCGCGACGTCCTCGCGCGCGGCCGCGCCGCCCGCGCCCACGTCGTGAACCTCGGGCACGGCGTGCCGCCCGAGACCGACCCGACCGTGCTCACGCGCGTGGTCGAGTTCGTGCACGCGAACGGCTGACCGGTCGGATGACGGACTTCTCGATCGTCGGCGGCGGCGTCTCGGGCCTCGTCACGGCGCGGCGGCTCGCGGCAAGCGGGGCGTCGGTGACGGTGCACGAGGCGACCGATCGCCTGGGCGGTCCCGTCGCGGGGCACGACGTCGCCGGGCTCGCGCTCGACGCCGGCGCCGAGAGCTTCGCGGTGCGCGGCGGCGTCGTCGCGCAGCTGCTGACCGAGCTCGGCCTCGACGGCGACATCGTGGCGCCCGAGCCCCGCGCGGCGTGGCTGCAGCCGGTCACCGGGCCGGCCGTGCCGCTTCCGGCGACCGCGCTGCTCGGCATCCCGGCGAACCCCCTCGCCGACGACGTCGTGCGCGTCGTCGGCCGCGACGCCGCCGAGCGCGCCGTGGAACTCGACGCCGCACCGCTCGGCCAGCTTCCGGCCTCACTCGGCGCCCTGGTGCGCGAGCGCCTCGGCGCCGATGTGCTCGACCGCCTGGTCGCGCCCGTCGTGCACGGCGTGCACTCGCAGCATCCCGATCAGCTCCCCGTCGAGCGCGCACACCCGGCCCTGCGCGACGCCGTCGCCGAGACCGGTTCGCTGAGCGCCGCCGTCGCGCGGCTGCGTGCGGCCGCTCCCCCGGGCTCCGCCGTCGGCGGCATCCGCGGCGGCATGAACCGCCTCGTCACCGCGCTCGCCGACGACGTCGCGCGCCTCGGCGGCGACATCGTGCTGGGCTCGCGCATCGACGACCTCTCGACCCTGCCCGGCACCGTGATCGTGGCGGCCCCCGGCGTCGCCGCGCCCGCCGCACCTGCCCGGCGCATCGACCTCGTGACCCTCGTCGTGGAGCAGAGCGAACTGGATGCCGCGCCTCGCGGCACCGGACTGCTCGTGGCCGCCGGAGCTCCGGTCGCCGCCCGCGCCCTCACGCACGCCACCGCCAAGTGGGGGTGGCTGCGCGACGCCGCCTCCGGACGCCATGTCGTGCGCCTGTCCTACGACGCGCTGCCCGCCGACCCGATCGCCGCGGCGCAGGCCGACGCCGAGACGCTGCTCGGTGTGCGGCTGCCGGTCGTGGCCGGCACGGCGCACGTGACGTGGCTGCGTCCCGCCGCCGCGCCCACTCCCGCGGGTCTCACCGTCGTCGGCGAGACCGTCGCGGGCTCGGGCATCGCCGGCATCGTGGTGCACGCCGAGCGCACCGCCGCAGCCCTCCTCGAGGCGCCCGGGACAGCACCCGGCGCCGGAGACTGACGCGACGCGAAGACCGCCGTGCAACCGGGGGAGATAAACCCGACGCACGGCCGAACGTCCCCTCAGGGAGGGGTGAAAGGATGGAAGCATGAGCGATTCCCCGGCTGTCCCCGTCACCGAGAGCGAGAAGCTCGGCTACACCCTGTGGGCCGTCTTCCGTCGCGACCCGAACCGTCCCACGCCCACCGGCGACCTGACGCAGGCGGTCTCCGAAGTCGAGGCATCCGGTGTCGTCGTCCGCGGCTTCTACGACGTCTCGGCCCTGCGCGCCGACGCCGACATCATGATCTGGCTGCACGGCAAGTCCGAGGAGAACACCGCCCCCGAGAAGCTGCAGGCGGCGCTGCGCACCCTCCGCCGCGCCGAGCCGCTCGCGTCGCTGCTGCCCGTCTGGAACGCGATGGGCGTGCACCGCGACGCCGAGTTCACCGCGAGCCACCTCCCCGCGTTCATGCGCGGCAAGGACCCGGAGGCGTGGCTCACCGTCTACCCGTTCGTCCGCTCGTACGACTGGTACATCCTCCCCGACGAGGAGCGCCGGGCGATGCTCGCCGACCACGGCCGCAAGGGGGCCTCGCACACCACCGTGCTGAGCAACACCGTGGCGTCCTTCGCGCTCGGCGACTACGAATGGATCCTGGCGCTCGAGGCCCCCGAGCTGGTCGAGCTCGTCGACCTCATGCGCCACCTCCGCCAGACCGAGGCCCGCCGCCACGTCCGCGAAGAGGTGCCCTTCTTCACCGGTCGCCGCATCGGCCTCGACGAGATCGCCGACGTCCTGGCGTGACGCCGGCCAGGGAGCAGAGCTGATGACCACCGTCCGCATCGGAACGCGTGCGAGCACGCTCGCGCTCACCCAGACCGGAATGTTCGCCGACGACCTCGCCGACGCCACCGGCGTCGAGATCGAGATCGTGCGCATCACGACGCACGGCGACCGCTCGAACGAGCCGCTGTCGCGCGCGGGCGGCACGGGCCTGTTCACCGGCGCCCTGCGCGACGCGCTGCTGGCCGACGAGTGCGACGTCATCGTGCACTCGCTCAAGGACCTGCCCACCGCGCCCCACGATCGCATCGCGATCGGGGCGATCCCCGTCCGGGAGGACCCGCGCGACGCCCTGTGCGCGCGCGACGGCCTGACACTCGCCGAGCTGCCGGCCGGCGCCCGCGTCGGCACCGGCTCGCCGCGCCGCATGGCGCAGCTGCGGGCGCGCCGTCCCGACCTCGAGGTGGTCGACATCCGCGGCAACGTCGAGACGCGCCTGGGCAAGGTCACCAGCGGCGAGCTGGATGCCGTGATCCTGGCCGCCGCCGGGCTCAACCGCATCTCGCACACCGACGTCGTCACCGAGTACCTCGACCCCGACCAGTGGCCGACGGCCCCCGGGCAGGGCGCGCTCGGCGTGGAGGTGCGCCGTGGCGAGGAAAACCTCGTGAAGGCCCTCGACCATGCCGAGACACGCGCCGCGGTCACCGCCGAGCGCGAGGTGCTCGCCCTCCTCGAGGCCGGCTGCTCCGCGCCCGTCGGCGCCCGCGCCGTCATCGACGCCGGGCTCCTCCTGCTGTCGGCCAGCGTCTACAGCCTCGACGGCACGACGGTGCTCACCTCGTCGCACGCCGCCGCGTGGCCGGACGAGGGCGATCCGGCTCGCGAGGTCGCGGCATCCGTCGCCCGTGAACTGCTCGATGCCGGCGCCGCCGGCCTGACGGAGGCACGCCCATGAGCTACGGTCCCTCGGAGCGCCCCCGCCGCCTGCGCGCGACGCCGGCCATGCGCCGCCTCGTCGCCGAGACGCGCCTGCACCCCGCCGAGCTGATCCTGCCGGTGTTCGTCCGCGAGGGCGCCGCCGAGCCGGTGCCGATCTCGTCGATGCCGGGCGTCGTGCAGCACACGACCGAGTCGCTCAAGAGCGCCATCGCGGATGCCGCACAAGCGGGCATCGGCGGAATCATGCTGTTCGGGGTGCCCGAGCACAAGGACGCGGTCGGCTCCGGCGCGACCGATCCCGACGGCATCCTGAACGTCGCGACCCGCATCGCGGTCGCCGAAGCCGGCGACGCGCTCGTCGTGCAGACCGATCTGTGCCTCGACGAGTTCACCGACCACGGCCACTGCGGCGTGCTCGACGCCGACGGCCGCGTCGACAACGACGCGTCGCTCGAGCGCTACCGCGACATGGCGATCGCGCAGGCCGAGGCCGGCTCGCAGCTGCTCGGCCTGTCGGGGATGATGGACGGCCAGGTCGCCGCCGTGCGCGACGCGCTCGATGAAGCAGGGTTCGGGAACACCGCGATCCTCGGCTACGCGGCGAAGTACGCCTCAGCGTTCTACGGACCGTTCCGCGAGGCCGTGCAGTCATCGCTGCAGGGCGACCGCCGCACGTACCAGCAGGACCCGGCGAACCGCCGCGAGGGCCTGCGCGAGGTCGAGCTCGACCTCGCCGAGGGCGCCGACATCGTGATGGTCAAGCCCGCCATGAGCTACCTCGACGTGCTCGCGGACGCCGCCGCGGCGAGCCCCGTGCCGGTGTGGGCGTACCAGGTGTCGGGCGAGTACTCGATGATCGAGGCGGCCGCGGCGAACGGCTGGATCGACCGCCGCCGTGCGATCGAGGAGGCGGTGATCGGCATCCGTCGCGCCGGCGCCGACGCCGTGCTGACGTATTGGGCCACCGAGCTGGCGGGATGGATCAAGTGACCACGAACGAGACCGAATTCGCCCGCGCCCGCGGGGCCATGCCGGGAGGCGTGAACTCCCCCGTCCGCGCGTTCGGGTCCGTCGGCACCACGCCGCGCTTCTTCGTGGCGGCATCCGGCCCGTACGTGACCGACGTCGAGGGACGCGAGTACGTCGACCTCGTCGGCTCGTGGGGTCCCGCGATCCTCGGCCACGCGCACCCCGCCGTCGTGAAGGCGGTGCAGGATGCCGCAGCGCACGGCCTCGGCTTCGGCGCGTCGACTCCGGGCGAGACGGAGCTCGCGGAGCTCATCGCCGCGCGCGTGACGCGCGACGGCGCACGGCCCGTGGAGCGCGTGCGCCTCGTGTCGACCGGCACCGAGGCGACGATGACCGCGATCCGTCTCGCGCGCGGCGCCACCGGCCGCGACCTCGTCGTGAAGTTCGCCGGACACTACCACGGCCACTCCGACGGCCTGCTCGCTGAGGCGGGCTCGGGCGTCGCGACGCTCGCGATGCCGGGCTCAGCGGGCGTGCCCGCGCCGATCGCGGCGCAGACGCTCGTCATCCCCTACAACGACGTCGAGGCCGTCCGCGAGGTGTTCGCGGCCCGCGGCGCCGACATCGCCGCCGTGATCGTCGAGGCGGCGCCCGCGAACATGGGCATCGTCCCACCCGCGCACGGCTTCAACGCCGCCCTCGCCGATATCGTCCACGAGCACGGTGCACTGCTGATCCTCGACGAGGTGCTGACCGGCTTCCGCGTCGGCCCGGCAGGCTGGTACGGCATCGACCCGGTGCCGTTCTCGCCCGACCTCATCACATTCGGCAAGGTCGTCGGCGGCGGTCTCCCGCTCGCCGCGATCGGTGGTCCGGCGTCGCTCATGGAGCTGCTGGCGCCGCTCGGCCCGGTGTACCAGGCCGGCACGCTGAGCGGGAACCCGCTCGCCGTCGCCGCCGGCCGTGCCACTCTCGACCACCTCGATGCGGACGCCTACGCCCGCATCGACGCCGCCGCCGCGACGATCGCGGATGCCGCCACCGCGGCCCTGACGGAGGCCGGCGTCACGCACGTGCTGCAGCGCTCGGGCAATCTGTTCTCGATCCAGTTCGCCGCCGAGGGCCCGGTCGACTACGACAGCGTCAAGGCTCAGGAGGCGTTCCGGTACCCGCCGTTCTTCCGCGCGATGCTCGAGCAGGGCGTCTCGCTGCCGCCGTCGGTGTTCGAAGCGTGGTTCGTCTCGGCCGCGCACGACGACGCCGCCGTGGAGCGCATCGTCGACGCCCTCCCCGCGGCCGCTCGCGCCGCCGCCGAGGCACAGCCGGCCTGACGTCTCCGACGCTGCGCGAAAGGGCCCCTCGATGCGTCGAGGGGCCCTTTCGCGTGGTGCGCGTGCACCGAGAACGAAGAAGCCCTCCGATCTCTCGGAGGGCTTCTCTTCTGGTGGACCTGAGGGGATTCGAACCCCTGACCTCTTCATTGCGAACGAAGCGCGCTACCAACTGCGCCACAGGCCCGTGAACCTCGATAACACTATCACGACCCGACCCCCGCTCTCGAATCGAGCGGCCTCCTCGGGGCGTGTCGACACAGCGGCGGAGTTCGTCGCCGACGCGCCGGTGAGGGACGGCGCGAACCGGCGTGTCCGTGACGATCTCCGCCGCTGTGCAGGTGCGGTTGGCGCACACGGATGCCGCACGGCGGCGTGTCCGCGAGAACCTCCGTCGCTGCGTCTGAGCGGCTGAAGAGAAGGGCTACTGGCCGACGGCGCGGCGGGCCAGCAGCTCGCGGACGTGGGCCTCGATCTCGGCGTCGTCGACGTACCCCATACGGGAGAAGTCGGCACCGGACGCAGACCCCGACGCGGCGCGCGCGACGCGGGCGGTGTCGATCGACGGCGGGCGCTGGGCCTCGACACGGCTGCGCATCGCCTCTTCGCGGGCAGCCTGACGCAGGGCCTCGCGGGCGGCCTCGCCGTCGAGCACGGCGGCGGCACGGGAGCCGGCGGACGCCGTGAGCGGGCGGGGCAGATCGCGCGGCGCCCACACGCGGCTCGTCGTCTCGAGGGGCACGTCCTGCACGACGGCGGCCGTGGCACCGGCACGACGGGGCGCGGCCTCGGTCTCGCGGACGGCGGCACGGGCGGCGACCTTCGACATGCGGTGCAGCACGAGGAAGGCGGCGACGGCCAGGCCGACACCGGTCCACATGAGCACCTGCACACCGGCGGCGACGACTTCGAACGCACCCCACACGGTCACGCCGATGCCGACGGCCGCGACGAGGGTCGCGCCGAACCGCAGGCGTCGCCGGGCGCGTGCCGCGCGGGCGGCGGGAAGGGCGCGTGCGGCCGCGAGCTCGGCGCGGGCACGGGCCTCGGCCGCGGCGCGTTCGGCGCGGGCGACCTCCAGCTCGATGCGCGCCTGCGCCTCGGCGGTGACCCGCTCTGCCTTCGCACGCTCGAGCTCGACGCGGGCATGCTCGAGGGCGGCCTGCTCGCGCTCCGCGAGCGCACGCTTGGCGAGCTTCTGCTGCGCGGCCGCGGTGCGGGCGTTCAGCTCGAGGCGCACCTCTTCGGGGGTCTCACTCGTCTCGGCGAGCACCCGCAGCGCCTGGTTGAGGCGCACGGCGTTGCGCTCGGCGGCGTCGTACTGACGGCGGCTGTACCAGGACGGGAGCAGATAGACCAGCCACAGGAGCACGGCGACAAGGACGATGACCCCCCCGCCCAACACCTGCCCGCCCATGCCATCAACGGTATGGGACGCGGGGCCCCGGTTACGGCATCCCTCCGCGTGTCGTGCGCGTGTCGGGCGCGATTCGTTCTACGCGTGCAGGCGATCCGACGGCGGACGGGCCGCGGCGGACTCCGGCGCGCGACCCGAGAGCCAGCGTTCCAGCACGCCCTCCGGCACCTCTTCGCGCACCAGCGCGAACGCGTAGTGGTCGCGCCAGTCGCCGTCGATGTGGATGTAGCGGCGGCGCAGCCCCTCGTAGCGGAAGCCGAGCTTCTCGACCACGCGCAGGCTCGCGCGGTTCTCGGGGCGGATGCAGATCTCCATGCGGTGCAGCCGCAGCTCGGTGAAGCACAGGTCGGTCGCGAGGGCCACCGAGGTGGGCGTGATGTTGCGCCCCGCGAACCGCTCGCTCACCCAGTATCCGATCGTCGCCGACGACAGCGAGCCGCGGGCGATGCCCCACACGTTCAGCTGCCCGGCGATCTCGCCGTCGTACTCCATCACGAGGGGCACGCCGGCGCCGTCGCGATACTGCTGCAGCAGCCGCCGGATGCCCAGGCGCATGTCGAACGACACCGCGCCGTCGGGGCTCGTCGCCTCCCACGGGCGCAGCCAGTCGCGGTTCAGCAGCAGCTCGTTCTGCAGCACGCGCGCGTCACGCTGCCGCACCAGGCGGATCGATACCGGGCCATGCCTGCGGGGAGCCGTCAGATCCACGATTCCCCTTCGAACGGGCGGCGTCACAGGTTGGCCGCGAACTCCTTGAACCAGGGACGCAGCTCGGGACCGAGATCCTCGCGGTCGGCCGCGAGCTGGACGATGGCCTTGATGTAGTCCACCCTATCGCCGGTGTCGTAGCGACGGCCACGGAAGATCACGCCGACGACGCCGGGTCCCTCGGGGTCGGCCGCGAGCTCCTGCAGCGCGTCGGTCAACTGGATCTCGCCGCCCTTGCCGGGCTCGGTGCGCTCGAGGATCCCGAACACCGAGGGGCTGAGCACGTAGCGGCCGATGATGGCGAGATTTGACGGGGCGTCCTCGGCCTTCGGCTTCTCGACCAGGCCGGTGACCTTCACCACGCCGTCGGCGTCCGTCTCCTCCACCGACGCGACGCCGTACATGTGGATGTGCGCGGGGTCGACCTCCATGAGCGCGATGACCGCGGCGCCGGTGCACTCGTGCTCGGCGATCATCTGGGTGAGCAGCTCGTCGCGCTCGTCGATGAGGTCGTCGCCGAGGAGCACCGCGAACGACGAGTCGCCCACGTGCGCCTGCGCGCGCAGCACCGCGTGGCCGAGGCCCTTCGGCTCACCCTGGCGCACGAAGTGGATGTCGGCCAGGTCGCTCGACTCCAGCACCCGGTGCAGGCGGTCGAAGTCGCCCTTGTCCTTGAGCTTGTCCTCGAGCTCGGGCACCGAGTCGAAGTGGTTCGAGATCGCGTTCTTGTTGCGCCCGATGATCACCAGGATGTCCTCGATGCCGGCCTGCACGGCCTCCTCGACGACGTACTGGATCGCCGGCTTGTCGACGACGGGGAGCATCTCCTTCGGCATGGCCTTCGTCGCAGGAAGGAACCGGGTGCCGAGCCCCGCCGCCGGGATGACTGCCTTGATCGCTGTGTGGCGCATTGTCCGATTCTACGTGCGCGGCCCTCGACCGCCGGGCATCGGTGAAACTCGACATGGCTGGTCGGGCCGTAGAATCGGGGCATGTCCGACGCCATCGCCGATGCGAAGCGCGCCTTGCGCGCCGAGCTTCGCGAGCGTCGCCAGATGCTGTCGTCGCAGGCCCGCGAACAGGCCGAGGTCGGCATCCACACCCAGCTCGACACGCTCATCGACCAGCTGGGGGTGCGTTCGATGTCGTGCTTCCTGTCGACGACCAGCGAACCGGGGACCCGGTCGTTCGTGGCGGATGCCGTCGCCCGCGGCATCCGCGTCCTGCTTCCGGTCACCCGCGCGGACGGTCTGCTCGACTGGGCTGTCGCGACCCCCGACGGCGACATCGCCGAGGGGATGTTCGGACTCCCCGAGCCCGTCGGCGAGCTGCTGGGCCCGATCGCCGTCAACGACGTCGATCTGCTCGTGATCCCGGCCGCCGCGGTCGATCGCAGCGGCATGCGGCTCGGCTGGGGACGCGGCTTCTTCGACAAGACGCTCGGCTCGATGGAGCGCTGCCCTCCGGTGTACGCGGTCGTCTTCGACTCCGAGGTCCTCGACGAGGTGCCCAGCGACCTCCACGATCAGCCGGTCACGGGTGTGGTCACCCCGACCCGCACCCTGACCCTCGCGCCCACGCGGCGCTGACACACACCCACGAATCCGAGGGAGACATGCCCACCTACGCCTACGCCTGCAAGCAGTGCGGACACCGCTTCGACGCCGTCCAGTCCTTCGCCGACCCCGCGCTCACCGAGTGCCCGGAGTGCGGCGGCCCGCTCCGCAAGGAGTACGGATCGATCGGCGTGACCTTCAACGGCTCGGGCTTCTACCGCACCGACTCGCGTGCCGGCTCGGGATCCTCGGGTAGCGGTTCCTCCTCGTCTTCGACATCATCGAAACCCGAGGCGAAGGCCTCGCCCGCGGCGTCAGCTTCTTGACAGACGCCGGGTTCCCCAGACCGGCGGAAGCCGGATAGTCAGGAGGTCAGCTCGTGATCAAGGGCTTCAAGGAATTCATCCTGCGCGGCAACGTCATCGACCTCGCGGTCGCGGTCGTCATCGGCGCAGCGTTCACCGCGGTCGTGAACGCGATCGTATCGGCGATCATCGAGCCGCTCATCGCGCTCGTGTGGGCGCCGGACGAGAACGGCGCGATCGGCATCCAGGTGCAGGGGCTGCACGGCCCCGTCACGTTCCCGATCGGCGACCTGATCAACGCGATCATCGGGTTCCTCGCCGTGGCGATCGTGGTCTACTTCGTCTTCGTGCACCCGATGAACGTGTTCAAGGAGCGTGCCGCGCGCCGCCAGGGCGTCACCGAGGAGCCGGAGGAGATCCCCACCGAGGCCGAGCTGCTCATCCAGATCCGCGACCTGCTCGCGAAGCAGGACGGCACCGGCGCACCCAGGGTCTGATCTGCTGCGAGGTTTCGATA
>Ga0180217_1004616_pt1 | contig 10795 bp, 8 predicted proteins | sample eDN3rd37CBELigOP_FD_128521 | JGI IMG/M metagenome (GOLD analysis project Ga0180217, IMG submission 128521) | Enriched Organic Plus compost microbial communities from Emeryville, California, USA - eDNA 3rd pass 37_C BE-Lig OP (version 2) (version 2) ... | reverse complement strand
GCGAGCGCCTTGGCCGCCTTGCTCTTGTTGACCTGGGGATCATCGGCAATGGCCTTCACAAGCCGGTAATATGTCTTGTACGTGGTGTAGTTCTTAAGGACATCGAGAATGAACCCCTCTTCAATGGCCTGCCGCATGCTGTAAAGATGGAACGGCCGCGGCTTTCCGTCCGGGCCGTGGCAGCCGAAGACCTCGAGCGTCTTGTATTTTGGCGTGGCTGTGAAGGCGAAGAAGCTGATGTTGGGCTGGCGTCCACGCTTGGCCATCGTGCGGAGGATTTCTTCCTCATAGTCAGCCAGCCCTTGCGATTCGGCTTCTTCTTTAGCCCTCTTCTTGATGGCATTCGCAGCCAGCACGCCCTTGAGTTCGGTCGCGGCTTCGCCGGATTGCGAACTGTGGGCTTCGTCCACGATGACGGCATAGCAGCGGTCCGGCAGTTCGCCCACCTTGTCGGCCACAAACGGGAACTTTTGCAGCGTGGTGATGATGATCGGGGTTCCGGACTTCAGAGCCTGGGCCAGTTGGCCGGAATCCTCGTCGATCTTCTCGACAACGCCCTGCTTGTGGTCGAACTGATAAATCGTGTCCTGCAACTGCCGGTCGAGCACCAGCCGGTCGGTGATAACGATGACCGAATCGAAGACTTTCGCGTCATTGGCATCGTGCAGGCTCGCTAGCCGGTGCGCCAGCCAGGCGATGGAGTTGCTCTTACCGCTGCCGGCCGAATGTTGAACGAGGTAATTGTGGCCTGCCCCCTTGGCCTTCGCGTCTGCCTCCAGCGTGCGGACGGCGACAAGCTGGTGGTAGCGGGGAAAAATCATCGATTCTTTGCGAATCTTCTTTCCGCCGACGGTCTTCTCTTCGACTTGCAGGTGCATGAACCGGCCGAGAATGTCGAGCAGCGAATCACGCAGCCAGACTTCTTCCCAGAGATAAGCCGTCTTGTACCCATCGGAGTTGTCGGGGTTGCCGGCCCCGGTGTCATTGCCCTTATTGAAGGGGAGGAAGAACGTCTTGTTGCCATCCAGCCGGGTGGTCATCCACACGGCATCGGGGTCCACCGCGAAATGCACCAGCGTCCGCCGCTTGAACTCGAAAATGCGTTCTCGCGGGTCGCGGTCGGTTTTGTACTGGTGCTTGGCGTGCTCGGCGTTTTGGCCCGTCAGCGGGTTCTTCAGTTCGGCCGTCGCCACGGGAATACCGTTGAGAGCGAGCACCACGTCAATCGAGTTTTCGTGCTTGGTGCTGTAACGCATCTGCCGCGTCACCGTAAGGCGGTTGGCCTCATAAAGGCGGCGCGATTCCGGGTTCATCGAATGTGCCGGCGCGAAGTAGGCGACATGGATGAGCTTGCCAAAGCATTTGAAGCCGTGGCGAATGACAGACAGCGCCCCGGCCTGGCCGTCGAGCGCCTTGGCCAGGTCGTCGAGAACGACGCCCTCGGTCTCAGCACCGTGGATCTTCTCCAAAGCCTCCCAAACTTCGGGCTGCGTGGCTTTCACGAAAGCAATGAACTCTGCCGGGAAGATGGCCCGTTCGCGGTCGAACGTAGCCGGATCGCCCTGGGCATATCCGCCGGCGGTCAACAGGTGGTGTTCAATGGCGGCCTCGAAGGCCCGCTCGCGATGATCTACGGGCATGCGGCCTCCTTCTGGTAGTTGCGAACGTCAATCTGGCCGGTTACGGCGGCAGCGATGAGAGATTTTCGATGTTCGCGTAGCTTTTTGATGGCCGCCTCTATGGCGTCTCGAAGATCGCTAACTTGGTTCTGCTGTTTCGTGATGGCGTCGACGATTCGTTGTTGTTCAGACAACGGAGGTAACGGGACTACCGTGTTCTTGATCGTGTCCTGTCCAATATTCTTCATGGAGCCGCTCGTTCCATCGGCGTCCCGCTCGAACTGGAAACGACCTGCGCTCGACTCGAAGAACAGCAACAGGAAACTCGGAAGCACATCCACTTCCTGAACGCGAATGCGGTAGAGCTTGTCGCACAGAAGCAGCTTGGGGCGGATCTCGCCAACAACTGTGGCGCTGCCCAGCAACTCGCGGGTGTTGGCTCGGCTCATTAGCAAATCACCCTCCTTGATCTCGTACTCGGGGAGAGGCTTCAGCTCAGGGGGTAGCGCTTTGTTCTCGCTTGGGTCAAATTGCTCTCCGTTCACGCAACCGACTTTCAGAACACCCCACTCATCGTCATCGGCTTGTCTATTCTCACATTGGGGCGACCATCCTTGTTCGACGGATCGCATAGAGTAGCGAAGACGCTTTGCCTGCCAATGCGCCGGAATCTCTCCAAGCCAATCGATGCCGCTTGGCTTCATCGGTGCATTCGGGTCGAGCCCCTTCGTGACGGCACGGCTGATGATGGCCTGGCGTTTTTCCTTGAGCAGCTCGATGAGCCGTTGCTTTTTCGCAATCAACTCGTCAATTCGGGCCGTCTCCCGGTCGAGAAACGCAGCAATCGTCCGCTGCTCGTCAAGGGGCGGGAGTGGAACAGGAAGATTGCCGTATTTTTCTGCACTTACGTTCTGAATCGTCGCCTGAATGAAGGCACCACCAATCCACTCCCAATAGGGACTGGATTGAGTGAAGTAATGAATGTACTCAGGTATTGCCTTCGTTGTGTTCAACCTTGCGCGAATCAAGTATCCCGCGAAAGCGGCTCTGCCCCACGAAGGCCGATAAAAGAAGGACTTTCCAACCGTTGCTCCGCTTCGAGCAAGAAGAACATCGCCTTGTTGTAGAAGGTAGGGTTTGGCAACCTCCTCCGGCAACGAGCGGAAAGTGTCGTCACGGAGGTTGCCGTTCTGATCGATGTCGGTGATTCTAATGAATCGAGGTTGTCCGGGAGTAGCGTCATCACCGGCTTCATTCGCTCCATATTGAAGGGGTGAAGTGAGCAAGAATTTGAAACGACGCTCGTCCCAATGCTCCGGTTGTCGTAACCAAGACTGGTGAACCCGACGGTAGGCCGGATACCGCGGCCACCTTCGGCGCGGCACGTCAACCTCGATCTCTTGAAGGGCAGTTGCTTTCATCCCACCACCTCCCGAAGCATCCGCACAATGTCTTTTTCCAGGTCGGCGATTTCGGACTCGATCTCCTCTAGCGGTCGCGGTGGAGTGTACTTGTAGAAGTGCCGTGTCAGCGGGATTTCGTAACCAACTCGGCCAACCTCGCCGTCCTTCTCGTCCCGCTTGGTCTCGTCGATCCAGGCATCGGGAACGTGCGGCTTCACCTCGCGCTCGAAGTAGTCGTAGATGCTCTCCTTGAGCGGCACGTTTTCGGTATCGCGCAATTCGGGATCGGGTTCCGGGTTGCCGTCGGCATCGCGGCAGATTTCGGCGGTTTCGTCACGCTCGGACAGGGCGGAAAGGATTGCCTTACGGATCGGTGCGCGGAGCTTGACTCCGGTCCCATCGAATGCGGCCTCCAGGTCCGTAAGGAACGCATCACGGTCGTTGTAGAGTTTCGCAGCGTCCATCGTGCCGAGCGCGGCAAGAATCGCCTTCTGTTGTTCGCGTCCCGCCGTTTCCTCGGCGGCAGCCTGCTTCTTGTTCTTCTTCCTGGATTTGGCCAGGTTCTGAAACGCGGTGACCTCGCGAAGGCGATCAATTCGCTCCGGCGATGCCTGAAAGTTGAGACGCAATGGCCGCTCAACGGTGATCTGTCGGAAGCCGAAGTCGGCGTTGTCGAACACCTTGCTCACGACGAGCGGTTCGCCGTTGCCTTCAGCAGCGGGAGTCCACAGTTCGCCACCCTGGAAGTTGCCGTAGATGCGGGTCAATTCGTCAATCTGCTCCGGTGCGATCTCGTTGCGCTTGTTGTTCAGGCTCTTTCGCATCTTGCGGAAGAAGTGAACGCCGTTGATGAGTTGGACTTTGCCGCGTCTCTCCTTCGACTTGCGGTTCGTGACGATCCAGATGTAGGTGTAAATGCCCGTGTTGTAAAAAAGCTGGTCGGGTAAGGCGACGATGGCTTCCAGCCAGTCGTTCTCGATGATCCAGCGGCGGATTTCGCTTTCGCCGCTGCCGGCGTCGCCTGTAAACAATGGGGAACCGTTGAAGACGATGGCGATACGGCTGCCGCCGTCCTTCACCGCCTTCATCTTCGAGATCATGTGCTGGAGGAACAGGAACGATCCATCGTTGATGCGTGGCGTGCCCGCGCCGAAGCGTCCGTCGTAGCCGAGCGTCTGACGCTCCTTTTCGATGGCGTCCTTCTCCGGCTTCCATTCGACGCCAAAGGGAGGATTGGCCAAGAGGTAATCGAACCGTTCGCCGGAAAACCCGTCCTTGGTGAAGCTGCTGCCGAAGACGATGTGGTCGATGTTGTGCCCTTTGATGAGCATGTCTGAGCCACAGACGGCATAGGATTCCGGGTTGTGGTCCTGACCGAAAACTTCGAGCCGGGCGTCCGGGTTGAGTTCGTGCAGGTATTCGTCGGCGACGGCCAGCATGCCGCCCGTGCCGCAGGCGGGGTCAAAGAGTGTGCGGACGATCCCTTTCTTGACAAGCAAGTCGCGATCGGGGGCAAAAAGCAAATTGACCATCAACCGGATCACTTCGCGCGGCGTGAAGTGGTCGCCCGCTGTTTCGTTCGCCGCTTCGTTAAATCGCCGGATCAATTCCTCGAAGATGTATCCCATCTCGATGTTCGACACACGATCCGGGTGCAGGTCGAAATCGGCGAACTTCGAGACGACGAGATACAGCCGGTCGTTTTCGTCCAGCCGGGCAATCTCCGGCTCAAAGTTGAACTTCTCAAAGATGTCACGAACCCGCGATGAGAAACCTTTGATGTAGGCCGTCAGATTGGCTGCGATCTTGTCCGGCTCGCCTTTGAGCTTCTTGAAGTCGAGCTTGCTGGTGTTGTGGAAAGACGCCTTGGCGACGCGATTCAGGATCGGCTCGGCGTTAGAAACCTTGCCGCCCTTGAGTTCGGCGGCCTTCGCCAGCACCTTTTCTTTGGTCGGTTCCAGCACGCAATCGAGCCGGCGCAGCACCGTCAGGGGTAGGATGACGCGCCCATACTGCGGCGGCTTGTACGGCCCACGCAGCAGATCTGCCACGCTCCAGATGAAACTGACTTTCTCGCCGAAATTGTTCACGCTCTTTTCACTCCCTGCTTTGAATCACTCCTCAACGTCGATTTCCTCCTCGGCTTCAAGCTCGCCGACGCCAAGTTCGGCTTGCAGTTCCTGGACTGCGATGCGGAGCGGATCGTAGATGGGGATTTCTCTGCCGACGATCTCAAACGTAACTGCCAAGGTGTAGTTTGCGGTGTTGTCTGGGTCTTTGCTCCAGCCTTTGTGCCCGCGTACCGCGATGCAGAAATCTTCCGGCAGGGCGTTCGAGCGGATGTAGGCCCAGTCCTTTTGAACGGTACCGATGCTGCGTCTCACGTCAGCAATCTGACCATCGCTGGATCGGGCGCTGATGGTCCAGCCAAAACTGGTGCCTTCCCGAGTTGCCGGGTCCTCATCTTTGACTGCCCGCGAAACGAACGATTCAAGAGATTCATCCTTACGGTTGCTCATCCAGTCCAGCCAAGTCGAAAGATAGCCACGGTGCGTCCGACGTGTGCGTCGAGGTTCGGCTGCGTATGAGAGCGTGACTTCCACGAGGATGTTGTAGTCCAGTCCTGCCCGGCGAATGTCCTGGGGAATAGGCACTTGGTAAACGTGGCAGCCGCCAGGCTTGATCTCCTGCTCACCTTCGGTAATCAGCGTCGTGCGATGATCGGTGTTCTTGGTGGCACGCTCCATGTCGGGGACGCCGTAGCCGATGCGGGCAATCAGCGCGGTTTGCTGTTCAGAGGTGAGGTCTCTTGCCCAATCGGGCCAGCGAGCGGATTGAACGATCAGGCCGCGATAAAGAAGGCAGGACTCCTGAGGCAGAACAGCCTGAAGGCGTGCAGCGATGCGACTGACCTTGGGTGCGGCATATGACGTACCAACATCGTCACGGTCAAATGCGGGGCCACCATGAAGCGTGGACCGCACCAGTGGCGGATAGCACTCTTTCGCATGACCAGGAGCCGTCACACTTGGCGTTGCACCGGGGGTGCGGAGAAAATCCCCGCCAAATTCGACAACTTCCGGTTTAATGGAACCCCAGATGCCCAGGCCAGAACGACTGAAAGCAGATGGTTCCCCCGCTCGTGATGCAAAACTCCGCCAATCTTCTTCCTCGTACACTTTGTAACCGACCGAACCAACGGTCAGGGCTTGCAGGCTCTGGGCGGGGTTGGAGAGGCGGCAGCACTGTTCGCTGAGGTAGTCCGGGTACGCTTTGCCGGCAATCAAGAGTTCAGCAACGCCAGCTTTCGGGGCAGGACATGATGGCCGAAGGTTTCCGATGCTCTGGATGACCAGGATGTCATGTTCGTTGCAGAGGCGGTCAATTTCTGCTGCCCAGGCAGACATGTGCTTTGTGCGGCACGGTGCATCGGCGTTGATAGAGTGGTTGAAGATGCGGGTCTTTCGGGGACCGTTGTGGTAGTGTTGGACCACATCCCGAACCAACGCGGGCGGGAGGATTTCTTCGGGAAGCTTGCACTGTGCGTTCAGGACACGGGCGTTTTGAATCCAGTTCTGGGAGTCAACCGTTCCATTTTCCGGGATGTCGTCGGCATAAAGCACAGCGCCAGCAATTCGTGTCCCATGACCGCCACTGGTGACGTAATCGGCTACATCAGTTTCCGGCGTATTCGGCAGGAAGCAGCGTGAGGTTGCCTTGTCGATGGCTGGTTCCAACAGAATGTGCTCTTCCTGGATTCCGCTGTCGATCACGCAAACCGTGGGGGCGTCCGGTGCGGGTGGATTGATCTTCAGACGGGTCTCGATTGCACGCAGTTCACGAGCGTGCTGTTGGGGTAACTCGATGTCGTCCGGTTCAGCGACCTCAAAGATGTAAGGATGATTGAGAATTAGGTCTTTGAGTCCGCGTCCGGGAATGCGGATGCGCAGCTCAAAGTAGTCTGGTGGAACATCCGAGTTCGGGGCTGCATCTCCAGTGATCTCGCCTTGGTAGAACTGAATGAAATGTTGAACCGTTTCAAGCCGCTCATCCTTGAGCTTGTCCCACTGCTCATAAGCTTCGTTGCGGGCCTGAGACCATTCAGTTTCCTTTTTCGCCCATGTCTTGTCGGTGAGGCGACCCCGCTTCGGTTTTTTGGGGAGAATCCAGTTTCCCTGGCACGAGATACTCACATCCACAAGGTAGGGTGCGTCGGTATCCAGTTGTGGCAACTCGTCGAATAGCTTCCCGGTCAGTATCCGCTTCAGCCGTTCTTCGCTTGTGAGGTCTTCGCGAAGTTCATGAATCTTCGCGATGCCCGCCGATCCCTCGACGCTGCCGATGAAATCGTTCAGCTTCTGCTGGAAATACGTGAGGGACTCGTCCTCGGACGCGACGATGACGAACCCATCTTCCTGTTCGGAAATGATCTCGAACCCGAAGTAGTGCCGCAGGTCGTCGATGTCCAGAACCGGATCAATTTCGAGTAAGAGCGGAATGCCCTTGTCGATCTTTGGAAGCCCGGCGGCGGTGCGGGCATCACGTTGTGCCTTCCAGTGTGTGGTGATTGTGCCGACCTGTCCGCCCAACTTGCCGCTATGAGCACCTCGATTTGCCCGGTTGTCCTTGGTCAGATCGGATTCGACGAAGCGGGGACGTCCATACCTTGCTGGGCCGTCTTCACGACGGACCAACGGCAGGTGCTCAAATTGGTGCGCTCCCGGCATAATGGATTACCCATTTCCTGTTGGCTGATCCGTTCGCTTGAGTTCAGCGATTGCGGCTTTCAAGTGTGCGGCCGTAACCAGCTTCTGGCCGCTCAGAACTGCGGCTTTGGCGGCGTCCTGGGCGGCCTTGACGACCATTGCGGCCGAGGAGCCGCACAATGGTTGGACAACGGCCTTCCAATCAAGGTTCTCAGAGACTTTAACAGCGGAAAGCGTGAGCTTGAGAAGGTTTTCGATTTCGACATCGCCCGGCGGCGGCACCATGAATACATCGTCGAACCGACGGAACAGGGCCGTATCGAGCGAGTCTTCGATGTTGGTTGTGGCCACGAGCAGACCGGGTGCATCATATTCTTCCATCAACGTCAACAGGGAATTGACGATTCGCGATGCTTCTCCAATGTCTTTGGATGTGGTTCGTGACCGGGCAATGAAGTCGCATTCATCGAGCAATAACACACACGGGCGCTCCTTAGCCGACTCGAATACGGTGCGAAGGTTGCTTGCTGATTCGCCAAAGTACGACGAGATCAGGGCGTCGAATCGCACTTTGAGCAGCGGCAAACCGACGTTCCATGCCAGACGTTTGGCTCCAAGCGATTTCCCGCAGCCTGGCGGGCCGTACAGCAGGACGGTTTTTCGGGGTCGCAGGCCGTAGGCTCCAAGTCGTTCGCGAGCGGCATACTCCTTTTCGATGCGGGCAAACCGTGCATCCACCTCTTTTGGAAGCACCATGTGGTGTTCAAGTGACTCGCGGGGAATCAGCGTGACAAGTGATTCGCCGTGACGACGGTTGGTTGGCAGGTCGGCCAACGTGCGCTTGTTCTCGTTGGCTGCGTTCTTCGCCCGTCTTGGCCGTGAAAGGATGGCAGCCAATTGATCGGCAAGCTTGGTGTGACCCACTTGCCGTTCCGATTCAACGACGGTGTGTGCAAGACGTTCCAAATCGTCTTGAGAACCATCGGCGATGGCGCGGACGATTCGCTTTAGGATGTCTGCGTTCATTACACACCTACCTGCATCTTGGTGTCGTCGCTTCGTTCATCGTGTCGCCTCAGCCATTTGCCCTGATTGAGCGGGTGGTACGTACTTCGGCTGCCGCACCAGAATGTAGTGCCAACCGTTACCTTGCTTTTCAGCCCGTATGTCATGCCCCCTTTCCCTCAAGGCGCTGACGCACCGCGAGATGGTTGGGATCGAAACACCGACTTCCTCAGCCAGTTTCGGCGTGGAAAACTTCCCCGTCCGAATCAAGCGGAGGACGTGATCCAACCGCTGTTCAATTTCCAAGGAACGCGCGTAAAGCATGCCGTGACCTCCTTTAAGGTTGTGTTTTATCTATCGAAGTCTGATAGAGTTGTCAAGGTCGGTAGCTCTTTCCACGAAAGAAGTTGCGACGAATCGAGGGGCCTTGCCACCACGATCCGCACAGACCGCAAACTTGCCATCCGAACGCCGGAACAGAGAAGAGGGAAGGGGGTGGTCCTGCCCCCGGTTGCTGGCCGGGGGCAGGTAGCCAGTTACCCGTGCCGATGCGGCCACCGACCAGCCGGGGCTTTGGCCTTCGCCATCGACCTTCCGCCGGCGTTCCTGCTCGATGCGTTCCTGGAAGGTCAACGGTGACTTATCACCCGGCTCGGCATGGCCTTCGGGTGAATTCTCTTCCGCATGCTGCACTTCGGCGGCTTCCTCCTGCCGGCGGCGGATGCGGGCGGTGATCGGTTCCTCGACGGCGGCTTGCTTGCGCTGGACGCGCTGCGGTGCGGCCTCGATGGTGTTGGCGGCCTTGAGGGCCTTGATGCGGCACGCCAGTTCCGATGCGCTCGGTCCCTTCTGGTCGTCCGGCTCGTGGTAACCTGCCGACAGCCCCGCCTTCAACTGGTCGCGCAGCCCGGTCAGTTCTGACAGATACACCTCGTGCGGGAACGGCTGCCCCAGTCGGCCCTGGTAATCGCGTAGCTGAGATTCGGCGATGGAGAGGTCTTGCCGGACCCGGACGGTCTCGGCGGCGTAGCCGCCGGCAATGCGTTCCAGGGCGTTGAGCACCGCACGCGCCCCTGATGGTCGCACGAGAGGCCGGACCGTAGCTTCCGCGGTCTAATCGACCGCGGCCACATTAAAGGGATGGCGCCGGTCATGGCATTGATGGAAATGCCCAGCCCTTTCGCGGCCTACTCGACCGGTGCCACTCGATGGCCACGATTTCCTCGCGGATCGTCTTCTGCGGTCCAATCGACCGCGGCCACATTGAAGCAGTTGCTCCCGCAACCCCTCGATTTCGCACGCAGCCTCTCCCGGGGTCAAACCGGCCCCAGCCACATTTAAGAGTCGGCGTGCCATAGAGGCCCGTCACCAGCCGAACCCTGACGCGGCCACATTTAAAGTAGTACGCATGTTGGCCGGTTAGAGGTTCGGTCCATCACCTTTTACAAGAATTTTTCTATTTCAGGAGTGGACTATGTCCAATTCGTCAAATGCCTCGCCGGGCGAGCAGCGTTCGCTGGGGCGGCCTGAGGATCGATTGGCGCGCCTTCTGGGCCGCCTGGCTGCCCAGCGGTGGCTGCGAATGCAGGCCGCTGCGGGACAGCAGCCAACGAACGAAGTTTCCGTTACTAGGATGAAGGAGTAACAGCAACGCGATGTTTGGAGGATTTGAACGCCTCAAACTGCGGCGGCCGCTCGCCGTATTCGACCTGGAGACAACCGGGACCAATCCGAGCGAGGATCGGATCGTGGAGGTTGCCGTTCTCAAGCTCCAGCCCGACGGCGGGTACGAGTCGTACCAGCAGTTGGTCAACCCGGGCCTGCCGATTCCGGCGGCCGCGACGCGGGTTCACTGAATCGCCGATGAGGATGTGGCAGATAAGCCGCTGTTCGCGGAGATTGCAGCGGAGCTGAACCGGTTCCTCAGCCGCTGCGACTTGGCAGGATTTAACGTCAAACGGTTCGACCTGCCTTGCCTGGCGGCCGAGTTTCGTCGGGCGGGACTACAGTTCGAAGTCGGTGGTCGAGCCGTACTCGACGCCCAGCAGATTTTCCACGCGGC
>Ga0180217_1004615_pt1 | contig 10797 bp, 9 predicted proteins | sample eDN3rd37CBELigOP_FD_128521 | JGI IMG/M metagenome (GOLD analysis project Ga0180217, IMG submission 128521) | Enriched Organic Plus compost microbial communities from Emeryville, California, USA - eDNA 3rd pass 37_C BE-Lig OP (version 2) (version 2) ... | reverse complement strand
TGAGGACGTCCGGATGGATGATCAGCGTCGTATCGATCTGCTCGGGATCGGTATCGCGCAGGAGGACCAACTCCTCGGCCAATTGTTCCAGCAGGGCTTCCGGCGTGGTCGCGTCGCTCAGCACGAAGCGGACCTGCTCCTTGACATAGACCGCCTTGGCGAACGGGCACAGGTTCAGGCCGATGACCGCGCGCTCGATCCACCGTCGGGTCAGCGCGATCGGATCCGGCGCGGTATGGCCGGCCGGCGGCACAAGCGCGTCAGTCACGGAAATTGTCGAACTGCAGCGGCAGTTCGAGTTCGGTCTTCTTCAGCAGGGCGATGACGTCCTGGAGATCGTCCCGCTTCTTGCCGCTGACCCGGAGCTTGTCGCCATTGATCTGGGTTTCGACCTTGATCTTGGCGTCCTTGATGGTGGCGGCAATCTTCTTGGCCAGCTTCTGCTCGATGCCCTGCTTGACGGTGACCTTCTGCCTCGCCTGCGCCAGGTTGGTCTCGACGTCGCCGAACTCCAGGCAGCGCGTGTCGATGCCGCGCGCGATCAGGCGCGCACGCAGGATGTCGGTCATCTGCTTGACCTGGAAGTCGCTCGGTGCGGTCTGGGTGATGACGTTGTCGTCCAGCGCGAACTTCGCATCCACGCCCTTGAAATCGAAGCGATTGGAGAGTTCGCGATTGGCCTGGTCGACCGCGTTGGTCAGCTCGTGTTGGTTGACTTCGGAAACGACATCGAAGGAAGGCATGGCCGGCTCGACAAGGTTCAACGGAGACGGCGTGCATTGTATTCCAGATGCCTGGCCGACGATGTGGCGTCGAATCGAAGGAACCCCCCAATGGAAGGTCGGGAGCGGCGCAAGGTCGTGGCCCCGAACCGTATGCCAATCGGACTGCCGGGTTTGCTGGCCTTTTCCGCCCATGATCCGTGGATGGCGGGCGCATCGCCGGCATGCGCCCGCCGATATCCCGACCTGTTGAGCGATGCCATGACGCCCGCCCCGCGTGTGGAAGGAGAGCGCTGACGCCATAATGCGGCATGCGCCGACACCCCCATTCCGCCGCCATCGTCCTGATGCTGCTGGCCGTCCTGTTGTTCGCCCTGATGGATGCCGGGCTGAAGCTGTTGTCGGCGAAGTACCCTCCGTTGCAGGTGGCGGCGCTGCGTGGCCTGTCGTCGCTGCCGTTCGTGCTGGCGTGGGCGCTGTGGACGGTGCCGGTCGGCAGCCTGCTGCGGATTCATTGGCCGCTGCATCTGCTGCGCGGCCTGCTGGGTGTCGCGATGATGGCCGGCTTCGTCTACGGGCTGCGCGGCATGCCGCTCTCGACGGCCTACGCCATCACGTTCGTGGCGCCGCTGTTGGTGACCGCGATGGCCGGTCCCTTGCTGAAGGAGCGGGTCGGGCCCGGGCGCTGGCTGGCCATCGCGGTCGGCCTGCTCGGCGTCCTGGTGATCCTGCGCCCGACCGGAGAGGGCATGATGACCGCCGGTGGCCTGGCCGTGCTGGTGGCCGCGATGTGCTACGCCGCTGGTGCGATCACGGTGCGCTTGCTGGCCCAGCGGGACAGTACCCAGGCAATGGTGGTCTGGTTCATGGCGCTGCTGTCGGTCGCCGCGCTGGCGCTGGCATGGCACGGATGGCGGGCACTGGAACCGATCGACGGCTGGATCATCGCCGGTGTCGGCGTGGCCGGATCGCTGGCGCAGATCGCGCTCACGGAAGCCTTCCGGCGTGGCGAGGCTTCACTGATCGCGCCGCTGGAGTACACCGCCTTGATCTGGGGCGTGGTGCTGGACGTGGCGCTGTGGGGCGTGTTGCCCGACGGCATCACCTGGCTGGGCGCCGGCATCATCGTGGCCAGCGGGTTCTATCTGCTGCGCCGCGAATCCGCGCATGCCGAGGCGGAGCATCCCTGAGTGCCCTGGCTGTTCCTGCTGCCGCTGGGGATGCTGCTGCTGTTGATGCTCTGGCTGCTCCTGTTTTCATGGTCGCTGTGGCAACGCTACCGACGCGGAAAGGCGACGCGGCGGGTCTGGCCCTGGCAGGTGCGGTTGAACCTGGGCCTGTTGGCCGTGGCGACCGGCGCTTTCCTTCTGGTGAGTGTCGTCCTCCAGCACTGGTGGCCGCAGCAATTGCTGCAGGCGGTGCTGGGCCTGTGTGCCGGTTTCGTCCTGGGCGGACTGGGCATCGCGACGAGCCGGTTCGAATGGCGGGAGGCCGGCCTGTTCCATACCCCCAACCCGTGGCTCGCCTTGTTGCTGACCCTGCTGGTCGCCGGCCGCATCCTGCTGGGATTGGTCCAGCTCATCCGGCACGGCGCGGGCTGGTCGCGGGATCCGATGCTCGCCGGCGACCTGCATGCCGGCCTGATCGCCCTGGCGGGAGCGCTGCTGGGTTATGCGCTGGCCAGTGGTTGGGGACTGCACCGGCGACTGCGGCGCCTGCGCCGTTGAACCGCGAAAAAACGAAGGGCTCCCAAAGGAGCCCTTCGCTGTTCCAGGTGCAATGCCGGTGGTGACCGGCGGCGTGGCTCAGAAGCGCGCGCCGATGCCGATGCCGACGGTCCACGGATTCAGGTCCGCCTTCTGGCCGATGCGCTGGCCGTTGCCGGTGATTTCGCTGTCACCGTGCATGTAGCGGGCGTCCGCGCGGGCGAACCACGACGGGCTGATGTTGAAGTCCACGCCCACGGTGCCGATGGCGCCCTTGGTGTCTTCCAGGCCGAAGTGCTGGCCGGCGCCGTCGGTGATGTTGTAGCCGCCGCTGTAGTTGGCCTGGTAGTAGCCCAGACCCACGAACGGGCGGATCGGCGCGTCGGCGTTACGGAAGTGGTACTGCGCGCTCAGGGCGTAGGGCTGCGAATCGATGTTGCCCAGCTTGCCTTGGTCGCCACGCACGCGCTGCTCGAACTTGTCGGCGGCGCCCCACAGCTCCACGGCGATGGCGGGGGTGACATACCAGCTGGCGCTCAGGGTCGCGGCGGAACCGCCATCCAGGTCCAGGCTGGAGTTGTCGACCGGCTTGGAGTCGACCTTCTGCACGGCGTAACCGCCGACGACGGCGAAACGCTTGTGATCGGAGGTCGAACCGTCCTGCGCGAACACGGCCGGCGCGAAAGCCAACAGCGAAGCGGCGAGGGTGAGGGTGCGGAACTTGTTCATGGGGGATCTCCTTTTTCTCTTTTTTGGCCCGATGCTTTTTGGGGCGCGAGCACCGTAACGATCCGTGCATGAACGGAGACAAGTCCGCGAAATGAATTTTTTACAACAGCGGTCCTGTCCAGCAGATATTCATTTTTCGTTGAGCGCAAGCCGCTCCCGAATTGGGTCATGAATGTGAATCCGTTGGCGTCCGGTACGGATTGCGTTAAGGTCGCTCGCGCGCGAAACGACACGGGAAAATCACGTCATGCCCCGCAGCGATGCCGCGACCGTCGATGCCTATCTCGCCGGGTTGCCGCCGGAACGGCGCACCGTGATCGCCACCGTGCGCGACGCGATCAACGCCCGCTTGCCGCCCGGTTACGAGGAACGCATGAACTGGGGAATGATCAGCTGGGAAGTGCCGCTGTCGCGGTATCCGGATACCTACAACGGCCAGCCGCTCTCGTTCATGGCGCTGGCGGCCCAGAAAAACCACTACGCGCTGTACCTGACGTGCATGCAGGGCGACCCGCAAGCGGAAGCCGAACTGCGGCGCGCCTATGCCGAGGCCGGCAGGACACCCGATCTGGGCAAGAGCTGCCTGCGCTTCAAGCGATTGGAAGATCTGCTGTTGCCGGCCGTTCTCCGGATCGTGGCCGACACGCCGCTGGAAACCTGCATCGCACGCCATGAAGCCGGACGCGTGAGACACTGAGGCCCATGAGCCCGCGTCCGTCCAAGTCTCCACGCCGTTCCCGCGGTGCCGCCCGCGACCGGGTGGAATCCGCGCCGCCGCAGGCGGGGGACAATCCGACCATGGCGGATCTGGCGAAGGTCGCCGGGGTCTCGGCCATCACCGTTTCGCGCGCGCTGCGAGAGAGTCCGTTGGTCAACGCGGAGACCCGGGCGCGCATCCGCGAGATCGCGCGGCAGTACGGTTACTCGTTCAACGTCAGCGCGCGCAACCTGCGCCTGCGCCGGAGCATGACCGTGGCGGTGGTGGTGGAAATGAAGCCGACCCTGGAGCGGCAGATGTCGGGTCCCTATCCCCTGGATCTGCTCGGCGGCATCACCCAGGAACTGACCACCACCGGCTACAGCGTATTGCTGACCTCGCTGCAGGGCGGCGCGCTGCCGAACGTGCAGGCCGCCGACGGCGTGATCCTGCTCGGCCAGGGTGCCAACGAGGATGCCATGCACGAAGTGCAGCGCTGGGGCAGGCCGATGGTGGTGTGGGGCGCGGTCAGCCGGCACGAATCGCAGGTCGTGGTCGGCAGCGACAACCGGCGGGGCGGGGCGCTGGCGGCGGAACGCTTCATCGCGCTGGGCCGGAGCCGGCCCGCGTTCCTGGGCGACCCGGCGCATGGCGAGTTCGCCGAGCGCCTGGACGGTTTCGCCGGCACGCTGGGCAAATACGGCATCGTGCCGGCGACGCCCTCGGTCGCCAGTTTCACGGTCAACGCCGGCGCCGAGGCGGTCCATGCCCTGCTGGAGCAGCACCCGCAGGTCGATGCCCTGTTCGCCGCCAGCGATCTGCTCGCCATCGGCGCCATCCGCGCATTGATCGAACGGGGGCGGCGGGTTCCCGAGGATGTGTCGGTCATCGGTTACGACGACACGCCGCTGGGAGCGACCTACGTGCCGCCGTTGAGTTCGGTGCACCAGAATTTCGTCGACGCCGGCGTCCTGCTGGCGCGCAAGATCCGGGCCTTGATCGACGGCGAGCCGGCCGCGTCGGAGACCCTGCCCACGCATCTGGTGCTGCGCGCCACCTGAGCGCAAAAGTCTGCTGCGACGCAGCGTATTCCACACACCGGAAACGCCATTCCGCGGCCCCCTCGAGGGTTCGCCGGCCAACGCGTAAACGACTGTCACAAAAAGGAAATCCTGCCGTGCCCGGACGCGGCAAGGCAGGTCCCGGGCGTGCGCGCGTCGCCTTCTGTTATCGATAACTTGACATCGATAACAGCGACTCCCTAGCGTGCGCTCCGACCCCCGTGGATACGGGGAGACGGAGGAGTGGAACGTGGGCGAGTGGCAGGGTGCAGCGCCGGCGGAAGGCGCCGGTACGACCATGGCGGACGATCCTTGGCGCCTGCGCCAGGCGGCGTTCGAGCCGCGCCGTCGCGCCCGCGACGAGACCCTGTTCGCGCTCGCCAACGGCGGCCTGGGCGTGCGCGGCGGCTTCGAGGAGCAGGACAGTCCTACCGACGGCAGCTTCCTGGCGGCCGCCTTCGAGCAGAACGCCATCCACTATCACGAGCGTCTGGCCGGCTTCGCGCGGAGCACCGACACCCGCGTGCCGGTCGCGGAAGGCAAGCGCATCCGGATTCTGCTGGGCGATGAACCGGTCGACCTCGCGCATGCCGAATGGCTCGCGTTCGAACGCGAACTGGACCTGCGCCACGGACAACTGCATCGCCGCCTGCGACTCCGCGCCGCCGCCGGACACACGCTGGAAATACAGGCCGAGCGGGTCGTGCCGTTCGCCGAACAGGCCTTGCTGGCGATCCGCTTCCGGGTCGTCTCGATCGACTATCGCGGACCGATCACGCTGGTGTCGTCGATCGAGAGCGGCCGGCAGGCCGCGGCGCAGGGCGACGATCCGCGCATCGGTGCGGGCGGCGGCGAAGGCCTGCTGGCGATCGGCGGCGGCGTGGACGGCGGCATGGCCTGGATCGCGCAGCGCGCGCCGCATCGCGGGTTCGAGCTCAGTTGCGGCCAGCATCACCGCCTCGTCGAAGGCCTGTCGGCGCGGACGCCGCAGACGGCGGCGGGGCGGGTCGAGCAGCGCTTCGAGGGCGAGCTGGCGCCCGGCGCGCAGGTCTGCCTGGAAAAGTTCGTCGTCTACGTGCACGAAGGCGACCTGGCGCGGCGCACTCCCGATCTGGCCGCGCGCCTGGAACGGGCGACGCAGATCGGATTCGACGGTTTCGCCGCGCCGCAGGCCGCCACGCTGGAAGGCTTCTGGCGGCGCGCCGGCATTTCGGTCACCGGCGATGCCGCCGCCGAACAGGCGCTGCGCTTCAACCTGTTCCACCTGCTGCAATCGGCGGGCCGCAACGGCGTGGACGGCACCGCCGCCAAGGGCCTGACCGGCGAAGGCTACGAAGGGCATTGCTTCTGGGACACCGAGGCCTTCGTGCTGCCGGTGATGGTGTTCACCGCGCCGGAAGTGGCGCGCGCGATGCTGCATTACCGCTACCGCACGCTGGATGCCGCGCGTGCGCATGCGCGCGAGATGAACCACCCGTCGGGCGCGTTGTATCCCTGGCGCACCATCGACGGCGGCGAGTGCTCGGCGCACTATCCCAGCGGCTCGGCGGCCTACCACATCAATGCGGCGGTGGCGTACGGGATCGGCCTGTACCTGGATGCCAGCGACGATCTGGATTTCCTGGCCGAGGCGGGCGCGGAAATGCTGTTCGAGACCGCGCGCATCTGGCCGCAGGTCGGCCATTTCAATCCGCGCCGGGGCGGGGCGTTCTGCATCCACGAAGTGACCGGGCCGGACGAATACACGACCCTGGTCAACAACAACTTCTACACCAACCGCATGGCCCAGCAGCATCTGCGCCGCGCGGTGGAGGCGTGGCATCGCCTGCGGCAGGCACGTCCGGACGCGCTGGCGGAACTGGCCGCCCGGCGTGCGCTCGATCAGGCCGAGGTCGAACTGTGGCGGCGTGCCGCCGAGGCGATGTACCTGCCGTACGACGAGGAGCAGGGCGTCTACGCGCAGGACGACGAATTCCTCGACAAGCCGCGCTGGCCGTTCCCGCCGGCGACCGGCGAACATCGCCCGCTGCTGCTGGACTACCACCCGCTCACCCTGTATCGCCACCAGATCTGCAAGCAGGCGGACGTGGTGATGGGGCTGGTGCTGGCGGGGCAGGATCTGGATCCGCGCCGCAAGCGCCGCAGCTTCGATTACTACGAAGCGGTGACCACCCACGACTCGACCCTGTCGGCGCCGGTGTTCGGCATCCTCGCCAGCGAGGTCGGCCACGCCGACAAGGCCTGGCGCTACTTCGACGCCAGCCTGCGGGTGGATCTGGACGATCTGCATCGCAACACCGATCACGGCGTGCACATGGCGGCGCTGGCCGGCAGTTGGCTCGGCCTGGCCGAAGGCTTCGCCGGCCTGCGCGTACGCGACGGCCAACTGTCGTTCGCGCCGACCCTGCCGGCGGCGTGGCAGGGCTACGGCTTCAACCTGCGCTGGCGCGATGCCGTGCTGCGGGTGGACGTGGCCGCGGACGGCGTGCGCTATCGCCTGGAGGAAGGCGCCGGGTTGGCGATCACGCATGCCGGCGAACCGCTGGTGCTGTCGCCGGGCGCCGCCGCGGTGCAGCCGCTGGCGAATCCGCTGGAGGCGGTGCGGGCGACCTTCCCGCGTGCCGCGCGCGCGCTGATTTTCGATCTGGACGGTGTGCTCACCGACACCGCGCACACGCATTACGAAGCCTGGCAGCGCCTGGCCGACGAGATCGGCGTGCCGTTCGATCGGCAGGTCAACGAGCGCCTCAAGGGCGTGGATCGGATGGCGTCGCTGTCGATCATCCTGGAGCGCGCGCCGCGCGTGTATGGCGAAGCGGAACGACGCGCGCTGGCCGACCGCAAGAATGGCTACTACGTGCAGGCCATCCAGCAGTTCGGCCCGCAGGATCTGTTCGCGGGCGTGCTGCGGGTGCTGGACGAGGCGCGCGCGCAGGGACTGAAGATCGGCCTGGCGTCGGCCAGCCGCAACGCGCCCGCGCTTCTGGAGAAGCTGGGCATCGCCGATCGCTTCGACTACATCGCCGATTCCGGCCGCATCCGCCGGGCCAAGCCGGACCCGGAGATTTTCCTGGACGTCGCCGCCGCGCTGGGCGTGCCGCCATCGCAATGCATCGGCATCGAGGATGCGGCGGCCGGCGTCGAGGCCATCCATGCGGCCGGCATGGCCGCCGTGGGCATCGGCACCGCCGCCGCGCTGCCGCAGGCCGATGCGGTGCTGCCGGACATCGCTGCATTTCGAGTGAGGGATTTCGTTTCTTCGTGACCGTACGCGGCCATCAGAAGCCGCGGCGGATTTTCTCAACCTGTTGAAAAAGTGGAGGGAACACATGCAACAGACCAACCTGATCCGCTACGCCCTGTCCGTAGCGATCGCCGCCGCATTGGCACCATCCGCGGTGCTGGCGCAGGATACCGCGCCGGCCCAGCAACCCCAACAACCGCCGGCAGAGGAACGCCCGGGCCAGGCCACCACGCTGGACACGGTGGTCGTGTCCGGTACCGCCACCGCGGGAGGCGTGAGGAAGCTGGAAGCCAGCTTCAACATCGTCACCGCCAACGCCGAGCAGATCAAACAGGCCAACCCCAAGAGCACGGCGGACCTGCTGAAGATCTCGCCCGGCATGTGGCCGGAATCGACCGGCGGCCAGACCGGCGCCAACATCGAAATCGCCGGCTTCCCCGGCGGCGGCGACGCACCGTACTTCTCGACCTTGTTGATGGGATCGCCGCTGTACGGCATGCCGACGCTGTCGTTCTTCGAAACCACGTCGATGTTCCGCCTGGACGACACCATCGAGTCGGTGGAAATCCTGCAGGGCGGTCCGTCCGTGGTGTTCGCCGACGGCCAGATGGGTGCCAGCGCCAACTTCTTCCTCAAGACCGGCACCGAGGAACCGTCCGGCAGCGTGGGACTGACCTACGGCAACGAAGGATTGTGGCGACTCGACGGTTTCTACGGCTTCAAGGTGGCCGAAGGCTGGTACGGCAGCATCGGCGGTTTCTGGCGCGAGTCCGACGGTGTCCGCGATCCGCAGTTCAAGGCCGACAAGGGCGGCCAGCTCACCGCGACCCTGTCGCATGACTTCGACGCCGGCCGGCTGACCCTGTACACCCGCTACCTCAACGACAAGAACCAGTTCATCACGCCGATTCCGCTGATCCAGCGCGGTACGGACAACTTCAGCGCCTATCCCGGTTTCGATCCGCTGAAGGACACCTACTACAGCAAGTACATGCAGCACGTCTGGCTGCCCACCTATCCGGGCGGCGGCAAGAATGCGGATCTGGCGGACGGGCGCGGCGCGAAGCTGTTCATGTTCGGCGGCAACTTCGATTATTCCTTCGACAACGGTTGGTCGATCAGCGATCGCTTCCTGTTCAACGAAGGCGACATGGACACCAACGCGCTGTTCTCCGGCAACAACCCGGCGACGCTGCAGGACATGCTGTTCACCGACGGTACGCCGGGCGGTTTCGAGCTGCCGGCCGGTTCGGTGGCGACCGCGACCTACGTGACCGGCGGCGCGGTGCCGCTGACCCAGAGCGTCATCCAGCAGGGCTGGTGGCACATCCACAAGCATCTCAAGAGCTTCAGCAACGATTTCCGCCTGAGCAAGGAGCTGTTCGAAGGCAACACGCTGACGGTGGGCCTGTACGTCAACCACTACACCATGGATGACAAGTGGTCGCTGGGCAACCAGATGCTGATGGCAAACGAGCCCAACGCGCGCCCGATCGTGGTGAGCTACGTGGACGGCGGACAGACCTTCTACCGCACCAATCCGCAGGGCTTCGCCGACTTCAGCGGCTTCCACATCGCCCAGAACGGCAAGGCCACCAACGTCGCGCTGTACCTGTCCGATTCCTGGCGGGTCGGCAAGTGGCTGTTCGATCTGTCCGGACGCATCGAGAACCAGGACGCCAAGAGCAACGTGTGCAACCGCAGTCCGGTGAATCCGGATGCGGGCGGCCTGGACGGTGATCCGAACACGATCTACGACAACAACGTCGAGCTGTGCAACGGCACCTACGCCCGCAACCGCTACGAGAAGACCCATCCTTCGTGGACGGCCGGCGCCAACTACTCCTTCACCGAGAACATGTCCATGTACGGCCGCGTCAACACCGGCGGCCACTTCCTGGACTTCGACAACGGCATCCGCGGCACCACCAACGACAATTACCCGCCGATGCAGAAGATCCGCAACTACGAAATGGGCTTCAAGTACCAGTCGCCGCTGCTGTACGCGGACATCAGTGCCTATCGCCGGGTGTTCAGCGGCCTGCAGTACCAGCCCACCGACGGCCTGGGCACGCCGGTCGGCAGTCCGCGGATCTATGGCTCCGAATCGCATGGCATCAACTTCATCGGTGCGCTGACGCCGATCGATAACCTGCGCCTGCAACTGGTCGCCAACTACCTGGACGGCGAGTACACCGACTACGACGCGTGCCTGCCGTATACCGACATCAACGGGAACGACAACTGCGCGCCCATCGAGGGCAAGCAGCTCCAGCGCCAGCCGAAGTTCCGCGCCATGTTCACTCCGAGCTACCGCTTCGAGATGGGCTGGGGCGACATCACGCCGTACGTGACCTACACCTACGTGGGTGACCACACCCAGGATCAGTCGGGCCTGCAGGAACTGGGTTCGTACCACACGCTGGACTTCGGCATCACGTCCAACGTGGGCGAGAACTGGCAGTTCAACCTGCGCGGCACCAACATGACCAACGAGCTGGGCTTGACCGAAAGCAACTCGCGCATCTTCGGTTCGGCGACCACCGCCGGCGGTGTGTTGCTGGCGCGTCCGCTGGAAGGCCGCGAGGTCAACTTCCAGGCCAAGTACAGCTGGTGAGCCATGCCGGGGACGCCGCCT
>Ga0180217_1004609_pt1 | contig 10802 bp, 9 predicted proteins | sample eDN3rd37CBELigOP_FD_128521 | JGI IMG/M metagenome (GOLD analysis project Ga0180217, IMG submission 128521) | Enriched Organic Plus compost microbial communities from Emeryville, California, USA - eDNA 3rd pass 37_C BE-Lig OP (version 2) (version 2) ... | reverse complement strand
GTGCAGACAATGGGTGAGCAGGGCGGCAAGTCCGACGTCTACAATCTTGTCACCTTCATGAACTGCATCACTCAGAAGGAGGTGCCAGACGAGATCGTTGAGCGCCTGGGCGAGATCGTGGTCGAGGCCTCGTCGAGCGAGCGCGGCCGGCCAGTTGTCGAAACCTACAATCCGGTGCCTGTCATTCTTGGCCCCAAGGAGGCTGACGCGCTCTTCGCGAAGGACCTGCCGGTCTGGCTGCGTATGGGCCAGGAACTCAAGGATCGCATGAACACCTGATCCTCCCGCGACGGCGGGCGGCGGGTGCGCGCTCGCCGCCGCAGCACATTCCGGGCAACTGAGAGAATATATCGATGAAACCGCTTGAAGGGCTGCGCGTGGTCGAGCTCGCGCAAAATCTGGCCGGGCCGTTCTGTGGCGAGATACTGGGTGCTTTGGGCGCCGAGGTCGTGAAGATCGAACGGCCCGATGGCGGCGACGATGTCCGCGGCTGGGGTCCACCCTTCCATGAGGGGGCAGGAACCGCATTCCACGCGCTCAACCTCGGCAAGAAATCGGTGACCCTCGACCTGAAGGATCCAGAGAGCTTTGCCTGGCTCCTCGACTTCATCGGCGAGAGTGACATCGTGCTGCACAACATGCGCCCCGGCGTCATGAAGGAGCTGAGCCTCGACGGCGAAACGCTGACGGCACGCTTCCCGCATCTGATCTATGTAGAGATATCCGGCTACGGTGCGACCGGACCGATGGCCTCATCGCTCGGCTACGACACGATCGTGCAGGCAGTCACCGGCTTCTTCCATCTGAACGGCGATCCGGACGGAAAGCCCTCCCGCGTCGGGCCATCGGTGCTCGACATGGGCAGCGGCATGTGGGGCGTCATCGGCGTCCTGTCAGCACTCCGGATCCGGGAGAAGACGGGCAAGGGCGCGATCATCGACACATCGCTGATGGAGACGGCGCTGAGCTACATTGCGCCCGCCATCGCCAACTACAGCCTCGCGAAGACCCCGCCCCCACGCCTGCGCGCAGGGATCATGAAGGTGGTGCCGTTCGAGGCATTTCCCACTTCCGATGGCGAGATCATCGTGGCTGCTGCGAACGACCGGCTCTTCCGCAGGCTGATGGTGACGCTCGGCCTCAACGCAATGGCCGAGGACGAGCGCTTCCGCCACAACAAGGACCGCGCGGCAAACAAGGCCGAGCTCATCGAAGCAATCCGGGCGGTGCTCTCGACGCAGACCACGGGCTACTGGCTTGAGGCACTGACAAAGGCGAGTATCCCGTGCGGGCCAGTCAACACACTGCCACAGGCGCTGGACCATCCGCAGACCCAGGCGCTGGGCATGATCCGCGAATGCGCCAATTCCGGCTTGAAGCTCACCAGTCTTCCGATCCGCTTCGATCGCCAGCGCGTGAGCATCGATGGTGATGCCCCGGCGCTCGGTGTGGATACCGATGCCAATGTGCGAACGGATGCACAACGCCGCGCGCAAGCATCAAACGACTGACCCCAAATGACGAAAGTGAAAGGCCTGCCTTTGACAAATACGGGCATTCTGTCCTTCGGCGGTTATATTCCTCGGCGCAGGCTGCAGCGCGCAGAGATCGCCAAAGCGCATCGTTGGTACAACGCCGGACTCGGCCGCTGGGCCCGGGGCGAGCGCGCCATTGCAAACTGGGACGAAGACAGCATCACCATGGCGGTGGAAGCCGCGCGGGAATGCCTCAAGCAGGTTGACACCCAGGATGTCTCCGGCGTCTGGATGGCTTCGACCCGCTTTCCCTTTCTGGACCGCCAGAACGCTGGCATCCTTGCCGAGGCCCTGCAGCTCAGGGGCAGCTTCACAACACTGGACATCTCGTCATCGCAGCGGGCGGGAACGTCTGGTCTTATGACCGCACTTTCCGCCAGCGCGCAGAATCCGATCCTTCTTGCCGCCGCCGAGAAGCGGCGCGCCAAAGGCGCAAGCGCCTCCGAAATGACGATCGGGGACGGTGCGGCGGCCTTCCTCGTCGGGAGCGGACCAGTGATCGCACGCTACATGGGCGGCTGCACGCATCCGGTGGACTTCATCGACCACTTCCGCGGCGAAGACACGAGCTTCGACTATGTCTGGGAAGAACGCTGGACCCGCGACGAAGGCTTCATGAAGATCGTGCCGGCTTCCGTGAAGAAACTGATCGAACAAACGGGTGTAGACCCCTCTTCAATAAACACTTTCTGCTTTCCCTTGGGCGATACGCGAACCGCTGCATCCATAGCGAAGAGGGTCGGACTCCCTGAAACCTCGGTCGCTGACAACCTGCAGGGCTCCTGTGGCGACACCGGCAGTGCCCATCCGCTCGTGATGCTGGCGAAAGCGCTCGAGACGGCACGGCCAGGCGACCGCATCCTCGTCACCGGCTTTGGTCAGGGCTGCGATGCGCTGCTTTTCGAGGCAACGAATGCCCTTGCCGACCGGCGGCCACCGCTCGGCATTTCGGGGCACCTGGAGCGGCGCACGCCGGAATCCAACTATCTGCGCTATCTCTCGCACAACGACCTCATCACGATCGACCGCGGTTTCCGTGCCGAGGTCGACAAGCCGACAAGCCTCACCACGCACTACCGCAACCGGGAGACGGCGCAGAGCATGGTTGGTGGTCGCTGCAACAAGTGCGGCACCGTGCAGTTCCCGCGAAGCAACATCTGCGTGGCACCCAAATGTGGCGCGATCGGCACCCAGGAGCCGTATCCGTTCGCGGACCGCACGGGTCGGCTCATTTCGTTCACCGCTGACAGTCTCACCTTCACCCCCGATCCGCCGTCCTACTACGGTCTTGTGCAGTTTGACGGCGGCGGCCGGCTGCTCTGCGACCTCTCCGACATCGATTCCGTGGATGACGTCCATGTGGGCATGCCCGTGCGGATGGTCTTCCGGGTCAAGGACTATGACACACGCCGTGATTTCCGCCGCTATTTCTGGAAGGCTGTGCCGGTCGAACTGGCGGCGGCCGGCCATCAGGAGACGTGACATGGCTTCCGGTATCAAGGACAAGGTGGCAATTCTCGGAATGGGCTGCTCGCGCTTTGGCGAGCGCTGGGACCGGAACGCCGAAGACCTCATCGTAGAAGCCTTCGTGGAGGCCCTTGCGGACGCGGGGATCGAGAAGAACCAGATCCAGGGGGCCTGGTTCGGCTCTGCCTTGGAGGATCTCCATGTCGGCAAGTCGGGCATACCGCTGTCGATCACGCTGCGCCTGCCCAACATCCCTGTCACCCGCATCGAGAATTACTGCGCGACCGGAACCGATGCCTTCCGCAACGCCTGCTACGCGGTCGCTTCGGGAGCCTGCGACTTTGCACTGGCGCTGGGCGTGGAGAAACTCAAGGACACGGGCTATGGCGGCCTGCCCCAGCGCGGCCGCGGCACGGTCAACGACCTCACCATCGCCAATACCTCGGCTCCGGGTTCCTTTGCGCAGCTCGCAGCAGCCTATCGTGCGGTACACAACGTCGGTGAAGCGGATCTGAAGCGCGCCATGGCGCATGTCTCGGTCAAGAGCCATGCCAATGGAGCGCGTAACCCCAAGGCGCATCTGCGCAACACCATCACCGAGGAACAGGTGCTGAAGGCGCCGATGGTCGCCTCCCCTCTCGGGCTCTATGACTGCTGCGGCGTATCGGATGGGTCGGCCTGCGCCATCGTCACCACACCGGAGATCGCCCGCGCACTCGGCAAGAAGGATCTGGTGACGGTGAAGGCCCTGCAGATGGCGGCCTCGAATGGCTTAGAGTCCCAGTACAACGACTGGGACGGCAGCCATGTGGTGACCACGCGCGCCGCTGCCCGGCGCGCCTATCGGGAAGCCGGAATCAAAAATCCGCGCGAAGAACTGAGCCTGATCGAGGTGCACGACTGCTTCTCCGTCACCGAACTGGTGACGATGGAGGATCTGTTCATCTCGCCGGAAGGTGGCGCCATCCGCGATATCCTGAACGGCTTCTATGATGCCGATGGCTCGATCCCGTGCCAGATCGACGGCGGGCTCAAATGTTTCGGTCACCCGGTCGCCGCCTCCGGCCTCAGGATGATCTACGAGATTTACCTGCAGCTGACCGGCCGCGCCGGCGACCGCCAGCGGCATGACAATCCCAGGATCGGCCTCACGCACAATCTGGGCGGGAACCCGGCCCAGAATGTCTGCGCGATTTCTATCGTCGGCCTTGAAGGGGCGTGACCGCAGCCTTCCAACGCATGTGAAACAGCGAGCATTTCCATGAAGAATCCAATGGACCTCAGTGGCCGCACCATTCTCGTCACAGGGGCGGCGCAGGGCATCGGAGCTGCCGCCGCACGGCAGATCGCCAAACTGGGTGGGACACCAGTCGTTCTCGATCTCAACGGTGACAGGCTGCGCGCCGTCGCCGAGGAGATTGGCATCGATCCGCAGGACGCGCATGTTGGCAGTGTGCTCGATGGGGATTTCGTCTCCGCGGTCGTGAACGCGGCAGTGAAAAGGCATGGCCGGGTCGACGGGCTCCTCAACAATGCCGGCGTCACACGGCCGGCGACCATCGCCAAGATGTCCGCCGCCGACTGGCAGACGGTGATCGATGTAAACCTGACCGGCGTGCATCTCTGCCAGCAGGCGGTCGGCCGCCACATCCTGTCGCGCGCCGAAAAGGGAACATCCGGCAATGGCGCAATCGTCAATGTCTCGTCGATTGCCGGTCGGCGCGGAACCTTCGGTCAGGTCAACTATGCGGCTGCCAAGGCCGGAGTTTTCGGCCTGACTATGAGTGCGGCAAAGGAATGGGCAGCCTACGGCATCCGCGTGAACAGCGTCGCCTTCGGCATCGTGGAGACGCCCATGACAGAGGTCATCCGCTCCGAGGAACGCCGCGAAGGCAGCCTGAAACAGATACCGCTCGGTCGGTTCGCCAAGCCTGAGGAGGTGGTCGTGCCCATCTGCTTCCTGCTCTCGGATGCGGCGAGCTACATTACGGGCCAGAACCTGACCGTCGATGGCGGCATTCACATCGGATTTTAGGTCTCATTTGGCAGGAAAGGCAGCGAATGCTGGATGAAATCAAGGCGCGGATGCGACTGCCGCTGATCGGTTCCCCCATGTTCATCGTGTCGGGTCCGGAACTCGTCATCGCCCAATGCAAGGCGGGCATCATCGGCGCGTTCCCAGCCCTGAACCCGCGCCCGCAGGAGGAACTCGCCGTCTGGATCGAGCACATAAAGGAGGAACTGGCGAAATGGGACCGGGACAACCCGGACCGGATGTCTGCACCTTTCGCCGTCAACCAGATCGTGCACAAGAGCAACGAGCGGCTTGACCATGACCTCGGTGTCTGCGTCGACCACAAGGTGCCGATCATCATCTCGTCGCTTGGAGCGCGTCCCGAGGTCAACAGCGCGGTGCATGAATACGGCGGCCTGGTGTTCCATGACGTGATCAACAACCGCTTCGCCCGAAAGGCGATCGACAAGGGTGCCGACGGCCTGATTGCCGTGGCAGCGGGCGCTGGTGGACACGCAGGCAGTACCTCGCCCTTCGCGCTCGTCCAGGAAATCCGCGAATGGTTCAGCGGACCGCTGGCGTTCTCTGGCTCCATCGCCAACGGCCGCTCGCTAATTGCCGCGCGCGCCCTGGGCGCCGATTTCGGCTATGCGGGCTCGCTCTTCATCGCCACCAAAGAGGCGAATGCCGTTCAGGACTACAAGGACATGCTTGTCGGCAGCTCCGCCGAGGACGTGATCTACACGGACTATTTCACGGGCATCTACGCCAACTACCTGAAGCCCACCATTGAGCGTGCGGGCATTGATATCGCGCAGCTTCGCGGCGCTGCACCCCATCAGCTCAACATCACCGAGCGCCGGGAAAAGGGCAAGGCCTGGAAGGACATCTGGGGGGCCGGCCAGGGCATTGGCGCCATTCGCGGCGTGACGACCGTGGCCGGGGTGGTCGACCGGCTCTACAGGGAATACCATCAGGCGAGAGCCGAACTCTGTCAGCCCTCGTTCTTCTGACGCGTCTGCTCAAGCTTCCGAGAGGCTTTCTGGAAGCTTGCGAAGGAAGTGGTTGATGTGCGCGGCAATCACCGGGGCTGCAAAGTCGTCCAGATGCCAGTGATGATGACCCGGCACCGTCAGCTCCCGATATCCGGCGTTAAGCTCAGCAAACCGCTGGCGGTGGGCGCGGGCCCAGTCCTTGTTCCCCAGCCCATCGCCCGCCCAGATGGCGAGGGCCGGCGCCTCGATGGCGCGGAATATGGCGTCTATCTGACCTGCCGTCAGCTTCATCACAGACGCGGCATGGAGGCGGGGGTCGGCCCGGACCCTGTAGCCGTCTCCATCCGCCATGATGGCGCGATCCATCAGGCGTCTGCCGATCTCGGGCGCAAGGCCCCGCAGCTGCCGCCGCTGGACAAAGCCGTCCGGTGAGGAGAAGTAGCTTTTCCTGTTGCGCTTTGCCCGCATTGTGTCATGGAGAAAATCGCGCATCTGCTCGACGACCTTTTCCTCCGCAACAGGCGCAGGCATCAGCGCGTCGAGCGCGACCACCGCTTCCACCCGCTCGGGGCGCAGGGCTGCGATAAGCAGGCTGATCATTGCGCCACGAGAATGGCCGAGCAGTGTCACGTTGCTCCACCCGAGCTCGTCGAGAACGCCCAGGATCTGCGGAATGTCATCCCAGATGGAATAGGTTGCGTCGCGGGACCTATGGTCACTATGGCCGTGGCCAGTCAGATCGAGGACGACGATCTCAGCATCCAGTAGCGGCGCGAGCACCGCAAAACTGCCCGCATGATCCAGCCAGCCATGCAGTGCCAGAATCCGCCTTCTACCCCGCCCCTGCCAGTGCAGCCCGGCGATTTTCAGGCCGTCGACAATCCATTCCCGTTCTGTTGCTTCCACCCATCAATGTCCTGTCTGGATCTGAAGATGTCCGTCTATTGCCCGAGCGAGCCTGTTCTGCAAGCCTGCACAAGTGCCTTAGTTCAGCATTCGCTGCGCAGGAGCACTTTCAGCCTGATCCAGCACACGCATGTCTCCCGCCTTGTCTCGCGCAACGGACGTCAGGAGATCGATGACGTGGTTGCGGATGTCCATCATGTGCCTGTCGGGTCCGCCCACACCCAGCATCAGTGGCATACCGCCCGGCGCGTTGCCCAGCAGGACTGTGACGCTGTTGATGCCTTCGATGAGCCCTCCCCGGCTTTCGAAGAAACCCTGGCTTCGCTCCTGGTCAATCAGGTTCAAGAGCTTCAGCTCCGGAACCTGATTGCGCGGCTCGGCCTCCGCATTGTTGCGGCGGGCGATCCGGCGGACCGTGCCGGCTTCCAGCCTCGACAGAAGGGAACGACCGGCGGCGGTGCAGGCCATGAGGCGCTTGGTGCCGACGCGAGGCCCGACCTGCTCAGGCTTCTTCTGGCTCGTCACATAGACATATTGCACGTAGGGCCCATTCTGCGTGCCGATCACCACCGTTTCATTGACTTCCCGCGCCACGTCGTCGGCCAGTTCGCAGAGAGGATTCCTGCTTCCCAGGAGCCGCTGCGCCCAGTTGCCAAGAAACGCTGCCCGCACGCCGAGAGCATAGGCGCGCTCCCCTTCCACCTTCTGCACATATCCGAGAGAGGACAGGCACTTCATCAGCATCGACATGCTTGATTGGGGAATGCCAAGGACCTCGCAGAGCTCGGTCACCGTTACCTTATTGCGTGACGCCTCCAGATACTCGATGATGGCCAGTGCACGCTCCGCAGACTTGATGCTGCTTCGGTCGACCCTTCCATTGCCGCGCATCATACTCCTCCCAAGAATGCTACCGACGGGTAACATTAGCTTGTCTTTTACGATGTGCAACAGTTTCAAACAGGTAGACCGACGACATGCACCTCAGATTTTTCCATGAGTAAGTCTACCTGTCGGTAAGGACCTTGCCGCTACGGCAGCCCGAGAACGAGTCTAGCGATGATGTCGTGCTGGATTTCGGCCGTTCCTCCGGTGAGCGTGCTGGCCCGTGCATCGAGATAGGCCGGCATCGCAGCGAGCACGTCCACGGGCACAGATTTGTGAATATCTTCAAGGTCATAGAGGGGACGGTGCGGCTCCCACGACAGGGCCTTCTCGCCAAGAGCGTCCACTGCCAGACTGGTAATCGCCTGGCGGATGGATGAGACGCACAGCTTTACGAGCGAGGAACCCGGTCCCGGATTCCTGCCTGCCTGAACATCCGTCAGCACCTTGAGCTGCATGGTGATCAGTGCATCGATCTCGATGTCCAGCGCGGAGAGCCGCGTGGCGATGCCGATCCCGGTGCCACCCTGAAGATCGATCCCTTCCCGCGCGATCAGCGCGCGCAGGTCCTCCAGCTGCCGGCGAAGCCTCGGCCCGCGGAATCCGCCGCCCCTCTCGAACTCCAGCAGATATTTGGCGCAGGTCCAGCCCCTGTTCTCCTCACCTATGCGATTGGCGACGGGTACGCGAACCCCATCGAGGAAGACCTGATTGACCTCATGATCACCGCCAAGCGTGTGAATCGGGCGGATTGTGATGCCGGGCGAGGCCATATCGAGGAGCAGGAAGGAGATTCCATCCTGCGGCTTCGGCGTATCCGCCGTGCGCACGAGGCAGAACATCCGGTTCGCATGGTGTGCATGGGAGGTCCAGATCTTGCTGCCCGAAACGACGTAATGGTCCCCATCGCGGACGGCCCGCGTGCCAAGGCGGGCCAGATCCGAGCCGGCTCCCGGTTCCGAGTAGCCCTGACACCAATAGTCTTCGCCAGACAGGATGCGCGGAAGATAGAAGGCCCGCTGCTCCGGCGTGCCGAAACGGATGATGACCGGCCCGACCATGTTGAGCCCCATGGGGATCAGCAGAGGCGCACCGGCCAGTCCGCATTCCATTTCAAAGATGTAGCGCTGAACCGGCGTCCAGCCCGGTCCGCCATATTCCTTCGGCCACGCCGGTGCGACCCAGCCGCGCCTGTGGAGCGCTGCCTGCCAGGGGCCGAACACCTCCTTCTCGTTGAACGACGAGGTCGTCAGGCGCACCCCGCGCCTGATCTCATCGGTCAGATTTTCATCAATGAAATCCTGGACTTCCTTTTGAAAGCTGAGGTCCTCCGGACTGAGCAGATGCTTCATGCGTAGAGCCTCCTCTCCGCTCCCAGGACCTCGGACAAGCGGGCATGCCGCAGGAGGTGATGCTCCGGCCCGCCGTAGAGCAGGCGCAGCGCCATCAGGCGCTTATAATAGGCACCGATCTCCAGCTCGTCCGTCACACCATTGCCGCCGTGGAGCTGAACGGCCTGCTCGGCCACGAACTTCGCCGCTTCGCCCGCCTTCGCCTTTGCGCCGCTTGCGGCCCGTCCCCGCGCAACATGATCCTCAGGATCCGCCATTGCTGCATGCAAGGCGGCAGCGCGCGTCATTTCCAGCTGGAGCTTCATCTGCACCATGCGATGACGCAGCACCTGATTGGCGGCAAGCGGCCGCCCGAACTGCTGGCGCGTGGTGGTGTAGTCGATCGTCTGCTTCAGCAGCACGTCCATGCAGCCCGCCGCCTCCCAGGCCATGGCGACGAGGCCGGCATCCAGAGCCGCCTCAACGGCCGGCCGGGCGTCTGCGTCCTCGCCAAGCAAGGCATGCCCGGCGAGCAGCAGGTTGTCCAGATCGAGCACGGCTGAGCGGCGAAGGTCGACGGTCTGCCAGGGCGTGATCCGCACCCGATCATCAGGCAGAGGAACGGCAAAGACGCGAAGCAATCTTTCCGAGCGGGCAACGATGAGAACCAGGTCCGCCTCAACTGCGCCGAAAACAAGTGACTTGCAGCCGGAAAGCCGCCAGCCCGCTGTCGTCCTTCCGGCTGCAGCTGCGATCTGATCCAGCACTGAACCCGAAGCTGGCTCTGCGATTGCGACGGTCACCCGCAATGCACCTTCGGCAATCTGCGGCAGCCAGATCTGCTTCTGCTCCGGTGTGCCCAGCCGCATGATCAATGAAGGCGCGATCACGGCCATCTCTACATAGGGTTCGATGACCAGAGCCCGTCCCATCGCTTCGCATACGATCCCCGTCTCGACCGCGCCGAGGCCAAGGCCGCCATGCTCCGCAGGCACAATCATTCCAAGCCAGCCAAGCTCGGCGAACCTCTGCCAGAGATTCCGGTCGAAGCCGCTGGCAATGCTGGTTTCCCGCTGGGCCGAGGTATAGTGCTGCGTCAGGAAGCCGTCGGCGGCCTCCGCCAGCATGCGCTGTTCATCGTTCAATGACAGGTCCAACTTCCACTCCGGATCCTAAGCGTTGCCTGCCCTTCTGCATAACATCTGAACCGGCGGGCACCCACGCCGCCAGGGTCCGGATTGCCCAAAATCACGTATGCAATGTTCTTGGCTCGCTGCTTTCTTTCGCCTTGTGAATGGTAGTTTTTGCGCTGAGGTCATGTGCAGCGGTCGGCTGCGCAAGAAGGAGGAGGATGTGATGATCAATCGCCGTTGGTTTCTTGGCGCCGCACTTGGTGCACCTGCTTTAGCCGCCGGTCTCGCCCACGCACAGGAGGCGTATCCCGCCAAGAGTCTCCAGCTCGTCATTCCCTTCGCGGCGGGAGGTCCTACTGACCTGCTCGGCCGGCTGGTTGCGCAGAACCTCAGCGAGGCGTGGGGCAAGCCCGTCGTGGCCGACAACCGTCCGGGGGCCTCGGGGTCGCTTGGGTCCGAGATCGTAGCCCGGGCAGCACCGGACGGCTACACGCTGGTGCTCGGCAACAGCGCTTCCCACTCCGCCTATCAGCTGC
>Ga0180217_1004605_pt1 | contig 10807 bp, 10 predicted proteins | sample eDN3rd37CBELigOP_FD_128521 | JGI IMG/M metagenome (GOLD analysis project Ga0180217, IMG submission 128521) | Enriched Organic Plus compost microbial communities from Emeryville, California, USA - eDNA 3rd pass 37_C BE-Lig OP (version 2) (version 2) ... | reverse complement strand
GAAATCATTCGGCAATACATCGAGCAACAGCAAACACCTCATTAAGTATTCAAAAGACGGCGCTGCCGTCCGCGCTATTCATCCCCACCCTGAACGACGGGGCTTTTCGCGCAATCCGGTAAAGTCGATTGGCTTAAAAAAACCTCGTAAATGGGTCACAGAAATATTCTGCAGCTCTGAAGTACATGCTGGCTCTGAAAAAAGATCCCGGGCATGCTGGTTCGATTGCTTTGATTTTGCGAGTTGCGCTTGTTGCAGCAATCGTTGGGCAAACTGCTTGTGCTCGTCGACCCAGATGTCTGTTATCAGTCGCGCGGGGCTGGTCGACATCTGGTTGCGGATCTGATCGGCAATATAGAGCAATTCACCGACTGAGCCGCCGCCGTAGCATGTCAGGCCCAGTGCCCTGATCAGTTGGAATTCAAGCTCCGGGTTTTTGAAGCCCAGGATTTGCAAAGCACCTCGATTAACACCATCAGATGCTGCTTGTTTGTCTTCAGCAATCATCGCGATATTTCCATTCATCAGGCATGACCATTTTTATTTTTATCTGTTTTTGTGTCATGGACAATGATGGAACAGTGAATCAGTGTCAGCCATCCCGAAATCTTTTGCTTGGCGATGTCAGTATTGTGTGAGGCTCTCAAAGTACTGTTTGACCTCCATGGAGGTCACAACATCAGCGAATTGACGGTCCATGTTGAACAGGCTGATCGCATGGGATATCGGGAATCGGTCAAAGACACATTCCATCGGGATGATGACTCTGTAGTTATAGGACGAGGCATCAAAGACAGTGGCATGAACACAGTTGCTGGTTGATCCACCGACCACGATGACCGTGTCAATCTGCCTGTCGATCAAGTAGTTCAGCAATGGGGTGGCGTGAAAGCAGCTTGGTTTTTTCTTGACGAGCTCAATGTCATTCTTACCAGGAACAAGCCCATCGACCATTTCTGCGCCAATTTCACCGGCAAGACACCAGTGTGGGTTGTCCAGCAAATCACGTTTACGCGCGTAGACTCCCATGTCTCGTCCATCACGTGAGATTTCAAAGCGAGTAAAGAACACGGGGACCTGATGCTTTTGTGCGTGCTGCACGAGCGAGACAATGTGAGACACGGCATCATGGGCTGCCTCGCCACTGCTGGATGGCCACTGGTCTTCTTTGCCTGGTACTCCAACCATGAATTTTTGTACATCAACAACAATAACCGCAGGTCGTGCGCCAAAGCCCATACGTTTTGCAAAGCGGCCCTTTTGCAGAACCTTGCGGTCTTGCTCGGTGAGATATTTTTCCCAGGGCTTTTCAGACATAAGAATCCTTGATATTGGTTGGTTATCCTTGCGTGCTCATCAAATGAGCGAATGAAAGTAGTCGAGCTTCTGACAGTGGTCTGCCTACGGCCTGTGCACCAATCGGCATGCCGTTGTTGTCCAGACCGATCGGCATCGTCAAGGCGGGCAATCCAAGATAGTTGAACGGTCTCGTCAAGCGGGTCAAGGCAGAAACGATCTTGAGCATGGTGGTTGGCGTGCCCATGTCTGTTTCACTTCTCAACGGCACAGGGATACCGACGGTAGGACATATCAGGATGTCGGCATCTTGCATGACTTGCGCAAGAAAGGATTTCAAAATGGCAGGGCGGTACATGAGTGATTCCAGATAACGGACTGCCGGGATATGAAGCCCTGTTTCTGTCCTTGTGTAGACAGATTGTGTATATGCGTTGGGATTCTTTCGCATCCATTGTGCGTGGACAGTTGCCGCTTCAACTTTGGAAATCACATCGCTGAGGGCATTGCAATTTTCAACATCGGAATAAGTGACCTGCCTGACTGGGCCGAAGATCTTTTCACATTTGAGAACAAATGCCTCGAAGACACTTCCGACTTCGGGGTCGATGTCGTAACCTGCTCCAAAGTTGAGCACTGCAACCCTGCTTTTCTCAGCCGCACTGTCAAGCAACCCCAGATAGTCGGGAATATTGGATTTCAATGTTGATAGATCAGCAGGGTCAAAACCAGCTATCACCTGAAGAATCGCCGCGCAGTCTTGGGCTGTTCTGGCAAGGGGGCCAGGACAGTCAACTGAAAAGGCGCGAGGGAAACAACCTGCACGTGATACAAGGCCGTAAGTTGGTTTAAGCCCAAAAAGCCCATTGAGTGAGGCGGGGATGCGTATTGATCCACCAGTATCACTTCCTATGGATCCAAATACCGCACCTGACGCGACTGCGCTGCCAGATCCACTGGATGAACCACCTGCGATCCGTTTGGGGTCTAACGCATTACAACAATCACCAAAAACAGGGTTTTGCCCTGTCGGGCCTGCAACCATTTCACTCAGGTTCAATGCACCAATGGTGACAGATCCGGACTGTTCAAGCCGGGAAATGACGGTGGCATCGCTGTCAGCCATCTGCGCAGGCCTTGCCTTGGAACCAATGGTTTCGGCATGTCCGCGAATCTTGAAGCAATCCTTGTGCGCCAAAGGGATCCCATGCAACAGACCACGGTCAATTCCGTTTTGCAACTCTTTGTCCAAGGTTTGAGCACGTTCGAGTGCGCGTTCAGGCCAGATAGCCAGAAATGCATTGAGTTCTGGTTGCGAACTGTACGCTAGATCGAGAGCTTGTTGGGTGAGTTCGACGCAGGTGGTGTCATTATCACGCAAACGCTGTGCGGTCTGGACAAGACTGGGCCACTTCCCTGTTGCAGTTTCGGATTTTCTGACGTTGTTTGCCGGAGCATTTGGCCAAGAATAATCGGCTTCTTCCAGTAGCAAGGACTGAAAGTGTGCTGGCTGCAGATAGGGGTCGATACCAGCGCTTGTCGCTTGCATGATCAGCTCGTTCAGGCGAATGACCTCTGACGCAAGGACAGCGGGGTCAGTCCTGGGAACGATGCCGTGCATTCGATCTGAACTTTGATTGATAAAGTCTGCTGCCAAGTCTGGAAAGGCCATTCGGTCATTCGTCTGTGTTGTCATGTCAGATGTATGGATGTTGGTTCAAGTTACGGGTTCATTGGGGTCGTATGCCGATCGAACTGGCTACATCTGTCCAGCGGTCTACCTCTTCGGTGAGCATTTTTTTCATTTGCTCTGGAGTCGTCGACGTGGGTCTTGCGCCCAGTGTGGCAAGGAACTTCTTGAGATCAGGTGTGTTTACGACTTCCTTTACCTCAGCATTGAGACGGTCTCTGATTTTCGGATCAAGCCCCGCCGGTCCGAATAGTCCCCACCAGACAGAAACTTCATAGTCCAAGCCGGTTTGCTCCTTGACGGTAGGAATGTCCGGAAAATCGGGATCCCGGTTCAGGCTTGTGAACGCAATTTTTGGTAGGGTGTCAGCCGGTGTCCCTTTCAATGACGCGATGGTGGTGAAGATAAAGTCAAGGCGGCCAGCATACAGATCAAGCTGAGCAGGACTGATGCCCTTGTAGGCAATGTTTTGCATCTTCGTGCCAGTCAGCTTGGCCAGCCACTCGGTCATGAGCTGGGCATGGTCGCCAAGGCCTGCAGTTCCATAGTTGACCTTGCCAGGATGTGCCTTGGCGTATTCGATCAGCTCAGGAACATTCTTGGCAGGAAATCCCTCCCTTGTAATCAAGACAAAAGGGGATTCAGCAACAATTGTGATCGGTTCAAATGCGGTTTTTGTATCGTATGGTGGATTCTGGACTGCGGCTGCGGTCGCGAGAGAGCCCGAGACAAACATCAGTGTGTATCCATTGGGTGGTGACTTGGCTACGTAGGATGCGCCAACCACGGTACCAGCCCCGGGTTTGTTTTCAACCACAACGGCCTGTCCAAGTCTTTCGCGCAATGCGTCGGCCAGTTTTCTGGCAATGATGTCATTACTGCCGCCAGGTGCAAACGGAACGATGATGTGAACAGGCTTTTCTTCAGGCCAGCTGGCTGCCTTTGCGGTTGTGGGATAGCTGCCTAGCACTGAGCTGGCGAGCCCAAAGACACATGTGGCGAGCATGGCCCTGATGGATTGTCGGCGTTTCAGCATGATGAACCTCAATTGGAGAGTTGCAAGGGCTTTGGTAAGAGTCAGCTACGGATTTTGGCGAGTAAGGCTGAGACACAAGCAAAATCCTTGTGGGTCAAAAGATAAAGATTCTTTTTTTTGCAACATTGATTGCTTATTGCAAAACACCAAACAACAAGTCCTTTCCTGTGATTCGATTCATCAACAACTGACCGGAAGAAATAAAGGCAAAATATTCTTCAGGGAATAAACATAAAATTTCAAACAGTTATTGATTTCAGAATAATGTTGCAGGATCATGGTCATGAAGCATGATGTTCCTGACAACCAATCATATCGATGTGATGGCATTTACAAGACATCACGGTTTTACGATCAAAAGATAGTTTCGCTATCGTTATGAACACAAAACTTCTTGTGACTTTGCTGGCGGTGCACCGTTATGGATCGATGGCTGAAGCAGCACGGCGCCTGAATCTCACACATGGGGCGGTGGCGCAGCAGATCCAGGTGCTGGAGGCAGAATTAGGCACAGAGCTGGTGCGTCGGGCAGGGAGAGTGGTGCATCTGACCGATGCGGGTCACAGGATCCTTGCACAGGCACAGAAAATACTTGAGCAGGTCGATGCGCTTTCGGCTCTGGCTAATGCCGGTGCACTGAAAGGCGAATTGCAACTGGGGGCCGGAACCACGGTCATGAGCCACAAAATGTCAGAGATCCTGATCGAGATGCATTCAAGATATCCGGATATTGGTGTGAACCTGATATCGGGCATTTCGTCTGATTTCTACTCACTGGTAGAACAGAATTCTCTGGATGCTGCCATCGCAATCGAGCCAACGTTTGCACTTCCTAAAAGCATGGGCTGGAAGATGCTTTATGAAGAGCCGTTTTTTCTGATCACTGGCTTGAAAAACCAGGGACGGGATCCTCAGGAGATCATTGCACAAGAGCCTTTCATCCACTATCACAGGGGAAGTTGGGTGCGAGACAGGATAGACTCCTACCTCAAGTCCGTGGGTATTGCTCCCAAGTCGAACTTCGAGTTGGCGTCAACAGAGATGGTTGTGGCGCTTGTTCACCGCGGCCTGGGCAGTGCGATTGTGCCTAGCTCATGGCATCTTTGGAGACCTGGCCCAGAGGTGTTGTCAATGCCACTCAAGCCAACATGTCCTCCCAGGCGATTTGGTTTGCTCTGGTCAAGGAGTTCACCCCGTTTGCCGTTGATCGAGGCATTTTGGGATGCTGCAGCGCAGGTTTATCAAACACGCAGGCATCGTAACGATCTTGCACTGTGACCAGCCCATACAGGAACTAAGAACATTTTCCTTATGGATGGTAGGTCATGCTCATAGAATTTAAGGGGTGACCAACATAACAAAGTGCGAGCGATCCTTGCTTTTCGCTTGCCAGCACAGAGGGGGAACTACCATGTCGACGGTTAACCATACAAGACGGTTTCGCGAGCTGATAAGCCAGCCAGGTTGTCTGATACAACCTGCGGTCTTTAATCCGTTGAGCGCAAAGATTGCCCAGGCTTGCGGCTTCGAAGCCATCTGCCTTGGGGGGTATGCCATGGGCGCGGGAACCGCGATTACGGAACCATTGATGTCCCTTGAAGAAGTAGCGCAGATGGTTCGCAGTGTCAGACAGGTCACAGACCTGCCGCTGATGGTTGATGCAGGGGCTGGCTGGGGTGATCCCCTGCATGTCATGCGAACCGTCCGGGTGCTGGAACAAGCCGGGGCATCTTCCATTCACATTGAGGATCAGTATTTTCCCAAGCGGGCGCGCTATCACATGGGTGTGGAGGAAGTTATTTCCCAGGATGAAATGGTGCTGAAGATCCGTGCCGCCTGCCAAGCCCGCAAGGATCCGGACTTTGTGATTGTTGCTCGTACCGATGCTATGCGCACGCATGGCTATGAGGAGGGAGTGCGGCGCTGTAATGCTTATGTTGAGGCTGGAGCCGACATGATCATGATTTTTCCGGACTCGGATGAAGACACGATCCGTGCACGCAAGGATATTCCGGATGTTCCGCTGGTTTATGTCAATAGTACCGGCAACAAGTTCAATCGCGGTGTCTATACGCGTGAGCAGCTTGATCGCAGGGGATACAAGGTTCTTTACGACGCCATCAGTTCGATAAACGTCGTAGCCAAGACATTGTTTTCTTACTACACACATTTGCATCGCACGGGCGAGCATGGACTAGACAACGCTGAGATGGTTCAGATCCGTGCACAGGTCGAAAAAGCCATCGGGCTTGAGGATATGTATAGGCTGGAACAGGAAACCATTGGCGACATTCACATGCCAAAGAATGCAACTTGACCCTGTGCGTGACAAGCCTCGCCGTTTAGTGCAGGGGTGGATGTCAATTTGTGGTTGATAACAAAGAAAAAGGTGCGCTGCAGATTTGAGACTGGCCTTGGTCTGGAGAAATTTGTTTTGAAGAATTGGGCGCGTTTTTGTGCCAAGGCTGATTTGGTTTGGCTAGAATCTAGCACTCACGAAGTGACCATCGATAGGTCGCATTTATCCGGCAGCGCACTTGCATGTTTTCTTTCTACATACGACTCACGGGCAGGGAAAGAGATAAACAAACCAACAGGGTGCTTGGTGGAATCCTTGCCTTTATTGCAGGTGCTGTCAATGCGGGCGGGTTTCTCGCTATCCAGAAGTACACCTCTCATATGACCGGCATCATATCCGGGATTGCAGACGATCTTGTGATCAGTGAGTTCAAGGTTGTACTGGCTGGGGTTGTCGCGCTTTCCTGTTTTGTTGCTGGCGCAGCTACCACGACGATTTTCATCAACTGGGCAAGGCGACAGAACTTGCATAGTGAATATGCGTTGTCTTTGATGCTTGAGGCTGGGCTGTTGCTGTTGTTCGGTGTACTGGGAGCCAACTTGAACCGCCTGGTTGAAGTATTCGTTCCGACGACATTCATTGTGTTGTGTTTCATCATGGGTCTGCAAAATGCATTGATGACCAAGGTTTCGCGTGCCGAAATCAGAACCACGCACATGACAGGCATTGTTACCGATATAGGCATTGAGCTTGGCAGATTGTTCTACTGGAACAAAAGCAAACGTATGCCTAAAGAGCAAAAGGTCGTTGCCAATCGGGAAAAACTGGTTGTTCATATTTCAATCTTGACCTCATTTCTAGCAGGTGGAATTCTTGGTGCCTATGCTTTCAAGACCTACGGCTACAAGATGACAGTGCCTTTATCGGTCTTGCTTTTACTGCTGTGTGCCCCTCCGATGGTCAGGGATCTGATATCCCAGTTGCGCCGTAGATTGCGCTGATTTTCCCGGTGATCCCCTTGAAACAGCCTTCCAAAACGTGTGCCGTCATTTAAGCTATGCATGCGTGGTCAATGCATATAAGCGCTATATGTGGTGATCTGCAGGCTGTGTTGAAAGCGATTAAAAAAGTAATCAAAGGGGAGCTATTGCATGTCGGGAAACAACTGGAACCTAAGCGCGGATATTGTGATTGTCGGGTTTGGTGGTGCCGGGTCGGCAGCAGCGATCACGGCTGCTGACGGCGGGGCATCGGTGATCTTGCTTGACAAGGCACCGGAGCATGCCGTTGGGGGTAACACAAGGGTGGCCGCGCAGGGCTATTTCAACCCATCAGATCCAGAGACGACCATTACTTATTTCAATGCGCTGTGCGGGCCGTACGAGGTGCCGCAGGAGATGGTGCGTGTCTGGGCAGAAGAGAACTGCAAGAACAACGAATGGCTGGCCAGCATCGGTGGTGATCCTCAGGAGCACCAGCATCAGCCTCAGGGAATTGAATATCCAGAGTTGCCAGGCTCGAACTGTGTCCATAAGTTCCATCATAGCGACATCCTTGGCTATTCAAAGACATGGGAGTTCTTGGAGCAAAGCGTGAAAAAGCGCAAAGCTATCCAGATCCTGTATGAGACACCGGCAAGGGAGTTGGTGCAGCACGAGGATGGTTCGATTGCCGGAGTGATAGCGGAGCATAATGGACAACAATTGCGTATCAAGGCAAACAAAGCCGTGATACTGACTTGCGGTGGCTTTGAGAACAATCAGGAGATGATCCGCAACTTTCTGCCGAACATCCCCTATTGCTATACCTCGGGTACGCCTTACAACGAAGGTGACGGCATCAAGATGGCGATGCAGGTCGGTGCAGACTTGTGGCACATGAATAACTATGCTGGTCCATCAATGGCCTTCAAGGCTCCAGAGATTCCGACCACCTTTTCGTTGGTGCCGTTGCACTTCTCGCTTGAACCCCCTGGTGGAATGATTGTTGTTGGTGGAGACGGCAAGCGGTTCTGGGATGAGAAATACAAGCACAAGCATGGCAAGGTGAAGATGGGAGGGCAGTATGTGCCGATGCCAGTGCGCCATACGATGTGGATGATTTTTGACCAGACGTTGATGGATGCAGGCCCGTTGTATGACGGCACGCCAAGCCATGGCTGGACACAGATCATGGTGAAGTATGAATGGAGCAACGATAACCGCAAGGAGCTTGAGAAAGGCTGGATCAAGACTGCGCCAACGCTGGAACAGTTGGCACGACAGCTGGGTCTGGATGCGGCAGCCCTGCGTCAAACAGTCGATCAGTGGAACCAGAACGTGCGTCAAGGACATGATCCTGACTTTGGTCGTACCAAGATGCTCAATCCGATTACGGAGCAAGGGCCCTTGTTTGCAATCAAGATCTCCCCGAGCATGCTCAATACTCAGGGTGGCCCCAGGCGCAATGAGAGGGCTGAGGTACTCAGACCTAATGGTAAGCCGGTCGGACGTCTGTACAGTGCTGGCGAGTTGGGTTCGATCTTCAGCTACCTTTACCAAGGTACAGGCAATATCGGTGAGTGCTTCGCCTTTGGTCGGATCGCTGCAAGGGAAGCGCTGAAGCAGCAACCCCGTTGATGACAACGGGCAGTTCGACGGTAGAAAGCGTCATGCTTGAGCCGTTCAAGGATCCCGCCCTGTGGCGGGATCGCACTTCAGGTGGGTGCGATATGTCTGATGAAAAGAAAAAAGAAAGTCTTGCTGACTATCGTTATTTCCATACCATTTCCACCCGTTGGATGGATAACGATGTGTATGGGCACGTCAATAATGTCCATTACTACTCGTTTTTTGATACGGCCGTAGGAGCCATGTTGATCAAGGAGACGGGTCTGGATTATCTCAACGGCCAATGTGTTGCTCTGGTCGTGGAGACACGATGCACCTATTTCAAGTCTGTGGCATTTCCAGATGTCCTGAAGGTGGGGATCAGGGTGGCTCGGCTTGGAAACAGCAGTGTCAAGTATGAGTTGGCGGTTTTCAGGGCAGATGAGGATGAGCCTTGCGCACAAGGTTATTTCATCCATGTCTATGTTGACCGATCAACGCAGCGGCCAGTCCCCATACCCTCTGGCGTCAGGCAGGTTCTTGAAAAATTGCGGGTGAACGATAAAACAGACTGAATACCGAGAGAGGAGAAGATCATGCGATTCCCATTGCCTGATATGACGAATCTGAGCGCGCAACAGAAGGCGATGGTCGAGCATATTGCCGGAGGGCCAAGAGGAGGTCTGCGCGGGCCGTTTCTGGCCTTGTTGCATCACCCTGAGCTGGGCATGCGTGTGCAAGCGGTTGGTGAACACTTGCGCTATAACGCTGAGGTTCCGCAAAGCCTTGTGGAATTGGTGATCCTGGTGACGGCCAGACACTGGGACTGCCAGTATGAATGGTTTGCCCATAGCCGGATCGCGCACACATCAACCGATCTTGGGCACGACGTGATCGAGGATATCCGCCAAGGTAAAAGGCCTGAGAATGCAACGCCAGAGCAGAAGCTTGCCTATGACCTTGCGGTCAACCTGCACAGAGACGGAAAACTTCCGGACGATCTTCTTAAGCAGTGTATGGAATCTTTTGGGATGAAGGGACTGCTGGATCTGGTCTGTACTTGCGGGTACTACACCACGATTGCTCACGTCCTGAATACCGCTCAGATTCCTGTTCCAGACGATGCTGATCCACAGTTTCTCCTGGACAGGTAAGCGATCAAAGCTGATGTTTTGAACCATTCCTGCCAGCACAGGCAGGAATGGTGTCTTGTTTCAAGGCATCCAGCGAGATGATGCGAGTTGCAGGAATGCGAGACTGCGTTCTCTGGCGAGATCGGCGCTGGTCTTGTCGAATGAGCCCCGCTGGTCGCAGTTAAAGCCATGGCCAGCGTTGTAGAAGTAGGCCAGAGCGGTCGGGTGGTTGGCCAGCACCTGGCGTGCGGCATCGGCTGGAGGGCTCTTGTCGTGTTCACCCAGTTGGAGCATGACAGGGCATGTGGGCTTGATGTCGGCGTTGGCGACAAGGCCGCCGGGGTAGTAGGCGATGGAAGCGCTCAAGCCGCTGATTTGTGCGCTGGCGACCCAGGCGACGGTACCGCCCCAGCAGTAGCCGATGACGGCGACCTTGTCATGCATGGACTTGAGGTGGTTGACAGCGGCCTGGGTATCGGCGATGGCGCGGTCCATGGGGATTTTCTGCATGATGGCGATGCCGGCTTCGATGTCTGACTGTGTATAGCCGGCGACGTAGTTGCGCTGGACTCGATCAAAGAGTGCAGGTGCAGCGGCGATGTAGCCGTCAGCCGCGTATTGGTCGGCCACACTCTGGATGTGGCTGTTGATGCCGAAGATTTCGGGGCAGATGACGATGGCGCCCTTGGGTGAGCCTTCAGGCTTGGCAAGGTACATGTCAAAGGAATGGCCATCTGCAGCGGTAAGACTGACAGTTGTTCCCAT
>Ga0180217_1004604_pt1 | contig 10808 bp, 7 predicted proteins | sample eDN3rd37CBELigOP_FD_128521 | JGI IMG/M metagenome (GOLD analysis project Ga0180217, IMG submission 128521) | Enriched Organic Plus compost microbial communities from Emeryville, California, USA - eDNA 3rd pass 37_C BE-Lig OP (version 2) (version 2) ... | reverse complement strand
AGCAAATTTATTTAATAATTCGTTGTGAACGACTCCTCCTTTTGAGTAGAGGTCTGTGTAAAGCGTTTGTTTTTCAGTTTGTGGTGTCTCTTTTTTTGAACATGATATAAAAAGTACTCCTGTGATTGCCAAGCAAGTGAGAAAAGCAGTTAAATGTTTCATGACTTTCATTTGTTTAAATTTTTCAAGTTAGCCTTACCTTCAGATTAGGTGCGGTGTCAGAATATTCCACCGTTGGCAGCTGTCATCTTTCGTTGTCACTTGCCTGTTAATTTTCTCCGCTCTCATGGCTTGGTAGTGTCTCCAATTATTTCTGCCAACGTTTTGCGTGTTGCCGCAGTTGGTGATTTCGGAGTACTTCACTGTCACCCAGCACTAAAGTTTGATAGGAGCACTCAGCTTCAATTTTGCACGTCATCGCCAATTGAGGCAACACGCTGTTACCAGTAGGCCTTCTGTCTGTCCGCTGTTGAAAACCATGGTCGTTGTTGAGTTTTATTGTCATTGTTTGTGTCGTGTTGGTCTGTGTGGTTGCGTATTTTTTAGTTTACTCACGGGCTGTTTTATTTTTTAATGGTGTTCGTGAATGCTCTGCATTTCAGAAGGGAAGGAGATTTTTTTTAATTACTCACTTCATATTTGATTTTTAAAGGTGTTCGTGAACCGTAAACGGTTTCAATTTTGACTGCGTAGGAAAGGTGGAAGCTCTTTTGAAAGCTTTACTCTGTTCTAGAGCTTGTATTTTTCTTATATTTCTTCATCATCAAAATACTGATTCAAATAGTCTTTTGTTAAATCTGTTTCTAAAAACGCTCTTGCTTTTTTGTCAGAAATCGGAATAATCTGTTCAATTATTTGCTTATCTATATTGGGCCGAGATTCAATTTTTTCTTTTGTCAAGTCCAATGAAACAGATATAAGTTTTCTATCAGGATTATCCCGCAATGCATCTGATATGACACCATTTATGTGCTCATCAAAGAAGCTATAACCGATACTAACAATCAGTTTAGATTCAAATATTCTCCTCCTGAATTCTGAAAAAAGGAACAAAAAAGGATCTATGTATTGCATCTTATATTGAGTACCGAAAATCAATGCGGGATTTTCTGATTCTCCATTGGTAAAGGTCATTTTTTGTGTTTTTTCATCTCTTTCCCAATCAATAGACCCATGTAATTTATACAAATAAATATCAGGCTCTTCATCAGGATTGAGTTCTAAAAATCTTCTGTAATTCCACAATCCATTTTCTTCAATTTGAAAGCCCCTTTCTATTCTGGCATCTCTATTTGCCAGTTCAATACCAAGGTCATAATTCAATGTGAAAATATGCAATGGAAATTGAATAATCTCTTTTCTTATTTCACTGAATTTTTTTAAGTAGATTAGGTTTTGTCTTCTTTCATTATCAATTTTTATCCAGTTATATAATTTCTTTCTGATTTGTTTTTCAAAATTTCGAATGATTGAAAAATCATTTTTTACAACTTCATCAAATTTTACAACCCACGAACCAATGAACGGATATATTGGATGTTCTTCTTTTTTCAAAAGTTCTTGTAATATATTCAATAATATTTCGAGATTGGAATTTGGTATCTTGCCTTGTATTTCATAAGAATAGTTATATGAAGCTTTTATTAAGTGATATAAGCTGTAATACTTTTTCCAATCATCATCGTTTTGAAGAAGATTTTCAATATCTTCTTCCATTCTTTTTAGAGTCGGTATTCCTAAATCTGCACTTGCACCTGCACCCAATAAAAATATTATGTCGCCTGAACGTTTCATATTATAAAAACCATGGTTTATTATTTTCTGTTACTATATTTTCTAAACTTAATTCGCTAAAATGCTTGTTAAACTCTGATATAAGTTTGGGGTAAAAAACCGAAACAGGTAATGATTTAGCATTAAAGCCACGATAATTTGCACCAGATAAATTCAATAATTCTTGTAGATAATCTTTATGAATGATGTCTTTTTTTGTTGAGTGTAGAAATTCAATAAAGATAGGGTTTGCGTACCTTTTGATAGGACGGTTATCGTGGTAATTTAAGCCTTCTGTCCAAAGCAAATATGAATTACCGCTTATTTTGGCATAGGTGCTTTCATAGGGTACCAAACTATTGGCGTTATTGTTAAAACCGTAATACTTTGAACTGTCATTTATTTTGATAAGCGTTATTTCAAGATTGCTTTCAGCTGACTGAATGGAATGTTTGATTTTATCAATCTCTTCTTGCTTAATTTTGTATGGAAGATGAAAAACTATTTTTGAGTATTTGGCTTTATTGTTGTTTATGATAGTTGCGATGTTTTCTGCTATTGATTTTAGATAATTATCTTCACTGTCATTATTGGCCAGTGGTTGAATAGAGACGAATTTTCCGGTTGATTCTATTAAAACTGAATATGCATAAAATCTTTTAATTTCTCTTGATTCCTCATCAAAATCTTGTGAACGAGCAATTCCAATCATTAATGTCTTTTGTTGGCTTGATTTAACCAACCAGGGAGTCCCGCCTAATTTAGAGAATATCTGCAAGCCTATGCTTGAAACTGACCACTTGAAGATGTATTCGTTTTGAATGGTTTCATTGTGGACAACTTGTAATAAAATATTTTCTTTCAGGCATCTGTTTTTTAGCAAGTAGTAAAAACGTTCTTCATTTTTCGGAAAAACTGAAATTACAACTGTATTTCCTTGTGTTGGTATTTCTGCAATTGCCTTTTCAATTTCTGCATCTGAAAAATCGTCAATTCGGATTGCTATTAGATTTACTTTTGGAGTAATTCTTGGGAGTTTAAATTTTTCAAGTCCTTTGAATGTACTGTATTTATCTCCATTTAAAGCCTTCATTAGTTCTATCATCAAAGGCTTTTCAGCTTCACGAAACAAGAAGACATATTGCAAGTTGTTGTTTACTTGCTGAAATGGCCCATTGGACATAATGCCGTTGAATTGGGAATTTGAAGTTTTACCTCCACCAAATTCGTAGATTTTTGTGTCAAGCAAATCGCTTTCTATGGGTTCAAATGATTGTGAAACGGAAATGTTGTTGACTATAGGATTTATAGCCTTATTCAAATTTCCAATAAATTGTTTGAACAAGTTAAAACTATCAATGTGAAAGTTTTTATTGCTCCTGCCATCACTATCAAGACTCAATGAAAGTTGCTGAACGCGCTTGTTGAATGAGTAATCTTTGGTTTTAAAAAATCGGAACCCTATTAAAAAGCCAAATTTTTGTTTAGTATTTAAATAATAAGGTTCAAGCCAAACCGATTGAGTACCTTCCTTGAATGAATTTATCGAAAAATATATTCTCCACTTGTTAAACTTACTTTGATAGTCTATTTTATTTATGATGCTTTGACTCTTTACTTTTGAATGCAATAAATTGTGTAAATACCATTCTGTGAGATGAACGTTAGTTAGTGCATTAACCTGAAAAAGTTCCGAATCAACGAATTCAGAAAAGCTCACCCAATAATAGTTTTTGTAAACATCATCATTCGGGTTGTCGGGCAATTTGTATTTTATGATTTTTTCATCCCATTTTTTCTCTTGGGGTTCAGCTTTTCTTCGAAAAACAGAAAATGAAAACTCTTGCTCATTGAGCGGCAAAAAATTTAGGACAATATTTTGTTTAATTTCTGTCATATCATTTACTTTTTAGTCAACTCCCCCTAAACGCCTTTTGACTTAAACTGCCATACAAATTCTCCAACTCCTGCAAACTTTGTTGGTATTGGCTTTTGAGGGCTTCTGTTTTTTCTACGATGCGGGCAAATTGGGTTTGGAGTACGATTGGGGGAATAGGTAATTTCATCTTCTTTAATTTTTCACCTGTTAAATGTGAAATTGTTGCTGCTCCCATATACTTATTCAATCCACCATTCATTGTGTAAATCCAAAACATGAATACAAAATACTCTGGCAAGGCAATGTCCTTGTTCAATCGAATTCTATGTATTGCTTTTTGAAAGTAACATTCTTCCAGTTCATCTCTCCAAATGGCACATCTTCCAATTTCGCCACCTTCACACATAAGTATATCTCCATTCTTTAGACTGAACTCTGCTCTATCTTTTTCATCAAAGTCCATTTCTAACAAATCATCAAGTTTAAATCCGAACCACAGGACATTTGAATTACGTAAATATGGTTTCAGATTATTCCCAGTGATTTTTTTACCATCAAGCATTTTTCCCAATCTTGATTCACCATATTCAGAAACTTGTAATGATTTCCATTTCTTTTTATTTGCAATTGGGTCTCCAAACATCTCCAAAAATGTGCTTTTCAAAAATTCATCCAGCAGGCGGATGCTTTCTTTGCGTTGGGCTATCAGGTTTTCGGCTTTGCTTAAAAGGTTGGCAATGTGGAGTTGGTCAGAATCCGAAATATCAGGAATAAGTAAACTATCGATATACTCATTTTTCAAATTGTTTATTAAAGCACCACTAAGTAATTTTCTAATGTGTCTTTTGAATGGAAGTGATTTAAAGAATGTTGCTAAATATCGTGAGTTTATATTTTCCTTTGGTCTTACGAGTTTGCAGAACGCACCGAAAGAACCTTCAAAATCACTTTCAAAATAAATGTTTTTACCTACTATATCTTTACTTCCACTGGATGCAGCCAAAAGCAAATCTCCTGTTTTTATGAATTGTTCAGGCTTTATTTTACTCTTATGGATGTAAATTAGGTCACTTGTATCAAGGCCCTCTTCCTTAATATTGTTTGCTTTAAGTATTGGAACATAGTCTGGCATTGGAATGGCAGAAATGTCATTCGGCTTATACGAAATCCCTCTTACCTGAATTATTTTTTCTCCTAATCTTTTAAACTTCATCACATCAACACTTTTAATTCCTTCAATCCTTTTTGAATCTCCGCTTCAATGCTTTCCAGCTTTTCGAAAATTACATTCGGCTTTTCATACACCACTTCTTCATACACTTCTTCTTTGTAGGTGCTCAGGTTCAAATCGTATTTGTTATCTACAATTTCTTGCTTCGGCACCATAAAGTATTTCCGTTTGCGGTCGCTGTCTTTCTTGGCGTCTCTGGCTTTGTAGCGTTGCACAATGTCGGGCAAATCGCTGTCGGCAATTTTGTTTCGCTTATCGTCCAGCGTATAGCCGTCTGCCTGCATGTCGTAAAACCACACATGGTCGGTTTCGCCACCTTTGGTAAAAATTAAAATGGCAGTGCTGACCCCTGCATAGGGTTTAAACACGCCACTCGGCAGAGCAATCACGGCTTTCAGTTCGGCCTTTTCAATAATCAGTTTCCGCACCGCTTCAAATGCTTTACCGCTGTTTTGTATCACACCACTTGGCACAATCACGGCTGCCGTTCCGCCCATTTTCAGCATGTTAAAAATGCGTTCTACAAATAGCAGTTCGGTTTTGGTGGTGGGCAGTTTCAGTCCTTCGTTAATATCGCCTTTGTCAATATTGCCCGTAAAGGGCGGGTTGGCCATCACGATATCAAACTGGCTGTCTTCATTATAGCTTTTGCTCAGGGTGTCTTTGTAATCAATTTTGGGTTCATCAATGCCGTGCATCATTAGGTTCATCAAACCCAATCGCACCATGGTGGTATCTATATCATAACCTACAAAGCTTTTATCCAAAATGCTTTTTACATCTTGCGTCAACACTGCACTAATGGCTGCCCGTTCAAAACCATCTTCGTCTTGCTGCAACTTGGCAGGGTCTTTTTTTCTTACCAAATCGGTAAGAATGTATTGATAAGCACCCAACAAGAATCCGCCTGTTCCACAAGCCGGGTCGGCAATGCGCTGTCCTAATTGCGGAGCAACCAATTCAGCCATCAGTTTAATAATGTGTCGTGGCGTGCGGAACTGTCCGTTCTTACCTGCCGTGGCAATTTCGCTCAATAGCATTTCATACACATCTCCTTGTATGTCCTGGAATGACTGACCGCCTTCGGTAGCATCTTTTTCAATTTCTTTGAATATTTCCTCTACAATGTTAATAGCAGAAACCAGCAAACTGGCTTTAGGCATAATGAACACAGCGTTTGCCATGTGTTTGGTAAAAGGCGAAGTTTCTCCGTTCAGTTCTTTCAAAAACGGGAACACTTTCATTTGCACATGCATCAGCATTTCGTCTGCGGGCTTGTGTTTAAAAACACTCCAACGCAATTCGTTTTTGTCAATGCTTTCGTTACTGCCCGGAATATTGAATTTGCCCGCAAATCGGGAAACATATTTTTCGCCTGTCCATTCCGCATCACGTTCACGTTTGGCTTCCAAATCGTCCAAACGTTTCATAAAAATGAGGTAGGTAATTTGCTCAATGGCTGTTAAAGGGTTGGCAATGCCGCCTTCCCAGAAGTTTTGCCAGAGCTTGTCTATGAGTGATTTTAATGTAGAATTATTTTGTAGCATTTTTATTTATGTTTAATCCCGAAGGGATATCAGGTTTATAGAAATAGTTTGTTGTAATATTGTTCGACCCCGAAGGGGTCGTAGATGGTATAAATTCGGCTTCGGATCTACAACCTTTGATGCCTTCGGCATCTGCTTATTCCATCCAATTGAATAAATATTTCTCGTCATATTCAATTTCAAATTTTTTCTATAAACGTTTGACCTTTCAGAATGATATTGTTTTTGTTCATCCCGAAGGGATGTCAGGTGTATAGAATAGGTTGTTGTGATAACGTTCGACCCCGAAGGGGTCGTAGATGGTATAAATTCGGCTTCGGATCTACAACCTTTGATGCCTTCGGCATCTGTTTATTCCATCCAATTGAATAAATATTTCTCGTCATATTCAATTTCAAATTTTTTCAAAAAGTCGACATACTCTTCCTTAAAGGTGATCTTTCTATGGTGTTCCTTTTGATTTAAAATGTATTTTGCTACGGCATCAATCTGCGAATGGCTATACGAAAATGCTCCATATCCTTCTTGCCAACTGAACTTGAACTTTGACAACTTGTTTTCATTAATGAAATCATTACTACTCTTTTTTACCTCTCGTACTAAATCAGAAAGACAACAAGATGGCTTCATGCCAATGAAAATATGAATATGGTCAGGCATTCCATTGATAGCAATTAGTTTTTGCTCTTTCGCTCTGATAATTCCGGTAATATATTGATACAGCCTTTCTTCCCATTCCTTTTGAATAAGGCTCTCCCGACCCTTTACAGCGAACACAACCTGAATATATATCTGTGAAAATGTTCCTGCCATAGTTTACTTAATTGAAAATCTAGAAGGGATTTCAGGTTTATAGAAATACATTGGCGTGTGATTGTTCGACCCCGAAGGGGTCGTAGAAGAACGAACGGCATCAGACCTATAAACCTTTGATGCCTTCGGCATCCTTATTTTATCTTGCTTTCTCATGCTGCCAATACTTGTTCGGTTAAACTTAAAATTTCGTCAATCTCTTTTTGATTGAAAATGCCTCTGATTCCTTCGGGGTGAAGCATGGTAAAAGGCGATTCGATTAGGTTGCGCCTACTTATTTCACCCTTTTCCAAAACAAAATTTTTAAGCAATTCTAGAAATTGCATTTGTCGGCTGGTGAGATAACTGTGTTTAGCAATAAAATCATCAAATGCTTTGGTAACGGTTTCGGTAAAGGTTTCTAATTGCTCAATGCCCAAAATATGTTTGATGAATTGCACCAATGCCGCTTTGCGGTGATTGTAAACCTTGCGAAGCAAATCAATGGTAATATGCGGATGCTCGTTGTGCAGTTCTTCGGCTAATTGTTCTGCTTCATCCGTGGTGATTTCCTGTCCTTGTTTCAGTTTTTGTAAAATCGGACTACTTGAAACGAGTTCATTGATTTTTTTCTCTACCAATTCACGGTATTTAGCTACACTCAAAGCCTCGTGTTGCGGACCAAATTCAACATATTCTTTTTCTACAATAACATCTTTCAGATTGAACTTCGCAGGAGCCAAAGGAATTACTGCTTCACGGAATTTCATCAATGGCGAAAGTTTTTGAATCAGTTCTTCAAACTTGTCTTCGTTGATGGTTGCCCAATAATGATTGCTTTGTGCTTGACGAATTAATTCCTGCTCTCTTGCCACAATGTTGATGCTCAAAGGCAGTTCGCCAATTTCTTCAATGATGCTTTCTTTCAGTGTCTCAAATTTTTCTTTTTCACCAGCCAAATGTGCCAAAGAAACTTCTACAATGTCTTTCTCAAATCGCATGGCTTTGAAATCAACATTTGAAACCGTGCGAAGCAAGGGTTTTACAACGGATTTCAAAAATTCCATTTTGTCTGGTGTGAGGTTGCTCCAGAAGTTATCATCCGCTAGGCGTTGCAATTCATGTTTGGCTTCCATAATCACTACCGAATTTTTCGGCAGTTCTTCCACTTGCTTTCTGATTTTCTGAACCTCTTTGTTCACAATTTCAGCATTGCTTTGTGTTTGGGCTTCTTCAATCTTTTCCAATCGCACGCCAAACAAGCGAACAGGCAAAGGAATTTGTCCTTTCAGTTCTTTACCTCTCGGGTTGAGTTTGAAATATTCAAAGTTGTCCCAACAATCCAGAATCAGGAAATTGTCTTTTTGTGTGCACCAAGGTTTTATTTTTTCAGGTTCGAGTAAACGAGTTCCTCTGCCTATCATTTGCCAAAATTTGGTGTAGCTGTAAACAGGTTTTGCAAAAACCAAATTCACCAATTCACGAACATCAATACCCGTGTCGAGCATGTCCACACTAATGGCAATGCGTGGCATGTCATTACTCACAAACTGGTCGAGTAATCCGCCTTTGCCATAAACCCGTGGGTCTTCGCTTACCAATACTTTGGCCAATTCGCCTTTGTATTCGGGATAAAGCGAATCAAAAATTTCTTCTACTCGTCTTGCATGGGCTTTGCTAATGCAAAAGAAAATCGTTTTCCCTGGCAAAACTCCGTTGGCATCTTTGATGCATTCTTCCATGAATTCACGGACAATCAAAGCGTTTGTGCCTCGGTTGATTACTTTCTTTTCAATCTCTGTTCCTTCGTAGTTGATTTCTTCAATTTCCTTTCCTTCCAACATTAGTTTTTGTTGGTCTTCCAAAGAAATTGTCCGCTTGTTTATTCCTTCATCCTGAAACTTGGTTTTAATTTTCATTACCTGAAAATTGCTCAGGAATGGCGGAATGTGATTTACGGCTTCTTCGTAGGAATATGCAAAGGTTGGAACGCCATCTTCACATTCAAACAATTGAAAAGTGTTGTGGTCAATTGCATCCGTTGGCGTTGCTGTCAAGCCAAGTGTAATGGTATTGAAGTAATCAAGAATTTCCTGATAAGTATTGTAAATACTTCGGTGGCTTTCGTCCACTACAATCAAGTCAAAGAAATGCGGACTCAAACTTTTTTCTTCACTGCGAATAATGTTCAACATGGTCGGATACGTTGAAACATAAATTCGTCTGTCGGTGGCAATTTCTTTTTCGCCTTGTTTTGGCCAGCGTGGTTCGTTGGGCAAATGTTCTTTGAATGCTTCCAAAGTTTGGTCACGAAGGGCAATTCTGTCAACAAGAAATAAAACTCTCTCTGCCCAACCTGCTCTCATTAATGCGTCTACCAAGGCAATGCAAGTTCTTGTCTTGCCCGTGCCTGTCGCCATTACCAACAAGAATTTGCGTTTCCGTTTTTCAACGGCTTCCATTACAGCACGAATAGACTGAATCTGATAGGTTCTCCCAGCAATTTTAGTGTTAATAAGTTCCCCAGTTAATGGCTTTCTCGATTTACGCAAATAGGCATAACGTTCAAGGTCGTCTCGTGTTGGAAAGCCAAATACTTTCTGCGGTGGGTAATTTTCTAAATCCCAAAAGTAAATGTCGTGTCCATTTGTATAAAAACAGAAAGGCAATTCAACGCCTTGTGTTTGTTTAATGTTGTAGCAATACTGTTTGGCTTGTTCCCGTCCAAGTGCAGCGTCCACCGAAGTCTTTTTAGCTTCAACAACTGCAAGCGGTTTACCGTCCTTGCCTAACAAAACATAGTCGCTGTATTGATGTCCAGCGTAAGGAGTTGTCGGTTCTTCAACAACGGTCAACTGAATATCAAATTCCTCAATTACCTGAGTTCGGTCAGTCACATTCCAACCCGCTTGTTTTAAGCGGTTGTCAATGATTTCTTTCCTTGTCAGTTTCTCGTTTTTCACTTTTATATTCTAAAATTTATAGTTGGTCAAAATACGTAAAAAATCCGTTTTGTTGTCCGAAAGCTCTGTCAGTGCGTTGGCAGAAACGGCTCTTTGGCTTTTGCCGAAGGGTTGGCTTTGTGCGGTTGGGGCAAAAGCCAATGTGCCGTTTGCGTGTCGGCATAAAATTACTCGCTTGTTTAATTTTTCTTTCAGCGGTGCTCGTGAATCGCTTAGCTTATTTGAATTAAAAAAAATGTGCGGTGGGGAAAATAAAAAATACAGAAGAGTCGGCAATGAGTGTCGGCTTACTCGTTGTCCGTTTGTTATATCCTTTTTATGTCTTTGGTCACCTGTCAAAATGGTTTGTTCTTGTGTTAATGTTCAATTTTTAGTCGTCTATTTAGTGTTGTCGTGTCGTCTTTTAGGCTTACTGGTAACGGGCCGCGGCTTGGCGAAGGAGCGGATTAGAAAGCGATAACTTTCAATTTAACACTAACTTGAACAAAACCATTTTTTCCATTTGCTAATTTACATCTTAAAAGAAAATAAAAAATGGTTTTGTGGATTAAATGAACTAATCTTGAATTAACCACTTAACCCGCTCTTTTGCAAAACCGATGTTAGGTGCTGCCCTTATTGGT
>Ga0180217_1004601_pt1 | contig 10812 bp, 9 predicted proteins | sample eDN3rd37CBELigOP_FD_128521 | JGI IMG/M metagenome (GOLD analysis project Ga0180217, IMG submission 128521) | Enriched Organic Plus compost microbial communities from Emeryville, California, USA - eDNA 3rd pass 37_C BE-Lig OP (version 2) (version 2) ... | reverse complement strand
TCTGAAAGACATCCTGACTCGACTGCCTACGCATCCGAACAGCAAGATCGAAGAACTGCTGCCGCAAAACTGGACCGTGCCAGCCGTTTGACGACTGTCAACCTGTCTTTCTCGGACGCTTACCGTAGTTCAACAGCTCGAGCACGGTCTTGCCCTCGCGTGACCGCTGCCGCCAGAGCCAATACGTGTCGGGTCCGAAGTGCGCAGACCATACAGATACAGCGTACCGAGGGATGTCGGCATGGCGGTTGCAGGCCTGAACAGCAGATCGAGGTTGAGCCCATTCTTCCTGGGATTGCCCTGCTCGCTGCTGGATGAACTATCGTCCTGTGTCATCGCGTCTTCGTATCGAACTCATCGGTGCTGAACGTCACATTGCAATCAGAGTAGGGCGTGCTCAAGTCTCTGCTTGCGCGCCTGCCAATCCGGCAAAATCTGTCCAAGCAAAGCGAAAAACTCTGAGCTGTGATTCTTGTGCACCAGGTGGCAGAGCTCGTGCACGATCACATATTCGACACAGGGCCGAGGGGCTTGCACCAACCGTGAGTTCAAGGTCATCTGCCCACCAGGAGACAAGCTTCCCCATCGGCTACGCATCTCGCGTACTGCGATGCGTGGCCTCTCGTGCCCAAGTCGCTGGAACGTATCAAAGGCATCCGTCAGCACAGCATCGAACACCTCACGGGCTCGACCAAGATACCAGTGTCGCAGGAGCGCCTTGACCTTTGCGGGAGGAAGCTCTCCCGGGCTGATGACCCACATCTCGCCACGGGTCAGTTTTACATGATCCTGACGGGCATCCGAGTCGTTTGCCTTGACACGCAAACGATACTGTCGGCCCAGGTAGCGATGCGATTCGCCGCTGAGATACTGCCTGGGCGCGGTGTGTCTTTCATACCGAGAGAACGTTGCCAGCTGACGACTGACCCACCCTGCCCGCAAGCGAAGCTTCTCGTCTATGGTTGCGCCATCGCACCCCCTGGGGGCAAGCACGAGAACACGCCCTCCGGGGTGCACCTCGATGCCCAGTGTTCGTCTCGACGGGCGCTCGACAATCTCATAGCGGATCACCTCGTCGCCGTAGCAGATCAAGCCGTTTCTGTCGCTCATACCGCCATCCGATGCCTCGCGAGCTGCATCGTCCGGTCGATGACGTCGTCCATCTCGCTGGTCGTCAGCGGGATACCCTTTTTGTCCTTGACCTCGTCGTATAGGTAGTCGTCGATTTCGTTCATCGTTCGACGTTGCGCGTCCAAGTCGTCCCAAAAGCCCACCTTTTTGTTGCGTTGAATGATCGACCAGATGTCGACAGCGCATTCGGCAGCAAGCGTCGCTGCTGTCTCTTCCGCCTTCACATGGCCGAGCACATAGGGCTTGATAACGCCGTACAAAGCAAGGGCATTGTCGTTACCGGCCAACTGCGCCGGGGCATCGTCACTGCGCCGGTTGACCACCGCATCCTTGATCTCACTGACCTTGTTCAGGTATTCCAGATCGGAGATGCGTTTGGCACGGAAGTCGTCGATGGCCTGCTGAATGAGTTTGGAGAACTTCTCGTAGAACGCGGGGTCCTGTTCCAAGCGCTCGCTGATGGCCTTCTTGGTCGCGTGCGCGATCATGTCTGCCTTGGCTGCCGTGGCCTTCGTTTCACCTTGATCCTCGACCATCTGCTTGAACGCTTTCTCGTCGAAGATGTTCACGGGCTCATTCAGGCGAACCACTTCGTTTGCCGAGATGTGCGTGTCCAGCAGCTTCTTGATCTTGGGCTCGAAGTCGCGGTAATCCACCGACTCGGCGTACCGTAACTTGACTGACGCCTTCAGGTTCGTAAACCGCTTCAGATCGTTCTTGTATGACTGGAGCTTCTTCTCTGGCGTCGATGCCATGAAATGCTCAGACGACATCGCAATGGACAGCGTCTTGCCGTAGGCCGCCAGTCGCTCGTAGAAGGACTCGCGCAGCTTTTCGTCCGCCAGCAGCTGCTCGTAGGCCTCTTCATCGTGCTGGTTCTTGACCTCTTTAAAGAGGTCCCAAAGATCGGCGTGACGCTGGGGCAGTTTGGCCACTTCCTCATTGATGCTAACCAGAGCCCCCGCAAGGTCTGCCTCGTCGAATCCATCGAGCGCGCTGTAGGTGGTCAGCGCCTGATCGAGCTCACCCAGGATGCCGGCGTAGTCGATGATGTAGCCGAACTCCTTGGGTTTCATGCCCTCGTCGTCGTCATACAACCGGTTCACGCGCGCGATCGCCTGAAGCAGCGTGTGCTCGCGCAGTTTGCGCGTCAAGTACAGCACCGTGTTGCGTGGCGCGTCGAAGCCGGTCAGCAGCTTGTCAACGACGATGAGAATCTCCGGTTCGTCGCCGTGCTTGAACAGGTTGATGACCTGCTTGTTGTACTCCTCCTCGGAGCCATACCGCTTCATCATCCGTTCCCAAAAGGCGACCACGTCATCGGTCGGGCTGTCGTCGGTCTCCTCGTTGCCTTCCCGAGTGTCCGGCGGCGAGATGATGACGTCACTGGTCACGTGCCCGATCTCGTCGAGGAACTTTTTGTAGGTCAGCGCAGCCGCCTTGCTCGGGGCGACGAGCTGGGCCTTGAACCCCGTTCCCTGCCAGTTCTGCCGGAAGTGCTCGCTGATGTCGAAGGCGCGCATGTAGATCACTTGGTCGGCCTTGTTGAGCATCTCCGCCCGGCTGTACTTCTTCTTCAAGTCCGCCTTCTGCGCGTCCGTCAGGCCCTGGGTGTGGCGCTCGAACCAGGTGTCGATGGCCTTCTCGTTCTGCTCCATCTCCACATGCCGCGCCTCGTAGAGCAGAGGGACCACCGCCCCATCCTTGACGGCCTGATTGATGGCGTAGGTATCGATCAAGCCACCGAACTTGGCGAAGTTGTTCTTCTCCTTCTTCATCAGCGGTGTCCCGGTGAAGCCCAGGTAGCAGGCCATCGGGAACATTTGGCGCATGCGCGCGGCAAAGCCGCCAAAGTTGGTGCGGTGACTCTCATCGACCAGGATGAAGATGTCGGCCGACTCTTCGACGTGCTTCCTGATCGACAGCGCCTTATCGAACTTGTGAATGAGCGTGGTGACGATGTGCGCTTTATTCTCGGAGACCAGCTCCAGCAAGTGGCGCCCGCTGTCCGCCCGGTCAGGCGTCAGGCCGCAAGCAGCAAATGTGTTGCCGAGCTGCTTGTCCAAATCCACCCGGTCCGTGACCAGGACGATGCGCGGGTTTCGGATGTCGGCGTCCAGCGCCAACGCCCTGGCCAACATCACCATCGTCAGTGACTTGCCCGATCCTTGCGTGTGCCAGATGATGCCGCCCAAACGCCGTCCCACGTCGTCCCGGTGCTTGACCCGCTCAATCACGCGCTTGATGGCGAAGAACTGCTGGTAGCGGGCGACCTTGCGGATGCCTCCGTCAAAGACGGTGAACTGCAGCGCCAGATCCAGGAGGCGCGCAGGGCGGCACAGGCTGTAAAGCGTCCTGTCCTGCTCGGTAATCTGACGCTCCCCCTCCCGCTTCATTGCATCGAAAAATGTGCGAGCGATGGCGAAGTCGCCCGAAAACAGGACATCCTTGTCCTGGGGTTTCAGCGGAGAGTTGACTACCCGCGCCACCACCTTCGCATCGTCGAACTGTTCGCGCCACAACGCCCAGAACTTGGCCGGCGTGCCTGTCGTCGCGTACTGGCCGCCGTTCTTGTTCACGCCAACCAGCAGTTGTGTGTAGGTAAAGAGCTTGGGGATGTACTCCTCACGCTGGTTACGGATCATTTGCGACACCGCCTGACCGACCTCCACCTTGGGCGACTTGCACTCGATCACCGCAAAGGGGATGCCATTGACGAACAGCACGATGTCCGGGCGGCAGGTTTCGGTGCTGCGCGTCCGCTCGACAGGAAATTCGGCGGTGACGTGGTAGTCGTTGTTGGCCGGGTTCTTCCAGTCGATGTAGTTGAGGGTGAAGCTCTTGCTGTCGCCCTCGATGGACTGCTCCAGCGACACGCCCAGGGTCAGCAAGTCATAGATCGCCTCATTGGTCTTCAGCAGGCCGTCGTACTTGACGTTCTTCAAGCGCTGGATGGCGGTCTGGATGTTCTCCTCGGAGAAGAGATAGCTCTGCCCCTTGTACTGGATGCGGTTGTTCTTTTTCAGCCGCTCGCGCAGCACCTCCTCCAACAGCATCTGCCCAGGCTTACCGCCCCTTGCCGCCAGTGCCTGCTCGGGCGTGAGGTAGGTGTAGCCCAGGTTGATGAGCAACTGCAGCGCGGGGATCTGCGACAGATACTTCTCGTTGAATCGAAAGCCGTCCATGTCCGCTTACCTCCCGAGCAATCCGCCCACCGGGGGCATGAGCTTGGCGATGACGGCCTCCGCTTGGGCGAACTGGCCGGCGCGCTCCAGGGCGCGCGCCTGTGCGGTCAGCTGCTTCAGTCGTGCGACCGCGTCGCGTTTCCATTGCGGCGCGAACAGCCCCGCATCGAGCGCATCGACGATCTGAAAGAAGTAGTCGCCGATCTGCCGCGACGCGAGCAGGCCGAAGAAGCCGTACCCATGACCGGCGATCTGCTGCTCCATGGCATACGACTCGAAGGGGTACCCAGCTTTGGCGTTCCAGTACTTGAGGACCCTCACCAGCGGTTTGATGACATTGCCGTTGGCTTGGTTGGCGCTGCTCAGCTTGTCGTTGAAATCCTTCGGATCGGTGTCCTGCCAGCTCTGGTAACCCGAGCCCTTGGCCGGAATCTGCAAACCGCCCCACCAGCTTTGGATGGCAGGCACAAGCTCGAAACGGATGTGATTTAGCTCCAGCGCAACAGTCGGATGCGACTGCGCGACTTCAGAACGCGCGTACCGACGTTCCGCGAACCGGCGCAGGCGGTCGAGGTAGCTTTGGGGCTGCAGCCCGCTGTCCGAGAAGATGACCATGTAATCCACATCGGACTGCGGATCCATCGAACGGGGCAGGATGGTTCCTCGGCTGTAAGAGCCGAAGACAAAGTGCTGGCTCATCTGAGCGCCGAAGTGGTCCGCCAGACGCGTTTGCAGCGTCGTGATGGAACGCTGCACCCCCGCCTTCTCGTCGTCACGCAGGATGGCCTGGTTCGCCAAGTTCGTGAGGTAGCTATTGATGGTCATGGCTTCGCCTCGTCCACGCGGTAGCGGGCACGGCCGCCGTCGATATCTTTCTTCGCCAGTTCGTAATCGCGGCGTGCGATGGCCGGCGAGCTCTGATTCAGTTCGTCGCGGGTCTTTGCCAGCTCGAACAGGCGCGCTTTCGCTGCGTCTGCCGCAAGGTCGTCCGTCAGGCCGATCTCTCGAAAGATGCGCGCTTGATTGCGCAGCGCCTGGTATTGGCCGGCGACAGCCTTGTGCATCTCTGCGCGCTCCGACGGCTTCAGGAAAGTCAGCACGGTCGTCAGCGCGGTGGACAGGAACGCCAGCGCGCCCGCCAGTTCCGGTTGGTCCTTGAACGCGGCGGCGCCGGCGATCGCAGCCAGCAGCGCTGAAGGCAGGCCGATCCACAAGTGATAGCGCGCCCAGCGCGCCGCCGCGTTGTAGTGCCCCTTGAACGAGTGCTCGGTGTCTTCTTCGATACGCTGAGCCTCGGCGGCCAGCTTGCTGATCAGTTCGCTCATGCGGTCGCCTCCTCATGGACAGGGACACGCCACCTGCCCGTGAGCAGCTTTTGCATCAAGCCGCGCTTTTGGTGACGAAGCGTCTCGAGCTGCGTCCGGAGCAGGTCAATTTCGTGACGAGAGTCATCAAGGATGGCCGCGATCCGTTCCTGGTCGGCGCGCTTGGGCAGATCCACTTCCATGCCAGCCAAAGCGGAGAACCGAAGTGCCTTGCGGGTACCGCCCTGGGTCTCGCGGGCCAGCAGCTGTGCGAAGTAGCTGGAGTTCAGGTAGTGCGCGAGGAACTCGGGGCACACCCCTTCCGCGTAGAAGACACCGTAGGCGGGGCTGATGATCCCGGTGTCGTACTTCTCGAGACGGTTGAAAACGAAGCGCCCGTCGTCGCTCATCGAGCGAAACGTGAAGTCGCCTCGCCGCATGATTTTGTAGCCGGTGTTGTCTTCGCTGGTGACCTGCTTGGAGAAGTATTCCGACTGGAGGAACAGCCCACGTCGGGAGGATGTGAGCACTGGGTACTCGTCGTGCTGAATACTTCGTTCGGATCGTTCGCGTATCAAGCCGCCGAGCTCTTGAGTCTCCCAATGATGTCGCGCAGCTCGTTGCTCGATGAGTCGCTGCTGCAACCAACGATGAAACCGCTCCTTCGCCGCGATCAGGCGCTCGGTATTTTGAATGGATTTGTCCCAGAGCATTCCGAGATTTGTGATTCGGGATTGCTCTGATACTGGAGGAAGCAGTAATGACTCTTCCTTGATTAAATCGGTATTAAGGTTTGGCTGGCCATTCCCCGGTGCCAAGTGGTTCCGGAAATAGTCGGTGCGTGATTCAAGAACAAAGTACAAGTACTCGTTGGTTACGCCCTTGGGATTAAGGAGCACCGCGATTCCGTCATTTGCACCCGCCTTGATCTTGGTGATCTTGGGTACTCCAAGCGTGGCACCACTGTTTGTGAGAATCAGCGTGTCGGGCGGAATCGTCCGCGTGAACTTCGCTCCTTCTTCGGTGAGAAAGCTCTTAGTTTTGTCCAGATGCATTCCGTATGCGGAAGTGACTTCCGCGACCGTAATCCACGGAAGATAGTCGCCATCGAAGTATCGCGGGGCACCGGCTGGTCGGGGGGAAGCTCCTCTGACCACTTCGCATACCTGGCCGATTCGAGTAAGGGTCCAGCCTGGCGGAGTATTTTTCATTTTTTGGCCCCTTGTCCTTTGCTCTCTAGCCGTCGCTCGATCTGCTCCAACGCCCGCACATCCTCCGCATCGGCCGCCAGCCGCTCGGCTTCGCGCCGCCGGGCGTCGAACTCGGCGTACAGCTCCAGCGCCAGGCGCTCGGCCACCTGGGCGCTGATCTTGCCAGCGTGCGTCAGCACATCCCGCTCGTTGAATTGCAGGAAGGCGTCGAGCTTGTCCTCCCACTCGCGCATGGTCATGGTCTTGCGGCGGCGGGCCATGTCCTCGGCGTAATCGAGGTACATGACGACGATGCGGTTAAGCTCGTCGATTTCGGGCTGCTGCAGGTAGTTCTTGGCCACAGTGACGTCGCCCTGCCGCACGCGGCTGCCCTTGAAGCTCGTCAACCCCATGTTTGGCAAGGCGGGGTTGGCGCGGTCTGAGATCAGTTCGGCTGCCGTGTACCCGGTGACGGCCCACAGCATCTTGTTCTGCACCTTTTTGAAGAAAAGCTGGGCGGCCTCGGACTTGGGGTCGTAGTCCACGGCGGTGGCGTAGATGTCACGGACTTTTTGGTAGAAGCGCTTCTCGGATGCCCGGATATCCCGGATGCGTTCGAGAAGCTCGTCGAAGTAGTCCCAGCCCCCGGGTTCCTTCAGGCGTTCGTCGTCCATGACGAAGCCCTTGACCAGGTATTCACGCAGGTGGGTGGTCGCCCACTGGCGGAACTGGGTGCCGCGCAGGGAGCGCACCCGGTAGCCCACGGCCAGGATCATGTCCAGGTTGTAGTGCTTGAGCGCCCGTCTGACCTGCCGCCCGCCCTCCTGGCGAACTTGTAAGTGTTCCTTACAAGTTGCCTCGGGCTGGAGCTCGCCCTCGGCATAGATGGCCTTGACGTGCAGGGTGATGTTTTGCGGGGTGGTCTGGAACAACGCCGCCATTTCCGCCTGGGTGATCCAGACGCTGCCGCCTTCGGCGCGCAGGCGCACACTCGCCGCGCCGTCCTCGGTGGTGTAGAGGATGAGTTCGCCCGCCATCAGGCCACCTCCACGCCCAGGGCCTTGAGGTGTTCGCGCATGCGCTCGCGCACGTCGGCCAGCTCGCGCTCGAGCTGCTCGATCTCGCGCTGCACCGCCGCCACGTCGATTTCTTCCTCCTCCTCGAAGGTGTCGACGTAGCGCGGGATGTTGAGGTTGAAGTCGTTCCCGGCGATCTCGTCCAGCGGCGCGACGTAGGCGTATTTGTCGACATTACGGCGCTCGGCCACCGTCGAGACGATCTTCTGGAAGTGCGCTTCGGACAGCTGGTTCTGGTTCTTGCCGGGGATGAACTCGCGGCTGGCGTCGACGAACAGCACGTCGCGCACGTGTTCGCGCGAGCCGCCTTTCTCACGCGCGCGGTCAAACAGCAGGATGGCCACCGGAATCGAGGTGGTCGGGAACAGGTTGCCGGGCAGGCCGACGACGGCATCGAGCAGGTTTTCCTCGATCATCGCGCGGCGGATGCGCCCTTCGGCGCCACCGCGGAACAGCACCCCGTGCGGCACGACGACGGCGACACGGCCCTCCTGGGGCAGCGCGCGTTCGATCATGTTGGTGATGAAGGCCCAGTCGCCCTTGGACTTGGGCGGCACGCCGCGCCAGAAGCGGTTGAAGCGGTCGTGGTCCGCGTGCTCCGCACCCCACTTGTCCAGCGAGAAGGGCGGGTTGGCGACGACGACATTGAACATCATCAGGCGGTCGCCTTCGATCAGCGCCGGGCTGTTGAGCGTGTCGCACCATTCGATGCGGGCGGCGTCCTTGCTGTGGATGAACATGTTCATCCGCGCCAGTGCCCAGGTGGCGCCGTTCACTTCCTCGCCGAAGAGGGCGTAGTTGTGACTGCCTTGGGCCTCGACCCATTGGGCGGCTTCGATCAGCAAGCTGCCGGAACCGCAGGAGGGGTCACAGATGCGGTCGCCGGGCTTGGGGTTGGCCAAGGCCGCCAGCAGGCGCGAGACCATCTTGGGCGTGTAGAACTCGCCGGCCTTCTTGCCGGCATCGGACCCGAAGCGTTCGATGAGGTAGATGTAAGTGTTGCCGATGACGTCTTCGGAGACCCTGGAGGGGCGCAGGTCGAGCTTGGCGAAGTCCTCCAGCAAGGTCTTCAGGCGGCGGTTGCGATCCTTGGCCTTGCCGAGGTTGGCCTCGCTGTTGAAGTCAATGTTGCGGAAGACGCCCTCGAGCTTGGCCTTGTTCGCGTCCTCGATGTGATCGAGCACAATGTTGATCAGCTCGCCGATGTTGGGCTCGTTGCGGCGCTCGTACAGCGCGTTGAAGTCGCCCAGGAAGCGGTCGATAACGCGGCTTTCCCCGGTCTGCGGATCTTCCTCCTTCAGCTCGACATACGGCAGGATGAAGCGCTCGCGCTCGAGCTTGCGGCGGATGCGTTCGTCGTCATCGCCGTACTGCGCCTTGTATTCAGCGTAGTGGTCGTTCCAGAGGTCGCTGATGTACTTGAGGAACAGCATCACCAGGATGTAGTCCTTGTACTGCGCGGGATCGACCACCCCTCGGAACGTGTCGCACGCGGCCCAGGCGGTGGCGTTGACTTCTTGTTGAGACAGCTTGTCGGTCATTCCTTGCTCCTTGATGGTCGCTGGGCGGGGCGCCCGCTGCCGGCCGCCCCGCTTTTCTGTCAGCCAGGGATCTTCCTGGGGTCGTTACCGTGGCTGTCGGACTGACCGATCTTCCCGCCGCGGTTGTGGATCTTCAGTTCCGACCCCTCGCGTTGGCTCATGCGCCGCGCGGCGTCGATGGCCTCCCGCTTGGTATCGTGGTGAGATCCGGCACGGGTCGCCCCGCCGCGCTTGTTGTCCCAACCACCGTTGGGGTTCGGCACGACGTGCCGCGTGTTGCTGGTTGAAGCCTTGTTGGCCATAATTAGTGCCTCAAACGTTGTGTTGAACGACGTGCCGGTCTGAGTAGGTCCAGTACTCGGGCCGGCTTCCTCACCCGCTGACCATCAGCGGGTCTCCTGTGCTTCACGCAGCAGGATTCCTTCGATCAGCGCCTTTCGGCGCCCCCTCAATTCCTCCAGCAAGGCCGCCTCGCGCGACGAGAACTGTGCGACCTCGACGATGAGGCGCTGCCTCTCCAGCGGCGGCAGTGCGACCTCAAGACTGTCAAGCACACCCTTGCCGATCATCTTCACGGCCGTTCCGGCTGCCCGCCCTGCGAGCGCGGCCTGGGTCGCCGGGTGGTTGATGAACCACTGCAAGTAGGCGGGCTCGACGAGCTCGGTGTTCGGCCGAATCAAAAGCATGGGCGCGGCCAGCACGGCGCGGCCAATGTCTGCCCCCACGAGCGCAGCCGAATTGGTCACCCCCCGCGACCGAAACAACAGGTCCCCCGCGCGAACCAGATGCCGGTCCTTCAGATCGGGCATATGAATGCGCGCCAAGCCCTCGGGGTGGAGGAGGTTGGCGTCGTCGATGTCCTTCATCTGAATCACGGCGACGTCGCCTTCCGCATCCGTTTCCAGGCGGCCGCGGAATGAGTAGCCCATGCGGACCTCAGCGATGTTGATCAGCCCGAGCATCATTTCGCTGTAATCCGATTACTGCGTTCAGTTGCTTGCTCCATGAGCGAATGGTAGGCGCACAAGACAAGCTCGTCAAGTGCTGTAAAGGCGTTTCTGCGGTTTCGTGTCGCCGACCTGTGACCCTGGCGAGGGCGGGCGCGTCCAGATCACCGAATTCGCACCCTCGAGCCCGCCGGCTTGCGATCCTGTTCGGAATCCGGGTTGGACGTTGGTGAGGACTACACCACCACAGAACATCGAAGGCCCTTTGTCGAAAGATAAAGGGGCTTTTGGCTCTACACCATAAACGGGGGATACGCATTCATCACACTCTGTTGATGACGCCGTTCCAACCGCACAGAGCCAAGACTCTCAAGCGGTAATTCTCAAAGTTTCTGAATCCGAAAGCTCTGCGCGAGATCATCTCCATCTTGGTATGGA
>Ga0180217_1004599_pt1 | contig 10828 bp, 13 predicted proteins | sample eDN3rd37CBELigOP_FD_128521 | JGI IMG/M metagenome (GOLD analysis project Ga0180217, IMG submission 128521) | Enriched Organic Plus compost microbial communities from Emeryville, California, USA - eDNA 3rd pass 37_C BE-Lig OP (version 2) (version 2) ... | reverse complement strand
ACGCCAAGCTCTGCGCCGCGATCAACGCGATCGACGCCGGCGCCGTCGATGCCTTCATCATCGGTTCCGAGCTTCGCGGGCTTACCGCCGTCCGCGACAGCGACACGAGCTTTCCGGCGGTGACCGAGCTCAAGTCGCTGGCGAGCGCCGTCAAGGGCGTGGTGGGATCGGGCGTGAAGGTCGGTTACGCGGCCGATTGGTCCGAATATCACAGCTACAATCCCGGCGACGGTACCGGCGACCTGTTCTTCCACCTCGATCCGCTTTGGGCGGACGACAACATCGACTTCGTCGGCGTCGATCTCTATGTGCCTCTCTCCGATTGGCGCGACGGGAACGCGCATCTCGACGCGCAAGCCGGCGCGCCGTCGATCTACGACCTCGATTATCTCCGCTCCAACATCGAGGGCGGGGAGTATTTCGATTGGTACTACGCCTCTTCGGGCGACCGGGACGCGCAGAACAGGACGACTATCTCCGACAGCGCCTATGGCAAGCCGTGGGTCTGGCGGGTCAAGGACTTCCGCAACTGGTGGCTTAACGAGCACTACGACCGTCCGGGCGGGGTCGAGAGCGGATCGCCGACGGCATGGACGCCGCAATCGAAGCCCATCTGGTTCACCGAGTTCGGCGTGCCATCGGTGGACAAGGGCACGAACCAGCCGAACGTCTTCTACGATCCGAAGTCGTCCGAGAGCTTCTTCCCATACTATTCGCGCGGCACGCGCGACGACCTGATTCAGCGCCGCGGGATCGAGGCGCTTCTCTCCTATTGGACCGACCACAATCCGACATCGTCGGAGTACGGCGGCCCGATGATCGGGATGATCGCGGTCTGGACGTGGGACGCGCGCCCTTATCCCGCGTGGCCGTCCCGCACCGACGCCTGGGGCGACGGCGATCTCTGGCCCTACGGGCACTGGCTCAACGGCAAGATCGGGTTGGCCGATCTCGCCGCGCTCGTGGCGGAACGCTGCGAGCGGGTCAGCTTTACCGCCTATGACGTGACCGCGCTTGCCGGCATCGTCGTCGGCTATGTGCGCGACCGGCCGATGAACCCGCGCTCGGAGATCGAGGCGCTCATGAGCGCGTTCGCGTTCGACGCGGTGGAGACCGAGGGCGTCATTCGCTTCCTTCCCCGCGGGCGCGCCGCGGTCGCGGAAATCGACGCCAACGATTGTGTGCTGCCCGAGCAGGGCGACATCCTGAACCTCACGCGCGCGCAGGAAACCGACCTGCCAAACATCGTTTCGCTGACGTTCATCGACGGCAGCAAGAACTACGAGCAGGGCGCGGCGGCGGCAAGCCGGATCGCGGGCTATTCGGAACGCAAGACGGACGTGTCGGTCCCGCTTGTCATTGACGAGGTTCAAGCGGGGACCATTGCGGATCGCGCCCTCGCCGAAGCCTGGATCGGCCGCGAGACCGCGAGATACGCGCTCCCGCCGGAACGGATCGATCTCGACGCCGGCGACGTGGTCAACCTTGTCATCGAGGGGCGCCCGCGGGAGTTCCGCGTCACGCGGATCAGCGATGCGTGGTCCCGCTCGATGGAGGCGCAGCGGTGCGAGGGCGCGATCTATGCGCCGCCGCTTCCTGGCTTGAAACCGCCGACGTTCGAGCCTCCGCCGGTCTATGGCGCGGCGATCCTCGAACTGCTCGACATTCCGATGCTGCGCGACAGCGACGCCGGCTTCGCGCCCTACGTCGGCGCGTCCGCGACGCCTTTCGCCGGCGTCACGCTGCTCGATAGTCCAACCGGCGTCGATTACGCGATCGACACCATTCTCCCGGTGCGCGCGCCGATGGGAGAGATCGTGCACGACTTCTGGTCGGGGCCGACCGCGTACTTCGATCTCGTCAACACGATGCGGGTGAAGCTCTATTCGGGCGAACTCGCGAGCCTCGACGAGGCGACGATCCTTTCGGGCCGGGCCAACGCGCTCGCGATCAAGAACGCGGACGGCGATTGGGAGGTCGTGCAGTTCTGCACGGCCACGCTCGTCGATGCCGGCGTTTACGATCTCACGAAGCTGCTGCGCGGACGGCTTGGAACCGAGCACGCGATGCGCAACCTGGTTGCGGCGGGAGCGCGCGTCGTCGTCCTCGATGGATCGGTCGCGCAGATTCAGGCCTCTCTTTCCGAACGGGGTGTGGTCCGCTTCTACAAGTGGGGTCCGTCGAACCTCGATCCCTCCGATGTCGCCTGGCAGGAGGGCACGTTCACCGCGCGATGCGTCGGTCTGATGCCGTGGTCGCCGGTGCACGTCACCGGCATCCGCAACGGCGCCGGCGATCTTTCGATCTCGTGGATCAGGCGTACCCGCTTTGGTGGCGCGTGGACCGACGGGGCCGACGTGCCGCTCAACGAGGAAAGCGAGCAATACGAGGTCGATGTCCTCGACGGTTCGGATGTCGTCCGCACGATCTCCGCGAGCTCGCCGGCCGCGACCTACACGGCCGCGCAACAGACCGCCGACTTCGGTTCGGTTCAGTCTTCGGTTTCGATCAAGGTCTACCAACTCTCCGCAACCGTCGGCCGCGGCTGGCCGGCGGCGGCCATCGTCTAGGGAGATTCAATGCCAACGCCGAGACTCAAGCTGCCCTACATCGCGCAGGGGCAGGCGCAGAAGGAAGTCACGCACAACGACGCGCTGAACAGGCTCGACGCGCTGGTCGATCTCTACCTTCTCGACCGCTACATAAACACGCCCCCGTCCAGTCCTTCTGACGGCGATGCTTATATCACCGGGGACAGCCCAACCGGTGCATGGAGCGGGCACCCTTACAAGATCGCCACGGTGCTCGATGGCGCATGGCGCATTTTCGATCCGTTCAAGGGCCTTCGCGCCTACGTGGCCGACGAGGAAGTCTTCGTCGTGTGGGACGGATCGAGCTGGGTTGACTGGTCCACCACGCTGACGCTCAACAACGTGCCTTCCCTTGGCATCGGCACGACGGCCGACGCAACCAACAAGCTCGCGGTGACGAGCGACGCTGCTTATGTGACGACCGACACGGGCGACGTTCGCTTCTCGCTGAACAAGGCGGCGGCGGGGAACACGGCTTCGTTCGTATTTCAGAACAACTGGTCGGGCCGCGCGGAGATCGGCCTGACGGGAGACGACAACTTTCACTTTAAGGTTTCTCCGAACGGCAGCAGTTGGATCGACGCCATTGTTTACAATGTCGCCAACTCCCGGCTGATTGTTGCGGGCAATATCACGCTGTCCGGTTGGGTCGCCGGCAGCGGCGTACCGGGGAGCGGCATCTCGTTATATGGCTCGGCCGACGACACGACCGGCTACAACATCTATAACTCCTACTTCGGCCCCACCACTGATAATGTCAGCGCCTCGGGGCAAGCTGGGCTTCGCTGGTCGGTCGTGTATGCCGCCACCGGCTCCATCAACACCTCCGACGAACGCGAGAAGCAATGGCGCGGCGGCCTGACGGACGCCGAGTTCGCGGCGGGCAGGGCGATCTTCGCCGAGCTCGGCGGGTTCCAGTTCCTGAATTCCATCGCCGAGAAGGGAGAGGCCCAGGCGCGCCTGCACTGGGGCGCCCGCGCGCAGCGGGTGGCGGCGATCCTGGAAGCGCATGGGCTGAACCCGAACGCCTATGCCTTCATCTGCCATGACGCCTGGGACGCGGTCGAAGAGGTGCCCGCCGAGGTCGAGGTCCGCGATGGAGAACGACATGTCGTCCGGCCGGCCGTTCCGGGGCGGCCCGCGGGGGACAGGTGGGGCCTGCGCTACGACGAACTGATCGTCTTCCTGCTGGCCGTGCTGGATCGCCGCCTGTCGGCGCTCGAAGCCGGTCGCTAGTCGCGAGGAAATCAGGCACATGGACCTTCAATGGTGGATAGCGACGATCGGCATCCCGCTGGTCGGCGCGTTGTTCTGGCTGCGGTTCCATGACCGCGACGAGACCGATAAGGCCCTCCGCAGCCTCACGACCGATCTCGCGAATTACAAGCTGACGGTGGCGACCGGCTTCGCGTCGATCTCGCACCTCAAGGATGTCGAGACGCGCATCATGGCCCATCTGGAAAAGATCGATCAGAAGATCGACCGCGTGATCGAGCAACGGCATCCGCCGGCCGGTTAGCGCCGTTCCCACGCTCCGCCTTCCCACGAAAGCCCGCCATCCCCGGCGGGCTTCGTCGTTTCAGGAGACCTCACATGCTGCCATCCCGCTACGGCTGGCTCGCGCGCGAGCCCGGCCCGAAGATGATCGTCGAAGCGCTCAAGCTGTTCGGAACGCTCGAAGCGCCGGGCGCGAAGAACAACCCCACCATCGTCGCCTGGGCGAAGGAAGTCGGCGGCGAGGTCGCGGACATCTACAAGGCCGACAGCATCCCGTGGTGCGGGCTGTTCATGGCGGTCGTCGCCAAGCGCGCCGGCAAGGAACTTCCGGCGCATCCGCTGTGGGCGCTCTCGTGGTCCGCGTTCGGCGCGAAGGCCGGTGCGCCCGCGCTGGGCGACGTGCTCGTATTCACACGCAACGGCGGCGGTCATGTCGCGCTCTACGTCGGCGAGGACCGCGACGCCTTCCATTGCCTCGGCGGCAACCAGTCGGATCGAGTCTGCATCGCGCGGATCGCGAAGAGCCGCCTCTATGCCGCGCGCCGGCCGCTCTATCGCGTCCGGCCCGCCAACGTTCGGCCGATCCATCTCGAAGCGACGGGCGCCCTGTCGCTGAACGAGGCCTGATCGTCCAGTCCCTTTCGCCTTCCCCGCCCGCCATCCCGGCGGGCTTTTCATAGGAGAAACGTCATGAGCTACATCATCGCGCGTCTTGGCGAGCGTTCGACGTGGCAGGGGCTTGTCGCCCTTGTCGGCGCGTTCGGCGTCACCGTCGATCCGCAACTGATCGAGGCGATCGTGACCTTCGGTATCGCCGCCATCGGCCTCATCCAGGTGCTGTGGCCGGAATCCGGCACGCCGTCGAAATGAACGTCTGGCCGATAGTCGCCTTGGTCGCCCTGATCGCGGTCGCGGTCGGGGCGATCTTCATCGCCGGTCGCCGAAGCGCGTCCGCCGACGCGAAAGCGGAGGCGAACGCGGCGAACGTCGAAGCCGCCAAGAGGATCACCGATGCGCAGGCTAATGCTCCTTCCGACCGCGGTGCTCTTGTTGAGCGGCTGCGCGACAGTGGGCGGGACTTGTGACCTGCTCCCGCTGAAGACCTACAGCCAGGATTACCGGAACCGCCTAGGTTCTGTACTCATAAGTAGGATTCCGTTTGAAGTTGGATCGTGATTCAAGCTCCTTGAGGAGGAGCTTGAATGGCACGTTTCGATCTTACGGACCGGGAGTGGGCGCTGATCGCGCCGCTGCTTCCCAACAAGCCTCGTGGTGTGGCGCGGGCGGACGACCGGCGCGTCCTGAACGGGATTTTCTATATTCTGCGCACCGGCTCGCCCTGGCGCGACCTGCCCGAGCGCTACGGCCCCTATACGACGTCCTATAACCGCTACAATCGATGGGCCAAGGCTGGTGTCTGGCTACGGATTATAGAAGATGCTGGTGCCGTCCTTGGTGGTAATATTGCTCATGATCACGTCTCCATTCAAAAGGACTGACGCGAAAGCGGCCTGCAGTCGCGAGTCGAAGAGAAAAGCCGCGCTGCCGGCGCCCAGGGCGAGCGTGCTGCGGCGGGTAAGATCGATCGACATGGCGGTACTCGTCCTGAGCTTATGCCGCGCGCGCGGGGCTTAGAACTGATCGCGATCTTTCATCCGCCGAGGCTGACGGTTTGAACCCGAAGCCTTCAGGATCTGCCCGAACTGCAGCGAGGAACGCGGCGATCCCGCGATTACCTGCCAGAGCAATTTCGCCATCGAACGAGTTGAACCCATGAGTGCCGCCCGGGTAGATTGCGAGCTGAGACACATTACCTGCCGCCTGCCAGCGCATGTGCATGAATAGGCTGTCGTCGATAAGCGGATCCACGGACCCGACGCTGAACAAGGCGGGGGGCAGATCATGCAGGTCGGCGTAAAGCGGCGAGATGCTGGGATCCTTTAGATCCGTGTCACCCGCGAATGCTGAAGTGAACTGGCGCATGGCGTCCAGGCTCACGAACGGCGCTCCCTGCGCTCGGAATACACTTGGGGTAAGGGATAGGTCGAAGCAGCCAAACAGTAGGCTGGCCGCCTTGAAGGCACCTCCCTTACCCTGGTCGCGCAAGCGCAGCAGGGTCAAGGCCGCGAGATTGGAGCCAGCGGACTCACCGCCAATCGCCAGCCACGAGGTGCCGAATTCGGCAGCAGCGTTGTCGATCAACCAGGACGCGACGGCAACGCTGTCGTCGATCGCTGCAGGAGCCGGGTGCTCCGGCGCCAGCCGATAGTTGAAGCTGACGGTAGCCATTCCGGCCTCCCGGCCGAAGAGTTCGAGCTGGTCGTCCCACGTGTCGTTGCTGCCGGCGATCCAGCCGCCACCGTGGATGTGGAGATAAACTCCGCGCACTTCGTTTGGAACAAGGATACGGAGTTCGATCGGGCCGCCCGGTCCTTCGATCATCATGGTCCTTGCGCGAGAGGACTTGGGTGACGCTGGCAGTCCCAGTTCCCCCTTCACATATGCTTCGCGCATCTCCTGCAGTCCTTCCATCGGCTTCATCGACGCCAGGTCCTGCGCGAGTTTCGCGTTCACTGCACGGGTCGAGTCGGAGATAGCTTCGTCACAGGTCAGAGCCGCGATCGGTTGGTCAGCTGAGACGAGATAGGGATTGTGCGTCACACGGCGCTCCATATATCACAACGGTCGATGCGATATATAGTCCAGTCAGAGAATAACCACAATGGGTGATGTGAAAATAAAACGCGGCCGTGGTCGCCCCCCTGCCTTCGAGCGCGAAACTGTGCTGGAGCGTGCCATGCAGGTGTTCTGGGCGTCGGGCTACGAGGGGACGTCGATCCCGATGCTGACGGACGCGATGGGAATATCCGCGCAGAGCCTCTACGCGGCTTTCGGCTCCAAAGAGGCGCTGTATCGGGAAGCGCTCGATTTTTATGGGTCGACCATCGGCGGCTATGTGGTCAAGGCCCTCACCGAAGAGGAAAATGCGATCGATTCGGTCATCAGGGTTCTGCGAGAGTCGGCCGCCGCCTTTGGCCGTACGACCGGAATCCCAGGCTGCATGATTACGACGACGCCGGCCGATGCCAACCCGAGCCCGCTTGTGATACTCGGGCGCGAATTGCGCGCGGGTAGCGTAAGCATGGTCCGAGCACGATTGGAGGACGGCATTGCCAAGGGTCAGGTTCGACCCGACATCGACCCTTCCGGGTGGGCCCGCTACGTTGGAAGCGTCGTCCAGGGGATGTCGATACAGGCTCGAGATGGAGCGCCCGCCAACGAACTGCTGAACATTGCGGAAATCGCTGCTGAAACCTTGAATTCGATCAGGACAGCGCCGGAGCCTATCGCCTAGGTCGTGGACTCATAAGCTCTGAGCCACAGTCGAGTTGAGGCGAGCAGGACTGCGGCCAGGAAGTTCCTGGCGAGCTTGTCGAAGCGTGTGGCCACGCGGCGGAAGTGTTTGAGGCGGCAGAAGAAGCGCTCGACCTGGTTTCGCTGTCTGTAGACGGCGGGGTCGATGGAGCGTCTGACGATGCGGCGTGAACAGCTCGGTATGCTGGCTTCAGCTCCCGAGCGCTTGATCAGATCCAGCACGGCGTTTGAGTCGTAACCGCGATCGGCGATGACGTTGGTCGCGGTCGGCAGGCCCGCGAGAAGATCGGGCACCGCGCCCATGTCGGACGCTTGTCCGGGCGAGATCAGCAGGCGCACTGGTAGACCATCCTGATCGACCACAGCGTGGATCTTGGTGCTCAGTCCTCCACGAGAACGGCCAATGGCGTGATCCGGGCCCCCTTTTTTCCACCCGCGGCGTGCTGGTGTGCGCGGATGATGGAACTGTCGATCATTTGCATCGACTGAGGGGACTTGGCTGCCAAGGTCTCGAAGATCGCCAGCCAAATCCCCGCCTTCGCCCAGCGATTGTAGCGGTTGTAGACCGTCGTATACGGGCCGTAGCGCTCAGGCAGGTCACGCCACGGCGAGCCCGTTCGTAGTACGTAAAAGATGCCGTTGATCACGCGCCGGTCGTCCACCCGCGCCACGCCCCTCGGCTTATTGGGAAGGAGCGGCCCAATCAGCCGCCACTCCGTTTCGCTCAAATCGTAGCGCGCCATCCGAAGCTCCCTTCGGAAGCCTTGAATCAAGCCTCGACCTCAGACGCAACCTTTATGAGTACAGAACCTAGCCGACGAGGTTGCGGCGGCGCCCGCCGGCGCGGCTTGGCCGACGGCCGTCTCCGACTATGTCGCGCTCCGCGACGCGGTGCGGGCGTGTAGAGGCGGGAAATAGAGCGCTATTTGCCCGCCTTCTTGGCGGCGGCTTCTATCCAAGTGCCGATATTCGCACGGCCGTCGTCGTTCACCCAGTCGTAGGTCGGATAGATGCTCGAAAGCAGCACCTTCTGACCGTTCTGTTGGATGCTCCAATTGGCGAAAGGGTTCGCGCCTTTCGTGTCCGTGTTGCCCCTGGAGTCTTTCATGTTGTGGATGTAAATCCCCAACATGCCATTCCCCTTGTTGTGGCTCGCCGTAATCTCGTAACCGACATATTTGCGCTGTGACGTTTCCGCCCCGATCAGGACGACTGTCACCGAGGTTCCCTTGAGCTGATCGTCGATCCACTTGTGGATCGCCTCGTCGCCCTTCCTTTTCACTTCCTCCCAGGCCGCCGCATCCCAAAAGCCGGCGCTCTCGCGATCCTGTGTCACCCAGGAATTCCGCACCTGCCCGGCGCGCCAGGCATCGCGTTCATAGTGGAAGCTGAAAAAAGTCCTGCGCGCCATAGTGATTCCCCCGTGCATACCCTTCAGCAGAATACGCCCGGTTGTGCTATTTTGTCATCATTGGGGCAGGGATTCGGGGGCGAATGAAGGCCGAAACATTCATCGAACAGTGGACAAAGAGCCTTGAACTCGGCTCTGCCGGCGTCTTCATTGGGGCCGGGCTCAGCGTCCGTGCCGGCTATCCGACCTGGCGGTCGCTTCTGGCCGACATTGCCACCGAGCTCGGTCTGGACATCGAGGTCGAGCACGATCTCGCGGCCGTGGCGCAATATGCCCTGAACAAGGCCACCGGCAAACGCCACGCCCTTTCCAAACTGATAGTCGATCACTTTCCTCCGAAAGCCGATCCGCCGGAGCCGTTTCGCATTTTGGCGCGTCTCCCGATCCGGCACGTCTGGACGACCAACTACGACAAGCTGGCCGAGACGGCTTGGGAGCAGGCGGGCCGGCTTCTCGATGTGAAGTCGCGGAACGCCGATCTCGGCATCGACAAGCCATGGGCGCACGCCGTCCTTTACAAGATGCACGGCTCGGTCGATCACCCGGCTGAGGTGGTGATCGCAAAAGACGACTACGAGTTATATCGACGCGACCGCCCTGGCTTCCTGCAAGTGCTGACCGGGCAGCTCGTAACGAAGCAGATTCTCTTTCTCGGCTTCAGCTTCACCGATCCGAACATCGGTCACTTGTTTGCCAGCATCCGTGAAGCCTTCACAGACAATGGACCGGAACACTACGCCATCGTGCGGCGGCCGAAAAAGGGATCGGGCGCAGGGGCGAAGAAGCGGTTCGAGACCGACGAGATTCGGCACGCCCTGTGGGTCCAAGACCTGAAGCGGTACGGGATCGAATGCGTCGAGGTCGATGAATACGACGAGATCGATGAAATCCTCCATGCCGTCGAACTCCGCCTCGCCGGCCGCAGCGTGTTCGTATCCGGCAGTCTGCCGCCCAGCGCGCCGGACGATCAGCGGCGGCGGGTCGAAGATGTCGCCCGCGAAGTCGGACGTGTGGTCGCCGAGCAGCAGAAACGATTGATTTCCGGATTCGGGCTGACGGTTGGGAGCGCCGCCGTCGCCGGCGCGCTCAGCGTCATCCTCAAGGAACCGACCCCGAACCTCGAAAAGAGCCTCTTGCTTCGACCGTTTCCACAAGAAGCACCCGCCGGCATCGACATGGCGGCATTCCGAACTCGCTACCGCGAAGGCATGATCCAGCAGGCAGGAATCGCCGTCTTCATTGGGGGCGTGAAAGAGGATGGCGGCGGCGCGCTCGTGATTGCTGACGGTGTCATCGAGGAATTCGAAACCGCCCAGCGCCTCGGCCGCGTAGTTGTCCCGGTAGGCGCAACAGGCGGGGCCGCGGCCGAGATATGGAACAGACTTGATGCGAAAGGCGCGATGCCAACAGGGATCGGCCGCAAGGACTTCGACTCGCTAAATGCGCCCGGTACAATACCCGAAGCGCTCGCCAAGGTAGTGGCGAAGATCATTGTCGCTGTGGACAAGTCCGGCTCGAAGCCGAAGAAGGCAGGCCGGCGGTAGCTTCCCCAACCTATTTTAGAGGGGTGCCACGCGCCCCCTTGCCCTTTCCCGCTTTCCGCGCTCACTGGTAGGGTGAAGCCCTTGGAATCAATATGCGGCACATGAGCCTTTTCGAAGAACCACTGTCGGAGCAGCGCCGCCCTGCTCGTATTGCCAACCGCTGCGAGATCATCGTCGGCGATGCGCGCCGGGTGCTCGCCGAGTTCCCGGAGGGCCACTTCCAAACCATCGTAACATCGCCTCCGTATTGGGGCCTACGCGATTACGGCATCGCGGGCCAGATCGGAGCGGAGACGCGCGTCGAGGACTACATCGCCGATCTTGTCGCGCTCTTCCGCGAAGCCCGCCGGGCGCTCGCCGACGATGGAACTCTCTGGCTCAACATTGGCGATAGCTATACATCCGGCGGT
>Ga0180217_1004594_pt1 | contig 10831 bp, 8 predicted proteins | sample eDN3rd37CBELigOP_FD_128521 | JGI IMG/M metagenome (GOLD analysis project Ga0180217, IMG submission 128521) | Enriched Organic Plus compost microbial communities from Emeryville, California, USA - eDNA 3rd pass 37_C BE-Lig OP (version 2) (version 2) ... | reverse complement strand
TCGGGGATGGCATCACCCTCGTCGCCGTGGAGTTCCTTCTGCAGATCGTCGAAGTCCGTATCGAACGTACGGTACTTGAGGTTGCGTGCAACCTTCGTCTGCTTTGCCTTAGCACGGCCGCGCCCCATGGGTCCGACCCCCTCGCACAGAAATAGTTAGTATGTCGTGCGGTCAAGCCTACCCAAGAGGAACCACAAGTGCCTCAAAGGGTGGCACGTGTCATATCGTGCACCTGTGGAACGCCGACAGAACGCCTGTCAGGAATGGCGACCGGTGAGGGTGACGGTGCCACCTGCCCCGTGGACTCCGGCAGCTGCGACGTCGCCGGCGATCCACGCGTCGACACCCGACTGACGCAGCGCAGCAACGGCGGCATCGGCCTGGTCGGCGGGCACGAGTGCGATCATCCCGACGCCCACGTTGAGCGCTTCCTCCAGCGCGTCCTGCGAGACTCCGCCGGCATCGGCGACCAGGTCGAACACGGCCGGTCGGGTCCACGTGGACCGATCGACCCTGACCGACACCTCAGCCGGGACCACCCGCTCGAGGTTGGCCGCCAGGCCACCGCCCGTGACGTGGGACATGGCGTGCACGTCGACCTTCTCGAGCAGGTCCAGACATGGCTTGGTGTAGAGCCGCGTCGGGATCAACAGCTCGTCGCCGAGCGTGCCGCCGAGTTCGGGCACCTCCCGGTCGAGCTGCCACTTCAGCGTCGTGAAGAACACGTGTCGCACCAGCGAGTACCCGTTGGAGTGCAGACCCGACGACGCCATCGCGACGACGACGTCGCCTGATCGGACCAGGTCGGCGCCGATGACTCGGTCCGCCTCGACGACCCCTGTCGTGGAGCCGGCGATGTCGTACTCGTCGGGATCGAGCAGGCCGGGATGTTCAGCGGTCTCGCCGCCCAGCAGCGCGGTACCCGTCTCGGCGCACGCCTGAGCGATGCCCTTGACGATGTCGGCGATGCGCTCGGGCACGACCTTGCCGCACGCGATGTAGTCGGTCATGAACAGCGGCTCCGCACCACACACCACCAGGTCGTCGACCAGCATGCCGACCAGGTCGAATCCGATCGTGTCGTGGCGGTCCATCCGTTGGGCGATCTGCACCTTGGTGCCGACGCCGTCGGCCGACGTCGCGAGCAAGGGACGCGTGTAGCCCTTCAACGCCGATGCGTCGAACAACCCCGCGAATCCCCCGATTCCACCGACGACCTCGGGACGACGCGCCCTGTCGACCCACTCCTTCATCAGCTCGACGGCCCGGTCCCCTTCGGCGACCGAGACACCGGCCGCCGCGTAGTCCATGGTCACTGCACGACGTCCAATCGGGTACGGCCGCCTTCTCCTGCACCTGTCGACGGGTCGGCCGGCTCGAGCAGGTGCTTGCCGATCAGGTCGTCTTCGGGCAGCGGCACGGGGTAGATGCCGTCGAAGCAGGCGCGGCACAGGTTGTCCTTGGGCTGGTTGGTGGCATCGACCAGCTCGTCGAGCTCGACGTAGGCCAGCGAGTCGGCACCGATCGACCGGCAGATCTCGTCGACGCTCAGGCCGTTCGCGATCAGCTCGGCGCGCGAGGCGAAGTCGATGCCGTAGAAGCACGGCCACTTCACCGGCGGGCTCGAGATGCGCACGTGCACCTCGGCGGCACCGAACTCACGCAGCATCGAGACCAGGGCACGCTGGGTGTTGCCGCGCACGATCGAGTCGTCGACGACGACCAGACGCTTGCCGGCGATGACGTCGCGCAACGGATTGAGCTTGAGCCGGATGCCCAGCTGCCGCAGCGTCTGCGACGGCTGGATGAACGTGCGGCCGACGTAGGAGTTCTTGACCAGGCCGTGCCCGAACGGGATACCGCTCTCCTCGGCGTAGCCGATGGCGGCCGGGGTCCCGGACTCGGGCACCGGGATGACCAGATCGGCGTCGGCCGGTGAGGAACGGGCCAGCCGGCGACCGATCTCGGCGCGGACGCTGAACACCCGCTGGTCGTTGATCGTGGTGTCGGGTCGGGCCAGGTACACGTACTCGAACAGACACCCCTTGGGCGCCGGTTCGGCGAACTTCTCGCTGCGCAGACCGTTCTCGTCGATCGCGACGAATTCGCCGGGTTCGATCTCGCGGATGTACGACGCACCCACGATGTCGAGGGCTGCCGTCTCGCTGGCGAGCACCCAGCCGCTGTGCAGCCGGCCGAGCACGAGCGGGCGGATCCCCTGTGGATCGCGTGCCCCGTACAACGTGGTCTCGTCCATGAACACCAGCGAGAAGGCGCCGCGCAGTGTCGGCAGCACCTCGAGCGCGGCCTCCTCGACGGAACGGTCCTGGTAGACCGCCAGCAACGACGCCATGACCGCGGTGTCGGTGGTGGCCGACTCCTCGCGCGTCGCACCCCCGAGCTCGGCCAGCCGCGCCGACAGGTCGTGGGTGTTGGTCAGATTGCCGTTGTGAGCCAGGGCCACCGACCCGTGAGCCGTGGGACGGAACGTCGGTTGGGCGTTCTGCCAGACGCTCGACCCCGTCGTGGAGTACCGGGCGTGCCCGATCGCCAGCGTGCCGACCAGGGATTCCAACGTCGGCTCGTCGAACACCTGCGAGACCAGGCCCATGTCCTTGTAGACCAAGATTTGCCGTTCGTTGCTGACGGCGATGCCGGCCGACTCCTGGCCGCGGTGCTGCAAGGCATACAGACCGAAGTAGGTCAGCTTGGCGACTTCTTCGCCGGGCGCCCACACGCCGAAGACTCCGCAGGCGTCCTGGGGTCCGGCATCGTAGGGATCGATCTCGTGGGTGAGACGTCCGTCTCCGCGCTGGGGCACCCTCTCAGTGTAGGGGCCCGCGGACACCCGCGAACCCCTGCGTGCGTGGGATCGGTCACGGTGCGAGACAGTTGCACTGATCACACATGTGATCACATGGTGGGAGCCTCGCCGACCCGCCTGGACCAGTCAGCGCTGACTGGTCTAACCTGGCGTGACTCACGACACACGATCACGGGAGCATCTCATGGCCTTCACCGTCCCCGACGCCACCTTCTTGCCCGACTTCCTGCAGTTCCGCGCCACGGAGAAGCCCGACGACCGCTGCTGGATCTTCGGCGAGCGCAGCTGGACGTGGGCCCAGGCCTGGGAATCGGTCCGCACGGCCGCAGGCGCCCTCGCCGCCGACGGCGTTCGCCGCGGCGACAACGTCGCGATCCTGACCAAGAACGACCCGGCCGTCCTGCAGGTGCTGCTCGGCGGCTGCCAGCTCGGGGCCGCCACGACGGTCGTCAACTGGCGCCTGGCCGGCGACGAGCTCGACTACGTCATCAACGACTGCGGCGCCGAGGTCGTCTTCGTCGGCAGCACCCTGCTCGAGCAGTTCGATGCGATCCGCAGCAAGCTGCAGAACGTCAAGAAGGTCGTTGTGATCGGCGGCGAGAACGACGAGTACGACGCCTGGCTGGCCGCCGGTGCGCCCACCGATCGGGGCTCGGACGTCGAGCCGTCCGACATCGCCGTCGTGATGTACAGCTCAGGCACCACGGGTCGCCCCAAGGGCGTGCAGCTGAGCCAGTCCGCGATGGTGCAGCACAGCGTCAACGGTCTCGGCGACGCCGTGTACGACCCGGCCGACGACATGATGCTGGTGGCGATGCCGATGTTCCACGTCGGCGGCACGTCGTACGCGCTGCTCGGCCCCGTCGTCGGCGTCCCGGCCTACATCATCCCCGAGGTCGACGCGATGCAGCTGGCCGGCGGGATCATGGCCGGCTGCACCCACGTGTTCCTCGTCCCCGCGGTCGTCGCCGCCCTGATCCAGGCCGGACCCGAGGCGATGGCGCTGTTCAGCAAGCTCAAGTCGTTCGGCTACGGCGCGGCCCCGATGCCGTTGCCCATCCTGCGTGCCGCGATGGAGGCCTGGCCGAACACCGAGTTCCAGCAGGTCTACGGCATGACCGAGATGGGCGGCGTCATCACGGTCCTCAACGACGCCGCGCACCGCGACCCCGAGCACCCCGAGCGTCTCGTCTCGGCGGGCCTCCCGGTCGCGAACGCCGAGATGCGCATCGTCGACCCCGGCACGCTGCAGGACGTCGAGCCCGGCCAGTCCGGGGAGGTGTGGTTCCGCACGCCGCAGGCGACCAGCGGCTACCTGGGCAAGCCCGAGGCGACGGCCGAGCTGCTGACCGAGGACGGCTGGCTGCGCACCGGCGACGTCGGCCGTGTCGACGAGGACGGCTTCTTGTTCATCGAGGACCGCATCAAGGACATGATCATCACCGGTGGCGAGAACGTGTACTCCCCCGAGGTCGAACGTGTCCTGTCCGAGCACCCGGCGGTCGCCGAGGTGGCCATCATCGGTGTTCCCGACGAGAAGTGGGGCGAGTCGGTCAAGGCCGTCGTGGCGTTCAAGCCCGAGCAGTCCGTCGACGCCGACGAGCTCATCGCCTTCGCCAAGGAGCGCCTGGCCAGCTACAAGGTTCCGCGCTCGATCGACGTCGTCTCGGAGCTGCCGCGCAACCCCTCGGGCAAGATCCTCAAGCGTGATCTGCGCAAGCAGTTCTGGGGCGACAGCGACAGTCAGGTCAACTGAGGCGACGACAAAGACAGCAGCCCCGGACATCCAGGGAGGGACCGGGGCTGCTGGCTTCCGATTCTACGCTGACAGGGGGTCACCACCAATGACGGTCCTGGTCTCGGCGCACCGCGCAGGCAGTGACGACGTCACCGGTTCGGCGATCCTGGCAGCCGTCGTGGAGGCGGTGCGGATCGGGGTCGATCTGGTCGAGGTCGACGTCCGCCGCCGCCCCGACGGCGTGGCCGCCATCGGGCACGACCACGTCGACGACGCCAGCCCCACCCTGGACGACGCAATGGCGGCGCTCGACGGTCGCGTGCGCCTGCACCTGGACCTGAAGGAGCCCGACCCCGAGGCCGAGATCGTCGCCCGCGCCGTCGCGGCGCTCGGGGTCGACCGCGTCGTGGTGACCACCAACGAGGACGCGGACGTGCCCCGCATCCTGTCGTGGGCGCAGGTCAGCGCGCCCGGCCTGCTGGTCGGTCTGTCGACGTCGGCCCGTGTCGCCGGGGCAGGACGACGCGACCAGGTGTCAGCACGCGTCGCCTCCTGGTTCCCGCGGACCCGCATGCGGCGCAGCGGGACGAACCTGGTGGTCGCGCACCACGTCGTCGCCCGCTGGTGGCTCGCCCGCTGGGCACAGCGTCGTGGCCTGCCGCTGCTGGTCTGGACCGTGGACGACGACCGCGATCTGCGGCGATGGCTGACCGATCCACGGGCCACGATCGTCACCACCAACCGCCCGGCTCGAGCACTCGACCTGCGGCCGGACGCCTCACCGCTCTAGGCGGGTGACTCGGCGACCTGCCGCAGCTCGGTCTTGGCGATCTTCCCGGTGGCCGTCAGCGGCAGCGCGTCCACGACAACGATGCGTGTCGGGTTCTTGTAACCGGCCAGGTTGGCGCGGCAGTGCGCCAGGACCTCGTCGACCAGCGAGTCCCGAGCCGGTGGTGCCGGGACCACGAAGGCGACCGGTGTCTCGCCCCACTTCGGATGCGGTAGACCGACGACGGCCACCTGGGCGACACCAGGATGCTCGGCGATCGCCGCCTCGACCTCGGCCGGATAGATGTTCTCGCCACCGGAGATGATCATGTCGGCGATGCGGTCGGACAGGTACAGGAATCCCTCCTCGTCCAGGTGTCCGACGTCTCCGGTCTTGACCCAGTTGTCGGCCTCGATCGTCTCGGCGGTGGCCTCCGGTCGACGCCAGTACCCGAGCATGTTCTGGGGCGCCTGCACCTGGATCTCGCCGTCGACTCCAGCCGACAAGATCTCGCCCGTGGTCGGATCGCAGACCCGCAGCTTGACCCCGTCGTGTGGCTGGCCGACCGATGCCAGCCGCTTCGCCGCGGTCTCGGGGTCACGCAGCTGGCTCGGCGGCAGCGTCGTGATTCCGTTCGTCGTCTCGGTCAACCCGTAGGATCCTGCGAACTCGCACGGCATCAGCGACTGGGCCCGGCGGAGCAGCTCCGGCGTGATGGGCGCACCGCCGTAGACGACCGTGCGCAGGCTCTGGACCCGGTCCGGGGTGAACCCCTCCGACTCGATGACCATCTGGATCAAGGTGGGGACCAAGAACGCGTTGGTCACGCCGTGGTTCTCGATCAGGTCCGTCAGGTCCTCGGCCGTGGCGTCGCGCGCCACCACCGAGGTGTTGCCGTGGTACAGGCCCAGCAGCGACCAGCCGATTCCGCCGATGTGGAACAGTGGCAGGTTGACCAGGTTGACCCCGTCCTCGGCAAAGCCCCACCGCGTACCGCCGGGCAGGATGCCCAGCAGGCCGTCACGACCGAGCATGACCCCCTTCGGCCTCCCCGTGGTGCCGGACGAGTACAGCAGGATCGCCGGCTGCCCGTCCAGCGCAGTCCCGTTCGGGTCGACGTCGGACCACTGTGCCAGCCAGTCGGCGTCTGGAACCAGATCGTCGTTCAGCTCATGAACCAGCCGAAAGTTGGGCAGCTGAGCGGCAATCTCCCGGCCGACTTCACGGTAGTCCGGACCGAGGAACAGGGCATTGAGGTCCGCATCCGTCAGCTGGTACTCCAGCTCTCGTGGCGTGAGTCGCCAGTTCAAGCCGGCGAAGGTCAGGCCCGCCTTGAACGACGCCAAGGCCGCGGCGATGACGAAGATGGATGAACGATCCAGGACCCCGACCCTGTCACCGGGGCGGAGCCCGGATCCGAGGAGGCCCTGTGCGATCCGGTCACTGAAGTCGTCCAGCTCGCGGAAGGTCAACTTCTGCTCGCCGTGGATCAGCGCCACCTTGTCCGGATGCTTGCGCGCACGCACCCGCACGATGTCGGCGACACTGGCAGTATGTGAATTCATCTTCTTTCCTGACCTCTTCGGGTATCTCGATCTCGTCGCAACACGACGTGTTGCTGACAGCACTTGCTCACCACGGTTGACCGATCTGGTGCTCTGCGCCGATCGGGGCGAACTTCTTCTCCCTCGACTGCAGAATCAGATCCGCGTGCTCCAGCGGGTCGTGACACTGGTCGCACACCAGCTCGCCGACGAACGGTTCGCCACACGTCGTGTGCTGGGTGGACAGCACCGCACCGAGGGGGTCGATGTACCACTCCTCGGCCCACTGGAGCGTCAGATGGATCACCGAGAAGAAGTCGAGCCCTTTGGCCGTCAGCCGGTACTCGGGTCGGGCGGGGTGTTCTGGCGTCTCGACGCGCTCCATGATCCCGCGCTCGCACAACACCACGAGTCGCTGCATCAGCAGCCCCGGCGGTGCCCCCAGAAGATCGCGGAAGTCGGTGAACCGCACGATGCCCATGAATGCCGCGCCGACCACCGCGGATGCCCAGCGGTTGCCCCAGATCGTCAGGGTGTCCGCGAAGTAGGAATTCTCCACCTGCCGGCGCGACTGCGACCTGCGGCGGGTCCGGGCCTCGGGCACCGATCGGGCCCATCCGCCGGCGGGACCGAATTCTGCGCTGATCTCATGGGCTGTGACCTGGTCACCGCAGGCCCGGCAGCAGAAGTGCGGGATGAATTCCTTGCCGCACACGGCATGCCGCAGAGCAGGCGTCGCAAAGACGTAGCCCGGGACCCAGGTGCGTTCCCACTTCCAGATCGCGACCAGGATCGGCCAGATCCCCAGGCCTTTGGGAGTCAGGACGTACTCCGACCGAAGTCGACCCGAGTGATGGATCCGCTTCTCCAGCATCGACTCATTGACCAGCAGATCCAGGCGAGCGGACAGCACGCTGTTCGATATCGGCAGCTCGGCCTGAAACTCCGAGTAGCGGGTGAACCCCCGATGCGCGTGTCTGAGCAGCATCAAGGTCCACTCGTCGCTGAGCAGTCCCATCGCCCTGGCCAGGGCGTTCGAACCCTCGGCGTCGAGCCGAGTTCGACCTTCGTGCACAGACAGACCATCCACCATGACTACGTCCTCCCACCACGAGTACGCGCTCGCCCGTGATGAAAAGCGGTGGAGATCGGCCCACCGCTCCGGGAGCGCGAGATGCATCTCACTCCGTTAGATGAAGTCTCTTGGTTCAACTAACAGACGTCAAGCAGCATTCCGTCTCCCAATCTCCGGGCACGACCCCTCCAAGTGACTCGCGAGGCGGAAGCAGTGACTCACGAGGCGGAACTAGTGACTCGTCAGCGGGAGGAGGTCGCTGAGGTCGGAGCGCTCGCCGGAGGCGCGGACGGTCGCGTCGCGCCAGGCGACACGGCCGCGGGCCAGAGCGATCCAGGTGGGGGCATCCATCTCCACGACGGCGGGCGGGGTGCCGCGCGTGTGGCGCGCGCCGGGGATGCACTGCACCACCGCGAACGGCGGGACCCGCACCTCCACGGACGCGCCCGGTGCCTTCTGCGCCAGCAGCGTCAGCAGGTGCCAGGTGGCCGCCTTCAGGTCGGCGCGCGACGCCTGCCCGGCATCGATGCGGTCACAGATCAGCGCGAACGTCTCGTCGTCGAGGAGGCGCTGCGGTCTGCCCATCGGTCAGGCGAGCGCCGCTGGGATCGTGGTCCTCCACTGCTCGCGCAGCTGCGCGACGTCGATGGGCTCCAGGCCGTCGACCGCGATGGCGTCGCCGCCGGTCAGCCCGATCGAGGACAACGGAACACCATGCTTCTCGGCCAGGTCGACCAGTTCCTCGTGCCGTTCGGGTCGCACGCTGACCAGCACGCGAGCCGTGGACTCGCTGAACAAGTCGATGAACGGGTCGTCGAGGCTGACGGTGGCCCCTACGCCGTGACGGAACGACGCCTCGGCCAGCGCCACGGCCAGCCCGCCGTCCGACAGGTCGTGGGCCGACTCCAGCAGACCGCGCGAGGCCGCTTCACGCATCAGCTGCGCGAGCGCCCGCTCCGCCTCCAGGTCGACCGCGGGCGGCAGACCACCCAGGTGTCCGTGCACGACGTGGGCCCACGACGAGCCCGACAGCTCCTCGCGGGTCTCACCCAGCAGCACGACGTGCGCGCCGCCGGCGACGAAGCCCGAGGCGACGCGTTGGCGGACGTCGTCGACGACCCCCAGCACTCCGACGACCGGGGTCGGCAGGATCGGCACGTCACCGGTCTGGTTGTAGAACGACACATTGCCGCCCGTGACGGGGATGCCGAGCACCTCGCAGGCGTCCTTCAACCCGTGCGTGGCACGCTCGAACTGCCACATCACGTCGGGGTTCTCCGGTGAACCGAAGTTGAGGCAGTCGGTGACCGCGAGCGGTTCGCCGCCGGTGACCGCGACGTTGCGGTAGGACTCGGCCAGGGCGAGCTGTGCACCCGCGTACGGGTCGAGCTGCGCGAACCGGCCGTTGCAGTCGGTCGACACGGCGACCCCGAGGTGGGTGTCGGCGTCGATGCGCACGACACCGGCGTTCTCCGGCTGCGACAGCACCGTGTTGCCCTGGACGTAGCGGTCGTACTGGTCGGTGACCCACGACTTGTCGGCCAGGTTCGGCGACGTGACCACGTCGATCCACTGCTGCCGCAGCTCGGCTGCCTGCGTCGGGCGCGGCAGGGCCTCGGCCCGGTCGGCCTGCAGCGCGTCCTGCCAGGCCGGACGCGCGAAAGGCCGCTCGTAGACCGGGCTGTCGTGAGCCACGGTCTCGGGCAGCACGTCGACGACGGTCTCGCCGTGCCAGTCGATGACCAGTCGGTCACCGTCGGTGACCTCGCCGATCACGACCGCCTCGACGTCCCACTTGGCGCAGATCTGCATGAACCGATCCAGGTGCGCCGGTTCGACGACCGCCATCATCCGTTCCTGGGACTCGCTCATCAGGATCTCTTCGGGCGACAGTGTCGAGTCCCGCAGCGGTACGCGGTCCAGCTCGACGTGCATGCCGCCGTCGCCGGCCGAGGCCAGCTCACTGGTGGCGCACGACAACCCGCCTCCCCCGAGGTCCTGGATGCCGTTGACGACCTCGGCGGCGAACAGCTCCAACGTGCACTCGATGAGCAGCTTCTCCATGAACGGATCGCCGACCTGGACGCTGGGGCGCTTGGCCGGCCCGCTGGTCCCGTCGTCGTTGGCGTCGAACGTCTCCGATGCCAGGATCGAGACCCCGCCGATGCCGTCGCCACCGGTGCGGGCGCCGTACAGCACGACCTGGTTGCCGACACCTGAGGCGTGCGCCAGGTGCAGGTCCTCGTGTCGCAGGACGCCGACGCACAGGGCGTTGACCAGCGGATTGCCCAGATAGGTCTCGTCGAACACGACCTCTCCGCCGATGTTCGGCAGACCGAGGCAGTTGCCGTATCCGCCCACGCCGGCGACGATGCCGGGCAGCACCCGGCGCGTGTCGGGGGCGTCGAGCGGCCCGAAGCGGAGCGGGTCCATCACCGCGACGGGGCGAGCGCCCATCGCGAGAATGTCGCGGACGATGCCGCCGACACCGGTCGCAGCCCCCTGGTACGGCTCGACGTAGGACGGGTGGTTGTGCGACTCGACCTTGAACGTGACGGCGTAGCCCTGGCCGATGTCGATGACGCCGGCGTTCTCACCGATCCCGGCGAGCGTCTTGCCCCGTGGCGTCTCCTGAGGGAGCTCGCCGAACTTGCGCAGGTGCACCTTGCTGGACTTGTAGGAACAGTGCTCGCTCCACATCACCGAGTACATCGCCAGCTCGGCGCCGGTGGGACGCCGGCCGAGGATCTCGCGGATCCGCTCGTACTCGTCGGGCTTCAGACCCAGCTCGGACCACGGCTGGTCCTTGTCCGGAGTCGTGGCGGCGAGGGCGACAGTGTCAAGCGTCCGGGCGTCGGTCACACCCCGATCCTATCTGCGG
>Ga0180217_1004593_pt1 | contig 10835 bp, 10 predicted proteins | sample eDN3rd37CBELigOP_FD_128521 | JGI IMG/M metagenome (GOLD analysis project Ga0180217, IMG submission 128521) | Enriched Organic Plus compost microbial communities from Emeryville, California, USA - eDNA 3rd pass 37_C BE-Lig OP (version 2) (version 2) ... | reverse complement strand
GGCCGCACCCCCGCTGCCGCCGCGGACGCGCTCGTGGCGCTCGCGCTGGACGCGGGATCACGGGACAACGTCACCGCTGTCGTCTGCGACGTCGTCCGCGGCCCCTCCGACCCGCGAGAGCTCCCCGTCTTCCACGGATCGGCCGGGGAGTGGTTCCAGGAGCACGAGGGCCTCACGGCGTCCTGAGCGGCCTCCGAGCCCGCGCATGTCGCCGTCCGGGTTCACGCTCCGGGGACGACCGCCACGAGCGGGTCGTGGATGCGGGGGAGCGGCCCCGCATCCGACTCGGCGGGAAACCCCTCACGACGCCAGTACTCGTAGCCGCCGATCATCTCGCGGACGCGATAGCCGAGCGCAGCGAGTTCGCGCGCAGCCTTCGTTGCGGCGTTGCAGCCCGGGCTCCAGCACATCACCACGACCTCCACGGCGGGGTCGAGTTCCGACGCGTGGCGTTCGGCGATCTCCCGGTACGGCATGTGCACGGCGCCGGGGATGCGGCCCTGGGCCCAGGCCTGCGCGGAGCGCACGTCGAGCAGGGTGAACGGCTCGCCGGCGCGCTGCGCGGCGTACACGTCGGCCGGATCGGTCTCGCAGGCGAGTTTGGTCTCCCAGAAGGCGAGTGCGTCGGTCATGCCCGCCACCATATGGCCGTGTCCGCCCGGCCACGAGGGCCCGGACGGACACGGGGCGACGGATTCCGGTCGCTCAGTCGAGCAGGCCGCCTCCGAGGTTCACCGGGCTGTCGACGATGTTCCCCAGGATGCCGCCGATGACGTGCTCCCCGGTCTCGGTGCGCAGCCCCGCGTACCAGGCCTCGGTGACCGCGGGGTCGTAGGCGTGCGTTTCGTACCCGCGCTTGCGTGCCTTCAGCACCAGCTCGCCCGCACGCTCGGTACGGATGCGCTGGTAGCGCTGCAGCGCGTCCTGCGGGCCCAGGGTGTTCAGCGCGAACACCAGGCCGAGCACGAAGCTGTCCTCCAGCGCAGAGCAGGCACCCTGCCCGATGTCCGGGGCGGTGTTGTGCGCGGCGTCGCCGAGGATCGCGACGCGTCCCCGCACCCAGGTGTGGAAGGGGTCGATGTCGAAGATCTCCACCCGGTTCAGGGAGGTGTCCGGGTCGATCGCGTCGATGAGCCGCTGCACACCGTCCGCCCAGTCGGCGAAGGCCGCGCGCAGCGGTGCGACCCCCTCGGAACGGTCGTAGGGGAGACCGGCGGGCTGCGGGACATCGAAGAAGAAGTAGAACCGGTCTCCGGCGACGGGCATGACCGAGACGCGCTTGCCTTCGGCGACGTAGGTGGTCCACTGGTCGGCGGGCCCCACGGCCTCGTCGATCGGCACGAGGCCGTTGAAGTTCGTATAGCCGGAGTACACGCGCTCGAGTTGCTCGCCGAGGACGTACTCACGGATGATCGAGCGGGCGCCGTCTGCGCCGATGAGGACGTCGGCGGTGTCGGTCTCACCGTTCTCGAACGTCACCGTGACGGCATCCTCGGTCTGGGTGACACCGGTCATCCGCATCCCGAGCCGGATGCGGTCCATGCCGAAGCGCTCCATGAGCAGCGCCTGGAGGTCTGCCCGGGCCACGGGGTAGGGGCGCTGGCCGGTGCGGGTGGTGACCGGCTCCAGGCTGAAGCGGCACATGTCCTCGCCCGTGTGGCCGTCGACGTAGGCCATGGTGTCCATGATCCCGCCGAGCGCGACCATGTCGTCGTGCAGACCCAGCCAGTTCAGCACCTTCACGCCGTTCGGCCACAGCGAGAGCGCCGCACCGACGGGCTTGTTCTCCTTGATCTGGTCGTAGATGACGACCTCATGCCCCAGCCGCTGCAGCGCGATGCCCGCGCTGGTGCCCCCGATACCTGCTCCGATGATGATGAAACGCACGACCTCACGCTAGCCGTCGCGGATTCCGGGAATGTTACAGACATCAACATCCGGGGGCCTCCGCGGCGGGAACGACGAAACGGGCGGCCCGGAAACATCCGGACCGCCCGTTCGAGGACTGACTCAGGCGCGCGGCGCGTCGCCCTCGTCGGTCTCGTTGGCCTCGTTCAGCGCCTTGGGGGAGGGCCATTCGGCGCTGGCCTTCTCGCCGACCGCGTTGACGGGACGGCCGTCCTCGGCGGCGCGCTGGTCGGCGCCGGCGATCTCCGCCGCCTCCTCCTCGTCCATGTGGTCCAGCGAGTGGTGCTGGTGGGCGTCGGCGGCGGCGATCTCCGCCTGCGTGAGCGGGGTCAGCCGGTCCTCGAAGAACCAGCGCGAGATCGCAGCGCGGAGGTTGCGGTGCCACGGGATGTTGCCCTTGGCGTTCGGACGCGGCACATACGGCTCGTAGGTCTCGGCGTCGATGAGCTTCCAACGGTCGTACTGGTCGACCGGCTGGTGCACCTCGATGTACTCGCCGCCCGGGAGGCGGACGATGCGACCGGACTCGTACCCGTGCAGGACGACCTCGCGGTCCTTCTTCTGCAGCGCGATCGCGATGCGCTTGGCGACGAAGTAGCCGATGACCGGGCCGAGGATGAGCGTGAACTGCAGGAAGTGGATCACACCCTCCATCGAGAGCATGAAGTGCGTCGCGATGAGGTCCGAGGAGGCCGCTGCCCAGAGCGTGGCGTAGAAGATCACGCCGGCGACGCCGATCGCGGTGCGGGTGGCCGCGTTTCGCGGGCGCTGCGCGATGTGGTGCTCACGCTTGTCGCCGGTGATCCACGCCTCGATGAAGGGGTAGATCGCGACGAGCAGGATGAACAGCACCAGGACCACGAGCGGGACGATGATGTTGAACGACCAGGTGCGGTCGAGCCACACGAACTCCCAGCCCGGCGGGACGAGACGCAGCGCGCCGTCCGCGAAGCCGATGTACCAGTCGGGCTGGGTACCGGCCGACACGGGGGAGGGGTCGTACGGGCCGTAGTTCCAGATCGGGTTGATCGTGAACAGGGACGCGATGAGGACGATCACGCCGAAGGTGAGGAAGAAGAACCCACCCATCTTCGAAGCGTAGACCGGCAGCATCGGGTAGCCGACGACGTTGCTGTTCGTGCGGGCGGGGCCGGCGAACTGCGTGTGCTTGTTGATGATCATCAGCACGAGGTGCAGGGCCAGCAGCGCGACCAGGATGGCCGGCAGCAGCAGGATGTGCAGCGTGTAGAGGCGGCCGACGATCGCGTCACCGGGGAACTCGCCGCCGAAGAGGAGGAACGAGGTCCAGGTGCCGATCAGCGGGATGCCCTTGATCATGCCGTCGATGATGCGGAGGCCGTTGCCCGAGAGCAGGTCGTCGGGGAGCGAGTAGCCGGTGAAGCCCTCGCCCATGGCCAGGACGAACAGCACGAAGCCGATGACCCAGTTGAGCTCGCGCGGCTTGCGGAACGCACCGGTGAAGAAGACGCGGAGCATGTGCACGCCGATGCCGGCGACGAACACGAGCGCGGCCCAGTGGTGGATCTGGCGGACCAGGAGGCCACCGCGCAGGTCGAACGAGATGTTCAGCGTCGAATCGAGCGCTGCGGACATCGCGACACCGCGCATGAGCGGGTACGAGCCGTCGTAGTGGGTCTCGACCATGGACGCCTGGAAGAAGAACGTCAGGAACGTGCCCGACAGGAGCACGACGACGAAGCTCCACAGCGCGATCTCACCCAGCATGAACGACCAGTGGTCGGGGAAGATCTTGCGGCCGAGCTCCTTCACGAGCCCGGAGATGCTCGTGCGCTCGTCGATGTAGTTCGCGGCCGCTCCGACGAAGCGACCGCCGAGGGGCGCGTCCTTCTTCTGCTCAGGAGCGGAGGTGGCGGTTGCGGTACTCAATGACGCTCCCAGAAGCTCGGGCCGACGGGTTCGGTGAAGTCGCTCTGCGCGACGAGGTAGCCCTCGTCGTCGACGGTGATCGGCAGCTGCGGCAGCGGACGGGCGGCCGGGCCGAAGATGACCTTGGCGCCGTCGGCCACGTCGAACTGCGACTGGTGGCAGGGGCAGAGCAGGTGGTGGGTCAGCTGCTCGTACAGCGCGACGGGGCAGCCGACGTGCGTGCAGACCTTGGAGTAGGCGACGATGCCGTCGTACGACCAGGACTTGCGGTCCTCGGCTTCGATGAGGTCCTCCTGCGGCAGGCGCATGAGCAGGACGATCGCCTTGGCCTTCTCCTCGAGGTAGCCCTCGTGGTGGGACAGCTTGGCCAGCTCCTCCGGGATGACGTGGAACGCCGAGCCCAGGGTGACCTCGGAGGCCTTGATCGGGCGACCGGTCGGGTCGAGCGCGAGGCGCATGCCCTTCTTCCACATGGTGTGCTCGAGCAGCTCCACGGGGTTCTCGCCCTCGGGCGCGAGACCGCGGAAGAGCGTGATGCCGGGGATGACCGAGGCGACCACGGCGGCGATGAGCGAGTTGCGGATCATCGCGCGGCGGCCGAAGCCGGACTCCTCGTTGGCGGCCTCGAAGACCGCGATCGCGCCCTCACGGGTGGTGTCGCGACCGCGGGTCGCGTGGCGGGGCTCGATGTACTCCTTGTCGGACATCACCGCCTTCGACCAGTGGATGGCGCCGATGCCGATCGCGAGCAGCGCGAAGGCGATGCCCAGGCCCACGAACATGGAGTTGTTGTGGACGGCGGCGAGGGTGCCGTCGAGCGGGAAGACCATGTAGGCCACGACCGCCCAGATCGACGCTGCGACCGAGAGGTAGAACAGCGTGTAGACCGTGCGGACGGCGCGCTGCATGGCGGCCGGGTCCTTGTCGGTGATGCGTTCCCGATGCGGCGGCAGACCGGGGTTCACCGCCGGGTCGGACACCTCCACGGCAAGACCGCTCGACGGCTTCCAGGAAGCCCTCTCATGCTCGAGCGGGTCGACATCGTGTGCCATGGTGCTCCTCGTACGTTCCGTATGTCTGTGAAAAGTGCGTCAGTTCGACTTGGCGGTGATCCACACCGTGACCGCGATGAGCGTGCCGATGCCGAAGATCCAGATGAACAGACCCTCTGCGACCGGGCCCAGCGAGCCGAGCGCGTAGCCACCGGGGGACGGGTTCTCCTGCATCCAGAGCAGGGCGGAGATGATGTCCCGCTTGTCCTCGAGGGTGAGGTTCATGTCGTTGAAGACGGGCATGTTCTGCGGACCGGTGACCATGGCCGCGTACATGTTCAGCGCGGTGGTGTGGTGCAGGTTCGGGGCGTACTTGCCCTCGGTGAGCGCACCGCCGGCGCCGGCGACGTTGTGGCACATGGCGCAGTTGATGCGGAACAGCTCCGCACCGGCGGCCAGGTCGCCCTCGCCGTCGAGCACCTCGGAGGCCGGGTAGGCGGGGCCGGGGGCGACGGCCTGGACGTAGCTCGCGAGCGCCTCGATCTGCTCGTCCGTGAACTGGACGGGCTTCTGCGGGGCCTGCGGCGCCTGCGCCTGCAGCGGCATACGACCGGTCGAGACCTGGAAGTGGACCGCGAGCTCGCCCACACCGTAGAGCGAGGGGCCGGCGTCGGTGCCCTGCAGGTCGAGACCGTGACAGGTGGCGCAGTTGGCCTGGAAGAGCTTCTGCCCGTCCTCGACGGTGAGTGTGGACGCGGCGGGCTCGGTCTCGCTGGTGGCGGCGACCGCGGCGGACGCGCCGGCGTAGACCCCGCCGGTGATGAGCAGACCGATGCCGATCAGTGCGGCCGCGGCGAGGGGACTGCGCCGACCGGACTGCCGGTGCTTCTTGAAACGTGCCATGAGGGAACTCCGGACTTATCGCAGGAAGTAGATGACGAGGAACAGGGCGATCCAGACGACGTCGACGAAGTGCCAGTAGTACGACACGACGATCGAGGTCGTCATCTCCTTGCGCCCGAAGTTCTTGACGGCGAAGGCGCGGCCGATCACGAAGAGGAAGGCGATGAGACCACCGGTGACGTGCAGCGCGTGGAAGCCCGTGGTCAGGTAGAAGGCCGAGGCGTAGGCGTTCGCCGAGATCGGCATGCCCTCCGCGACGAGCTGCGCGTACTCCCACACCTGGCCGGTCACGAAGATCGCGCCGAGGATGAAGGTGAGGAAGAACCATCCCGTCATGCCCCACTTCATGGGGCTCTTGCCGGTGCGGTAGGGCTGGAAGCGCTCGGCGGCGAACACACCCATCTGGCACGTCACGGACGACAGGACCAGGATGATCGTGTTGACCGTCGCGAACGGGATGTTCAGCAGCGAGGACTCCTCCGCCCACAGCTCCGGGGAGGTGCTGCGCAGGGTGAAGTAGATCGCGAACAGGCCGGCGAAGAACATGACTTCACTGCCGAGCCAGACGATCGTGCCAACGGCCACCGGGTCAGGCCGTTTGACCGTGCGCAGGGCTTGGGAATACGTCGCTGGGGTCGTCACCCTTTCATTATGGCTGATAGTTGCCTGTGCTTCTTGCATCCGTCAGCCGAAGACGGGCTGGAAGAACGGTGGATCCGCCGCCGGACCGCGGATTCACGCGGTTGGGCGGCTCGGCGTTTCGTGTCCCCATCCGCTGGGAATCCTGCGCGGGAGCGCTCACTAGGATTGCGGACATGACCGACCTGTACTCCTGGCCCACGATCCTCACCTCCCTCCTCGAGGGCACGGACCTCAGCGTGTCGGAGTCGACGTGGGCCATGCGCCGGGTCATGGCGGGCGAGGCGACCCCGTCGCAGTTGGCGGCGTTCCTGGTCGCGCTGCGGTCCAAGGGGGAGACGGTCGACGAGATCGTCGGGTTCCGTGACGCGATCCTCGAGGCCGCGCTGCCGCTGCGGGTCGACTCGCACGTGCTCGACATCGTCGGCACCGGCGGCGACCGGTTCGGCACGGTGAACGTGTCGTCGATGTCGGCGATCGTCGCGGCCGCGGCCGGCGTGCCGGTGGTCAAGCACGGGAACAAGGCGGCCAGCTCCAAGTCCGGCTCGTCCGACGTGCTGCGCGCGCTCGGGGTCGACCTCACGCTGTCGCCGGACGCGGTCGCCGAGACCCTCGCGCGCGCGGGCATCACGTTCGCGTTCGCGTCGGCGTTCCACCCCGGCTTCCGTCACGCGGGTCCGACGCGGGCCGAACTCGGCATCCCCACGGTCTTCAACTTCCTCGGGCCGCTGTGCAACCCCGCCCGCGCCGAGGCGAACGCGGTCGGCGTCGCCCAGCTCGACCGGGTGCCGCTGATCACCGGGGTGTTCCGCACCCGCGGCGCCACGGCGCTCGTGTTCCGCGGCGACGACGGCCTGGACGAACTCACCACCACCGGGCACAGCCGCGTGTGGGAGGTGTCGCTTGGCGACGTGCACGAGCACGACATCGACCCGCGGGACCTCGACATCCCCCTCGCCGACATCGGCGACCTCATCGGCGGGGACCCCGACCACAACGCGGACGTCGTCCGCCGTCTCGTCGCCGGGGAGTCCGGGCCGGTGCGCGACATCGTGCTGCTGAACGCGGCCGCCGGCATCGTCGCGTACCGCCTCTTCCAGGACCCCACGCAGTCGCAGCGCCCGATCCTGGAGCGGCTCGCCGAGGCGAAGGAGACCGCGGCCCAGGCGATCGACTCGGGAGCAGCCGAGGCGAAGCTCGCGCTGTGGGTGGAGACCACCCGCTCGCTCGCGGCCTGATCGGGGACCGGGTCAGGCGGTGATGCCGGCGATCGCGACGCTCGCGCGGTCGAAGGCGGAGCCGACGCCCCAGCGGTCGGCGAACGCCTCCGCGGCCGACGCGTCGGCGAGGGGACGCAGCCGGGCGTCCGGGCGGTCGATCGCCAGGTCGCGGGCGACCGCCACCACCTTCGGTGCCACCGCGAGGTAGTCGGCCGCGGCGATGACCTTCGCCCGCATGCCGGCGGACATGCCCTCCCCGGCCTCCGCCGCGGCGATGACGCCGGCGAGGTCGCCGTGCGCGGCGAGCAGGGTGGCGGCGGTCTTCTCGCCGATGCCGGCCACACCGGGCAGCCCGTCGGACGGATCTCCGCGGAGGACGGCGAAATCGGCGTACTGGGAGGCGTGGACACCGTACTTGGCCATGACGACCTCGTCGGTGACGGTCTCCAGCTTGCTCATGCCACGGGCGGTGTAGACGACGGACACCTCGGCGTCGTCGTCGACGAGCTGGAACAGGTCGCGGTCACCGGTCACGACCTCGACGGGCATGCCGGCGCCGGTGGCGAGCGTGCCGATGACGTCGTCCGCCTCATGCTCGGCCACGCCGACGACGGGGATGCCGAGGAGCTCGAGTGACTCGCGGATGATCGGCACCTGCGTCTCGAGCGGGTCGGGCACCTCCTCCACGTCGGGGCCGGAGGCGACGACTTCCACCACGCGGTGCGCCTTGTAGGACGGGATGAGGTCGACGCGCCACTGCGGCCGCCAGTCGTCGTCCCAGCACGCCACGAGGTGCGTCGGGCGGTAGGTCGAGACGAGCTTGGCGACGATGTCCAGCATCCCGCGCACCGCGTTCACCGGCGTGCCGTCCGGCGCCGTGATGCTCTCGGGCAGCCCGTAGAACGCCCGGAAGTACAGCGATGCGGAATCGAGGAGCATGAGGCGGTCGGTCACGCGGCCATCCTGTCACGACGGGCTCCTCGGGGGCAGACTGAGGCGATGGACCCCCTGGAGGCGCTCACCGAGATCGCCACGCTGCTGGAGCGCGAGCGCGCATCCCGGTACCGGTCGAAGGCGTTCCGGGCCGCCGCCGACGCGATCCGCGGCATGACGCCGGCCGAACTGCAGGACCGGGACCGGCTGCGTCGCACACCCGGGATCGGCGAGCGCACCCTCGCCGTGATCGAGCAGGCGCTCGCCGGGGAGGTGCCCGGCTATCTCGTGGACCTCCGTGCCCGCACCGGTGCGGTGGCCAGCGGGCTGCGCGCGCTGCTGAAGGGCGACCTGCACGCGCACAGCGACTGGTCGGACGGGCTCACCCCGATCGACGACATGGTCGCGGCGGCGAGGGCGCTCGGACACGAATACCTCGCGCTCACCGATCATTCACCGCGCCTCCGGGTCGCGAACGGACTCAGCGCGGAACGGCTCGCGTCGCAGCTCGAACTGGTACCCGGGTTCTCGGGCGACGGGTTCACGCTGCTCGGCGGTATCGAGGTCGACATCCTCGACGACGGTGCGCTCGACCAGGAGGACCCACTGCTGGACCGCGTGGAGGTCGTGGTCGCGAGCGTCCACTCGAAGTTGCGGATGGACCGTCGTCCCATGACCGAGCGGATGCTGCGCGCCGTCGAGAACCCGCACACCGACGTGCTCGGGCACTGCACGGGCCGGCTCGTGGAGGGGAGCCGGGGTACTCGGCCGCAGTCCGTGTTCGACGCGGAGGCGGTGTTCGCCGCGTGCGCGCGGCACGGCGTCGCGGTCGAGGTGAACTCGCGACCGGAGCGGCAGGATCCGCCGGACGACCTCATCGCGATCGCGCTCGAGGCCGGGTGCCTCTTCTCGATCGACAGCGACGCGCACGCGCCGGGGCAACTCTCGCTGCTCGACCACGGTGCGGCGCGCGCGGAGGCGGCGGGGATCCCGGCCGAGCGCATCGTCACGACCTGGCCGCTCGCCCGGGTGCGCGAGTGGCTCGGGCGGGACCGCTGAGACCTGTACGCAAGCCGTAACAGTCCCGTCACCTCGATCCGCCAGGATGACGCCATGTCTCTCGCCACCGGCTTCTCCGCGTCCCTGCCCGACTGGCTCGTCGCCGAGCTCGACACGCTGCCCACCGTGCTCCCCACCCTCGAGGACCGCATGGACCTCGTGAACGTGCTCGCCGACCGTAACTGGCGGGAGGGCAGCGGCGGCCCGTTCGCGGCGATCGTCGTCGACGCCGCCACCGGCGAGCTCGTCTCGGCCGGCGTGAACGTCGTGCTCGCCTCCGGGCTCACCTCGATGCACGCCGAGGTCACGACCCTGAGCCTCGCCCAGACGCGCCTGGGCCGCTGGGACCTCGGCGCGGACGGCGCCGACCTGCAGCTCGTCGTCAACTGGCGGCCCTGCGTCATGTGTTACGGCGCGACCATGTGGAGCGGTGTCCGCTCGCTCGTCGTCGCCGGCGAGGGCCCGCTGCTGGAGGAGCTCACCGGCTTCGACGAGGGCCCGGTCGTGGCCGACTGGGCCGAGCAGTTCGAAGCGCGCGGCATCCGGGTGACGATCGGCGTGCGTCACGACGAGGCCGTCGCCGTCTACCGCGCATACGGCGACAGCGACTCGCTCGTGTACAACGCGCGCGGTGCGGTCGACTCCGTCGGCTGAGCCCGGTCCCTCGCGCGCGCGAGCGTGCGAGAGTTGAGAGGTGACGTACCTCGACCACGCGGCGACCACGCCGCTGCGCCCCGAAGCCCGCGACGCGTGGCTGGCGGCGGTCGAGGTCGTCGGCAACGCCTCCTCGATCCACCGGGGTGGCCAGGACGCCCGTCGCCTGCTCGAGGAGTCCCGCGAGCAGGTCGCGGACGTGCTCGGCTGCGACCCCGTCGAGGTCGTCTTCACCTCCGGCGGCACCGAATCGATCAACCTCGCCCTCAAGGGGCTGTGGGAGGCGCGTGACGGAGGCCGCGACGCGCTCGTCCTCCCGGACGGCGAGCATCACGCCACGATGGATGCGGCCGGCTGGCTGCGACAGGCACGCGGCGCCGAACTCCGGCACGTCGGTCTCGACCCGTTCGGTGCGATCCCGGTCGACCGGTTCCGCGACGCACTGACCGGCGCGGCGCTCGCGACCGCGATGATCGCGAACAACGAGGTCGGCACCGTGAACGACGCGGCCGGGCTCGCCGCCGCGGCCGCGGATGCGGGCGTCCCGCTGCACCTGGACGCGGTCGCCGCGCTCGGCCATGTGCCCCTGTCCTTCGCGGGCCTCCGCGGGAGCGCGGGG
>Ga0180217_1004591_pt1 | contig 10839 bp, 10 predicted proteins | sample eDN3rd37CBELigOP_FD_128521 | JGI IMG/M metagenome (GOLD analysis project Ga0180217, IMG submission 128521) | Enriched Organic Plus compost microbial communities from Emeryville, California, USA - eDNA 3rd pass 37_C BE-Lig OP (version 2) (version 2) ... | reverse complement strand
GAGAGCAACGCGCCGGTGACCAGCAGCCCAGCGGAGGTACGACTCCACCATCACGTCGCGCGCCTGAACGTGATCGGATACGCGGTGCACCAGCCCGCGATCGGCGAGCTCCGTCGCGACGGCGAGCGCTGTATCCTTGGATGCCGGCTCTCGCATGCGAAGCGTGAGCGCCGCGTACTCGGGATCTGCGAAACGGTGCACAGCCGTCAGTTCGACCACGGCCGTCGCACGTCGGGTCATCGTGGCCATGGCGCCCGAGTGCCCGACAGGGCGCGCCTGGAGGTGGTCACCCACCATCGCGATGCCGGCGCCCGACTCGGCGGCGATCGCGGCGAGCGCATTGGCCGCGTGGAGGTCAACCATGCCGGCCTCGTCCACGACGATTCGGTCGCCCGCGACGAGCGGATACCGCTTCGGACCCTCGTACACGATCCCCGTCACCGGGTCCATCTCACCAACCTGCAGCCGCGCCCAGGTCTCCGCGCCCGCGGCGTCTCGTCCCCACCGGAACCCGTGGTCGCCGAGCAGCGCGTGCAGGCTCGATGCCGACGCGCCGATCTCGCGCCCGGCGACGGATGCCGCCCTCTTGGTGGGCGCGACCACGACCATGCGACGCCCGCGGTGCGCGAGCGCCGCCCTCGCAATCCGCAGCATCGTCGTCTTCCCCGCCCCAGCGGGACCGGTCACCGATACCAGCCGATCCGTTCCGGCGATCGCCACCGCTGCCTCAACCTGACGCTCCTCAAGCTCAATGCCGTCACTCAGCGCTGTGGCCGCGGCATCCGCGATCTCGTCCTCAGCAACCCGAACGCCGGCGCGCGCGAGCGCATCGAATCGTGCGGCGAGTTCCACCTTTGCTGCCGCCGTGGCCGCCGCCATGTAGCCCTTGATGTGCGCGGGACGCTCGGGCTCGCCATCGAGCAGATCGACCGTCTGCTCAACCGCGCGATCGATGACATCGTCGATGACGCCTTGGAGATCGCCGCGCGCCGCGACGACTCCGGATTCCGCGACGGCTCGGGTCGCGCCGGCCCGGATGTCGAACAGGCTGAAGCGTCCGCCACAGCTCGCCGATCGCGCGTCTGCTTCGACCACGGCCCGCGCGGCAAGGAGCCCCAGGTCCAGCTCATCCAGCGCCGCGGACGGCAGCCGGACCTCGCCACGCTCGCGCAGAATCGTGGAGTCGATCGCGACAAGTTCGTCTGCGATGAGCTGCTCCCACGCGGCTTCGTCGACTTCGCCGGGCTTGTTCGGGCGGGCCTTCGCCCATGCCAGCCGGTCGATGCGGTGCAACCTGTCGGGGCTCGCCTCGTGCCCCGGGTGTTCGCTGCGCCAGGCGTCCAGGAGCACCGCCCGGTTGGACTCGATCTGAGTCGACCGACGCGAGAGCGGACGCACGGCGTGCGCGAGTTCCGCGATCTCGCCGTCAGCGTCGATCGTGAACCCGTGTCGTGCGAGCGCGCTGACCCATTGCGGGTCCGTCCGCGCCGCGAGCTCCCCCTCGGCATTGATGACCGTCTGCATCTTCATCGCGACTCGGGAGTCGACGTTCGACCACTTGCCGTCTTCGCCGAGAACCTTGACGTTCAGCCACAGGTGGCGGTGGATGTGCGGGTCGAGCGCGCGCGAGCGACGGTGCTGCAGTTCGACGACCTCGATGCGGTGGAGTGATTCCCGGATGCGGCCGCCGGCGCCGCGGCGCGCGTTCAGTTCGCTCTGCCAGGTCATGATGATGCGGTCGCGCAGCCTGTCCTGCAGTGCTTCGAACTCGCGCGCGAGGTCGGGGTTCATCATCGCCGCGATGCTGTAGGACTTCGGTGCGTTGATTGTGCCGTCGAGGATCAGGTCGGCATCGGGAGACGTGAGGTCGCGGCCGCGGCGCTCGTCTGTCTCGGGGTCACGGCCATCCACCCACCGGCGGAGTTGCTGCGCGTCGAGGGCGTCGGTGCGAATGACTCCGGCTTCGACGACGTACCGAGTGACGCCCGCGCGGCCGACGTCGCCGTATGCGGCGAGCGCCTCGACGCCCACCGTCGTCCGCAGATGCGAGTCACACGACCCCTCGAAGGCGTACGCGAGAGCCTGTCGGACCCCTTGCGATCCGACACCCCGCTTCCAGCGCTCCAGGCCTCCGCGCATGTGTCCAGAGTACGCGTTTTTTGCGATGTTCGGAACGAGTTAAACAGAAAGTGCCTGCGTGCATCCCTACTGCTGGCTTCAGGTTGGTCAGACCCGGCAACTCGGTACGATCGTGCTCGGCAGAGCTGTTGCCGCGCCTCGCGGTGACCGGTGTCAGGGTACACATTGACCTTTCAGGGCTCTTTGACGAAGAAGGCTGCGCTCCGGCGTCTCGGAAAAGCCGTGGGCTTCGAGTTCACGCTCGGGGAGGGGAGCTCCATCCCTCGCGCCATGTTCGATGCCGTCGCCGACGAAGCGGGGGTTTCGACCGCTGGTTCGATGCCGATTGTTGCGGAGAAGATCGCCCGAGCGGCGGGACTCACGTGGGGCCCTGAGTGCGACTCACGGGATACTCCCTCGGGAGGAGGCAGCACCGTCACACTTACCGGGATGAATCGACTGATCGAAGCAATGGAACGGCTAAGCGGTCGGTCAAGTGCCGTCCCCGTCGGGGGGTCGATGGAGTTGGGGACCGCATACCTTCCCCACCGTGGCGGGATCGACGCCCCACCGGCTGCACTCCTGCGCAACTGGGACGCTCTCGACGAGGCGACCAGAGCCCACCAGCAGCTTGAAGCATCCCTGGCTGAGTACGTGCGCGAGAGCGGATGGCATCCACGGTCCCCAGCAACCGGCGAACCGCTCTATGACCTGGCGTGGCATTGCAGTAGCGCGACGGTGGTGGCGGAAGTGAAGTCGGCCACGACCGCGAATCACCGCCAGCAAGTAAGACTAGGGGTCGGCCAAGTGCTCGAGTACACAGCGATCCTGGAAGGGCTAATGAACGAGCGGGTCAACCCCGTCCTCCTAATCGGGGAGAAGCCAACTGGCGACGACATCCTGCTAGCCCGACGTACTGGCATCGTCATTGTCGGCCCCGGCGACCTCCACGCACGGCTCCGATGCACTTCGCCTTCCGGAGTGAACCGGTTGGATATCGTGTCGAAGTGACGAACCTGCTAGCCCGGGCCGAGAGCGAGCTGATGGCGGCCGTCCGGGCCGCCACCTCGCACGTACGACTTGCGAGCCCGTTCCTGTCGATCCGGATCGCACGAGAACTTGCCGCCGCGGCGACGACTTCCGCTGCCGAGTGGAGCTTTGTGACCCGATTGGACGCCGCTGCCGCAGCAGGCGGCTTCCTCTCGACCGACGGACTCCGGCAACTCCTGGATGCCGGAGTGCTGATTCGACACTCTCCACGGCTGCACGCCAAGGTCTACCTAGCCGACAGGGGATTGCTGAGGGTTTAGGTGACTCCTGATCTGTGGTGATTCGTCACCGCTGGAAGGATGTCCTCATGCCTAAGCCGTTTCCCAAGGAGTTCCGGGACGACGTCGTTGCGATCGCGCTCAAGCGGGAGTCGTCGTTCGCGCAGATCGCGAAGGACTTCGGGATCTCCGAGTCGTGCGTGCAGCGGTGGGTGAAGATCGCCGAGGTCGACGGCGGCCGACGGTCCGGTGTGACTTCGAGTGAGGCCGTGGAGAATCGTGAGCTGCGTAAGCGGGTGAAGCTGCTCGAGCAGGAGGTGGAGATCCTTCGGCGGGCCGCAGCGTATCTGTCGCAGGCGAACCTGTCCGGCCCAAAAGGCTCTACCCGCTCGTGAGTGAACTCGCCGTCGACGGGATCCCCGTCGCGGTGACGTGTCGGGTGCTGAAGTTCGCGAAGCAGCCCTATTACCGGTGGCTGCAGGATCCAGTCTCGCGGCGGGACTGGGACGATGCGCACCTGATCAACGCGGCCATCGACGTGCACGCCGACGACCCCGCGTTCGGATACCGGTTCATTGCCGACGAACTCGCCGAGGCCGGGTTCACCGCATCGGAGCGGCGGGTGTGGCGGGTGTGCTCGGAGAATGAGATCTTCAGCGCGTTCGTCCGCAAACGCCGCGGAAAGGGGCGTCTGGTCGGCCCGCCCGTGCGGGACGATCTCGTGCAGCGGGAGTTCACCGCGACCGGCCCGGACAGGCTCTGGCTCACCGACATCTCCGAGCACCCGACCGGTGAGGGCAAGGTGTATCTCTGCGCAGTCAAGGACGTGTGGTCGAACCGGATCGTCGGGTACTCGATCAACGAACGGATGACCTCTGAGCTCGCCGTGTCGGCGCTGCGGATGGCGATCCAACGCCGCAACCCGACCGGCACCACCGTTCACAGCGACAGAGGAAGTCAGTTTCGTTCGCGCCGCTTCCAAGCCGAACTCGACCGGCACGGGCTCGCCGGATCCATGGGCCGAGTCGGCGCCGCCGGCGACAACGCGGCGATGGAATCGTTCTTCGCGTTGCTGCAGAAGAACGTCCTCGATAGCCGCCGCTGGGCGACCCGCGACGACCTCCGCCTCGCGATCGTCACCTGGATCGAGCGGACCTACCACCGCCGTCGCCGGCAACGCGTCCTCGGCAAGTTGACGCCCATCGAGTTCGAAGCCATTATGACCACACAGGCCGCATCCGCGGCCTAACGAGAAGAGTCACCAAGACCTTCAGCAGTCCCCAGCGAGTTTGCGTTGGTGGGATCAGCAAACCTGACATCATCGGGGTTGGGTGCATCGGCTAGCCCGAACGTCGAGCTGTCTGTTCGTCTAAGCGGCGACGACGTCGAGCATGCCCACGCAGTGTTCACTGGATGGTGGCGCGATTCAAGTCCTGTGACACGCGACAGCGTGATCGATCTCGATCGGGCCGCGCGTGACTTGCCTCGAGCGGTTGCCGTGCAAGTGGGCCTCGCTTCCGGAGACACACCGGAGAACGTTGGCATCTTGGCTGCGTTGATGGGGGACGCCCGGTCGACGAACCTCTGGGTCAAGGCGCAGTACGGCATGCCGAACTACGAGCAGTGGCGTAGCGAGTTCTGGTTCTCGAGCTCTGCCCGGGGCCGGCCATCGTTCACGCCGGGAGACCTCGTCTTGATCTACGCAAAGGAGGCGCACGCGTGCTACGCCATCGTCCAGGTGGTCGACGAGCCGCGGCATGATCCGAAATACGTTGTCGAGCGTGGAGGCCGCCCGATCGAAGAGGCCGAGCGGTGGCCATGGGTGAATCGCACGATCCCACGGTTCGTGCCGGTTGACAACCGACTCGTTCGACCAATCGACCTCGGCTTCACCGGCCAGGGCCTTCAAGGCGGACACAGGCGGATAGCGCTACCCGAGTTCGTCGCCGCCATTCGAGCGCTCGCTGGCGAAAGCGATCCGTACTAGCGCCAGACTCGGACAGCAGTCTCGCGCGCGGAAGGTCATGGAACGCCTCCTACGAGCATGGGAAGTGAGCTAGATTAGCTAATAGCTAAAATAGACTAGGAGCAGCCGTGACGCTGACTGACTCTGACGGACGGGTCGACACAAACCGTCGAGATGCGAGACGCGTGACCTTCTCGGCGTCCCGCGTAAGCCGCGTAATCCGCGGGCTGATGGGACACGAGACAACCCAGCGCGAAGTACGTCGCCGATGGCTCGAGGCGGTCGCGGTACGGACAACGACTGCGCGGGAGGACCTCTCAAACGTGATCCCTGAGGTACTCGGCGTGAAAGCAACCGGCGAAGACCACCTCAGAGGGCTGTCCATCGGGGAGATCGGTGTCTGCTATGAGGCGCTCCTGGCACTGATGCACCGCGGCGATCGGCGATCATCGGGCCAGTTCTTCACCCCCGACGACGCGGCGCGGTTCATGGCCAGGCAATCCGCGGACTTCCCCGATGGAGCTTGGCTAGACCCCTGCTGCGGCGTGGGTAACCTTTCGTGGCACCTGGCCAGCTTCCAGGAGGATCCAGGTGCGTTCGTGCGCGACCACCTCACGCTCATCGACCTCGACGATACGGCGTTGCGCACGGCCATTGCACTCATCGGCAGCGATTGGGCCGATCATGGTGATGAGAGCGCCCTGCGCAACCTCAAGGAGCGCTCAAGGCGACGTGACTTCTTGTCGACCGCGAAGCTACCGACGCATGACTATGTCATCGTCAATCCGCCGTACGCTCACGCTAGCGAGCACGCAGGCTACGAAACCGCGCGCACGCGCGACCTATTCGCCTACTTCCTCGAACGGGTGGCCAAGACGTCACGCGGGTTCATCGCGGTAACGCCAGCGTCGTACCTTGCGGCGCCAAAGTTTCAGGCGCTGCGCGATGTTGTTGGCCGCGAATGCGACGGCGGTCGAATATTCGTGTTCGACAATGTGCCCGACACATTGTTCCGAGGGTACAAGTTCGGATCGAACAACACCTCGAAGACGAACTTCGTTCGCGCAGCGATCACCGTCTGCGCGCCAGGCCAGACATCATGGATGATCACCCCGATCCTTCGGTGGCAGGCGGCCGCCCGTGAAGCGATGTTCCGGGACTGTCCGCGGCTGCTGGCGCCACTGCGTGTCGGCCCGCACGGCGAATGGGCGAAACTCGGCCCCGGCATGGAGAAGATATGGGACACGCTCGTCGAGTCAGACACGACCATCGGTGACCTCGTCGTCAACGAGGAGACGGAGTGGTCACTCGATGTGGGGCTCACGCCGCGTTACTACATCTCTGCAACGTTCCGAACCCTCGACCGAGGATCGAAGGCGACACTGCACTTCCGCACCGAGGACGCACGGAATCGCGCGGCACTGGTACTCAACTCGTCCGTGCCGTATCTGTGGTGGCGAGCGTTGGACGGTGGGGTGACTCTCCCGCGCCGCGTACTGATGTCAACACCGGTTCCGAACTTCGCGGTTGATGCGGACCTTCTCGACGCGCTACGGATCTCCGAGGATGCCAACCTCGTAACGAAGCTCAACGCGGGCCGCGAGAACGAGAATGTCAAGCACCCGGAGAGTCTCGTCACCTCGCTCAACGGCGCAGTCATGCCAGGCGACCACGACCTTGGGCTGCTGTATGCCAGCAACATGTTCCCCCTGGCTCGTATATCGTTTCCCCCGGAGCGACGGCCAGACGAAGGGGACGTGAGTGATGGCAGGTTCGGGGAACAGTGAATTCGACAAGCTTCGTGACCACCTCCTGAACAACAAGGCGGTCAAGCGCGAGGTTGAGTTCGCGTTCGCTTCGCTCCTCACTGCTGCCAATCCATCCGACCGAGGAATGCGATTCCTCTTCGGCGGTGGCGCCGAGTGGATCATGGCCTCCGCCTCATGGTCCGCGGGTATCTTGACAGCGCCGGCGGGGCACAACGCCAACGGCTTCGATCTCGCGGATCTGCTCACCAAGGCTCGCGGTCTGTGGAGCGTGAAGGCGAGTGCCTCACCTTCGTCGATGCAGATTCGCCTGACGAACTTCATGGGCGATGGCAGCAATGCGGTGTGGGAGGATGCAACACTGTTCGTCGCGCCCTACTTCGGAGGCGCCGTCCTCATTGACCCCACCCTCCACACCGATGTGCACGCCGAGATGCGGCGTACTGGTGATGCCCTCGTCCTCGGCGGTGGAGTGGTCAAGAAGTTCCGCGACGACAACCCCGCGAACTTCATTCCGTTCGAGGTCGCGGTCAACAGCGGCACCAGCGCAGGCGACCCCTTCGCATTCATCAAGTCGGTGCTCGCACCCGAGCACTTCCCGAACCTCTCCAAGCCCTTCCTCGCGTCGGCACCGATTAACACGAGCACCAGAGTCGAAGAGATCCAGAGGCTCGTCGCACTGCGCGATCAGGGAGTGCTCGACGAGGCGCAGTTCAAGAAGGCCATCGACCAAGTCGTTGGCGCAAGCTGAGCACTAAGAACAGACCGGCCGCGCCCCACGCAGGCACGGGCCGTCACTCATAGGAGAGATCGCAGGGCGCCCCTCAGCGCCTGGATACCCTCCAACGTTACGGTCGACCCGCCGCCCGAAATGGTGCCACGGGAATCGAAGCTCGACGAATACGGCTGGCCAGCCTTCTTGACGATGCGCTCGAGGATCTCCGGCATGGATCCGGCGGCGGATACACCAACGCGCTTGGCCGCAGTCTGGAAGACATCACTGGGCAGGCTGGAACCAACCGAAACGGTGCGTGAACTCATGCGGAGCAAGCGAGTGACATCGTCAAGGACATCCTGCTTCGTCTCGCCGCCGTGGAATCCGTACGAGCCTGTCCGGCTCCTCACGGTGTCATCGGTCTTGCTGCATGTGGCGCACCATGCAGAATCCATGCCGTGGGGGCATTCGTCCATCTCCCACACCTTTCTCGAGGGCGCATCCAGAATATTCGACGGTCGAGCATGGGATGCGGATCGCCTTCCGACCGGTCGCCGGGTTAGCACGAGTGCCGATGCCTCGCGGCTGGCGCCGGTCAGTACGCACTACCGGCTTGGCCGAGCCGTCGGTAGTTGCTGCTACGGTCGACTCAGGTTCACGAGTGGCAGCTTCCGGTACCTGGCCGGCTGCCCGGCAACCCTCCTCCATCGAGCGGGGTGCCCCAGGGGAAGAACCGGCCTGACGCGACCGCGTGCGGGCAAGTCGATGGGGCGCGACGCCGCCCCGGAGGGGTGCAGCAACGCACCCGGACAGGAGCACTCTGATGAGCGCTGAGATCCCGGCATCCGAAATCAACAACCGCCGCGGCGACTACGCATCGGAAGGCACGAGCCACGCCGAGTTCGGGTCTGGAGACTCGATGGGCGATGGGTGGGGTATCCCCTTCGGCGGCGCCGGACGCCATGGCTGGTGGCGGGTGTTCGAAGTCTTCCCTCCAACGCGTGGAGTCGCCAGGACGGGCACGGCAAGTAGGTGAACGCCGCCGAGGGCGCGGCGTGGGAGGCCGCGCTCGGCGAGATCGCCGATGGGCTCTCGTCGGCGGGGATCACCCCGGAGGACCTCTACGTCCTGTCCCTCACTCTCCAGCGTCTCGACGACGACCAGTGGGCACGCGTGGACAAGCGGCTGTTCGCGGGGGGAAGGAGTCCACACCAGGGACGGATGGAAGCTGTGGCCCCTCCCCGAGAAGTGGGCGGAGTGGCCCAGGCTCGTCCGAATTCGGGGGATGCTGCCGCACGAGGCAACAGAGATCGTGCTCGGCGGCGTCTGGCGAGGACAGGGATGGTACTGATGTCGGAGCCGCACGGTGGAATGAGCAGTGTCACGAGGAACGAATGCGAGGCAGGAATGAGCACGAACAAGAAGAGCCCGCGCCGGCTGGTCTACGGCTCGGCAGAGCACGCCGGCTACGCCGGAATCATCGTCGACGCCGATGCGGCCGCGCGGTTCGGTCGAGCGGCAGAGGCGGCAACACTGGGCCAGTACGTCGCTGAGTTCCTCGGCGAGTCATGGGACGACTATGTCGCGTCGGAGTTCGGCGACGTCGCGGATGCGCCCTCTCCTGACGACCTCTTTGACTTCGCCGAGTGGGTCAACGAGGTGATCGAGTTCCCTACAGACACCGCGTGGGACGTCGCGGCAAAGCGCGTCGCCGAAGTCATTGCGTCGCACGGGACCACACTTGATGAGATCCGCTCCGGCGGCGGGTCCCCCGGTGGCAACATGGACGCCATCTCAGGGCCTCTCGAGCAGCTCGCGGCTCTGGCGGCGCTCATCGATCCCGAGCGGGACGGATTCACCCTGGAGCGCGACGACGCGCTTGTGGACCTTGGAATGTCTCGCAGCCTCTACGTATCCGAGAGCTGACACTGAGATCGGTGCGCGCGTCCTCCGGCGGGCGCCCACCGATCTCACGCGAAAACCCGCAAGCAACCCTTTTCGCCTTGGCACTACGATGGGCACTGGGAGGCTGGGCTTGGCTGGGATCTCGGCGTGGCGCGCGAACGACGTTGTTGCATATGAGGCAATGCGCGAGTCGGCGACCACATTGAGCGCGCTCCTGCTTCGTTCGTCAGCCGACATTGAAGTAGGGGAACTTCGAGACGCCGTGGTCGGTGTCGACGGCTACGATCGCACGGCGGTATCCGCCCTCGCCGCTCAGATCCGTGGTCGAATCGCAGAGCTAACGGAGTCTCAATCGTGAGCGCGTGGGAGCTCGAGGATGCCGAGCGCGAGGAGATCCTGACGCGGCGCATCCTGCCGCTGTACTTCAGAGACAGACCACCGCCCGACGAGCCGCCGACGCTCGTCCTGCTCGCGGGCCAGCCCGGGGCTGGCCGATCGCGCGCGACGGGCTCGCTCATCGCCGAGCATGGCTCCGACCTCACGGTTGTGAGCGGTGACGACCTGCGCGCCTTCCACCCGCGATTTCCTGATTTCGCCTCGTCGCGATCGCCAGAAGCGGCCCCGGGCATCGCCCACGCGACAGCGGGATGGTTGCGCGACTGCATCCGGTACGCACGCGAGAACAAGCATTCGCTGCTCCTCGAGGGAACGTTCCAAGACCCAGCCGTCGCGGTCGGCACCGCCGAGCGATTCGCGACGGCGGGTTTTCAGACGCGCATCGTCGTCGTCGCGTCCCGTCGCGCCGAGAGCCTTCTGACGGTCGCGTCACGCTATCTGCGCGATGTCCACGGCGCCCTCCCCGCTCGGATGGTTAGCCGCGACTCGCACGATCGAGCCTTCGAGGCGACGCGCGCACTTGCTGCGGCAGCGGAGGATGTGGCGCCGGTCGACCGCCTCACCGTGCTGAGCCGCACAGGCCAGGTCGAATTCGATGCTCGACGAGCCGATGGTGAGGACGCTCTTCATGGCGCTGGCGCTGCGCTGGAGGCTGCGCAATCGGCCCGGCTGAGCCGGTTCGACGCCACGCAGTGGTTGAGCGAG
>Ga0180217_1004590_pt1 | contig 10840 bp, 7 predicted proteins | sample eDN3rd37CBELigOP_FD_128521 | JGI IMG/M metagenome (GOLD analysis project Ga0180217, IMG submission 128521) | Enriched Organic Plus compost microbial communities from Emeryville, California, USA - eDNA 3rd pass 37_C BE-Lig OP (version 2) (version 2) ... | reverse complement strand
TTGGCCGCGGGCGGCGCTGCGCTATGGACGTACTTCAATATGAAGTCTGTTCAGCAGGTGCAGCAGATTGCCCAACAACAGCCAGCAGGCGGGAAGCAAGACGTTCAGCCGGAGAAGGAGAAAGGGCAATCGCAGGGCGAGCCGCAGAAGAAACCACCTAAACCGCCGAAGCCCCTTGACTCCGTAACAACGCACGGCGACGAGCAGGCAGCCGGCGATCCGGCCCCTCCGTCCGATCCCAAGCCAGCGGAATCTTCAGGGGAAGGCGGAATGCCAATGCCAGATTCTGGCAAAAACAGCGATGGGGGTCAGGGCAATACAAATGATCCATCGGCCGCCGACAATATTGTCGCTGCAGGAGGCGCTAACAGCAGCACAGATAGCCGGGGCACGCCCAATACAAACCACGCATCAGCAGCAGACGAGAACCAGCTAGAAGGCTTTCCATCACATGCCGAAAAGAAGCAGGATGCCTGGAGCATTTTACTTCCTGACAATACGGCCCGAGATTTCGAAATCGACCTTATCGGCGGGCGAAACCTTGATTCACAATACGACTTATGGATCGTTTCCACGGAACGAACTGGTGACCTGAAAGCTGCTTGGAACATTCGTTTCAGCGCAAAGAAAGCTTCAACCAAGGGCACTGCCGCATCTGAGGCAACGCTACGTCCGATCCATCTAACAGCCAATGAACTTCGAATAGAATCTCGCACAAACAGTGCGGCAAATGAAACGCTAGCAAAATGCGTTTTGCGATTCACCCACGGCGATCACACGCATTACATGCACCTGCACAGCCCACTGCATGTCAATTACAGCTTTACAAGTGAAGACTTGCTTGACCAACTAGAATGGAAAAGCATCACACTTTCAGATTGGCAAATCAGCGACAAGATCGTTCGATGGCATCTCAAGACCCCGAAGCAAGCGAACACAGACCTTAAAGAGGCTGAAACGGTTACTATTTCGCCCATCGAGGGACAACCCTGTACACTCACCGTCAAGCTAGGCATTAGCAAGAATCGCAAAAATATCAAACCGCGATGTCGCTTTGATATTGCGATCCCTTCGGCCCTCGCCGGCATCTTAACTCCGCCGACTACCCTTGACGGCGAACCTGTAGGCGACCTACCAGTCAAGCAACAGCAACAGCTCTGGATTAAAGAAATAACCAATGCGCAGCAAAAGCTAACAAAAACACCTCCACCTGAATCTAAAGAGGAACAGAAGAAACTGAAAGAACAAGAAGAAGCCCTCAATCAATTCCAGAAAAACTTCGAGAACCTTTCAACAACGATTAAAGAGGCGATGAAAAACATTCGCATTGACTACGACGTCTATGCGATCGTCGATGATCCTCGGAAAAAACAGAAACTCGAAATGCTGATGTACACCACGGATCCGGAGTGGGAAAAACGACCAGTCGTGCGCGTCGCTTCAGAGCAACCCAGCGAATAGCGCCGGCGACAATGACGGTCAGAGAAAGTTAGAGTTTTACAAGACCGGGCAAATAACCATGCTTGACTATCAACGCGTTGTCGAAGACTTGCGCAACGCCTTGTACGCGGCCAGCGCCAACCAGCCGCAAAGCCTGCCGGCTGCCGCCGCGGCCTTTGGCCAGGCGTGCAAAGTCGTCAACGAGCGACTGCGCACCTGCGGGGCGCTGCTGCGGCAAGGGCTGCGCAGCGAGGCGATCCAGCAGTGCGAACTGGAACCCAACTTGCTCGACCTGGTGGCCATGCTCGACTTCCCCGAGCGCCAACAGTTGCCCGAGTTCCTGCTGTACTTCAACTTGCCCGCGGTTCCGAACTTGCTGCTGGATGAAGCGGCGCTGCTGAACGAGGCCTACGCTGCCCAGCAACCGCTGGAAGCCCTGCTGGAACAGCATCGGTTGTTGGCGCTTGCTCGAGGCCCGCTCAACCGGCGTATCGGCGTGCTGCGTCAGATTGCCGAACTGGACATGAACAATCCGATCTGGCGCGAAGACATCGCCCTGTTCGAGGCCGAGCGGCTATCGCAGATCCAGCGTGAGCTCAACCGGGCTGCCAAGGCCAACGATCGCGAAACGCTTGAGGCGCTGCGCAAGGAAGTCGCCACCTCCCCCTGGCAAACCACGCCGCCTTCTAACTTGCGCAAGCAGATTGAAAAGGCACTCGAGGACGCCTGGCAGCAGGAATCGCGAAGCCGGCTGGAAGAGCTGGAGCCGCAGCTCAACGACGCTTTCGCGGCGCTGGATGCCGCATCGGCCCGGCGACTGCGCGAGTACTGGGAAGTGAACGCCCGCCGCTGCCAACTGGACGATTCCGATCCCCTGGCACAACGCGCCGCCCCCGCACTGGACTGGCTGGCGGAACAAGATGCCCGAGAGCACGACGAACAAAGTTTTCAGGCGGCGGTGGCTGCCCTGGAACAGGCGCTGGACGGTCAATGGGGCGGAACGTCGATCAGCAAAGCTCGCGACGAGACGGCCGAACTGGAGCGGCGTTATGCGGTCGTGGTGCGTTTTGGCCGCGAGGTACCGCTGCATCTGGAACGGCGCTATCGCACGCGCATGCTTGCCCTGGAGGATGGTCAGCGGCGCAGGTTCCGGCTGTTGGTGGGCGCAGCGGTGTGCCTGCTGCTGGCGGCCGGCGGCGGTGTCGCGGTGCTGCTGATGCGGGCGTCGCACGAACGCGAAGTGGCAGGCCATGCGGCAATCCTGGCGCGTTTTCTGGAGAATGACAGCCTCCAAGAAGCCAGCCGCCATATCGAGCAGTTGCAGCAACAACAACCGAAGGTCGCACAGGCAGCTGCAGTGCGGGAGCAGGTGCTGCTGCTGGAACAGCGGCTCCAGGAGGAGCAACAACGGGCTGACGACTTTAGGCAGGCGATGGCAGACGTGAGCGGCAGCGGTTACGAATCCCCGAATCGCCAGGCTCTGGACCGCGCACGGCAGTTGGCCAAGACGCCGGCTGAAAAGGCGGAAGTGACCAAGGCTGAAGGCGAGATCGTCCTGGCCATGCGGCGCACCCAGGAACAGCGCGACCAGCGGTTCCTGGCCGACTTCCAGCCGCTGGCCCAACAGGTTGCCGCGTTGGCCATGACCACGTTTTCGACGCCCGAGGAAGAACTAGCGCATCTCCGCCAACTGCAAAGCGATTTGCAAGCACTCGATGCCCGCAGCAAACAGGTAACGCCGGAGTTGCGTCAGCAGATGCCGCCGCTATTCACGCGCATCAAGAGCGGCATGGACCGGATCATGGCTCTGCAAGAAGAAGAGCTGGTCCTCGAACGCGTCGCCCGCAATGCCGACAACGACTTTGGCTATCTCAGCGCACTGCAAACCTACATTGATGCCTATTCCAACACAGCCCGCGCCGAATCATTCCGCAAAGTCATCGCCGAGTCGACTTCGTGGAAAGAGTTCGATGCCTGGAACGAGGTGGCCTCGTGGTGGAACGGCCAGACAATGAAGCAGCTCACGCCGGCGCTGGCAACGGAGATGATCAATCGCGTTGCCACCTACCAAAAGAGCCATGAGCAATGGCCGCTGGCCGCCGAGCTCAAACAGCAGGCCGACGCCATTCAGTGCATTGCGAATCGCCACAATGCCCAGGGTGAGCCGGTTACCCAAGCCTTGCGCACACTGCTTCTCGTGCCGCTACATTCGGACTGCTATGTCGTCCACCTCGACGAAGGCACCGAGAAGGTTTTGTATGTTCAATCGCTGCCCAGCACGCAGGGCATGACGCAAGTCAAGCTAGACGTCTACGTCAATCGCCAGGGCGAAACGAAGAACCGGTCGCCCTTAGTGAAGGCAATCAAGCAAGCAGGTCCAGCTCCGCAAACTGTGGTCGCCAAGGCGATCCTGGCGCAGCTAGACAACCTGAACAAAGCCAGCGAACCGGCTGCTTGGGAACGCACCTTCTGTGAGATCCTGGAAGCTATCGCCCGCGCGCGCGACGTCGATCCGATGCTGACCATGATGCTGCTCAAGGAAACGATGCAGGTGGCCGGACAAGGCAGCGATCAGCTCAAGGCATTGCTCGCGCCGCATTACAAGTTGCTCGATGAATCGCGGGCAGACCCGTTCGCCAACTGGGTCGATCCCGACGATAAAGCGGCAGACGCCGCGCGGCGGCAATCCGACATCGATCTTAATCAGGTCATTCCACGGTTACTGCCTGAACTTGCCAAGCTGCGGCAGTCGCTTCCCGAGTACAAGGTGACACCGGCCCCGCGGTACGCACGACTGGGCTGGCTGCGCCGTAACCAGAAGAACCAATGGCAACTGATGAGCAACGACCTGGCTGCCGAAACCAACGGCACGCTGTTCGTGCTCCAGGCCATCGAAGGTCAGCCGCCGAAGTTGATCATCGTCGGCAGCGTGCGAGCGGGTGCCGTCGAATTGAATTCATTAGCCGACGAAGGCCTCGTGGAAGGCCGACCGGTGTGGCTGCAGCGTGCATCCTGACCGGCCGTTTCGCACCGATCGTTTCCTAATCCGCGAGGTCAGTAAGACGTGTCCAACCCTCTCTATATTCGCGTGCGTGGCCGTGTGCTCGGTCCCTACGATCCTGAAAAGCTCCAGTCCCTGGCCCAGCAGGGGCAATTCAGCCGGATGCACGAAGTATCCGAGGACGGCGTTACCTGGGTGAAGGCGATGAACTATCCGGAATTGTTCACCGCCAACCTGGCGACTCCGACGCTCAATAAGCCAGTCGCCACCAAGACTGCCGCGGCAACCAGCACCGCCGCGAGTGAGACTCGCACCTCCACGACAACCAACAACAATCACCAACAGGGCGGCAACTGGTACTACACCAGCCACGGCCACGAGGTGGGTCCGGTATCCATGGCCGAAATGCAGGCAGCCGCCCGGGCGGGTAATATCACCGCGGCCGACCAGGTCTGGACCGACGGCATGCCGCAGTGGGTTCCGGCGAACCAGGTACTACCGATTCCGCCATCCCCCAGTGAGTCTGTGCCAACGGCCATCCCAGCGGCACCGACAGTCCCCATCGAACGGGGAATCGCCGACGACGTGCCGGAAGATGTGATCCGCTCGCTCGCCGGCTCGCGGCCGTGGGTTTTGCTGGTTGGGATCGTGCTGCTCATCAAAGGTGTACTGGGCCTGGTGGTGTCGATCATCCTGCTGGCCGCCCCTGGCCGATTTGAAACCCGGGCGTTCAATGCCATCAGCGGTATCACCGGGTTGATCACGGCAATGGTGCTGGGGGTGGCAGGCTGGCTGCTGATTCTCTATGCCAGCCGTATCAGCGCGTGCGCGTATCAGAAGACGTCGACCAGCCTGCGTCAGGCGCTGGACGCCTCGCGCGCGTTCTGGATGTACGTCGGCATCCTGTCCATCATCTACCTGACGTATGTGACCATTCTCGTACTGTATGTGTTTGCCTTGGCAAGCAGCTTGACGTAATCACGGCACCACACCGACACGCCTGACTCGTTTAACAATCCATTGCTGACACCGAGTTTCTGAACATGAATGCGGCAGACGTTCCACTTTGCTGGTCGCGGCGCGATCCTGAGCAACGGCTGGGATTTCGCGGGGGCCGATATACGCGGGTGAACAACCTGCTGTCGTTCTTGATCGCGGCGGTGGCCACGGTACTGTTCTACGTGGCGCTCATTCCGGCGGAAGGGACGCGATTTGCCGCCACCTTCACCGAGCGCGGGCCGACCCCTTACTGCATTGTTCTGCTGACGTTCTGGGCGCTCGCCATCCTGTGGCTCAAGAGCCGCAAACTCGCGTTCCAGCGCCGGGCACTCAAATACCAGATCGTGCCGGAGTCGCACGATTTTGTGCTGTCGAGCGCTACCGTGGACGACGTACTGCACAACATGTACGCCACGGTCGACGATCCCCGGTATTTTGTGTTGTTCAACCGGATTACGATCGCGCTTTCGAACCTGCGCAACCTGGGCCGCGTGTCCGACGTCGACGATATTCTCCGTTCGCAGGCTTCGCACGAGGAGTCGTCAATGGAGACCAGCTACCTGGTGGTGCAAGGGTTCGTGTGGGCGATCCCGGTGCTGGGATTCATCGGCACGGTGCTAGGGCTTTCCGAAGCGATCGGCGGCTTTGGCAACGTGCTCGGATCGTCCACGGACATTTCGGAGCTTTCGTCGGCTCTGAGGGTGGTGACCGCCGGCTTGAACACGGCCTTTGAAACAACGCTGGTCGCCCTGGTGGCAGCCCTGGCCATTCACATGATGCTGACGTTTCTCAAGAAGTCGGAAGAAGAGTTCATGGACGCCTGTTCCGACTACTGCGTACGGCACGTGGTGGGCCGGCTGCGCGTGATGCCGTTTGAAGCCGCCACCGATTGAAGTCGCAGCGTTCTCCTTGGCGGCCGTGTAGTTTCTACCTGAGTGAAAGCCATGTCGCGCAGGCGGCAGTCCAGCCCATTCTCGTTGTTCGCGTTCCAGGACATCATCACGGCCACCACCGGGATTGTGATCCTGCTCACGCTGATACTGACCTTAGAGCTGTTGATGCGAGGATCGGCTTCGGCCCAACTGGTCAGTGCCGAACTGGTCCGGCAGGCGGAAGCGGCTCTCGCCGACCTGGCCAAGCAGGCTGCTGAGCTTCGGCAACGGTTGGCGACCAGCCGGGAGAATGTCAGCGAGCTGGTCGCAGCCGATGCGGAGGATATCGACCGTAAGATCCGCGACCTGGAGAACCAGATCGCCCTGGTCCAGCGCGAGGTACAATCGCTGTCTGAAACCGCTGGCCAGCGCCGTAAGCTGGAAGAAGAAGCGCTCGCCCAGCAGTTTGACCGTCAGGAAGACCAGCGGCGGGCGGCGCAACTGGCGGAAGATATCCGCCGCATCGAAGCGGAAATTGCCCGCCTCCAAAATGACAACATTCTGTATTTCAATCCGCCGCCGGAAAGCGGCCTGCTGCCCTGGCTGGTGGAAGTTTCTGGCACGCAGATCGTCACTGCCCGGGTTGGGCAACACCAGCAGGCCGAGCAGATTTTTCAAGGTTCTGATGCGGTGCGGCAGTTCATTCGATTTGCCCAAACCCGCAATTCCGCGAGCGAGTACTTCGTGCTGCTGGTGCGCCCCAGTGGTACGAGCAATTTTAAGGACATTCGCGAAGAACTGGACGATGCCGGCTATCGCTACGGCATGGACTTGATTAACGAACAGCAGGTGGTCATTGGCGCCGCGAGGCCGGGGGCAGCACCATGAGCCGACCACGCAAGGAGCAGGACAGCAGCCTGGAACTGCTGCTCGATGCCATCTGTAACACGTTCGGCGGCGTACTGTTTTTGGCAATTCTGGTGGCCGTGCTGCTCAGCATGCGGCCCAACAAGTCGCAGCAGCAGGAAGAGACTCCCGGAGTGCCTGAGGAAACCTGGTTGGACCTCCAGGTTCGTTTGCAGCAGGCCCAGAACGATTACGAGGCCCTGCAAAAAGCCGCCGCCGAGCAAGACCGCCTAGCTCAACAGTTTGCCGAGCCCGATATCGTGCGGCAATTGGAGCAGCTTCATCAACTGCGGCAACAATACGATCGATTACAGGGCGAACGGGCCAAGCAGCTCGAAGCGATTGCGGCCAGTGAAGCCCGCCGGGCTAAGGTATTGAACGACCTGGCTGCGCTGGATGCCACCCTGGCCCAGCGCGAAGAAGAGCTGAAACAGATCAAGGCCGAACTAGACAAGGAGGTTGAGCAGCGTACGCAAACGGCTGAATTGCCCTACCTCCGCAGGGCAACTACCATCAGCTTAGCCGTAGTGGTCCGGTATAACCGGTTGTACCTGCTGCACCGGTACACCAGCTTTGGACTTCGCGCCGGGCTCAATACCGAAGAGTTTGTGATCCTCGACGATGGCTTAGTCGCAGTGAAAGTCACGCCCAAGCCGTACGCTGGCAGGCCGCTTACGAGCTATGAAGCGTGCCAGCAGGCCCTGTCAGAAATCAAGGAACGGTTCCCGCCCGGCCGGTATCACTTGGACCTGGCCATCTGGACGGATTCGTTCGATTGCTTCCAGCAGTTGAAACGGGCCGCGGTCGATACGGGTTATCGTTACCGGTTGGTCCTCGTCGAGGAAGGTGACGGCATCGTCGATCGCGGCGGGAGCGATGGTCGCGTGCAGTAAGGGCAGCACATCGCTGGGATTAAAGAGCCGGCGGGAAATCAGCCCGCTGCCATTCTTAGCGAAGCGCAGGTTGCTGGAAAGCCAACGAATCTACCCCCGTCGCTCGATGTTGGCTTCGCCCCTTTGATCAGCTCATTGCCGCTGGCCTGCCGCCAACAAAAAAACCGCCCGGTGCGCGCGGCACCGGGCGGTGTAGCGTTAGCCTACGGCTGCCGCGCGGTTGGGATGACGCGGCCGCCGCGTGGCTAGACGGGGCAGACGTTAACACACGGGCTGCCTGGGGCAGCGGCCGTGCGGCTTACAGGCGGAACTCGAAGCACGAGCGGCTGGGCGTGCAGGTCTCACGCTCAACCACGCCGCCGTCCGGGCCAAACTGCCGCTGGTTGCGGTTGCACCAGCAGTAACCATCGCCCATCGGAGCCACCGGATCATCGGCCGGATTGAGCAAACCGGTGATGAACATGCCCTTGCTGAGCAGGTGGCGGCAGACGGGCGGTTGGATCACGTTGAGGTTAGGGTTGTTAGCCATCTTCAGAAGCCTCCTGTCTGGTGACCAGCGGCGCGGAGGATGGCCCGCTTCACCGCCACCCGGGCAAGTTGAACCTTGTAAGCGTTTTGCGACAGCGGGGTGGCACTGCGGACGGCGGCCTCAGCGGCGGCTTCCGCGGTGGTTTCGTCCACCGGCTGTCCCAGCAGAGCCGAGCGGGCATCTGCGCTCACCCAAGGCGTGGGCGCCACCTGGCCGAGCACCACGCGGGCGTCGGTCACGCGGCCGCCTTCCATCCGCAGCGCGGCGGCAGCCGAGGCCATCGGCACCTCGGGCCCGCAGCCCTGCTTCACCTCGTAGGCGGCATTGGACAGGCCCAACTCGGGGATGACCACATCGGCCACCAACTGGCTGGGCAGCAGCACGTTCTCCCGCTGGTTCTCGTCGCGCGGCGTGCGATAGAACTCGGCGAGCGGGATCTCGGTCTGCTGATCGGGATCGGGCCCGATCACGCGGACGAACGCTCCCAGCGCGATCAGCGCCGGAGCCAGCCGCGAGCCATTCACGAACTTGGCCGGGCCGGCGTTGTTGAAGATGGCGTGGTAACGGTTATCGCCATCGGCCACCAGCGCGCCGCGCTTGGCCAGCAGGCCAAAGCCGTTGCGGAAGTACCAGCAGTTGGGCCGCTTGCACAGGTCGCCGCCGATGGTGCCCTGGGCGGCAATCTGCATGCTGCCCAGGCCATCGATCACCTGGCGGACCGCGGGGAACGGATCCAGGTGCTGGCTGGCGTGGATGTCGTCGAGGTTGGTCACCGCGCCGATTTCCACGCCCTGGCTGGTGCGGCGGATGCCGCGGAGGGTGTCGACTTCCTTGATGTTCACCACGCGGTCAGGCGTGATGATCATGGCTTTCATCAGGCCGACGAGATCGGTCCCGCCTGCCAGGATTTCGGTCTTACCCCAATCGGGCGAGAGGAGCTCGAGCACCTCCGCCTCGGTGGTGGGCGCCGCGTATTCGAACGCTTTCATGGATGAACTTCCTTTGGTTTGCTACAGGCTTGTACCAGGGGTTGCCAAACGGCCCCTTCCCCCTTGTGCCGTGTTGGTGGCCGCGGGGGAACGGGGCGGTAGCTTGGCAGTCCGACCGACCAGGGCTTAGCCCTTGCCCAACGCGGCAAGCACGCGGGCCGGGGTCAGCGGCAACACCGGGACGCGGACGCCCAGGGCGTTGCACACCGCGTTGCTGATGGCGGCGCCTGGCGCGATTACCGGCGGCTCGCCCAAACCGACGACGCCGCGGTTGTACTCGCTTTCAGGCTCGTACAGCTCGACCACCACTTCGCCCACGTCGCCCAACCGCGGGAGCTTGTAGTCCGACAGTTCGGCATTGAGGAACTTGCCGGTCTTGTTGTCCATGATGCGTTCTTCGAACAGGGCGTAGGCGATGCCCATGATCACCGAACCGTGAATCTGGGTCGTAGCCAGCTTGCGGTTGATGATCAGGCCCATGTCCTGCACGGCGACGAACTTCTTCATCCGCACGACGCCGGTCTCGCGGTCGACTTCCACCTCGGCCATCTGCACGCCGGCAGCGCCCGAGCTGGACAGGCTGCCTTCGGACTGGCCGCGCTGGTAGTTGCCTTGGGCCTCGATGGGATTCATGCCCAGCAGGCTGCAGGCTTCCTTCCACGAAACGCTCTTGTCGGGGCTGCCGGCCACCAGGATGCGGCCGTTCTTGGCTTGCAGCTGATCGGCGGCGACACCCAGCTTGGGAGCCACCTTCGCCAGCAGCTGATTCAAGGCAGCCGTGGCACCGCGACGCGACGATTCCGACACGCCACCGACCGTGGTGCTGCCGCCCGAGGGGCCGCTCACCGGGTACTTCGACGAGCCGATGCTCACCTTCACGGCGTCGACCGGCAGGCCGAGCGTTTCGGCCACGACCATGGCGATCACGGTACGGGTACCGGTGCCCAGGTCCTGGCTGCCGAGGATGGCTTCCGCGCCGCCGTCGGGATGGATCTTGACGGTGCACGAGGAGTTATGGGCGGCGCCACCCCAGGTGTGGATGGCCATACCCAAGCCGCTGACCACGCCGTCGCGTTCCTTGCCCTTGCCGTGGGGATGCCACTTGGCCTTCCAATCCATCAGCTTGGCGGCGATCTTCATCTGCTCGGCGTAGACGTCGGCCTTGTCGTTGGTCACGCTGGGCAGATTGCGGAGGAACACGTCGTAGCTGT
>Ga0180217_1004589_pt1 | contig 10840 bp, 10 predicted proteins | sample eDN3rd37CBELigOP_FD_128521 | JGI IMG/M metagenome (GOLD analysis project Ga0180217, IMG submission 128521) | Enriched Organic Plus compost microbial communities from Emeryville, California, USA - eDNA 3rd pass 37_C BE-Lig OP (version 2) (version 2) ... | reverse complement strand
CCGCCGACAGGAGCGGATATTCGATTTCCCGCAAAATGCGATGGTAGAGACCTGGCGGCGGGAGGCCATTGTCGAAACCGGCGAAGTAGCGGGTCAGGTTGCGTTCGACAGCCCCGCTCAGGGTGTCTTCCACTGCAGGACCGTCGGCGGTGGGCGGCAGGGGTTGGGCCAGTTCGCTGTCGATGACGGCCGCGGTGATCGTCTCCTGCGGATAAAGCGCAGCCAGGCGTCGTGCGAGATTCTCCAGCTCGCGCACGTTGCCGGGCCAGCGATAGCGCTTGAGGCGTTCGAGCGCCTCCTGCTCGATGCGCTTCTCGGGCAGTCCCTCGCGCTGGACCTGTGCGAGGAAGTGACGAATGAGGTCCGGCACATCCTCGCTGCGCTCGCGCAGCGGCGGCAGGCGAAGCGGCACGACATTGAGGCGGAAGAACAGATCCTCGCGGAACAACCCCTGCTGAATCAGCACCCGCAAGTCCTTGTTGGTCGCAGCAACGATACGCACGTCACTCTTGATCGGCGTGCGGCCGCCAACGGTGGTGTATTCGCCCTGTTGCAGGACGCGCAACAGACGGGTCTGTGCCTCCATCGGCATGTCGCCGATCTCGTCGAGGAACAGCGTGCCGCCTTCGGCCTGCTCGAAACGACCGGTCGCCCGACTGTTGGCGCCGGTGAAGGCGCCCTTCTCATGACCGAACAATTCGGACTCGATCAAATCGCGCGGGATGGCGGCCATGTTGATTGCAACGAACTGTCCGTTGCGACGCTTGCCGTAATCATGCAGTGCGCGCGCAACCAGCTCCTTGCCGGTGCCGGACTCGCCGGAGATCATGACCGTGAGATCGGTCTGCATCAGACGCGCGACCAGGCGATAGATTTCCTGCATGGCCGCGGATCGCCCGACCAGCGGGATCGAATCCATCTCCTCCGGACCGACGCTTGACGGGTGCTGCTTGGGCTCGGACAGCGCACGACCGACAATCGAAATCAGCTCCTTCAGATCGAACGGCTTTGGCAGATATTCATAAGCGCCGCGCTCGGAAGCGCGCACGGCAGTCATAAAGGTGTTCTGCGCGCTCATGACCACGACCGGCAGGTTCGGCCGCAGCTTCTTGATACGCGGCAATAGATCGAAAGCGTTTTCGTCGGGCATCACCACATCGGTGATGACCATGTCGCCCTCGCCCTGGCTGACCCAGCGCCACAAGGTGGCCGCGTTTCCGGTCGAGCGCACCTCGTAGCCGGCGCGCGACAGTGCCTGGTTGAGCACGGTCCTTATCGCTGAATCGTCGTCAGCGACGAGAATGCTTCCCGCTGGCATGGATCCCTCTTTACGATCTCTCAAGACCCGTTGGCGGGTGGCGGCCCGGCGCCGTCACCTGTGAACATGGGCAGCAGCACACGGAACACCGTATGCCGCGGCTGTGACTCGCATTCGATGATGCCGCCGTGATCGTTGATGATCTTGGCCACCAGCGCGAGGCCAAGCCCCGAGCCGGTCGGCTTCGTCGTCACGAACGGATCGAACAGATGAGGCAACAAATCCTCGGGCACGCCCGGCCCATTGTCCTTGATGCAGAACTCGAGCGGTAGAGCGACGCGCGTCTTGGTTCCCGGCAGCGACAATCGCACGCCCGGACGAAACGCACTGGTGATCTGGATTTCCCCGTCCGTCGCGTCCGCTCCGATGGCTTCCGCCGCGTTCTTGATGAGGTTCAGAAAAATCTGCACGAGCTGGTCGCGGTTGCCAAGCACGGGCGGCAACGACGGATCGTAGCTCTCCATGAACTTGATGTGCCGGAACCCGGATGACGCCAGACGCCTGACGTGATCGAGAACGGCATGGATGTTCACCGGCTCGCGTTCCACCGGCCGCTCGTCTGAAAACACCTCCATGCGATCGACCAGCTTCACGATCCGGTCGGCCTCGTCGCAGATCAATCGTGTCAATGTGCGGTCTTCATCGCCCGCGGATTGCTCCAAAAGCTGGGCCGCGCCGCGAATGCCCGATAGTGGATTCTTGATCTCATGCGCCAGCATCGCCGCGAGCGCGCTGACCGAACGCGCGGCGCCGCGATGGGTGAGCTGGCGGTCCATCTTGTCGGCAATGGTGCGCTCCTGAAGCATCACCACGACATGGTCGGGCTTTTCCGGCAGTGGCGCGACATGCAGATCGACAAGCCGATCCCCGGGGTTGCGCGGCGTGGACAGATCGACCTTGTACTCGTTCACGGCCGCGCCGCGACGGCGCACCTGTTCGACCAACGCCAACAGTGGACTTCCGAAAGGCACCAGTTCGCGCAGCTTGTGCCGGCGCAGCACTGAAAGCGAGGCTTCAAAGAACGATTCCGCCGCCACATTGGCATCGGCGATGCTGCCGTCCGCCGCCACCGTGATAACGGGCAGTGGCAGCGCATTCAGCACCGCTTCTGCGGGTTTTCCGATCACCGGCGCCTCGATATCGACGTTGCTCATGACCGGGCTCCACAGGCGAAAGCGTCGTAGGCTTCGGCCAATCGCGCGCGGGCGGCTGCCGGATCTTCGCTGGTCAGAACACGGGTGCGGAAGCGCCGCAATGTATCGAACGCTACATCGGCGCTCGCGGCGGCCGCATCCAGCGCCCAGCCAAGATGTTTACGCGCGTGCTTGAGCCCGATGCGCAAGCCGTGATGAGCCAGCATCTCCTCGTACAGTTCCATGATCATCGTGAATTGCGTCGTGAGCGGCGGCGATGTCTCGCGGCGCCCGGTTTCGAGATAGCACGCCACTTGTCCCGGCCACCAAGGCCGCCCTTGCGCAGCGCGGCCGATCATCACCGCATCGGCTCCTGAAGCCGCCAGCGCACGCTCAGCATCCTCGTAAGTCGCGATGTCGCCGTTGACGACGAGCGGAATCGCGATGGCCTCGCGAACCTGGCGCACGGCATTCCAATCGGCCTCGCCCTTGTAGAATTGACAGCGGGTGCGGCCATGGACGGTGACCATCTGCACGCCGGCCGCTTCGGCGCGTCGGGCCAACTCCGGTGCATTGATCGATCCGTGATCCCAGCCCAGGCGCATCTTGAGCGTCACAGGCAGCGACACGGCGTCCACGGTGGCCTCGACCAAAGCCACGGCATGATCGAGGTCGCGCATCAGCGCGGAACCGGACTGCTTTCCGGCCACATGACGCGCGGGACAGCCCATGTTGATGTCGATGATCTGCGCGCCGTTTGCCTTGGCGAGGCGCGCGCCCTCCGCCATCCAATGGGCCTCGCAGCCGGCAAGCTGCACGACATGCAACCCCACGCCCTGCCCCTCGCTGCGCAGCCGGGCATCCCGACGTCCGGCGACAAGCGCATCGCTGGCCGTCATCTCCGAAACGACGAGCCCTGCCCCCAGCCGCGACACGAGCCGCCGGAACGGCGCATCCGTGATGCCCGACATCGGGGCCAGCAGGACGCGGTTCTCGATCGTATAGGGTCCAATGCGCAGAGGCGCGGCGCTGGCGTCGATGATGCTCAATGCGGTGCCTACTTAATAGGCTTAGAGTTCGGATGCTTAGAGTTTAGCCAAAGCGGCGCCCAATGCAAGTGCTGCATCGCAATATAATGCTGCGTTGCGGGAATACCTCGCGCGTGGGTGTAACCCTCTTCAGGACGACCTCCGGAATCCGCCAAAATCCTCGCACAGGGCGGGGGCATAGGCTAAATCCTGTTGCGAGCTGAAATTCCCAGAGCACCCGCAAGCCCATGAACACATCCGTTGCCGCGATCGTGGTTGCCGCTGGGCGCGGCCTTCGGGTTGGCGGGAAAATTCCAAAGCAATACAGGTGCTTGGGCAGAGAACCTGTGATCCGTTCTAGCCTGGCTACGCTCGCGTGGCACGGTGAGGTTCAGGCGGTTCTCCCGGTGATCCATCCCGACGATGCCGCCACGTTTCAGCAGGCGGCGAACGGTTTGTCGCTCATGCCGCCCGTCTTCGGCGGAGCCACCCGACAGGCTTCTGTGCTGGCGGGGCTGGAAGCCCTCTCCGGCGCCAAGCCCGACATCGTGCTGGTCCACGATGCGGCACGCCCTTTCGTGACCAGCACGCTCGTATCCCGGTCGATTGCCGAGGCGTTACGCACCGGCGCCGCGGTGCCGGGATTGATGGTCACCGATACGGTCAAATCGGTGGATTCGGGCGATCGCGTCACCGGCACGCTTGAGCGGACCAGTCTCCGCAGCATCCAAACTCCCCAAGCCTTTGCCTTCACCCCCCTCCTCGAAGCCCATCGCAAGGCAGAGGCCGAGGGCCGAACCGATTTCACCGACGATTCCGCTCTGGCCGAATGGGCCGGCCTGCCGGTATCCGTCTTTCCCGGAGAGGCCGCGAACGTGAAGCTGACCACAGAGGATGATTTCGCGCGCACCGAGGCCCGCCGGCTGGCCAGCCTCGCCGATCTTCGCACCGGCAGCGGCTACGATGTGCATGCCTTTGGCGAGGGCGATCACGTCATGCTCGGCGGCGTGCGGATCCCCCATTCGCGTGGGCTGACGGGTCATTCAGACGCCGATGTCGTCCTTCATGCCGCTGTCGACGCCATTCTGGGTGGACTGGCCGATGGCGACATCGGCACGCATTTCCCGCCGAGCGATCCGCGCTGGGCCGGCGCTTCGTCCGATCAGTTCCTGGCGTTCGCGGTCGAGCGCGTCCGGAATCGCGGCGGCAATGTCGCTCATCTTGATCTCACGGTCATTTGCGAGGAGCCACGCGTGAGCCCGCACCGCGACGCGATCCGCAAGCGTGTTGCCGAGATCGCGGGCATCGCGGTCGAGCGCGTCTCGATCAAGGCAACGACCAGCGAGCAACTGGGCTTCACCGGACGCCGCGAGGGTATTGCAGCGATGGCGACGGCGACGATCCGCCTGCCCTGGAACTGGTGAGCGCCGAAATGGACACGATGTTCGATGAAGCGATCATGCACGCGGCGCGCTCGGTTCTTTCAATATGCCAGGCGCATGGACTGACGCTTGCGACAGCGGAATCCTGCACCGGCGGCCTCGTGGCGGCCGCGCTGACCGGTATCGAAGGCTCCTCGGCGGTCGTCGAACGTGGCTTCGTGACCTATTCGAACGAGGCCAAGATGGCGATGTTGGGTGTTCCGTCCACCATCTTGCAAGCCCACGGCGCCGTCAGCCGCGAGACGGCCGAGGCCATGGCTCGCGGGGCGCTGGCGCATGCGCCTGTCGGGGTGACTGTGTCAATCACCGGCATTGCCGGACCGGGCGGCGGCTCCGATGACAAGCCGGTGGGCCTTGTGCATTTCGCGGCCGCCTCGCGCGATGGTGCCTTGATCCATCGACGCTGCGAATTCGGAGATATCGGTCGCGGCGAGGTGCGCCGCAGATCGGTCCTCGAAGCGCTTCAGATGTTGCAGGACGTAGCTGAAGGCGCGCCTCGGAAAACACCGTAGACCCGCCAGAGCGTTTGCGAGCGAAGTGGAAACCGGCTCGCGTGGAGACAACGCGACAAAACAAAAAGAGCCGGATTCCCGAATCTGATTCCATGGTTCCGATTTCATCGGAACCGGACAGGCTCAGCCGGCCTTGCGCCCATAAACCTGATCGGCGCGGCGCTCGAAGGCATCGGCGAAACGGCGGAAGGCGGCATCGAACATCGCGCCCATGAGCATGCCCAGCGTGCGGCTGCGAAACTCGTATTCGATGAAGAACTCGACATCGCATGCGTCCTCGCCTTTGGGCGTGAACGTCCAGCGGTTTTCCAGATGGCTGAACGGCCCCTCCAGATACTCCACCAGGATGCGCAGGTTCGGCCGGTCCAGCGTGACCTTGCTCGAGAAGCTCTCGCGGACGAGCTTATAAGCAACGGTCATGTTGGCGATGATGATCTCCGTATCCTCCTGCCCTGGAATACGGCGGCGCACCTTGAGATCGCGGCACAGAGGAACGAACTGCGGGTAGCGTTCGACATCGGCAACGAGGTCAAACATATCCGATGCCGAATGGCGAACGCTGCGGCGGTTGGTGAATTTAGGCATCAGACTCTGTTCTCGCGCGCCACGCCGGCGAGCGCCGGATGCCGCATTCCAGGATCATGCACGACGCTCGCCGCCGGCTTCGCGGGCGGCTTTGAGCCGGGCGAAATCCTCGCCGGCATGGTGAGATGAACGCGTGAGAGGGCTTGCCGAAACCATCAGGAAGCCCTTGGCATAGGCCACGGTCTCGTAGGACTTGAATTCGTCCGGGGTGACGAAGCGCGCGACCGCGTGATGCTTGCGGGTCGGTTGCAGATATTGGCCGATGGTCAGGAAATCGACGCCCGCAACGCGCAGGTCATCCATCACCTGAAGCACCTCTTGGCGCTCCTCGCCAAGCCCGACCATGATGCCGGATTTCGTGAACATCGACGGATCGCGCTCCTTGACCTCCTGAAGCAGGCGGATGGAGTGGAAGTAGCGCGCGCCCGGCCGCACGGAGAGGTAGAGCGATGGGACGGTTTCCAGATTGTGGTTGAACACGTCCGGCTTGGCCGCGACCACGACCTCGAGCGCGCCCGGCTTGCGCAGGAAGTCCGGCGTCAGGATCTCGATGGTCGTGGAGGGGCACAATTCACGAATCGCCCGGATGGTCTTCGCGAAATGCTCCGCGCCGCCATCGGCCAAGTCGTCCCGGTCCACCGAGGTGACCACCACATGGTTGAGCCCGAGCCGCTGGGTGGCCTCGGCGACGTGGCGCGGCTCGTCCGGATCGAGCGCCCCCGGCAGGCCCGTGCGGATGTTGCAGAAGGCACAGGCGCGGGTGCAGGTGTCGCCCATGATCATGAAGGTGGCGTGTTTCTTGTCCCAGCACTCGCCGATATTGGGGCAGCCAGCCTCCTCGCAGACGGTCACGAGCCGGTTTTCGCGCACGATGTCGCGGGTGCGTTGATAGCCGGGCGACACCGGCGCGCGCACGCGAATCCAGTCTGGCTTGCGCAGGATCGGGGTGTCCGGCCGATGCGCCTTCTCGGGGTGGCGAGGCCGGCCGGCGGTGAGGTCGAGCACGACGGTCATGGAGGCTCCCGATGTCCTAAATTCCGGACATCACGTCCTTAATTACGGACACCGCGCTCCATCCGCAACCCGTCCGCCGTCTCTTTAGGCCGGGTCGTCCATAGTGAAACCGACCTTGAGCGTGACCTGATAGTGCTCGATCTTTCCGTCCGCGATATGGCCGCTCTGGCGGACCACCTCGAACCAGCGCAGGTGCCGCAAAGTCTTCTCGGCACGAGCGACGGCCTTTTCGATGGCCTCTTCAAGGCTCTTCTGCGAGGTCCCGACGATCTCGATGACGCGATAGCTGTGGTCGTCCACGATTGGCCTCCCTTGGTTGATCCAAGGGGACAATCCGCGAGCGGCCTACATGTTCAAAACGCGACCGTAGGCATCCAGCACAGCCTCCTTCATCGTCTCCGACAGGGTCGGATGCGGGAAGATGGTGTGCATCAGCTCTTCCTCGGTGGTCTCCAGGTTCATGGCGACCACGAAGCCCTGGATCAACTCGGTCACCTCCGGGCCGACCAGATGCGCGCCGAGCAGCCGGCCGGTGGCCTTCTCGAAGATCACCTTGACGAGACCCTGATCGTCGCCGAGCGCCACCGCCTTGCCGTTCCCGATAAACGGGAAGCGGCCGACGCGGATGTCGAGCTTCTTGTCCTTGGCGGCCTGTTCCGTCAGGCCCACGGAGGCGATCTGCGGATGGCAATAGGTGCAGCCGGGGATCAGGCTCTTGTCCATCGGGTGGGGATCGAGCCCCTTGATCGCCTCGACGCAGATCACGCCCTCGTGCTCGGCCTTGTGCGCCAGCATGGGCGGTCCGGCGACATCGCCGATGGCATAGATGCCCGGCACGTTGGTCTTGCAATGGCCGTCGATGGCGATCGTGCCGCGCTCGGTCTTCACGCCGAGCTTTTCGAGACCGATGCCCTCGATGTTGCCGACGACGCCGACGGCGGAGATCACGCGATCCACGGTTAACGTCTGGGTCTTGCCGCTGCCGTCGTCGATGGTTGCGGTAACGCTGTCGCTCTTCTTATCGAGCTTGGCCACCTTCGCGCCGGTGAGAATCTTGATGCCCTGCTTCTCGAACGCTTTGCGCGCAGCGCCGGCGATCTCGGCATCCTCGACCGGCAGGATTTGCGGCAGGACCTCGACCACGGTCACGTCCGCGCCCATGGTGCGGTAGAAGCTCGCGAACTCGATCCCGATGGCGCCGGAGCCGACGACCAAGAGCGACTTGGGCATCTTGTCGGGATTCATCGCCTCGAAATAGGTCCAGACCAGCTTCTTGTCCGGCTCAAGGCCCGGCAGCGCGCGCGGCCGCGCGCCGGTGGCGACGATGATGTGCTTGGCCTGATAGCTGCCCGGCCCCAACGCATCCTTCGGCGCGGGCGTCTGCGAGGCCTTCACGCTGATCTTGCCGGGCGCGCCGATATTCGCCTCACCCCAGATCACCGAGACCTTGTTCTTCTTCATCAGGAAGCCGACGCCGGTGTTCATCCGGTTCGCGACACCACGCGAACGCTTCACGACGGCGGCGGGATCGAACGACACGTTGTCGGCGGACAGGCCGTAGTCCTTGGCGTGCTGCATGTAATGGTAGATTTCGGCCGAGCGCAGCAGCGCCTTGGTCGGGATGCAGCCCCAGTTGGAGCAGATGCCGCCGACGAACGAGCGCTCCACGATGGCGGTCTTGAAGCCGAGTTGGGCGGCGCGGATCGCAGTGACGTAGCCGCCGGGGCCCGAGCCGATGATGATGATGTCGAAATTCGTGTCGGCCATGGCGGTCACACCACCATCATCAGGGGGTTTTCGATCAGTGCCTTGAACGCGCCGAGCAGCTCGGCGCCGAGCGCGCCGTCCACCGCCCGATGATCGCAGGACAGCGTGACGCTCATCACATTGGCCACGACGATCTTGCCATCACGGACAACCGCCCGTTCTTCGCCGGCGCCGACCGCGAGGATCGTGGCATGCGGGGGGTTGATGACGGCGGTGAAGTCCTTGATCCCGTACATGCCGAGATTGGACACGGCAGACGTGCCGCCCTGATACTCCTGCGGCTTGAGCTTGCGGGAACGCGCGCGCGTGGCCAAGTCGCGCATCTCGTTGGAGATGGTGGACAGGCCCTTGCCCTCCGCCTGGCGGATGATCGGCGTGATCAGCCCGCCCGGCAGCGCAACCGCGACGCCGATGTCGGAATGCCTGTGCTTGAGCATTCCGCCCTCGGTCCAGCTCACGTTGGCATCGGGAATGCGCTGGAGCGCGACCGCCATCGCCTTGACGACGAAGTCGTTGACCGAGAGCTTGAACGCCGGCTTGCCCTCCCTGTCCTTCGGCGCGGAGGCGTTGATCTCCTCGCGCGCGGACAAGAGCCGGCCGATGTCGCAATCCATCGTCAGATAGAAATGCGGGATGGTTTGCGTCGAAGCCTGGAGGCGTTGCGCGATGGTGCGACGCATGCCGTCGTGCGGAACGAGTTCGTAGGAGCCCTCTTCGAACAGCGAAAGCACCTGCTGGTCGGTCATGGCGGATGCTGGCGCGGTGGTCGCAGCGGCAGCGCTCGGCGCGGCACCGGCAGTCGCCGGCGCAGCTTCGGCCTTCAGGCCCTTGCCGGACTTCGCGGCCTCGACGTCGCGGGCGATGATCCGGCCGTGCGGCCCCGAGCCTTCGATGCGGCCGATGTCGATGCCGGCGTCCTTGGCCATGCGTCGCGCCAGCGGCGAGGCGAACACCCGGTTGGAGCCGGAGTTGGCGGATGGTTCGGTCTTCTGAGAAGCAACGGGTCTCTCGGCCGGAGCCTCTGCCTTGGGCTCCACCTTCGCCTCCGGCTTGGCTTCAGCCTTTGGCTCGCTCTTGGCCGGTTCGCGCTTGGCCTCGGCTTTCGGCTCAGGCTTCTTCGGGCTCTGCCCCACGCCCTCGGCGGTCGCCTTCGCATCCTCGCCCTCGGCGGCGAGCACCGCGATCACATCGTTGACCGGAACATCCGCCGTGCCCTCGGGCACGACGATCTTGGCGATCGTCCCCTCGTCGACCGCCTCGACCTCCATGGTGGCCTTGTCGGTCTCGATCTCGGCGATCACGTCGCCGGCCTTGACGGTGTCGCCCTCGCGCTTGAGCCACTTGGCAAGGTTGCCCTTTTCCATGGTGGGCGACAGCGCGGGCATCAGGATGTTGATTGGCATGGGCTTCTAAGGCTCGACGCTGAAATATCAGGAAATCGGCCCGACCTCGCTATGGACGTCGGGCGGATTGTTCATGTCGGCGTCGAACGCCGCGCGGATGCTGGCAAGGATCTGATTGGGATCGCCGCGTCCCTGGTGAGAATAGGCGCGCGCCACCTGGAACGCCATGTCGGCGAACACGCGGCCCCAGAGCGCCGTATCCTCGAACACGGGACGCAACGTCACGTGCAGGCCATCGTCGATGATGCCCGCGCGCATGATCTCGATGCCGCCCCGGTCGGCGGCCGCGGGCGGCACTTGCAGTGCCTCGAAGCCTTGCGGCTGGTTCGGATCGAACGGCGAACTCATGGCGTTTCCTATCGGTAACAGACGGCTTTGGCGGCCTCGACGACCTCGGCCACCGACGGCAGCGCGAGCTTTTCGAGATTGGCCGCATACGGCATCGGAACGTCCTTGCCCGAGACGCGCGTCACGGGCGCGTCCAGGTAATCGAAGGCCTTTTCCATCACGCGGGCGCCGATTTCGGCGCCGATGCCGTTCTGCGGCCAGCCCTCCTCGACGGTGACGATGCGGCCGGTCTTCTTCACCGATTCAATGATCGTATCGGAGTCCATCGGGCGCAGCGTGCGCAGGTCGAT
>Ga0180217_1004587_pt1 | contig 10843 bp, 12 predicted proteins | sample eDN3rd37CBELigOP_FD_128521 | JGI IMG/M metagenome (GOLD analysis project Ga0180217, IMG submission 128521) | Enriched Organic Plus compost microbial communities from Emeryville, California, USA - eDNA 3rd pass 37_C BE-Lig OP (version 2) (version 2) ... | reverse complement strand
CAGCACCTTTTCCTTCATCTGAACGAGGATGTCGGAAATGGCCGTGCCGGCCGACATCGCCACGTCGGCCACCGACTGCCCGCGTTGCAGCGAGGAGACGACGGCGTTGAGCGAGGTCGATTCAGCGCGCTGGTTCTGGGCGATGGCCCAGATGGCGCCGTTGTCCTTGGCGGTCGCGATCTTCAGGCCGGTGTTGATCCGCCCTTGGACGACGCCGAGGTCCTTGTTGGTCGTGTTGAGGTTTTGCAGCGCGATCATCGCGCCTTGGTTCGTGTTGACGGAATTCAGCGCCATAGCACGTAGGTCCTTTTTCTCAGGGACCGGCGTCATTTTGACGGCCGGAGGCGTTTTGCCCGCCCACGGCCAAGCAAGGCCAGGGCCAAGAAAGAGCCCTCGCAACACACTGTCTTTTCAGCGGAATTTCTATTTACGCCAGCTAAACCACGTTCACCGTCCAGAATCCCGGTTCGGCACGGCAAAATTTGCCGAGTTGAGCGGCAAATTTTGCCGATCGGCAGAAAGCGACCAGCGAAACAAAAAACGCCGGCCACGCGGACCGGCGTTTGAAATTCGAACTCGAGAACTCTTAGGCGGCGACGGGAGACTCCGACTTCTGTCCCAACGCCTGCATCATGATCTTGTTGATTTCGATCAAGGTGTCGAAGGTGTCCTCACCCCGCATGACCTCGCTGGAGTTCCGACCCACGAACAGGCTCAGCGAGATGATACTGGCGCGGACCTCCGCAGGGAGCTGATTGCCCGGCTCAGCGCAGTCGCGGGCCAAGGTGGACCAGAGCCTCCGGTTCCAATCGATGGCGTCGATGCGAGTCGCGATGTCACTGGCCGGCGCTTCCGAAGCGGCGATCAGCGCACGCGTCACCTGACCGAAGAGTCGGTACTCGGCGTCGCGCGGCGCCTCAGCTCGTGTGGCCGCTTGCTGGTAGGCTCGAAGCGACATTCCCCAACCTCTCGTCCTCGTATTCGATCAACTTCCGGCACAGCATGAGCGCCTTGTAGTACTCGCGGGCCATAGCGTGCTTTGAAATGGCGACGCAGTCCGCGAGAATCTCCGGATTCCGGATCGCGCCCATGAACTCGGTCAGGCGCTGCGCGAACTCGTCGTAGTAACGACCGGGCGAGGCCTCATCGAGATACATCATCATCATCGGAAAATAGATCCGACGCGACGGCGTATTGGCCTCCTCGGGCTGCATGATGTCCTTCTCGCGAAGAACCGAAGCCTTGTTCTGCAGCACCAGGGTGGTCCTGCGGTCGCCGTTCTGCACCACGGCGCCGTTGAGAACGAACTTCTCTCCGGGTTTCAGCGACAGCTTCAGCGGCATTCCTCAAGACTCCTCAGAGGCGCGTCGCCCAGAAACCCCACACGGCTTCAGCATGCGGATAGGAGCCACGCTAGTTGGCAGGAGTTAACCGCTTCTTGCACGGCCCGGCCCCTGCCCCATTAGCAGACCCTTAAGCATGATTTCACAAGGTCCGCCCTCAAGCAGATTGGCGGCGGGGGCCCTGGTGCGCAAATCCCTTTATGAGACCGGCCCGGCGGGCGACGCCGCCTCGCAGGAAGGTCTGGCGCGGTTCTACGCCGAGATCACCAACCTGCACGAAGCCAAGGCGGCGCTACAGCACCTCAAGCGCGGCCTGAAGCACTCCGGCGCCCAGCGATTCGACCGCGCGGAGACGGAGGCGCTCGAGGCGGTGAGATTGGCTCCAAGCCTCTTCTACGCCTGGCACCTGCTGGGAATCGCCCGCGACAAGCTGAACAACCGCGCCGGCGCATTGGAGGCCTATGAGAAGGCGCTCGCGCTCTCGCCCGAAAATCCCGCCGTCGCCAACGATCTTGGCCGCCTAGCCTATCGCATGGATATGCTTCCGCAGGCCGAAACGCTGTTTCGGCACTGCCTCGCCCACAAGCCCGCCGCACCGGAAGCTTCCAACAACCTCGGCACGCTCCTGCGCAAGCAGATGCGCTTCGACGACGCCATCGACGTCCTGAGAGCCTCGCTTCTCGCCCATCCTGGCGAAGGCATGCTTTGGGTGACGCTCGGCACCGTGCTCAGCGAAGCCGGACGTCTTGAGGAGGCCGCCACCTTCTACAATGAAGCGCTGCGGCTCAATCCGAAGGACGCGAAGGCTCATTACAATCTGGCTGGCGCGGAGTTCGCGCTTGGCGACCAGGAAGGCGCCATCGAACGCGCGCTCCGGGCCATCCCGATGGCCACGTCGCCGCTGGAAGCCACAATGCTGCGCTTCTCGATCGGTTCGATGTCGCTCAGCCGCGGCGATCTGGCGCAGGGATGGCGATACTACGCAGCCCGGCTGGAACCGAGCTTCCACGACCCGATCAAGTTCTACGCCAAATGCGCGCAGTGGACGCCGCAGACGGATATCCGTGGCCGTCACCTCATGATCTTCGGCGAGCAGGGACTGGGCGACGAGATCATGTTCGCCAATGTCCTCAGCGACGTGCTGGAGGAGCTCGGCCCCGAAGGCCGCCTATCCATGGCCGTAACGGACCGCTTGCTGCCGTTCTTCGAGCGCAGCTTCCCGCAGGTGCGGTTCGGCGCGCACGTGACCATGTCGAAGGACGGGTCCGCTCATCGTTTCGCACCCTTCGTCAAGGACTGGACCGAAGTCGACTACTGGACGCCCGAGGCCGAACTCCTGGCGAAGTATCGCCCCACCGCGGCCGCCTTCCCCGAACGCCCCGAGGGCTTCATGCGCGCTGACCCTGCGCGCGTAGCCTACTGGAGAAAGATCCTGGACGACCTGCCGGGGCCGAAGGTCGGCCTCCTCTGGAGCAGCTTGATCGTCAACTCCGCCAGACACCTCTACTATTCGCCGTTCGAGGAGTGGGCGCCCGTGCTGAAGCCCCCCGGCCTCACCTTCGTCAACCTCCAGTACGGCGACCGGACCGCGGATATTGAGTTCGCCCGCGAGAAATTCGGCGTCGACATCTACCAGCCCCAGGGCATCGACCTGAAGGACGACCTTGACGAGGTGGCCGCGCTCTCGGCGGCGCTCGACTTGGTGGTCGGCATCTCCAACGCCACCTTCAACATCGCCGCAGCGGTCGGAACGCCGGCCTGGCTCATCTCGACGCGGGGCGTCTGGACCTGGCTCGGCACCCGTCGCTACCCTTGGTACAGTCAAGTTCGCGCCTACGAGCAGGCGACGCCGCGGGACTGGCGCGCGGTCATGGCCGAGGTCGGCGCGGCGCTGAGCGAGTACGCCGAAGGCGGAACACGATTGGCTGCGACGGGTTGATCCCGCGAAGGGCGTCGCCAGGGCGGCGCCCGCAGTCAGGAGCAGTTCGATGCCAGGCTTGAGAGAAGACGACGGCTACGACGATCAGGACGGCGCCGAAGCCTTCGACGAAGCGATGCTCGACGACCATGAAGAGGTCAACGAGATGCGGACGTTCGAGGAACTTCCCGACTTGTTCGACGCCACTGCCGCCGAAGGCGACCGCGATGATGACGAAGCCGTGGCGCTCGACGCGGACGAGTTCGACGAGGAGGCGTTCGACGACGCCGATCTCGAGGAAGATGACGAGCTTCATTACCGCGCAGCCGCGTCCGATGAACAGGAAGACGACGACGGGTTCGATGATGATCTGGTCGAGCCGGATTCGATCGAAGGTCTGGATCAGGTCGCCGACGCCGATCAGGTGAGCGGCGGCGAAGACGACTTCACGAATTTCCAAGCCAAGGGCCTCAGCGACGACGACTTGCAACGCATGGGCTACGCGCAGTCAGCGCCTGCGGACGCACAGGCCGAAAACGCCTTGGACGAGGCCCTGGAAGAGACGTTTCCGGCTTCCGATCCAGTCTCGGCCACACAGCCTCGTCGTTAGGCAGACCGCATCGGATAAGACAAACTCCGAAGAGACGCGCTCAATCAGCTTGAATGTCGCGCTTGGGCCTATAGTTTGGACCCAGGTTGAAACATTTGTTCGAAAGCGGGCGACATTTCCAAGCCCGCTCCTAGGGAGCGCGAATGAGCCAGCGTTTTGAAGGCACCGACAATTACGTCGCCACCGAAGACCTGAAGGTCGCCGTCAACGCCGCTGTTGCGCTGGAACGGCCCCTGCTGATCAAGGGCGAACCCGGCACCGGCAAGACCGTGCTGGCTTACGAGATCGCCAAGGCGTTGAACGCGCCGCTGATCACCTGGCACATCAAGTCGACCACCAAGGCCCAGCAAGGCCTTTATGAGTACGACGCGGTCAGCCGCCTCCGCGACAGCCAGCTGGGCGACGAGCGCGTGAAGGACGTCCGCAACTACATCAAGAAGGGCAAGCTCTGGGAGGCCTTCACCTCCGACCAGCGCCCGATCCTGCTGATCGACGAGATCGACAAGGCGGACATCGAATTCCCGAACGACCTCCTGCAAGAGCTCGATCGGATGGAGTTCTACGTTTACGAGACGAACGAGACGATCAAGGCTGCGGTGCGTCCGATCGTGATCATCACCTCGAACAATGAGAAGGAACTGCCAGACGCCTTCCTGCGTCGGTGCTTCTTCCACTACATCCGGTTCCCCGACACCGAGACGATGAACGAGATCGTGGAAGTCCACTATCCGGGCATCAAGCAGAAGCTGGTCGCCGAGGCTCTGCGCATCTTCTACGACATGCGCAAGGTGCCGGGTCTGAAGAAGAAGCCCTCCACGTCGGAACTTCTCGACTGGCTCAAGCTGCTGATGGTCGAGGACATCGACGAGAACGCCCTGAAGGAAAAGGATCCCACCAAACTGATCCCGCCCCTGCACGGCGCGCTGCTGAAGAACGAGCAGGACGTGCATCTGTTCGAACGCCTCGCCTTCCTTGCGCGTCGCGAAGGCGCGGGATCGCGGCCGGGCCAGCAATAGGCTTACGGCGAATTCACTCGACCTATCAAAGCGCTCCGATCACGCTCTTGGCGAAAGTGATCGGAGCGAAGTCGAATGAAGAACACCCTTTTGATGGCCGCCGCGGGCGTGCTGCTGACGGGGTGTGGTCAAGGCGCGTCCTACGCCACGACCAAGCTGGAATGCCCTCCAAGTGAAGGTGAGCTGAAGCGCGTCAGCGTCTCGGGCGATGGTCGAACCTGCGCCTATCGCTCGCCGGACGGAGCCGAGGTCAGTCTCGAACTGGTTCCCGTGGTCGGTGGGCCCGAAGCCACTCTCGCCAAGATCGAAGCCGCGCTGCGAAGCCCGCCCGCTTCATCCGCCGTAGACGCCGCCGTAGCCGACGACGCGAAGGCGAAGGCCGACCTTGCCGCCATGTCCGCGGAGGTCGCGCGCGTACGGGCCGAAGCGATCCGCGACGCAGGCGCCGACATGTCCTCCGATGGGCCTGAGGGAGACGATGAGGGAGCCCGGATAGATCTGCCGGGCGTCCACATCTCGGAAAGTGGTGACGGCGGAAACGTCCGCATCGGCCCGCTGAAGGTCGACTCCGATGGAGACGACACCACGGTCAACGTCTACCGAACCGTCCGCATGCGGGGCGAAGCGCTCTCCCGCGAGAAGCGCGGCTTGCGGGCGACCTTTATCTATACGGGCAAGGACCTGCCGGCAGGCTATCGCTATGTGGGCTATGAGGCCGGCGGACCTCGGAACGGCCCCCTGACAGTGGCCAAGGTCCGGTCCAAGGTCGACACCGAGTCAGGCGACAATATCTATCACGACGTGCAGGAGCTGGTCCGCCGCAACGGCGGTGTCTAGCCCTGCGGTTGGACCTCGACCACCTTGTAGGTGAGCGGCCGCCCATCCTCGTCGGTCACGGTGACATATTCCCCGACTGCGAACCGATGCTCGCCCAGGCGGTGGACCGGTTCGTCGTCCGCCACATCCTCGTCGTCATAGTCGAAGAACCACCTGTTCCCCCGCCGTGCGAGGCGGCCGTCGGCGGCGTCCTCGTCAGGCGCGAACCTGCGTACGACGCACTCGGCCTTGGCTTTCGCATAGGCCTCGGCGTCCAGCATGCCATCAGCTGTCAAAGGCGCGGTCAGGGCGTAGCCTCGGTGATCGTCGCCCCCGGCGAACTCGGTGCCTGGATTGCGGGCGAGCCGCATGACGATGCGGGATAAGGTCATGACCTGCCTCTATTGTCAGTGGGAAAGAAACAGCGACGGCTGCTCGGCGGACAGCAAGGTGCGCGTTGTGCCGCCGAAGATGAATTCCTGCAGACGCGGATGGCCGAAGGCCCCGGCCACGAGGATGCCCGCGCCGGCCTTGCTCGCCGCGTAAAGCAGGAGTGGCGCGGCGTCGCCGCTATCGGGCAACACATCCACCTCCGCCTTCACCCCGCGGGCGGCGTAGTAGGACTGCAGCCGATACGGATCGAAACTGCGCGAGGTCGCCTTGGGCGCGGCGAGGATCACCACGCTGGAGGCCTTTTCCAGGAGAGGCATGGCCAGCCGCGCCGCGCGCGAAGCCTCCTTGCCGCCATCCCAGGCGACCGCGACCGGACCACCGATCGAGAAGCCTTCCCGAACCACGACGACCGGGCGCTGCTCGTCGGCCACCATCTGCTGAAACGCTTCGGCCAGGGGCCCGCGCCCGCGCGCGGAGTCGTGACTGAACACGATCACGTCAGACAGCCGGCTCTCGGCCGAGAGACCGGCCCAGACAGGCGTCTGCAGCGAAATGAACTGCGCCTTGGAATATCCAGCGCCCGCCATTGCGGTGCTGGCGTTGCGTTCGCCGGCGGCGGCGGCTTCCTTCAGCGACTCCAGGGCGGTCGTCTGGACGCCACCAAGGAAGCCTTCTCCCATCCATGGCATGACGTCCGCGACGTCCGCCGGCGTGTATACGCCCGCCAGTTCGGCGCCGAACGGCTCGGCGAGCTTGGCCGCGGCGGCGATCACGGTCTTGTCGCCTTCACTGCCGCACAGCGGCGCCATGATCCTAGCCCAACTCATAGCCCGTCCTTTCTGAAGCCCTCGCCAACTGGAGCCTAGAACGCTTGCCGCGCATTGATCTTTGGCAACTCCTAGTCCAGTTCACGACCTTGGCTGTGAAAGGAACGCATCGGTGGCAAAAGGGCTGCGTTCATCCCGCAAGGAACCGCGAGCATGGCAGCGAATGCTGTCCGGCCGCCGTCTGGACCTGCTCGACCCTTCGCCAATGGACATCGAGATCGAGGACATCGCCCATGGCCTGGCGCGCGTGGCGCGCTGGAACGGCCAGACCTTGGGCGAGCACGCCTTTTCAGTCGCTCAGCATTCGATCGTCGTCGAAGAGATTTGCGCCCACATCCAGCCGGCTCTGGAGCCTCGCTGGCGCTTGGCCGCCCTACTGCACGACGCCTCGGAGTACGTCATCGGCGACATGATCAGCCCGTTCAAGGCCGCGCTGGGCCTGGACTACAAGAGGTTCGAAGATCGGCTGGAGACGGCGATCCACATCCGCTTTGGAATTCCCGCCAAGACACCGGTCGAGATCAAGAAGTTGATCAAGCAGGCGGACCGCGCCTGCGCCTTCTTCGAGGCCACCCAACTGGCCGGTTTCACCCGCAAGGAGGCGCTGGAGTTCTTCGGACCGCCGCCGCCCGGCTACGAGCTCATCATCGAACCCTTGGCTGCCGGTCAGGCGCAATCTCGTTACATTCAGCGCTACAATGTCCTTTCGGAGGCTGCGGGATTCGCCGCGACGTCATCCGACGCGGCATTCGACACCGAGTAGCACCATGACCCTGATCGTTTGCGGCCTTGCCGAAGTTCCTGCCCTGATCGCTTCGCGCGCGCCCTCCCACATGATCACCTTGCTGGACTCCGCCAGCATGATCGACACGCCAAAGTGCTTCACCGCCGATCGTCACCTGCGGATCTCCGTCAACGACATCGCCGAGCCCACCGAGGGCTTGGTGCTGCCGAGCGAAGACATGGTGCGCAAGCTGATCGAGTTCGGCCGCGGCTGGGATGCCGCCGCGCCCATGATCGTCCACTGCTGGGCTGGCATCAGCCGCTCGAGCGCCAGCGCCTTCGTGCTCGCCTGCGAGCGCAACCCCCATGCCGACGAGCTGGCGATCGCCATGGCGATGCGGCGCGCGGCCAAGCACGCCTATCCCAACCGTCGCATCGTCGCGCTCGCCGACGACATGCTGGGCCGGCGCGGCCGCATGGTGGACGCCGTGGAGGCCATGGGGGACTACGAGTACAGTGGCGTGGGCATGCCGTTCGAGCTGGCGGCGACCCATTGATGGCGGCGTCCGCCGTCGTCATCGGGCTGTCGGCGGTGGTGGTCGCCGTTCGCGAGGGAAACGCCGTCGCCCTGATCGTCCGCCCCGACGGACAGCTGGCCGGCCTTCCCTTCGGTCCGTTCGACCCGGACGAGGACCGGACGTTCGAACTGGCGTTGCGCGCCTTCGTGACCGCCCAGACGCGATTTGACCTCGGCTATGTCGAGCAGCTCTACACCTTTGGCGACAAGGGCCGTGACGCCCCGCTCGCCGACATGGGAGAGGGCCCGGGCGCAGCGCGCGTGATCTCCGTCGGCTACCTCGCCTTGACGCCCAATCCTGTCGACACGACCGCGCCAGACACCAGCTGGGCCGACTGGGCCCGTTTCTTTCCCTACGAGGATTGGCGGCAGGGTCGCCCCGGCGCGCTCGATGAAATCGAACCAGCGTTGCGCAGGTGGGCCGGAACGAGCCAGGAGCGGTTGGCGCGCGCGCGGCTGCTGTTTGCGCTCGATGATGCGCCCTGGAACGAAGAGCGGGTGCTCGAACGCTACGAGTTGCTCTACGAGGCTGGTCTGGCGCAGGAGGCCGCCCGCGACCGTGCCGAAGCGCCGTGCGCGCCCAGCGACGGCCTCACCGCCGCGCTTGGCGAGCCGATGATTTCCGACCACCGCCGCATCCTGGCGACCGCCCTGTCGCGTTTGCGCGGAAAGCTGAAGTACCGGCCCGTGGTCTTCGAGCTTATGCCGGAGGCGTTCACCCTGTCGGCCCTGCAACGCGCCGTCGAAGCGATCGCCGGCGTCCCGTTGCACAAGCAGAACTTCCGCCGGGCGCTCGAGCGCGCCGAACTGGTGGAGGGCCTGGGCCGCGTCGACGCCGATACCGGCGGCCGCCCCGCTGAGTTGTTCCGCTTCCGGCGGGAGATCCTGAGCGCGCGGCCCGTTTCGGGTCTCGCCCTGCCCTTGCTGCGCGACTAGCCTCAACCTTTGAACTTCGGCGCGAAAGGGCCCACTATTCCCCAAAACTAGAGATGGGGAGGAAGTTCATGGCCGGTCCATGGAGCATTGTGGAGACCTCGGCCTTCGACCCGGTCGCGCGCGTCGACCCGCACGGGCGCTTGAAGGATCTGCGCGAACAATGCCCGGTCTTGCGCGACGAGCCGGTGAAGACCTGGATGCTCACGCGCTACGGCGACGTGCGCGAAACCGTCAACGACCGCAGCCTCTGGCGGCACTGGAGCCGGTCGGAGAAAGGCGCCCTGCTTCGTCGCATGGACGACGGGGAGACGGCCGACCGCGTCGACAGCATCCTCTCCCTCGACGAACCGGACCATTCGCGCGTGCGCCTGCCGCTCGCCAAGGCCTTCTACGCCCGTATCAATGCGATGAAGCCGAGGATCGAGGCTATTATCGACGAGGTGATCGACAGCGCCCCCCAAGACCAGCGCTTCGACCTGATCGCAGACGTCGCCATCCCAATTCCGATCCTCGTGATCGCGGCGATCCTTGGCGTCGAGCGCGACCGTTTCCGTGAGTTCCGGGCTTGGTCGGAAGCCTCCATTCTTGGGCTCAACCCTCTGCGCACGCCGGAAGAGACCGAGCGCATGAATTGGGGCTCGGCCAAGCTGACGGAGTATTTCACCGAACTCATGGCCTCGCGCCGCGAGGCCCCGAAGGATGACCTGATCACCGACATGGTCCGCCTCCAAGCGGAGGGCGCCCCGCTCGCGGACGAAGAGGTGCGGGTGAACCTGTCGGCGCTTCTGATCGGCGGCAATCTCACCACGACCGACCTGATCGGCAACGGGGTCTGGTTGCTTCTAAACCACCCTGAGCAACTGGCGCTGCTCAAGGCCGATCCCAGCCTCGCGGGCGCAGCGGTGGAGGAGATCCTGCGCTATGAGTCGCCCGTGGCGATCACCAATCGCGTCATGCCTGAAACACGCGAAGTCGGCGGCTGTCCGATGCACGCCCATCAATCGGTGATCACCTCGCTCCATGCCGCCAATCGCGACCCTGAGGTCTTCGAAGACCCCGAGCGCTTCGACATCACCCGCAAGCACGTGCCCCACGTGGCCTTCGGCGGGGGAAGCCACATCTGCATCGGAGCGCCGCTTGCGAGGATCGAAGCCAAGCAAGCCTTCGTTCGGCTATTCCAACGCTTCCCCGACCTGAAGCTCGCCCAATCGGAGGCGCCGACTTGGCGCGCCCTCCCCTTCTTCCGCGGAATGGAGGCGCTCTGGGTGGAGGGCTAAGCTGGCGTCAGGCGGCGCGCCGAGCGGCGCCTGGCCCAGGCTCCGGCGGCCAGCCTTGCAGAGCCAAGCGTGCTTCCGGAGCCGAGACGTCCGAGAGGTCCAGACGCACGACGCCGTCGCGAAAGCTCGCCGCCACCGCCTGCGCCCAGGGGATATGTCGCGCGACGTATCCTTCTCCCGTCTCGCAAAGCACCAGCGCGGCTGCGCCGGACTTCGCCAAGGCTCCCCGGCCGTCTACCGCGACCCAGATCCGTTCAAGCGAACGCGTGGGAAAGGCTTGCTGCAAGAGCTCGCGTGCGCGCTCGTCGCTCAGCGGCGACATCGGTTTTGCGAGCTTGGCCCAGAATGCGAGCCCCAGCAGTACGGCCAAGGCCGCGCCGGACGCGCCCACTTGAATGATAAAAGCT
>Ga0180217_1004586_pt1 | contig 10843 bp, 9 predicted proteins | sample eDN3rd37CBELigOP_FD_128521 | JGI IMG/M metagenome (GOLD analysis project Ga0180217, IMG submission 128521) | Enriched Organic Plus compost microbial communities from Emeryville, California, USA - eDNA 3rd pass 37_C BE-Lig OP (version 2) (version 2) ... | reverse complement strand
TAATACTTGGAATTGCAGCAATCATTCAGGGCTTTGCAATGGCAACCTTTTTATTCCCGCATTATATTCCAACTGGAGGAGCTGCGAGTGTCTCAGTACTGGTCAATTTTTTAGCGGGTACTCCTTTTGATATTACGCTTTGGGTACTAAATGCGGGTCTCTTATTTGCAGCGATTAAATGGCTTGGTAAAGATGCTGCGCTTTGGACGCTGTACTGTGTCACAGTTACAGCATTCACCATCCGTCTGATCACTCCATTGATAACAAATCCAATATCAAATGTAATCGTAGATTTAATTGTAGGTTCTATCATCTTTGGTGTTGGAATTGGGATATTATTTCGAATGGGTGCATCATCAGGTGGAATGGATATTTTGGCTTTAATCATTTCAAAACTTAAAGGGTTTTCACCAGGAAAAACACTGTTTGCCATTAATGGTACAATTTTGCTTACCACAGGAATCATCGTCGATTGGAAAATCATTATTTTTGCGCTCGTTAGTCAATTTATAAGCACACGGATTATCGATCTTTTATATAAGGTCCAATTACCAAAAACGCAAATTCAAAAACATGATACAAGTACGTTTTAACTAAAAAAAGGCGGGAACCCTCAATGTGGTTCTCGCCTTCTGTGGATTGCACTATTCTTTTTAATTCATAGCAACCCAGACACTCTTAACTTCTGTGTAGTTATTTAGGGCATAGGATCCCATTTCACGGCCGATACCAGATTGCTTGTAGCCACCAAATGGAGAAGCTGCATCGAATGCATTGTAGCAGTTCACCCATACTGTACCAGCTCGTAGGTTGTTTGCGATATAATGTGCTTTTCCAACATCTCGTGTCCATACACCTGCCGCAAGACCATACTCAGAATTATTTGCACGTGCAATTAATTCATCAAGGTCTTCATATGGCATTGCCGAAATAACAGGACCAAAGATTTCTTCTTTCGCAATTGTCATTTCATCTTTTACATTCGCAAAAATAGTTGGCGATACGAAATAGCCTTCTTCAAATGGTTTTTGACCACCTACTACTAGTTCTGCACCTTCGTTAATTCCTTTTTCAATATATCCTAAAACACGATTTTGTTGTTCAATTGAAACAAGCGGTCCAATTTCTGTATCAGAATGTAAACCTGCCCCTTGTTTAATCTTTTCAGCATGGCTTGCCATGTCTGCCACAACATTATCAAATTGTTTCTTTTGAATGAAAACACGTGACCCGGCACAACATACCTGACCTTGGTTAAACATAACCCCATTTAATGCACCAGGGATTGCCTTTGAAAGATCAGCATCAGGTAAAATAATATTTGGAGATTTTCCTCCTAATTCTAATGTTACACGTTTTAATGTTTTGGAGGCTCTTTCCATAATGCTTTTTCCTACTTCTGTTGAACCAGTAAATGCAATCTTATCAACCAATGGATGATCAACTAGAGGTTGACCAGCTGTTTCACCAAAGCCAGGAACGATATTTACTACCCCAGCTGGGAATCCTGCTTCTTCCATTAGCTCTGCTAAATAAAGAGCAGAAAGAGGAGTTTGTTCAGCTGGCTTTAATACAATCGTACAACCAGTTGCAAGGGCTGCACCAAGCTTCCACATTGCCATTAATAGAGGGAAGTTCCATGGAATGATTTGTCCCACAACACCAACTGCCTCATGACGAGTATAGTTTAAGAATGGTCCATTTACAGGAATAGTTTGCCCTACAATTTTCGTAGACCATCCAGCATAATAACGCATATGTTCGATTGCTAGAGGAATATCTGCATTTGATGTTTCACGAATCGGTTTTCCATTATCCAATGTCTCCAACTGTGCTAGCTCATCTTTATGTAGCTCCATCAAATCTGCCAGTTTATACATGATACGGCTTCTTTCGGCTGCGGACATTTTTTGCCAAGGGCCTTCATCAAAAGCTTTTCGGGCAGCTTTTACCGCACGGTCAATATCTTCTGGTCCAGCTTCACTGACAGTTGCTAAAACTTCCCCGGTAGCTGGATTATAGGATTCGAACGTTTTACCAGAAGCACTATCAACAAATTCTCCATTGATGTAAAGCTTCTTAGTCCCTCTTAAAAATGACTCAACCTTTTCTCGTAATGCAAAAATTAATTGGCTCATTCTCTTCCTCCTTTTTAATATGAAACTAGCAATACAGGTGCTAAAAACACCTTCAATACTAATGTTAACATTTTAAAACTAGTAATCAACCAACTTTTGGTAAAAAATTCCGACAATTCATGACGGGTTTTTTCGACACAAGGGATGATTGATTAATCAATTATTCTACTATTAAATGTATAAATGAAGAATTGTTACTGTGCATGGAGCATCATGAAATACGATGGAAGTTTTAATGTAGAAGCAGATGCGGTTAACAAAATTGTTGAAATAATTTCGAATTTGCAAAAGTTATTCCATATGTTATTTGAATTCTTTATTTAAATCATATACTATAAAATTTAAAAAATGGTAGTACAAAAGTAGGGATTGAACATGAATGAACGAAAACAATATGTCTTAGAAAAGGCTCATCAACTCTTTATGGAAAAAGGTTTCCAAGCCACATCAATCCAAGATATTCTAGATTCTAGCGGGATTTCAAAGGGGACCTTTTATAACTATTTTTCTTCAAAAAGCGAACTGTTCATGGCCGTTTTTAACTCAATACAAATCAAAAACGAAGAAGAACGGAATAAATTATTAATAGGCGAAAACCTTGCGAATATTGATATCTTTAGTAAACAACTAGGTCTCTTTTTCCGTCTAAATAAGCAAAACAAACTTTATGCACTAATTGAAGAGGCGCTCGTATCGAATGATCCAGACCTAAAGCAGTTTGTAAAACAATTTCAATTATTGCAACTAAGATGGCTTTATTTTCGTTTTATTGACTTATTTGGTGAAGAGAAACGTGAGTATTTATTGGATTGTGCCATTCTTTTTTCCGGAATGCTACAACAATCATTTCAGTATCACTTTTTTACATACGGTCCGAAAGTTGATCATGAAGCCATCATTCAATATTGTGTTGATCGCTTAATAACTTTAGTCGATGATGTCGATAAGACAAATAGTAAGCTATTGAATCCTGAGTTACTAGAAACATGGTTGCCTCAAAAGAATGCAGGGGGAAAGAATGTTCAAAATCAATTTTTCGAAGTATCAAATGATTTGAAAAAGGCAATTATGAAGATTCATCAAAATGAACCTGAAAAGGAAAAATTTCATCAATTAGTGGACTTCATTCAAGAAGAAGCTATGAATAACAAACTTCCACGTCTTTTTCTCATCGAGAGCTCACTACTATCACTAGTGATGAGCAAGGAGCTTCAACGAACCGAGGAGCTTGCTCAGTTTGCTCACTTTGTGAGAGAGCATATCTTAAACCAAGAACAGACCCAATCCTAACTGAACGGGTCTGTTCTGCTTTTATCGAAAAAGAAAAGTCACTCAATGTGGAATAAAAGAGTGACTTTAATGATGGAGTTGATGGGAATCGAACCCACGACCCTTTGCCTGCCAGGCAAATGCTCTCCCCCTGAGCTACAACCCCGTATGAATTTAGCAAAATTATATCATGTGGCTTTTTAATAGACAATATTTTATTCGTTTTTTTTGCATGAGGTTGTCCAAAATTTCATATAATCTATTAAAAAAGCTGTAAACGAATCATATTATTTTGATATAAATAACCAGAAATAAATGGTAAAATTGATTAAACCTAAAATGGTGGTGGACTTGTGAGTTATTTATATGTATTAGCTTCTTATTTTATAGGAACGATTATGACCGGATATGTCGTCATGAAGATTATGAAGGGCGAGGATATTCGCAAGCTCGGAAGTGGGAACGTAGGGGCTCGGAATGCTGGTAGATTGCTAGGAAAGAAGGGATTTTTGCTAACAGCCATTGGTGACGTTTTAAAAGGGATGGCTGTAGTTTTAGGTGCAAAATACTTGAATTTTTCATTTGAAATTCAAATTCTCGCTTTAATCGCAGTCGTTATCGGACATATTTGGCCAATTACCCTCAAATTTAAAGGCGGAAAAGGAATAGCAACCGCGGCAGGTGGATTAGTTGTATTGGCTTATCAACCATTTTTAGTATTTGGTGGGATCTTCCTTCTTTTATTATTGATAGTAAGAAGCTTTACAATTGCTGGAATGTCTGCCTTTCTAACTGTACCAGTCATCTATTGGTTCATGGATTATTCCATCCGTGAATGTATCCTTATTTTTATTGTAATCGCCCTATTATTAGTGGCACATCGTGACAACCTAAAGGAAAAATTATTGAATAAAAACAAATAAGCGGAGTGATTCCAACGTGACATTTGTATATAAAATAGCACGGACAAAACAAGAATTTAATCAAATCCATCGTTTAAACTACAAAACATTTGTTGAAGAAATTCCACAGCATGAAAAAAATGAAGAAAAAATGCTAATTGATAAATTCCATGATGAAAATACGTATTTAATTTGCGTAAAGGATTCTAAATTAGTGGGTATGATTGCTGTAAGGGCAAACAGACCGTTTTCACTTGATCATAAGCTCTCAAATCTTGATGAACAACTGCCAGTTAAACCAAATAGTCCTTGTGAAATTCGTTTGCTAGCTGTTGAGGAAGAATATCGTAATAATGGGAGGATTTTCTTCGGTCTTGCCCAGCTTATGTCTAATTATTGCTTGAAAGAAGGCTATGATGTCGCCTTAATCTCTGGAACAACAAGACAAGAAAAATTATATCGTCAATTGGGATTCAAACCATTCGCATCTCTAACTGGGACGTCAACTGCATCGTTTTGGCCAATGTATTTAACAAAACAAACCTTCGATGAATCTTTGGCTGGGAGAATATTAAAAGAACCTGTTAGCTTTTTGCCTGGCCCAACTAAAATAAGCGGGAATGTAAAAGTGGCTTTTGCAGAGGAGCCAATTTCCCACCGTTCGAACGAATTTTTGTTTCAAATGAAGTCTGTAAGAGAGAAATTATGTAAAATGACAAACTCAAAGCATGCCGAAATTTTAGTTGGATCTGGTACTTTAGCAAATGATGTTATTGCTGCTCAGCTATCTGTATTAGGGGGTAAAGGCCTAATAATTAGCAATGGAGAGTTTGGTTCAAGATTAATTGATCATGCAAATCGAGCTGGTTTAACTTTTACAAGATTAGAAAAAACATGGGGAACCCCTCTTACAGAGGCTGATATTCAGAGTGAACTTGAAAAAGGTGAGTATACATGGCTTTGGAGTGTCCATAGCGAAACCTCTACAGGTATGCTTATAAACTATGAAAATTTAAAAGAAATCTGCATGATGAACAATATCAAGCTATGTTTGGATTGTATTAGTACAATTGGAGCAGTTAAACTTGATTTCAAGGATATATATTTAGCATCAGGTGTGAGCGGGAAAGCAATTGGTGGCTACACTGGACTCTCATTTGTCTTCCATAATCATGAAATCGAGCCAAATCAGACAATTCCAAGATATTTGGATCTCGGAATGTATGCCATTAATCAAAGTATTCCATATTCCCATTCCTCGAACTTGCTAGAGGCATTAAATCAAGCTCTTAATAAATATGAAAAAGATGAATTTTATTCTGAAATAAAAACAAGATACAAGTTGATTCGTGAATATCTTGAAGGTCTTGGTTTACAAATTTTAACACCACAAGAATCTTCGTCACCTGCAATCATGACGGTATTACTACCAAAGCATATTTCTTCAAAGGACTTTGGAGATGATATGGCACTTCAGGGGTATTACCTTCACTATGAAAGCAGCTATTTACAAGAAAAGAGATGGATTCAAATCTCCTGCATAAGCAGTCACGATGAAAAGAAAATAGTAAGAATGCTACGCGTGTTTGAGTTATTATTAAATCAATATACAAAATTAGGAGAACCTTCGGTATAGAGGGTTTTCTTTTTTTCTAGATTTAGGCGCTATTGGCTCTCTGGTATAAGCCAATTACTTCGAAAGGCAGAAGGGTGCCTTCAGCATTTCTTTTATGTAACATTTCTTTCCAAGTTTCGTCTAAGTGGAAAAGGGGTGAAATGGATGAAGAAAAGATGGTTCATTTATCTTGCTTCAGTTATTATAATCACGGCCATGACTTTATTTTTTACGGCTTCAAAACCAGCCATCGTCAGCCAAGTGGATACTGAAATCCAACCCGTTACAAAAGAAAAACTCCAAGAGATATTTCGGGAAGCACTAAAGGAAGAAAAACGGAATAGAAGGTTTAGTATTTTCGGAAGGGACACCGCTAGGGAAGATATGTCTGTAACGAATGAATCTTCTGCAGTTGATCAAGCCACTGAAGGGGGAAATGATCATTCAGAAACGAATACACAGGTTCAGGGTGTTGATGAAGCAGACATTGTAAAAACAGATGGAAAACATATATTTCAAATCATTGATGGAAAGCTCAATATCATTAAAGCAGCACCTGCAAAGGAAATGTCTTTAATAAAATCCATATCATTCTCACACTCATTTTCACCAAGCCAATTATTTTTGTATGAAGACCAGCTCGTGGTAATTGGGTATACATTCCGTGATAGTACACCTAAAGTAAATCCAAATCAGCGAAAGATGATATACCCTCCTAGACATTTTGAAGCTACAACAGCCATTATTTATGACATAAATGATCCAAGTAATCCCGAGGAAATACGCAGGGTAGAAGTGGAAGGCAATCATGTAACGTCACGGAGAGTAGACAGCTACGTATATTTAGTATCTAATCATTATCCAAATTATTGGATAATGGAAGACATGAGGGCCGATGAGGTTGAATTAAGGCCACGTTTTTCTGATACTGCACTAAAAGATGAAAGCACGCTGATCCCATATGAAAGCATTAAATATATACCAGGGTCAAAAGAAACTAATTTCACTTTAATTGCGGCATTCGATTTGAATGAGCCTAAAAAAGAAGCCACGATTACTTCATATATAGGTAGTGGAAATCAAATGTACATGTCAAAGGAGAACATTTATATTGCGGTTTCAAACTACTATGCCGTACCTTTTATGGAGGGTGGGGCTGATAACTCTCCTAATACGAGCTTGTATAAATTCTCAGTGGAAAAGGACAAAGTCGAATTCCATAGTTCGACTGAAGTACCAGGAACGATTTTAAATCAATTTTCAATGGATGAGTTCAAAGGTACTTTCCGGGTAGCTACAACGAAAGGAGATACTTGGAATGCCAACAAACCTTCAGCGAATAATTTGTATATTTATGATGAGAATTTAAAGCAAATTGGTTCCTTAAGTGATTTAGCTCGAGGAGAACGAATTTATTCTGCAAGATTTATGGGGGAACGGATCTATATTGTCACCTTTAAACAAGTCGATCCATTGTTTGTGATTGATGCTAGCAATCCCAAAAAACCAAAGGTACTAGGTGAGTTGAAAATACCAGGGTTTAGTAATTATCTTCATCCGTATGATGAAAACCATATAATAGGCTTTGGTCATGACACAAAGGTTGTCGCTGATAAAACAAGTACAGGTGAACCAAGGGTGTATACCGATGGGATCAAGATTTCTTTATTTGATATTCGAGATGTGAATGCTCCAAAGGAGAAATTTACCGAAATCATTGGTGGTAGAGGAACATACTCGCCTTTAAATTATGATCATAAAGCTCTTTTATTTAATAAGGAAAAAGGAATTTTTGCATTCCCTATTACTGTTTTTCAAAATATAGAAGGAAAACAGTACGAGCAAAGCTTCGAATTTCAGGGAGCTTATGTGTACGATATCAATTTAGAAGGAATTGAATTAAGAGCAAAGCTCTCACATGACGTTCCTGGCCCATATGAAACATGGGAAGGTGAGATTCAACGAGTCCTTACCATCGAAGATACTTTATATGCCATTTCGCCGACAAAAATTTCTGCATATAACTTAAAAAACTATGAGCAAATTACTGAATCTTCATTGCGTTAAAAAAGGGTAGAATTTCTTCTATCCTTTTTTGGTATTTATCTTATATACTGAATAAGATTATAAGATTATATAAGGAATGAAGGGACAAACATGAATCAACCGAAAATAAATCCATACTTAGTATTGGCCATTGGTGCTGTTGCGGTTTCCACCTCGGCTATTTTTGTTAAATTAGCAAATGCTCCTGCACCCGTTATCGCGTTTTACCGGCTATTTTTTACAGTTCTGCTGATGCTTCCTGTTTTTTTATGGAAATATAGAAATGAACTGAAGGTGATAAAGAAAAGAGATTGGCTCTTTTCTAGTATCTCAGGGGTATTTTTAGCTCTACATTTCATACTATGGTTTGAATCACTTAACTACACATCAGTAACTAGCTCGACTGTTCTTGTGACAATGCAGCCTGTCTTTGCTTTTATCGGAACTTATTTCTTGTTTAAAGAAAAAATAGGCTTAGGTGCTATTTTAAGTACTTGTTTAGCTTTATGTGGTAGCATCATTATTAGTTGGGGTGATTTCCAAATAAGTGGGAGTGCGTTATATGGAGACTTTTTAGCGATTGTTTCCTGCATAATGGTTACAGCCTATCTATTATTTGGGCAAACAGTACGAAAACGCCTAACGCTTGTCACCTATACATTCGTTGTCTACAGTATAAGTACAATTACCTTATTCTTATATGTAGTAATCCTCAAATATCCATTAGGTGGATATGCAGGCCAAGATTGGATGTACTTTTTACTACTAGCAATTGTACCAACTTTACTCGGTCATAATCTTTTCAATTGGTCATTAAAATGGGTAAGTACCTCAACCATTTCGGTAAGTATCCTATTTGAACCAGTTGGTGCTGCGATACTAGCATATTTTATCCTTTCAGAAAAAATCATCCATACACAGATATTCGGAGGAGTCATTATAATACTGGGTATTTGGCTATACTCCATAGGTGAAAGGAAGAAAAAACAGCGGGTTCAACTATCGGAGCAAAGTGTTGGGTAAAGAAAAGCCATGTCTATAGGCGTAGACATGGCTTCATTTTTAAGTGAATTTTCGAGTCATTAAAACGGAGCCGATTCCCATCACTATTAATAAAGCCCCAATTAATAGTAGATTGGAATAAGGACTAGCCGTTGTAGGAAGCTTATTCCCCTGAACTTTTACACTCATCTCTGTAGCCAGAGTTGCTACCGTAAGTAACTTTTCTCCACGTACAAGGATAAAGTCAGAAGCTAGCATATCCTCGGAAACCTTAAGATCCAGCAAATACTCATCATTTGTCCGATAAAGTTCAACTAAAAGCTCTGCCCCATCAAGTGAACTTTTCTCGAGAAGCTTATTATATGCTACAGCTTCCTTAACACCATCTTTTAATAGATAGTACCGGGGCTGTAATTCAAAGATTTCAATCATTTTATCATACATCACGAGAAGTTCTTTTTGCTGCTCTGCCGATAATCCCTCTGAGCTATTATAGGAGAAATATTGCTCTAAATTAGAACTAAGAGACTTCATATTTTCCTCAAGATTTATATCATTTAGACTTAAAAAATGAAGAAATAAACCATCAATTTCATCTTCCGTTAATCCAATTTCTGAGAGCATCCGCTCTGCCTCTACTATTACCTCAGCATGATTTAAATAGAAGTTAACCGTAGTTTCGAGGTCCTTAATAAATAAATAATCATGGATTGACTCCCCAAAACCACCGAGGATATGCTGTAACTCATCCTCATTTAAATTATGTTTTGATAATAGAGTCTGGATTGTCTCTTTGTTAACAGGTTCGCCTAAATAGGAAACCAATTCATCAACAGTCTCAAAATCCTTTACGGACAAATCATAAATTGCTAAATAATCCTCAAGGTCACTCTCAGTAAAACCTGTTTTTGAAGTATAATCTTTTAATTCCTCAGGGGTTACCTCTGCAAACACATCATTAGATAAAAACGAAAACTGGAATAAAAAAATAACCCCAATTAGCAATAACTTCTTCATTCCTCTTCCTCCAAGCCATTATATTCATAGGTCTAGTATTTTCAACTTTTACCAAATAATGCATATGAGAGAAGAATAGACATAAAAAACTGACATCCAAAAGAATGGAATGCCAGATTAAAAACTGAAATTAATAAAATGAACTAGCAAAAAAGCTAAAAACGAAGGCCATAATGATAGACGAAACAAAAGTGATAAAAGTGCTGGCCTCGATTCTTCCTTCATTATTACTTATTCTCAAGCCTTCAATATATACGAATGAAAACAAAAATAAGCACATAGCCAATGATAAAAACATTCCTACTGCTTGCAAAAAGTCAAAAATCAAAACCTTTCCTCCTTCCAATTCCATTACTATTAATAAAATATATGAGTCATTCTAGTAAATATGAATAAAATAATAGAGGACATAGATGGTTTGAAAAATTTAATAGAACCAGCTTTACTAATACTTATAAAAAGTATTTCATCCTAAAACTATTTCTTGTATAATAATTATGGCTTTATCACATGATGAATTAATAGAGAAAAGAGAAGATAGTTCATTTTAAAAAATCCTTAAAACTTTTTAAAAAAAGGTATTGAAAAAGGTTAAAAGAGATGGTATATTAATTCTTGTCGCTAAAACAAGCGACATAGAAATTGAATGAGTGATATAAAACTTTTTAAAAAAAAGAATTGACACTCAAAATTAAAAATGTTATATTAGAAAAGTCGCTTCTGGGCGACAGAAAAAGTTCTTTGAAAACTGAACACAATACAAGCGTCAACGTTTAATTCTAAAGTAACAAACTATTGAGCAATCAATACTCTTATTGGAGAGTTTGATCCTGGCTCAGGATGAACGCTGGCGG
>Ga0180217_1004584_pt1 | contig 10843 bp, 7 predicted proteins | sample eDN3rd37CBELigOP_FD_128521 | JGI IMG/M metagenome (GOLD analysis project Ga0180217, IMG submission 128521) | Enriched Organic Plus compost microbial communities from Emeryville, California, USA - eDNA 3rd pass 37_C BE-Lig OP (version 2) (version 2) ... | reverse complement strand
GCCAGCTTCCGCTTGACCACGTTGACGCCCGCGCTTTGCACGATGATGTCGATTTGTCCCAGCTCCTGCGTCGCCCAGTTCACCAGGTCGGTGGCGCTTTGGCGGTCGGCAACATCGGCGACACGGTACAGGATGGCGGGCTCGCCCTCGAACGCGGCGGCAACTTCTCGCAGCTTGTCTTCGCGGCGACCGGAGATCGCCACGCGGCAGCCCTGGGCCGCCAGGGCCAGCGCCGCGCCAGCGCCGATGCCAGTTCCCCCCCCGGTGATCAGCGCCGTCTTGCCTTGCAGTTGCATGGTTTCCCTTCGTGATGCTTTGGGACTGTGAACTCCGGTCGCGACGTTTCCGGTTGTATACCAAACCCGGCCGGGCCGACAAGGACGTGCCACGGGGGCGGCACGCTGGTCCGTTTCGTCGCCTTCACCGTGCAAAAACAAAAAAGGCTGCCGCCGGCACTTGGCCAGCGGCAGCCTATGGGAAGCGGCATGCCCTGGGGGGCTGCGATTGCTTGCCTCGGTCGAACCCTGGGGGGGAAGGTCGGCCGGGCAGGCAGCCGGTTAGAACCGCAGCATCACACCAGCGAAGGCACCATGCAGGATCAGGCTGCCGGTGCTGTTGATTTCACGCATGTCGCGGAAGTCGTCGTGCAGGTAGGGAACCTGTTCGGTGGCCACGGCCACGCCAGCCGCCGACACCAGGCGGTAACCGCCGTAGATGCTTAGGTTGCCGGTCAACTGGTAGTTCAGGCCCAGGTCGATTTCCGTCAGCACGGCAAAGTTGTTCTCATCCGAGCTGATATTGGCCACGGCGCCGTCGGCGAAGCGGTAGGCGTACTGACCCAGACCGTTATACACGGCCTGCCGCGAGGTGATGTGGTTGTTGTAGATACCAACCTTGGGAGCCAGGAAGGCCGTCAGCCGGCAGGTCGCACGCCAATCCAGGCGGAAGCCAACCTGCGCACCGATCAGGTGGTTCTTCACCTTCACCTTGTAGTACGCGTCGTAAGCCGGCGACACGTCAAACTCGGTATCGTCGTGAGCCGTGCCGAACAGCATCGCATCGCGGAAGTAGAAGAAGCGGGCACCAGCCAGCCACGACACCCGGATGCAATCGCACGGGCACCACACCGGGCAGTTCACGTAGTTCAGTTCCACGTTGTGGAACTCGCTGCTCCGCCACACGGCCTGGGCACGAGCGCCGTTGTACAGGTCGTTGACCGATTCGATCGGCGAGAAGTCCAGTGACCGGAAGTCAAAGATCGAGTTCAACTGGCCGGTCGGGTCGGTAACCCGTCCGCTCGATTCCATCGGATCGAGCCACCAGTAGGTCGCCGCGATCCAGCCCCGAGGGCCGATGCGGTAGCCGACATCGACCTGGCTGCCGCCGCTCCAATCGAAGTCGTCGTTCGTACGCAGCAGCACCGGTTCCAGACCGCCGGGCGTGGCGTCGAAGGTCAGATCGATGATGTCGTCGTTGGCCCGGGTCATGATCAGGCCCGAGACGCCCGCGAACCAGTTGCCGGCGGCGACGCCGGGCACGTAACCGGCTTCACCCAGGTAATTGGGATCGTCCTGGTAGATGTAGTCGCCGCTGGGATCGACCAGCGATTCGCCATTGAGAACGCGGCCCATCTGGCCTTCGAACAAGGGCGATTCGTTCGGCGGGGTGCTGGGAGCGAGTTCCGGCTGTGGCTGGGGCAGCTCGATCGGTTGCGGAGGCTGCGCCGCGCGAGCCTGGTAATATGGAACGTACTTGGGGGCCGACAGCGAGGCCGGCACCGCGTACGGGTGATACTGAGCCTTGGCGATACCGCCAGTAAGAAGCGCAATCATTGCCGCGAAGATGCAGATTCTCATCGCGTAACTCCTACAGCGTGGGGAGGGGATTACACCCGGATAACCACGGGTGTGGCGCGGTAAGAGGGCCGGGATACCTCTCGCACGCCAGTAAGAAGATCGACGTGCCTCCGCCGTGGGGCACTCGAAATTCAGCGTGCATAGGTCACTTTTGCGCACGTCGCCAATTCAAAATCCTTGCAACCCGCATCAAAATACAGACGGCGTTCCGGCCATGACGGAAGCGCCCAACGCACGCGCTTGAAGCGAAGAAACGTGCCTTTCCGAACGTGCCGAAATGTCGGCCGAAAGTACGACCAGCCATGACGAACGTGCCGCCTGAAACCCGTGCGCGGAACGCAACACCAACACGCGTCCTGACGCGAACGCATGGTTTGCCGGGCCGCTGGTTCAGCGACCGTCAAGTCCACCAGCGCGAGGGAGAACGAATCTTCCGGTCGCATTGGCTGTGCGTGGCCCATGCCGCGGCGGCATCCAAGCCGGGCGACTACCTGACATTCGAACTGGAAGGCCAACCGCTGCTGTTGATCCGTGGCGGCGACGGCGTATTGCGCGGGTTTTACAACGTATGCCGGCATCGGGCAGCGCTCTTGGTCGAATCCCCCAGCGGTTCGCTGCGCGGTGCGCTTCGCTGCCCTTACCATGGCTGGTCGTACGACGCGCAGGGCCAACTGGTGGCCGCCCCGCACATGAGCGGCACGCCCGGCTTTTGCCAGGCCGATTATCCGCTACAGACCGTCGCCACCGAGGTGTGGAATGGCCTGGTGTTTGTGAACCTGGTGGGAGAGGCCCCGCCACTGCGGCACTACCTGGCTCCGCTGTGGAACACCTTCGACGCCTGGAACCTTGCCACCTGGCGGCCGGGCTGGGAGCAGTCGTACCGCGTGGCGGCCAACTGGAAGCTGCTGCTGGAGAACTTCCACGAGTGTTATCACTGCCCCGGTGTTCACCCGCAGCTCAACGCGCTAAGCCCGTTCCAATCGGCGGAGAACGATCTGACGCGCGGGCCCATCCTGGGCGGGCCGATGCGCTTGTCCGAGGGCGTGCAAACCCTCAGCCTTGGCGGGCGGCTGTGCGGCGTGGTTCCGCCGACGCTTTCTGAAACGCAGCGTCGCCAGGTGAGCTACTACGGCATCTTTCCCAACCTGTTGTTCAGCCCTCACCCCGATTACGTGCTGGTGCATTACCTGCACCGGCTCGGCATGGCGGAAACGACCGTGCATTGCCTGCTGCTGTTTGCCCCCGAGGCGCTGGATCAGCCAGGCTTTGATCCCACGCCGGCGGGCGAGTTCTGGCACCAGACCAATCTGCAAGACTGGGAAATGTGCGAGCGCGTGCAACGCGGCATCACGTCGCTTGGTTATGAGCCTGGTCCGTATAGCGTGCTGGAAAGCACGGTCGCCGCGCTCGATGAGCATTACTTGCAGGTGATGGGCGAAACCGAATAATCGCTACCCACGGAACTTCTCAGGAGCAGGCTGCGTACAATACCCGCTATGTTGTGAGCCAGGGGCTACTCGCTAGGAGGTTCATCCGATGACCACAGACGCCTTCCTGCAAGCCGCCATCGAGGAAGCCCGGAAAGGACTGGCCGAGGGCGGCATTCCCATCGGCTCCGTGCTGGTGATCGATGGGCAGATCGTGGGACGCGGTCACAACCGCCGCGTGCAAAAAGGCAGTGCCATCCTGCACGCCGAGATGGATGCTATCGAAAACGCCGGCCGGCTCAAAGCCAGCGATTATCGCCGGGCGGTGCTGTATTCGACGTTGTCGCCGTGCGATATGTGCTCAGGCACGGCGCTGCTGTACCGTATTCCCCGAATTGTGATCGGCGAGAATCTTACCTTTCGCGGCCCGGAGGAGTATGTACGGTCGCGCGGCGTGACCGTGGAAGTGGTCGACGACCCCGAGTGCCGGCAACTGATGGAAGATTTCATTCGGTCCAAGCCGGAGCTTTGGAACGAAGATATCGGGGAGTGACACAACTCACCGCATTCCGGCGACGTTGCTTATCGCTTGTTGGAGCAATCAGCAGCGGCAGCTCCGGCAGGCCGCATCGCCAGGGGCGCTGGCGGAGTGCGAACCTCGCCCGCCGCAAACTTGTCTGGAGAAGAATCAGCGTGAAACCTGGACGCTACCGCCACTACAAAGGCAACGAATACATCGTGCTGGGCGTTGCCCGACACAGCGAGACCGAAGAAGAACTGGTTGTCTACCGTCAGGACTACGGCGAACGGGGCTTGTGGGTACGCCCGCTGGCAATGTTTGAAGAAACCGTCGAAGTGAACGGCCAGCGCGTGCCCCGCTTTGCGTACGTCGGCGATATGTAAAGCCAGTTCGTGCTGAGCGACTGGGCATCACATCGCCTTGCCGCTGCCTTTCTACCGGATCAACCATGCGGCATCGCGTCCACAACAGCCCGAACTTGAACTCGCCGCCGGTTGCATCACGCGCCACCACGTCCACCACTACCTCGGGTTCGCGGCGAGCCAGTGGCGACTCTTCCGGAAAGAAAACCCGCCTCGGGGCAAGCCGCTGCTGTATGTGTACCGCGTGCGGACCGGCCAGCGCGAGGCTTACCGCTCGCTGCTTCCGCAGGAAACGCTCTACCCGGTGTCGCCGGAGATTGGCAAACGCCTCGGAATCACGGGCGAAGTTGGGCACCACTGATCGTGCTCGAAGATTGGCTGGGTGAATCTGTTCGCTGACGCTGCGTCTTCATTGCCCGCGGCGTTATCTACTCAGCAGCGACGCCACTGGTGAACGGCCAGGGCGGCGGCACCCAGGGCCCCGCCGTAGTCGCCAAACGATGACGCCACGATCTCAGGTTTCTTGGCGTGCTGCGGAACCGCGTACTGATCGACCGACCGCGAGATGGGCTCCAGGAACGCTTCCGTCAGCTCGGCAAGCGGACCGGCGATCACAACTCGATCTGGATTGAGCAGCAATGAACATTGAGCAATCACGCGTCCCACGGCCTCGGCCGCATCGTGCAGGCTGCGAAGCACCACAGGATCGGACTCTTGGGCGGCTCGCAGCAGCTCATCGAGCGTCACACGGCCGCGATACAACTTCAGCGTTGTGGAAGTTCCACGCTGAACCTCATCCGTAAGCCGATTCAGTAACGCCCGCACCGACGCCAGGCGTTCAAGTGTGACGGTTTCATAAGATCCATTACTGCCTGCCGCCAGGCAGGGCCAACTGCCGATCTCGCCGGCCAGGCCGTCGCTTCCGCGATGCAATTGCCCATCGATCACCACGCCAGCCCCGATGCCGCTCCGGATGCCCAAGCAGATGTAGTTGCTTACCGCGGGCCGTTGGCTGAACCATTGCTCGGCCAGGGCGAACGAACGGATGTTGTTCTCCAGGTGGACCGGCACTCCGAAACGCTGCGACAATACGTCTACCAGCGGCACATCCTGCCAGCCTGGGATGTATTCGTAATGCCGGGCGATGCCGCGCTCGCTGTCTACGGCACCGGGCACGGCGACGCCGATGCCCACCAATGCCGTAGGGCCGGTGAGCTCGCGGATCACATCTTCAATCTTCGCCAGCACGTCGGGCGTGGAGTCGCTGGCAAGCACGGTTCGCTGGGCGCGTCGCTGCACGTTCTGTGAAAAGTCGATCGATGTCGCAACGATCAGTCGGGCGTCGAAGTCAACGCCGATGAACTCGCCCGCGTGCGGATTGAGCTCAACGACCGTCGCCGGCCGCCCCGATCCGGCCTGAATCTTTTGCCCCTCCCGCAAATAGCCTTCGCCGATTAACCGGTCGACATAGATGCCTACCGTCGAAGGCGCCAGGCTGAGCCGCCGAGCGAGCTGTACGCGCGATGACGCATCGTGCCTCCGGACCTCGCGAATCAGCGCCGCTTCAATGTCGGCGATCGTCTGCTGTTTGCTGGCTTTGATGTGATTCATGGGGCTGCTTCGAAATTCTTATTGCAAACGCCATCGCGCCTGTCATGATATTATTTCGATGTCGAAATAAATCAATCCGGCCAGTTCTTCCAAGGTTCCATTCCGCTAGTTGTCCCGCCGAGCCACGCCTGAACCTATCGGGCGAACATGCCTCCACCGAAACGCAATGGCAGTGCGATGCGGCGTTGTCGGACAGCCGGTGCGGGACTTCCAAGCGGAATCGTTACACGGTCTGGTGGCATCATGCGCGTACACGGCCTGAGCCTGCTGATGATTCTCGTAGCGCTCTTGGGGCCGGCGGTGGACGGTACGGCCGGCGAACTTCCCGAGGCCGATCAAGTCGCCCGCCCGTTCTTTCAGAAGTACTGCTTCCGTTGCCACAACGATCAGCAGCAGCAAGGCGAATTTCGGCTCGATACGCTCTCGCACGATTTCTCGGACCCCGCGGTGGCGAAGCAGTGGGAAGAAGTGATCTTCCGCATGAACTCCGGCGAGATGCCGCCGGAAGATGAACCGCAGCCGGCCCCAGACGAACTAGGCCGCGTGGTGGATTGGCTAACCGCACGCTCCCGTGAAGGCCAGGCGGCACGCATGGCCCGTCGCGGGCCGGTGACCCATTATCGGCTGTCACGCACGGAGTATCAGAATACGATCTACGATCTGCTGGGCGTCTATTACGACGTGAATCGGCCCGGCGTCTTCAACCAGGACCCGCTCTGGCGCGGCTTTGACCGGATCGGGGCGATGCTCACAATTTCGCCGTCGCACGTTGAACATTACCTCAAGGCCGCCGACGAGATTGTTGAACTGGCGAGTCTGCAGCGTTCCGCCAAGCCCAGGTCGACGCGTAAAACGGTTCTCGACATCCATCGATTCCAGGACGGCGAGCTGGAGGAGATCCAAGCCAAGCTGAAGGCACTTGGCCGCGACGAGCCGATGCGATACCTGATCTGGCCGGGCGGCCGTATGCCGGGCTTCAGCCCCGCCTGGCTGTCGCGCCAAGGTTCTGGCCTGTATCGGGCTCGCATCCAGGTGAGTGGGCTGCCTGGGCTCAACGGAGATATTCCGCATCTCACGGTGCGCGGAGGCTCCAAAGGGGCGGTGCGAACCTTCTTCGATGCCGACGTCGTAACGCCTGAGAATCAGCCAATCATCCTGGAGTTCGAAGCGTACATGGCAATGCCTATGGCGCTGACGATCTTCAACGAGTCCGCGGGCGCGTTTGATCCCCAGAAGGCGACCAAGGCGTTTGGCAAGGCGGCCATCTTGCGGAGCTACAAGGAACCGAGCCTGCTCACGCCCACGGCATACAAGCTCTTCACCGAAGACGGCCGGGCTATCTACCCGTTGCTGTTGGTCGACTGGATCGAATGGGAAGGACCACTGGTCACGGATGAAATGCAGCTGACGCGGCAAGCGATTTTTCCCAAGCCCCGTGCTGATGTCGATGAGATTCGCACCTGCTTGAAGCGACTGGCGAGCCGGGCGTGGCGCCGTCCGGTGAGCGACGGGGAAATCGAACCTTACGTGCAATTGACAACCCGCGAGCTGGAGGCGGGCGAAAAGCTCGATGCGGCGTACAGGGCCGCCATGGTCGGCATCCTCACGTCGAGCAAGTTTTTCTACTTGCAAGAAGGCTCGCCGAACGAGAACCGCGATGCGCTGTCCGATTGGGAGCTGGCGTCGCGGCTGTCGTATTTCTTGTTCAGCTCGATGCCCGACGATGAGCTGTTCGCCGCGGCCGAGTCTGGCACGCTGCACGAACCCCAGGAGCTGCGCCGACACGTGCGGCGGATGTTCGACGATCCCAAGTTCGAGCGGTTCCTCGATACGTTCCCCTACCAGTGGTTGCAATTGCACCGCGTAGGCATGTTTCCGCCAAACCCGAAACTGTATCCCGAATACGACGCCTGGCTCGAGCGGAGCATGGTGCAGGAAACCAAACTGTATTTCCGCGAGATGTTCCGGCAGAACCGGCCGATCCGCGAGTTTCTCGACTCGGATTGGACGATCGTGAATGCGCGGCTGCGGCAGCATTATGGTTTGCCGCCCGCCGACACACCGGGCTTTGAGCGGGTGGTGCTTGGCCCACACGAACAGCGAGGCGGCCTGCTTACTCAGGCGGCGACGTTGATGCTCACGTCCGACGGTCAGCGGCATCGCCCGGTGCATCGCGGGGTGTGGCTGTCGGAGGCGATCTTCAATTACACGCCGCCGGATCCGCCGCCCAACGTGGAGCCGCTTGAACCAACTCCGGACGATGGCCCTAAGTTGACCATCCGCGCGCAGCTCCAGGCTCATGCTACCAACGCGACCTGCGCATCATGCCACAAGAAGATCGATCCGCTCGGGTTTGCCTTTGAAAACTTCGATGCGATCGGCCGCTGGCGGACGGAAGAAGTCGGCTCCGGCAAGGGAAAGGCCCCGGCTGTGGATGCTACCGGAGAATTGCCAGACGGGAGTCGATTTGACGGCGTCGAGCAGTTCAAGACGCTGCTTGTCGAAGATCAGGACCGATTCGCCAAAGCGTTCACCGAGCAATTGGCCACGTACACGCTGCGTCGCGTGCTGACCGTCGACGATGCCGAGGCCATTGAAGCGATCGTCGCCGCCAGCAAGTCCGACGAATACCGGCTACAGACGATCATCGAGAATTTCATCCTCTCCGATCTGTTTCAGAGGCGGTAGGACCTATGTCGGCTTTCCTTATTAACCGATGCCTGGCGCTGGCCGTCGCGCTGATGCTTGCGGCTATGGTTTCCCGCAAGGCCGTGGCCGATGACAAGGCTCCGCCGTACGGGACTTTCCCGCAAGCCGGTGCCGGCGTTCAGCTCATGGGCGAACTGATCGAGGTCGACCCGATCAATCGCCGCGGCCGCTTGCGGCCCGGCGGCGATGTTGCGCCCGATCGCTACAACCGTTTTCTCGGCCAGCCGTTCGCGATGCTGCCATACGGCGCAGTGTACTACCACGGAGCGCCGGCGGAACTGCGAGACATTCCGCCGGGTACCGTGCTGCATGGCCTGTTTCTGGAACCGCCGGATGGCGACAACTCCGTGCCCCGGCCAGTCCCCAAAGACAAGGTCGATGAGCAACGATTGAAGTACGTCATTCCGCAGACGCACGCCGTACTGCTGGAAGACGATCTCAGCTTCTATCGCCGGCACGGCCAGGCATGGAAGGTCGAGGGGATTGAAACCAGTGAGAACGATGGGCGGCAGTTCCTGGTGGTTACGGCCGTTGGCAAGGCTGCCCCGGGCGGCCTCGCCGGCGAGCAGAAGTTCTGCATCGACCGCAGCTCGCGCGTCTGGAAGGGGAAAGCGTTTGCCAGTTTGGAGGACATTCAGCCCGGCCAGGTCGTGCAGGTGAACCTCACATGGGACCCGAATTGGGGTTACGGCAAGTTTCACGTTCTGGAGCTGTGGCTCGATGAGCAGGCGATCGAGGTAGCCGCTGAAACCCAGCGGCAAACACACCTGCGTTATCAGCGTTATCACTGGCTGCCCGGCTGGGTGGATCAGGTCACCTACGATCCCAAGCGGCCCAACGGCTCTGGCACCGTTTCCGTGACGCTCTTTAGCGGCCTCGATGCCTCGTTGTACGAAGAGGTTGTGTCCGCCCGCTCAGCCCAGATCGCCATGGCGGAACCGACGCTGCGCACCTGGCGGAAGGACCGCGACGCGGAAGGCGGTCGCATCGTCAAGGTGAACCGGCTGCCGGACCCGCCGCCGGGCAGCAGCGGCATCCAACTTGAAGTTGAAGTTCGCTATGTGCTGGCAGGGTATCGCACCGGAGGCATCGTGCGCGTCGGGCTCAGCAGCTTTCCGGCCTCCGTCAACCCTCCCGAGGAGCGGGTGAACGATTAGTGCGGCCGCGCTCAAACGTTTGCGGTTGCGATAGTCTACAAGACAAGCCACTAAGCCGAGCTGCTGCCACTGGCGTGCTCGCTCATGCTTCCTCGTCATCAACCACTCGAGGGCTATCCAGACATGGCCAAGTTTCTTACGCAAGACTGGTTGCTGAGTCGCCGTCATGTCCTGAAGGGGATGGGCGTGTCGCTGGCTCTGCCGTTTCTCGAGTGCATGCGCCCCTTGCGTGCAGCCCAATCGACGCCCCAGGTCAAACGGAGTGTCTTTCTGTATCTGCCCAACGGCGTGAACCCGGCTGATTACCAGATCACCAGCCAGGGCACGAGCTATACGTTTTCCCGGTCGCTCAAACCGCTGGAACGGCACCGGGAGAACCTCACGCCGATCAGCGGCATGTATCATCCCAACGGTTTGGGCCGCGCGCACGATTGCAGCAACATCTGGCTGACCGGCGCTCGGCACGATGCAACGCATCGTAACACCATCTCGGTCGATCAGCTCATCGCCAGCGTGATGGAAGCTCATACTCGTTTTCCATCGCTGCACCTGAGCAGCGAGAACCGGCGTTCGCTCTCGTGGACGGCCGATGGCGTGGCCCTGCCCGACGAATCCGTGCCCGGCGTCGTCTTCCGCCGGCTGTTCTCCGAGGCGAAGGAGGGCATCGACCAGCAGCGGCGCGCCCTGAAGCGCCGCGGCAGCATTCTGGATACCGTCCTTGAAGAAGCTCGCCGGCTGGACAGCAAGCTAGGCAGCCAGGACTCCAACCGCCTGGAACAGTACCTGACTTCCGTGCGGGAGATCGAGATTCGTACGCAACGGGCTGATAGCTGGCTCAACAAGCCCAAGCCCGCGGTGGACAAGGCGATGGCGTCGCATCTGGATCGCGACATTCCGCTAGAAGAACTGGGCGAGTACCTCCGCACGATGTACGACCTGATTGTGCTGGCTTTTCAGACCGATTCGACCCGCGTGGTCACGTTCATGACGGGCGATGAAGGGACTGGTCCGGCGATTCCGGAGATCGGCATCAACTTCGGCCGACACGCTCTTTCGCACCATAACGGCAATCGCGAGATGCTGGAGAACCTAACGGCCAGCGACACCTTCAACATTGAGCAGTTCAGCTATTTTCTGGATCGGCTGAGTGATGTCACCGACGCTGACGGACCGCTGCTCGATACCACGATCGCCCTGTACG
>Ga0180217_1004582_pt1 | contig 10845 bp, 7 predicted proteins | sample eDN3rd37CBELigOP_FD_128521 | JGI IMG/M metagenome (GOLD analysis project Ga0180217, IMG submission 128521) | Enriched Organic Plus compost microbial communities from Emeryville, California, USA - eDNA 3rd pass 37_C BE-Lig OP (version 2) (version 2) ... | reverse complement strand
GCCCTGCACCGAGAAATTGCCGGAGATCGGCGCGTCATCCGGCGGGATCAGGATGTCGGCGGCGAGCTGCGCCCGCCGGCCGGAAATCTCCACCGCCGCGTCGAAGGCGGCGGCGATGGCCTCGCCTTCCGGGCGGATGTTCAGCGCCGCGCTGGGCGCCACCAGGAAGAGGCCGGTGGGTTCGTCATGGATGGCCAGGCGCGCCTCACGCACCGCGAAGCTTTGCAAGGTGGACGGACCGCTGCTGCGGCTGATCACCTCGCGGATGCGGGCGATGATGTCGTCGCCGCCCTTGTCGGCGGCCACGCCCAGCCGCACACTGCCATCGGCCAGGCGCACCAGCGCGAGCTGCACCCCCACCAGCGTGACGCGGCGGACGACGAAGCGCCCGGCCAGCAGCGGCGCCGCCGCCATGTCGATATCGGCCTTGGGCGCCTGGGCGACGATGCGCCCGCCGGAATCGAACATGCGCGCGCCCAGCACCACCAGATTGATGCGGCCTTCCTCGCGGCTCCATTCCACCGCCGCCTGGTCATATTGCAGCGAGATGCCGGGCATGGCCTCGCGCAGCGCCTCGGAGATGGGACCGCGCAGCGGCCCCAGCGACACCGGCCCCATGAACAGGCGCAGCACCGCGCCTGCCGCGAAGAACACCACCGCCGCGGCGATCACGCCAAGGCTGAGCGCGGCCCGGCTGATATGGTGCCGTTTCACGAAGCGGGCGAAGGACAGATTCAAGTGTCTACATTTCCTGGCAGCGAGCCTGCTACCGCAGCTCTTGGGCCTAAAAAGGGCAAGGAATGCAGCATCTTGTATCTCGGCCTGCCGCGCTCTCTCGCCTTCGCCCACTATATGGGGTAAACGCGGTTAAAGGCTGATTTTGTGTGGTGGGGCCCCGGATCGGGGCCTTGCCGGGCGTCGAAGGGGTTTCATGGCTTCCCGGACTGCGACCAAGACCCCGGCTGCCGCGGGGCTCCAGGTGGGCGACAGGGCCCCGGATTTCGCCCTGCCCACCGATGACGGCGGCCAGGTTTCGCGCGCCAGCCTCAAGGGCAAGCCCTATGTGCTCTATTTCTACCCCAAGGACGATACTTCCGGTTGCACCCGCGAGGCGCAGGATTTCAGCGCCGCGGCGGCGAAATTCACCAAGCTGGGTATCCTGGTGCTGGGCGTCTCCAAGGACAGCCTGGAAAGCCACCAGAAGTTCCGCAGGAAGCACGGGCTGAAGGTGGCGCTGGGGTCCGACCCCGATGCGGCGGCCGCCAGGGCCTGGGGCGTCTGGGGCGAAAAGACCCTGTATGGCCGCAAATATATGGGCATGGAGCGGGCCACCTTCCTGGTGGATGCCAAGGGGCGCATCGCCGCCGTCTGGCGCAAGGTCAAGGTCCCCGGCCATGTCGCGGCGGTGCTGGAAGAGGCGAAATCCCTGTGAAAAAGCGCCAAGCCGCTCCGCCCGCCCCGCGCCGTTTCGGCCCACGGTTAACCGCGCGGTCTTTTTTCTGGAACCGGCGCTTGATCGCGGTGCAGCGAGAGGGTGAAATGCCGCCCGGAAGTGGGTTGGGCGCGCAGAAAGCCCTCAAGGAAAGTTCGCAAATGACGGAAACGCTGCTTCAGCGTGTCTGGACATGGCTGCATGAAACATTCCCGGAGCGGCAGATCTATATCCGCAGCGACGGGCGCGTGCAGTTCTTCACCTTCGGCCCGTCGCTCCAGGCGACGCTGGCGGGCCTGACCCTGATCTTCCTGGGGTGGGTGGCCTTCGCCACCGTCAATGTGATCTTCAAGGACCGCATCATCGCGGCCACCGACCACCGCTATCAGCAGATGCAGTCCGCCTATGAGAACCGGGTGGCGGAATTGCAGCTTTCCTACGACGAGCTCAACGGCGCCCTGGTGTCGGCGGAAGACCGCTTCAAGGCCACCGCCGACTCCCTCACCGCCAAGCAGAACGCCATCAACGGCCTTCTGGCCCGCCAGACCGAGGCCGGCGCCGCCATCGGCGGCATGCGCGCCCCCGCCCAGGCCCAGCCGCTGGTCTTCGGCGCCGCCGCGCCGCTGGACCATGCTTCAGGCGACGGCATGGGCGTGGCCGAGGAGACGGTGGGCGGCGAGGAATCCGGCAGCTCGGCCCTGGTGATGATGCCCGACCTGCCCGCGCCCCAGCCCCGCACGGGCGAGGCGCCCGCCGAACCGGGCTTCTTCACCCGCGCCCTGGACCGGCTGCGCGGACTGTTCGGGGGCAAGCCCGCGCCGCGTCCGGTCTCCGCCGCCCATGCCGACCATCCGGCGCTCAGGTCGCTGAACCGGCAGACCGCCCGGCTGGCGGCGCTGGAGGAAGCCGACATGGCGCTCCTGACCCAGACCGAAGCCGCGCTCAAGCAGAGCGTGGCCTCGCTGCGCGGGGTGCTGCGCAAGACCGGGCTGCACCCGGACCAGTTTCCGCGCCGCGTCGCCGCCGCCGCCATGGGCGGCCCGGAAATCCCGCTGGAGCGCGTGCGCCTTGCGGGCGTCTCCGACGCGGACTTCACCCAGGCCTATCTGCGCGCCAGCACCGTGCAGGCCGAGCTCGACACGCTGATCGCCGCCGTGCGCCATTTGCCGCTGGCGATGCCGGTGAGCGAGGCGCAGTTCGACCGCTCCAGCGGCTTCGGCGCGCGCCGCGATCCCTTCACCGGCCGCTTCGCTTATCATCCGGGCATAGACTTCGCCGGGCCCTATGGCGCCAAGGTCTTTTCCACCGCGCCGGGCAAGGTGGTCTTCGCCGGCTACAAGGGCGCCTATGGCAACATGGTGGAGATAGACCATGGCTTCGGCATCCGCACCCGCTACGGCCATCTTTCCCGCATCACGGTGCGGCCGGGCACGCGCGTCTCCAAGGGCGCCGATATCGGGCGCGTCGGCTCCACCGGCCGCAGCACCGGCAGCCATGTCCATTACGAAGTTCTGTATGACGGCAAGGTCCGCAACCCGAGCAGTTTCATAGAGGCAGGCCGCAATGTTCTCTAGCAAGCCCAAGGATACGAGTCCGGCGCCGCCCCCCGTGGCGCCGTCCGCCGCTTCGTCCCGCCGCCCGGCGCGCGGCTCGGCGCCCTCCATCCTCGCCGCCGACGCGGTGATCAAGGGCACCATCACCTGCGAGGGCGACATGCAGATAGACGGCCGCGTCGAGGGCGATGTGCGCAGCGTCAGCCTGGTGATCGGCGACAAGGCCGAAATCCATGGCGAGATCCTGGCCGAGGAAGTCACCGTCCGCGGCCGGGTGATCGGCCGCATCCGCGCCCGCAAGGTGCAGCTCTGCGCCACCAGCCATGTCGAGGGCGACATCCTGCACGAGGCTTTCGCGGTGGAATCGGGCGCCTTCTTCGAGGGCAATTGCCGCCACTCCGACGACCCCCTGGGTGAAGGCCAGCGCAAGTCCGGCGACGGCCAGCAGACCGTGGTGACGGCCGCGCCCGCGCCGCGCGTGCAGGCGCCCCTGCCCGGCCAGGCCACGTTCGCGCCGCTGGGGTGATGAGCGTTTTGCCGGTGGCGAACGGTTCGTAGCGCCCATACATACCCCTCACCGGCAAAATCCAGGCACTTGGCTTCGCTCATGCTTCGCCAAGCGCAGGATTTTGCGTCCTCTCCCTCAAGGGGAGAGGAGATTTGAAGGCGGCTTCTAAGGCAATCGCCGCAGCACCGACGCCAGATCGCGGGGAAAGACGTCCTCGCGTGCCGCGTCCAGTTCTTCCAGCGTCCACCAGCGCGCTTCCTGCAGAGCGGCGCTTTCGTTGGCGGTGACGCCCGAAAGGCGCGGCTCCCCATCCCAGCGGCCATGGAAGAAATGGTCGGTGTTCTCGATCAGCGCGCCTTCGAAGGTGAAGATGCCGGTGGCGGTGTGCACCGGCCCTTCCAGCGCGACGGCAATGCCCAGCTCCTCCCGCAATTCGCGCTGCGCGGTCAGAAGCAGGCTCTCGCCCGGCTCCGCCCCGCCGCCGGGCGTGGCCCAGAAGCTCATCCCGGGCAGGACGAAGCGGATCAGCAGCACCCGGCCTTCCGCGTCGCGCAGGATGGCGCGCCCGGCCCGGCGCGGACGCGGCACCGCCTTATTCAAGGTCCTCGATCTTCTCTTTCGGCTTGCCGCCGACCTCCTGCGCCAGCGCCGCGGCCATGAAGGGATCGAGGTCGCCGTCCAGCACGTCCTGGGGCGTGCGGCTTTCGACGCCGGTGCGCAAATCCTTCACCAACTGATAGGGCTGCAGCACATAGGAGCGGATCTGGTGGCCCCAGCCGATGTCGGACTTCTCGCCGACAAAGGCGCCGGTCTCGGCCTTCTTCTTCTCCAGCTCGATCTCGTAAAGGCGCGAGCGCAGCATGTCCCAGCAGATGGCGCGGTTCTGGTGCTGGGACCGCTCGGACTGGCTGGCCACCGCGATGCCGGTGGGCAGATGGGTGATGCGCACCGCGCTCTCGGTCTTGTTGACATGCTGGCCGCCCGCGCCGCTGGCGCGATAGACGTCGATGCGCACATCCTTTTCGGGAATGTCGATCTCGATGGACTGGTCGATCACCGGATAGACCGTCACCGAGGAAAAGCTGGTATGGCGGCGGGCGTTGGAATCGAAGGGCGAGATGCGCACCAGCCGGTGCACGCCCGCCTCGGTCTTGAGCCAGCCATAGGCGTTCTCGCCCTTGACCAGCAGCGTGGCCGACTTGATGCCCGCCGCCTCGCCTTCCGATTCCTCGATCAGTTGCAGCTTGTAGCCCTTGCGCTCGGCCCAGCGCATGTACATGCGGAAAAGCATCGCCGCCCAGTCCTGGCTTTCGGTGCCGCCCGCCCCGGCATGAATCTCCAGATAGGTGTCGTTGGCGTCGGCCTCGCCCGAGAGCATGGATTGCAGGCGCAAGGTTTCGGCGCGCTTCTGCAGGGCGAGGATGGCGTTTTCCGCATCGGCGACCATGCCTGCGTCGCCTTCGGCCTCGGCCAGCTCGAGCAGGCCGGTGGCGTCGGCCAGCTCATTCTCCAGCGCCCGCACGCCCGCCATGGCGCTGTCGAGCTTCTGGCGCTCGCGCATCAGCTTCTGCGCCGCCTGGGCGTCGTTCCAGAAGGAAGGGTCTTCGGCGCGGGCGTTCAGTTCGTCGAGACGGCGGCTGGCGGCATCCCAGTCAAAGATGCCTCCTCAGCAGGGCGATGGCCTGCTGGATTTCGTCTGTGGCGCGTTCGATCTCGGGTCGCATGGACGGATGATATAGGAAGGTCAGCGGCGCTCGTAAAGCATCCGCCTAATACAGTCCACCCGTGCCTTCGCCCACCGACGCGGGCGGCGACGACGACGGCGCCTGGCCGCCCGCGGCGCCCGCCGCCTGCTGCGCCGGCGCGCCCTCGAAGGGATCGGGTCCGAAATAATCGCCCGGCGCGGTGCCCGACTTGAAAGCCTCCAGGATGGAGCCGGGGCCGCTTTCGGGCTGGCCGCTGTAGCGGTTCACCCGCACCAGCTCGATGCCGGGCGCGACGCGGAAGGGAATGGCCGGGGCGTCGGCCAGCGCCGCCTTCATGAAATCGCGGAAGATGGGCGCGGCGACGGTTGCGCCCTGCTCGCTGCGGCCCAGGCTGCGGTTGTTGTCGAAGCCGACGAACACGCCCGCCGCCAGATCGGGCGAGAAGCCGATGAACCAGGTGTTGCGGGCGTCGTTCGAGGTGCCGGTCTTGCCCGCCACCGGCTTGCCCACCGCCTGCACCGAGACGCCGGTGCCGCGCAGCACCACGCCCTCCAGCATGGAGACGATCTGGTAGGCGGTGCGCGGGTCCATCACCTGCTCGCGCGTGTCGGGCAGAAGCGGCTCCTGCTGGCCTTCGGTCCAGTTGGCGGCATTGCAGCCCTCGCATTTGCGCGCATCATGCCGCCAGATGGTCTTGCCGTTGCGGTCCTGGACGCGGTCCACCAGCGAAGGCTGAATCTTCTTGCCGCCGTTCACGAACTCCGAATAGGCGGCGACCATGCGCATCAGCGTGGTGTCCTGCGAGCCCAGGGCGTTGGCCAGATAGCGCGGCATGCGGTCGTAGACGCCCATGCGCTCGACCAGGGGCGCGACCTTGTCCATGCCGAGCTGCCAGGCCAGGCGCACCGTCATCAGATTGTGCGACAATTCCAGGCCGCGGCGCAGCGTCGCCTCGCCCAGATATTCGCCGACCTCGAAATTCTCCGGCCGCCAGATGCCCTGCCCCGGACCCAGATCGAGCTCGAAGGGCGCATCCAGAACCTTGGTGGCCGGGGTATAGCCATTGTCCAGCGCCGCGGCATAGACGAAGGGCTTGAAGGTGGAGCCCGGCTGGCGCATCGCCTGCATGGCGCGGTCGAACTCGGACGAGGCATAGGAGAAGCCGCCCGACATGGCCAGCACGCGGCCGGTATGCGGGTCCATCGCCACGATGGCGCCGTTGACCTCCGGCACCTGGCGCAGGCCGAATTCGCCCGGCTTGCCGCCTTCCTTGGGGTCCAGGGCCTCGGCATAGATCACATCGCCCGGCTTGACGACCTCCTCCGGCTTGGAGGGCGCGGCGCCGACGCCGCTGCCGAGCTGGCGGCGGGCCCAGCGATAGCCCTCGAACGGAATGGTGCCGGTGGCGCCGTCGGCGAAGCCGATGCGGATGGCCCTGGTCTTGGCGTCGAAGCCCAGCACGGCGGCCAGCTTCCAGCTTTCGACGCCCGAGCGGTTGGGCAGCGCCGCCAGCGCCTTCTTCCAGTCGCCTTCCATCTCGATATGCTGCTTGGCGCCGCGCCAGCCATGGCGGCGGTCATAGCGCACCAGCCCCGAGCGCAGCGCGCTGACGGCATAATTCTGCAGCCGCGTGTCCAGGCTGGCGCGCACCTGCAGGCCGCCGTCATAAAGCGCGTTCTGGCCGTAGCGGGCATAAAGCTGGCGGCGCACCTGCTCGACATAATAATCCACGTCGGCGGCCTGGCTGCCCATGGGGCGGCTCTGCGTCACCAGCGGCTCGGCCTTGGCGGCCTGGGCCTCGGCGCGGGTGATGTGCCGGTTCTCCACCATCTGGTCGATCACCCAGTTGCGCCGCTCCACCGCCGCCTCGTAATAGCGGCGCGGATCGTAATTGGCCGGGCCCTTGGGCAGCGCCGCCAGGAAGGCGGCCTCGGAGACGGAAAGCTCGTCCAGCGACTTGCCGAAATAGTTCAGCGCCGCCGCCGCCACGCCATAGGAATTGCCGCCGAGATAGATCTCGTTGAGATAGAGTTCCAGCACCTTGTCCTTGGGATAGGTGGCGTCGATGCGCACCGCCAGGATCGCCTCGCGGATCTTGCGGCTGAATTTGAGGTCGGAGTTGAGCAGGAAGATGCGCGCCACCTGCTGGGTGATGGTGGAGGCGCCCTGGGGACGGCGGCGCTGGATCACCAGGCTCACATCCTTGATCGCGGCGCGCAGGATGCCCGACGGGTCCACGCCGGGATGGTTGTAGAAATTGCGGTCCTCGGCGGAGGTGAAAGCCTGCTTGACGCGGTTGGGGATGAAGGCGATGGGCACGAAGATGCGCCGCTCGCGCGCATATTCGCCCAGCACCGTGCCGTTACCGGCATAGACGCGGGTGGTGATCTTGGGCTCGTAATGGCGCAGCGACTCCACGGATGGAAGGCCGCTGGTGACGGTGATCAGATAGGCGACGCCCGCGCCGATGCCCAGCACCGCCAGCGCGGCGGCGCCAAGGCCCAGATAGGTCAGGATGCGGCGGAACATGGGATTATCGGCGCGCCTTGTGGAAAAACACTCATAGCCCCGCGGAAGAGGGAATTAAAGGGCGTTTCACTGCCGGGTTCCGGCGCGCGCGTCCTGCGCCGTGCGCGTTGCGGTTTCGCCCGCGAAATGGCGCGCCACGGCGGTCGCCAGCCCCTTGGCCATGCGTTCGCGCCAGGATTGTGTCTTCATCTGGGCAGCGTCGGAACGGTTGGAGAGATAGCCCAGCTCGATCAGCACGGCGGGAACATCGGGCGCCACCAGCACCGCCAGGCTGGCGGAACGGTGCGGGCTGCGCGGCAGGATGGAAGTGACGCCCGCAAGCTGCGCGATGGCGCCCTTGGCGAAGCGCGAGGACTTGTTGAGCGTGTCGCGCTGCGCCAGGTCGATCAGGATGGGCGCGACCGGCGAGGTGGCGCCCGACAGGTCCACGCCCGCGATGATGTCGGACTGGTTCTCGCGCTTGGCCAGCGCCGCCGCCTCGCGGTCGGAGCGGCCGTCGCTCAGCGTATAGATCGAAAGCCCGCTCACCTCGGCATCGGCATGGGAGTCGGCATGCAATGACAGGAACAGGTCGGCCTTGTGCGCGCGGGCGAAGGCGACACGGTCGCGCAGGGGGATATAGGCGTCCTTCTCGCGGGTGAGGAAGACGGTGAAGCCCTGGGCGCGCAATTCCTTCGCCAGAAGCTGGCTCTGCGCCAGCACCAGGTCCTTCTCCAGAAGGCCGTTGACGCCGCTGGCGCCGGCATCAATGCCGCCATGGCCGGGGTCGATCACCACCACCCGCCTGCCGCTGGGCGCGGCGGTCGCCACCGCGGCGCGGCGCTCGGCATCGGCCTCGCGCTTGCGCAGGTCGGCGGGCCAGCCCGCGTCGGATTCGAAGGCGGTCTGGCTCGTGGGAAACAGGTCTATCACCACCCGGTAGCCGAAGCCGCCGGTGGGCGGCAGCACCAGCGTGTCGCCCAGCCGCACCGGGCGGCTGAGGTCGATCACCATGCGCGAGGTGCCGGGGCGGAAAACGCCATAGCGGTAGGCCTTGATGACGCCCCGCCCGCTGGGGACGGGCGGGCTGCCCAGCCGCCAGGCCACCTCGGGCAGGTCGAGCACCACGCGATTGGGGTTGGCCAGGCTGAAGGCGCGCAAGGCGACGGGATCGGACAGCTCCAGCACCAGTCTGGTCTTGTCGGCATGCTCGCCGATGCGCGCTCCCATCACCACCGGCGGCGGCTGGGAGGGGCGCTGGCCGGGCGCAGGCGCGGCCGGGGCGGACGCGGACGGCCTCTGCCGCTGCAGGATGCGGGCGATGGGATCGTCGCCCGCAGGCGCCTGGGCCGCCGCCGGGGCCAGCACCAGCCCCGCCGCCAAGCCCATGGCTAGGATCCTGAAAAGGAACAATTTTCCGCTCTTTCCGCCCGCCCGGCGAGAATGACCCTGAAAAGTTTACGATTCGTTAGCCAATCCGGGCGCCATGATACCCTGACACGCCCGCCGGACCGATGGGCCTTGTGCCCGGGGGATCGGCCCCCTACAACAGACCTCAAGCTGCGTCGCCGGTCTGCAATCCTGCAACCGCCAGTCGTGGAACGGACGCCCCGCCTTCCGCCCGTTGCCGGGCCCCGGCGCCAGGAAGCCCTCCAGGATAGCAGCCCTCCTTCAGTCCGCGTCTGACGCGGCCCCGGATTTAGTTCGTCATGACCGACACAGCGCCCCGTCCCGCCTACCGTCCGGCTCCGCCGGACGCCGGACGGCCGCGCCGGTCGCCCACCTCAAACATGCGGTCCCCCTCCCTTTCGTCCCGCGCCGGAACGCGGGCAGGACGGCGCGCCGCCGGAGATTTCCATGAAGCGCATGCTCATCGACGCCAGCCACCCGGAAGAGACCAGGGTGGTCGTTCTCGACGGCTCCAAGGTCGAGGAATTTGATTTCGAGTCCGCCTCGCGGCGGCCGCTCAAGGGCAACATCTATCTGGCCAAGGTGACGCGCGTCGAGCCGTCGCTGCAGGCCGCCTTCGTCGAATATGGCGGCAACCGCCAGGGCTTCCTGGCCTTCGCCGAAATCCATCCCGACTATTATCAGATTCCCGCCGCCGACCGCGCCGCCCTGATCGCCGAGCAGGAGGCCGAGGCCCGCCGCCGCCAGGAAGACGAGATCGAGAGCTTCGAGATCGGCGCCCCCAAGCCCGACGGCGAAGCCGAGGAGGCCGAGGAGGAAGAGGAAGAAGCCGAGGTCATCGACGACACCGAGGCCGAGATGGCCCCGCTGGTTCCGGTGGACACGGCGGAGGAGCAGGAGCCCCTGCCCGCACTGGCCGACGACGGGGCCGAACAGGAGCATGAGGAAGTCTTCGTCAACCATGACGGCGCCCCGCAGGAGCCGCATGGCGAGGAAGAGGACGAGACGGAGGTCCCGGCCAAGTCCGAAGCCGCCGAGGCGCATCCGGCCGATTACGGCCAGGACGAGGCGATCGCCGCCGCCGAGCATGCGGAAGAGAATGAAGGCGGGATGGAGCCGGTGCGCGGCGAGGCCCCGGCCGGGGATGAAACCGTCCCCGCCGAAGCGGAAGCCGGCGAGGCCCAGCCGCTGCAGGCGGCGCGCCCCTCGCAGAAATGGGTGCGCAAGAAACACTACAAGATCCAGGAAGTGATCAAGCGCCGCCAGATCATGCTGGTGCAGGTCGTCAAGGAAGAGCGCGGCAACAAGGGCGCGGCGCTCACCACCTATCTGTCGCTGGCGGGCCGCTATTGCGTCTTGATGCCCAACACCCCGCGCGGCGGCGGCATTTCGCGCAAGATCACCAATGCCGCCGACCGCAAGCGCCTCAAGAGCGCCGCCCAGGGGCTGGAGCTGCCCGAGGGCATGGGCCTGATCATCCGCACCGCGGGCGAGAACCGCACCCGGCTCGAGATACGGCGCGACTATGAATATCTGATGCGCCTGTGGATGCGGATCCGGACGCTGACGCTGGAATCCTCCGCCCCCGCCTTGGTGCATGAAGAGGGATCCCTGATCAAGCGCTCTGTGCGCGACCTTTATAATAAGGATATCGACCAGATTCTCGTTTCCGGCGAGGAGGCCTATCGCGAGGCGAAGGATTTCATGCGCATGCTCATGCCGAGCCAT
>Ga0180217_1004581_pt1 | contig 10846 bp, 10 predicted proteins | sample eDN3rd37CBELigOP_FD_128521 | JGI IMG/M metagenome (GOLD analysis project Ga0180217, IMG submission 128521) | Enriched Organic Plus compost microbial communities from Emeryville, California, USA - eDNA 3rd pass 37_C BE-Lig OP (version 2) (version 2) ... | reverse complement strand
AGAGAAACCCTTTATTTTTTAATTTTCGTTTGAACTCCATCTTTTTTCTGTTGTTTCCGCACTAAATATTGTGTTATTTCCTGATTCAAAAAACAATATATGGATTTCCTATGAATATAAAAATAAAAGATTACTTATTTATTCTCGGCTTTGCTGGGTTACAATTAGGCATATTTCCTCCCGTAGCCTGAGCCAACTTCGTTAAATAATAGCATTCTTCTCTAAACATATGGTCAGCCATAAGAGGAGCAAAAGTGCCAAGCGCTTGTTCGCTAAGCTCCAATTCTTCAATTTCTTTTAGAAAGCCCATAAATAACTGCATTTCAAGAGTCACATTTTCATTAAACCTAGTTAAAGCAGGAAATATTGATAAATTCGTTCGTAAGTATCCTGTCATTTCAACAGCTTTTAAATAGAAAGCTTCAAAATCTTTTGTAAAACGATTGCTCTGCTCTTTAATTTTCTTTTCTATCCGGTCCATGTTATCTGATATAGCTCCTGCATGACCAGCTGCATCTAACGTCCAAAGTAAATGCTGATGAAGCGCATGGGCGATTGGGGGAATCTTTCCTAATTTTAAATAGCCTAGTAGACGAAGATATTCTTCTAATTCATTCACCATATGATTGATAAATGTAGGCCCTAAATGAATCGTAACTTTTCCTAGTAAGAGCTTTTCAATTAACGTTAATTTAACCATTCGAAATCTCAGCGCTTCTTCCTCCGCTTTTTTACTTAATTGAATCATATTCATCGTTCCGACACTTTCTAGCAGGCGGTCAAATGTATGAATAAAATAGTTAGCTCGATCAATTTCTTCTTTTTCTTTCGGCGCCAGAGAATCATGAATAAAACGAGCATGATCACCTAAAATTTGAAGCCAAAACCCATGTTCAAACTTTGCGGATTGTTCATATTCAGCAGCCACAACATCTCTCCTTCCACTCTTACTCATACATGATATCTGACAAATGCACACTTTATGCCTAGATTGATTGCCTCTCCTCTAAAACAAAAAAACAGCCTCCCCTTAAAGGTTAGCTGCTTCCTGCTTACTTTTCTTCATCCTTCTCCGTAAAGCTAAATTCCCCGTTTCCTTTCCGTAAAATAAAGTCACTTTCTCGTTCATAAAGAAACAGCATTTTCTTCGCAGAACGATGTGTAAGCGTCATTTGAAGGCGTGATGCTTGCCCCATTTTCATATCAATCTGGCTAATATTCATCGGAACGATTAAGCAATGTCCGTAACTCGTATAAACAATCGTTTCTTTTCCCAGTCTCTCAAGACGATTAATATGAGCATTCGCAAGCCATACGCTATCTTTTCTGCGGAACGAGCCACACGGAAAGAAAACAAGTCCTTCCTTTGTATCAATTGCAACCGGAACTGAATATTTCTCCTCTAAAATCTCTCTCGCTCCTAAAATAGCTCCTTCTCGACAAGAACCGTAATACTTCAAAGTCCGATCAATAATGTCATTTGGTGTCATCGCAACGAAAAACATCCGCTCTCCTTCAATCACTCTCGTAAACTCGTTACCAAACTCGTCATATTCTGATGATAAACTAACGGTTTCCTTATTTATCATATACACTTTTCGTTTATCCATATAACTCTCCTCCTATTTTCAATTTGTGATAAAAGGAGTTACTAGCTATTAAGCAGGATAGACTCCTAAACGAATCGCTTTTTAGCATGGAAATCGTCCCTTCCACCTACTTGAAGTATACAACTAGTATACTAGCTTTTCGATATTTTTGTATGAGAGAAAAGTTAATCTCGTCTCGTTGGGCCTCCGCAGATCTTCCTGCTGTTGAATAATTGATTCAAAAAAATAGAGCTGACCCAAATAGTCAGCCCATATCGATTTATCTTTTATAAACAACAACTGTCTTAGCAACAAAATCATGCAGTGATTGTTTCTTTTCTGTAAAGGCTGCGATAATGTAGCCAATGTATAAAATACTTGAGAGAATGGTCGCAAAATAACGACCAAGCGCACGTAAAAAAGAAATTCGCTGACCGTTTAAGTCGGTGACTTTAATGCCAACAATCATTTTCCCAAGCGTTCCTTGCCATTTTGAGGCATGCATACCTGCATAATAGAGTATACCAATTACGATAGATAAGACCCAAACCACTACTTGAATAATCAACATCGTAACATCGAATTCAGTCATAGATTGTTCATAATACTCATCGCCGGAGTAACTATCATAAGAACTCTCGAAATTCGAAATTTCCCCTGTAGAAAACAGAGAGAAAACCCCCAACATAAGTGCGATAATAAAAATTGGAATTCCTATAATAATTCCATCAATCATAGAGGCTACTAAGCGAATCCAAAATCCTGCATATTTCGTACGTTCTGTTTCATTCAATATCGTACCGCAGTTTTGACAAAAATCTCCGCCCGTTGCTTCATGCCCACATTTTTGGCAATACATGGTCTTGTCATTCCTCCTTCATTAGTTTTATAGAAAAAAGCATCCAGTTCATCCCTATGCTTCAAACTACCTAAATAGTAGTGTAATATAGTTCGACAAAATATAATAGGTGCCGAAAGCCAGATTTTCCCCTTCAATTCTACTTATATACTTTTTCATTCTGATCAGATGAAAATGACCCCCTCAATCGTTTTATCAACAATATGGTGTAACACAGCCGCTCATTAAAGCTAAAGCCCCCTTCATCCAAAAGGGGGCCTTAGCTTTTTAGTTTGTAATAGTATTAGTCGCTCATGTACAGAGTGGTTTAGCGTTGTTAGAAACTTGTTCAACATCCCAACACAGCCCGCGAATCATTTTGCAGCTAGTTTATATGACGTTGTAAACTTTCTAACTATTAGACTCACTATAATCGTAACAAGAAAGTTGATTAGCAAAGCAATAATCCCAACATTCAAATCTTTTGCTGCTTGAGGTAAAGATGGAAACAAGGTGCCAATCGTTGATTCACTAATAGTAATATAAGCTACAGTTGCTATTCCGCAAATAATCCCTGCTGTGGCTCCATACTTATTAACAAAATTGTTCCTCATGAAGCTAAAAAGAAGGGCTGGAAATAATTGTGTCATCAGGCTATACCCCATCAGAATAAGAGTCGCAAGCGTATCTCCGCCATTTAAAGTAAAATAGACAGATATAAGAGCAATTACAGGAACAAGGTACTTAGCCAATTGTCCAATGCTATGTTCAGTAGCTGACGGCACGAACGGCTTATACACATTTTTTGCTAACAAAGTAGCCCCGCTCATCAAAAGCATCGAACCTGGTACTAGGGCAGTCAATAAACCTGCTCCTCCAATTAAACCAATAAACCAAGGATTAAAGGTTTCAATAGAAATACGTAATAAAGCAAGATCTACATCTCCCCCTTCTAACCCTGGTACCTTCAGGATAGCAGCAAATCCAACGAAAAAGACAAATAACAACATAAGTGTATATAAAGGACTGATAATAGCATTTCTACGAAATACCTTGCCACTCTTTGCTGTATAGACAGAACTGAAAACTTGCGGCCACATATAGAAACCTAATACAAGTAAGATGACCGTGGAGATAAACCATGAAACACTAAGCCCTTGTTCAGGAAGTTTTAAAAATCCAGGCTTAGCCGTATGAATCGCCTCAAACATCGGCTGAAGCCCCCCATAATAATGAAGCGGGAGATAAATTCCTAAGAAGCCTATTACGACGACCATCATAATATCCTTAATGACAGCTGTCCAAGCTGAACCACGTATTCCTGATATCATGACATAAATGGTCAAACTAATTGCCCCCATCCAGATTGCAATAGGCATAGAAATAACTCCGTATGATGCTTCAGAAACAATAATACCTAATCCTTTAAGTTGAACAACTATAACAGGAATGATTGCAATAACACCAACTAACGCTACTAATACGCCTAAATATGGGCTCTTATACTTACTGACAAAGAAATCAGATTGTGACATTAGATTATTTTCTTTCGCATATTTCCAAATGACAGGTAATAACCAATAAGACAATACATACGATAAACTAATGTAAATAAGAACATATAAAGCTGGTGCCCCTTTTCCATATGCCCATCCACTTCCTCCAAGGAAAGAAAAAGTCGTATAAATTTCTCCAGCCATTAAAAGAAAGACAAGCATAGAACCAAAACCTCGGCCGCCAACCGTCCATTGCTCCAAGTTCATATCTTTTCCTTTTACAGACATAATTCCAAGAAAAATCGCCAATATCCAAAAAACTAAAATAATCAAAAGCGCACTATTCATCATTCATCCCCTTCCTGATTTCGAGGATCCAGCTTGTACATAATCCCCAAAATAACAGAGGTAAGCACTGTCCACATCGCCATCCAGAATATATTGAAAGGCATTCCTAACACGAAAGGTTCTACTCTATTAACTAAAGGAAGAAAACCTAAAATGCCTATAAAAGGAACGATAGAAAGAATATAGATAATCTTCATTACAAAATCTCTCCATTCCACGATTAGTTAAGAATACAAGTAGCCCCCTTCATCCAAAAAGGGGGCTTCATTTATTTTAGTTTGCTACAATATTCACCAATTTACCCGGTACAGCAATCACTTTACGGACCGTTTTCCCATCGATTTGTTCTTTAACCGCATTGTCACCCATTGCGATTTCTTCTAACTTTTCTTTGGTTGTATCTGTTGGCACCATAAGTTTTGCTTTTACTTTACCGTTAATTTGGACAACGATTTCCACTTCATTATCAATTAATTTTGCTTCATCGTAAGCAGGCCATGTTTCATATGTGATGCTTTCTGTATGACCAAGATGTGCCCAAAGCTCTTCAGCAATATGTGGAGCAACTGGTGATAATAATTTAACAAAGCCTTCAATATATTCTTTTGGAAGAGCCTCTGCTTTATAGCAATCGTTAATAAACACCATTAATTGTGAAATCGCTGTGTTGAACTTCAAGTCCTCATAGTTCTCTGTCACTTTTTTCACAGTTTGGTGATATACTTTTTCCAATTTACCTGTAGAATCTCCCTCAACGATTTTATCTGTTAGTTGATTGTTATCATCTACAAGCAATCGCCAAATACGATCTAAGAAACGACGAGCTCCATCGAGACCATTTGTTGACCACGCAATAGATGCATCAAGCGGCCCCATGAACATTTCATACAGACGAAGTGTATCCGCACCATGGCTTTCCACGATGTCATCTGGATTTACGACATTTCCTTTTGATTTACTCATTTTTTCATTGTTTTCTCCGAGGATCATCCCTTGGTTAAACAAGTTTTGGAATGGCTCTTTTGTTGGAACCACACCAAGATCATATAAGAATTTATGCCAGAAGCGAGCGTATAATAAGTGAAGAACCGCATGCTCTGCTCCACCAATATAAATATCGACTGGAAGCCATTCTTTTAATTTTTCAGCGTCTGCCAACGCATCTGCATTGTTTGGGTCAATATAACGTAAGTAGTACCAGCTACTTCCCGCCCACTGCGGCATTGTATTCGTTTCACGACGACCTTTACGCCCATTCTCGTCAGTTACGTTCACCCATTCTGTAATATTCGCAAGTGGGGATTCACCTGTTCCAGAAGGCTTGATGTCTGTTGTCTTCGGTAAAAGCAATGGAAGCTCTTCTTCTTTTAACGCTTCTACGCTGCCATCTTCCCAATGAATAATCGGAATTGGTTCACCCCAATAGCGTTGACGGCTAAATAACCAGTCACGTAAGCGGAACGTTACTTTTTTCGTACCGATTCCTTTTTCCTCTAACCACTGAATCATCGTTTTAATTGCGTCTTCTTTATTTAAACCATCTAAGAAGTCCGAGTTTACGTGCATACCGTCGCCTGTGTAAGCTTCTTTCGTTACATCTCCGCCTGCAACAACTTCAATGATTGGTAATTCAAACTTCACTGCAAATTCATAGTCACGTTCATCATGCGCTGGGACAGCCATAATTGCACCTGTTCCATAGCTGATTAACACATAGTCAGCTATCCAAATTGGCATTTTGGCACCGTTTACTGGATTAATAGCATAAGCACCTGTGAAAACACCTGTTTTATCTTTCGCTAAATCCGTTCTTTCAAGATCGCTTTTATGTTTCACTCGATCTAAATATGCGTCAACTGCTGCTCGTTGCTCAGCTGTTGTAATTTTTTCAACAAACGGATGCTCTGGCGCTAGTACAGCATATGTCGCCCCAAATAATGTATCTGGACGAGTCGTGAACACCGTAAAAGTTTCATCATGTCCATCAATACCAAATGTTACTTCCGCTCCTTCAGAACGGCCAATCCAGTTACGCTGCATATCTTTAATATTTTCTGGCCAATCAACCGTTTCTAAGTCGTCAAGTAAACGATCCGCATACGCTGTAATACGAAGCATCCATTGTTTCATCGGACGGCGCTCTACTGGATGACCTCCACGCTCACTCACTCCATCAATGACTTCCTCATTAGCAAGTACGGTTCCAAGTGCTGGACACCAGTTCACCGGCACTTCATCTACATAAGCAAGGCCTTTTTCATATAACTTTAAGAAAATCCATTGTGTCCATTTATAATAACTTGGATCGGTTGTATTAATTTCACGATCCCAATCATATGAGAAACCAAGTGATTTAATTTGACGACGGAATGTATTAATATTGTGCTCTGTAAATTCAGCTGGATCATTTCCTGTATCAATTGCATATTGTTCTGCAGGAAGACCAAATGCATCCCACCCAATTGGATGTAATACATTATAGCCTTGCATACGTTTCATACGTGCTAAAATATCACTCGCTGTATAGCCTTCTGGATGACCTACATGAAGACCTGCTCCAGATGGGTAAGGAAACATATCCAAAGCATAGAATTTACGCTTTCCACTTTCTTCTCCCGTTTTAAATGTTTTATTCTCTTCCCAATATTGTTGCCATTTCGCTTCAATACTTTTATGATCAAAACTCATGTTCATTCCTCCTACTTTTCTTCTTTAAGAGCATATAAAAAACCCCTCATCCCAAATAGGGACGAGAGGATTATGTATATCTTCCCGCGGTACCACCCACATTGGCAACTCGCTTATGTCGCCCAGCTCAAACACCCGTAACATGGATTAAACGTCAGGCATTACTACTAGTTCACACCTGAAACTCCGAGGCGAGTTCACAATCATTCCAGGTTGACTTGCACCATCCGTCAACTCTCTACAACTGGTTCTAACTGCTACTACTCCTCATCATAGCCTTTATAAACATTGTTTAATTATAATTCATTCTAGTCAATTTCTTTCATAATTGCAATAGGGCTCACAAACATTATGAACGAGTTCGCCTATATATATGCATTTCTTCTGAAAATTGTGAGTTATTTCTCATTTTAGTCCACATATGCACTAAAAAGGGCTACCCAATCCAAACTTGGGTAACCCGCTTACTTAATGCCGTAATGTAATCATATCGTGTCTCATTAAATCGAGCTGTCCTTTCATCCGCTGAAGTCGCTCTTTCTGCTCTGGATTTGCACTCGCATAAATTGGTTCCATCTGTCTCATAGCCTCTTCTAAATAAGATTGCGCACTTTGGTAGGTTTCATCATCCCAATGCTCCTGCCTTGATGCCTCTGTATATTCAAAACCTGCAAATCGGAGAGCCCCTTCACATTGCTCTAAAAAATGGTCAATAGATTGTCTTGTTCCCATTCTTATCCTCTCCTTCGCATTCATTTGATGACGAATCATCGAACTTAGTTTAAGGCAAATACACGGAAATTATTCTTGACTAAAATGTTGTATAATTAGGTGGCATAAATCAATTAAACATAGGAGGTTGCTGATTTTGAGTCAGATAAACCCATTTATATATGCTAGTGACAACAAGCGCTATCACACATGGAATTATCATCTAAAAAATTATTTCGGTCATAAAGTATTTAAAGTCGCGCTCGATGGCGGCTTTGATTGTCCAAACCGCGATGGTACAGTCGCTCATGGAGGGTGTACATTTTGCAGCGCAGCCGGATCTGGCGATTTTGCCGGAAATCGTGCTGAACCACTTGATGTACAATTTAAGAAGATTAGTGAAAAAATGCATTATAAATGGAAAGACGGTCAATACATTGCTTACTTTCAAGCATTTACAAATACGCATGCGCCCGTTGAGGAATTAAGAGAGAAATATGAGCTCGTTCTAAAACAGGAAGGCGTGGTCGGTCTTTCAATTGCAACACGTCCTGACTGCTTACCAGATGATGTCGTTGAATATTTAGCGGAACTAAATGAACGTACCTACTTATGGGTTGAGCTCGGTTTACAGACCGTTCATGAACAAACAGCGACCCTCATTAACCGCGCTCATAATTATGAGTGTTACAAACAAGGTGTCGCCAAATTGCGCAAGCATAACATTCGTGTTTGCTCCCACATTATCAATGGACTGCCGCAAGAGGATTACAGCATGATGATGGAAACGGCGCGTGAAGTTGCTAAATTAGATGTGCAAGGAATTAAAATTCACCTTTTGCATTTATTAAAAGGAACACCTATGGTTAAGCAATATGAAAAGGGCATACTGGAGTTTCTTCAGCGAGATGAATATGTCAAGCTTGTTTGCGACCAGCTTGAAATCATTCCACCCGAAATGATTGTTCACCGTATCACAGGGGATGGACCAATCGACTTAATGATTGGACCGATGTGGAGTGTAAATAAATGGGACGTACTAAATGCTATTGATGGAGAGCTCAAACGTCGCGATAGCTGGCAAGGGAAATTTTACAAAGCGGAGGCAGTAAAAAATGAAGCTTGATCGAATTCTACCTTTTGCAAGAATTTTATTAGAAAAAGCCGTACAACCTGGTGATATCGCAGTCGATGGCACGATGGGAAATGGGTTTGATACTGTTTTCCTTGCAAACCTAACAGGAGAAGCTGGACATGTGTATGCTTTTGATATTCAAAGCGAAGCCATCCAAAACACTACGGCAAAGTTAGAAGCAGAACAACTATCTGAGCGTTGTACTTTATTTCATGCTGGACATGAACAATTGAAAGATTTAATCCCAGAGAAGGAAACACGAAGCTTAACGGGTGCTATTTTTAATCTCGGTTACCTCCCCGGAGGAGATAAAACCATTACCACAAAAGCAAGCACAACAATTTCAGCGATTGAACAACTGCTTGAAAAAATGAAACCGGAAGGCATCATCGTACTTGTCATTTACCATGGACATCCAGAAGGTGCGATTGAACGAGATGAATTGCTAGCTTATGTTAAACACTTACCGCAAGATAAAACACATGTTCTTCAATATGGATTCATAAACCAAGTGAATCATCCACCATTTATTGTAGCTATTGAAAAAAGAGTATAGAACGAAACTCTCATCAGCGGGATCCCGCTGATGATTAGTGCCTGTTTCTACTTGAACGGAACAGGTACTTTTATTTTTAACTCCTGTGTGTGAGCTTAGTCTCACACATCTTTCAACAAAGCTGTATCTTTAAAAATCATCTTCTACCCAGCTATGTGAAAATAAAATTTCCTTCATCGCTCGATATTGACTTGGTGACCAGCCAATTTCTTTTTTAAACGTCGCGCTAAAATAATTAGGCGTATTAAAGCCTAATTCCATCGCAATTTCTTCAATGGTTTGATTCGTTCGTCGCAATAACCAAATCGAGCGTTGTAGTTTAACTAACGTAACATAGGAAACAAAACTGTGCCCCGTTTCTTTTTTAAATAATCGACTAAAATAGGTTGGACTAAAGTTCACCTTCGCTGCTACTTTATTCATCGAAATATTTTCTGCATAATGAGAGCGTATATAATCAATACTTTTTTGAACAGAAACATTTGTTGGAATTTCATCAAAATAACGCAGCCACAATTCATGCTTAGCAACGGCCATTCTTGCAATCTTTGCATTTTCATAAGAATCCTTGAGTTGCATGACCTCTCGACAAATCGACCCCACGCCAATATATAATTGAATGCCATATTCTTCCCTAAGTGCTTTAATAGCAGAAAACATGACTTGTTCTCCTTCTGCCCAAAAAGACGGCGTTGCTACATCAGATGGAACTTTCAACAATAGCGCAGCATTTTTATGAAATGGAACAAAATAAGCTTCATGCCCAATAGCAGAGAATGCTTTTAAAATAACCTTTTGCACAACAGATGAAGCTTCCCATCCCTCTTTCTTTTCTCGCTCTGGACTAATAAGAAAGCCTTGAATACAGCAAACCAAATTAGGAACCATTGTTGAAGGCAGCAATGTGAGATATTCAGACATCTCTACTTCACTCGTTATATCCCCTTTTAACACCCTTCTCCAAAACATATCACGGTACGATTCACCTTCTACCGTTTCTTCTATAACAGGTACTTCGGTACGAAGAGAAAAAGCTTTTTTAAAGTTCCGATAAAAAGACCTGCTCTTTAAAGGCTTAATCAATAATGAAGAGAGTCCCAACTCAATCGCAATAGGCGATGTTTTAGTCATTGATTGATCCAGAATCGGAATGACGAGAATATCTGGATACTGCTTCTTCACCCTACGTACCTTTACCCAATCAAAAAGAGAAGTAATTTCTACAATTAGAATATCATCCGGAAGAATGGGACCTTCATTTTGAATGATTAAATTTGAAAAACTAGGGTGAGCTAACCATGTCTCTATTTTTTCCTTTTCTTGATCATCCTGTACTACTAATTGAACACGGTACGACATTCGACCCCTCCCTAACGATGCATTATTCTACAAATTATACTACGCTCCGACAACAATAGTGCAAATTTTTGTATTTTTAAGACAAATTTTTGTAAGGTATACCTATTTATAATATAGTACAATTTT
>Ga0180217_1004579_pt1 | contig 10847 bp, 9 predicted proteins | sample eDN3rd37CBELigOP_FD_128521 | JGI IMG/M metagenome (GOLD analysis project Ga0180217, IMG submission 128521) | Enriched Organic Plus compost microbial communities from Emeryville, California, USA - eDNA 3rd pass 37_C BE-Lig OP (version 2) (version 2) ... | reverse complement strand
AGCTGCCGCTGCCCGCGGCGCTGTCCCTGCTGGCGCGCGAGCGCGTCACCGGCGAGTCGGCGCCGGAGGCGGCGCGGCGGGTGCTGGACCTGTGGCGCGACAGCCTGGGCGAGAAGGCCGAGTCGGCACTCGCCGAGATGGCCGGCAACACCGACGACCAGGAGGCCTATGCCCGCGCTGCCCGCCGGCTGCTCGCGGCGCTGGACCTGGCCGAGGCCGAGGTGGAATCCGAGGCCGAGGAGCAGGAGGACGGCGAGGAGCAGGGCGAGCAGTCCAGCATGCAGGACCAGTCCGGGGAGGGCGAGGCTCAGGCCCAGGACCAGGAGAGCATGCTGGGCGCTCAGCCCGAGGCGATGCAGGGCGAGGCGGCCGAGGAGGAGGTCGAGGAGGCCGAGGACGAGGGCGCTGCCGCCGAAGGCGACGACAAGCCGGGTGGGCCCCAGCAGCGCAAGGAGGTGGCCCCGACCGACGACACCTCCCGCTACCACCCCTTCACCAGCGCCTTCGACGAGGTGATCGAGGCCGACGAGCTCTGCGACCCGGAGGAGCTGGCGCGCCTGCGGCAGCAGCTCGACCAGCAGCTGTCGCATCTGCATGGCGTAGTGTCCAAGCTGGCGAACCGGTTGCAGCGCCGCCTGCTGGCGCAGCAGCAGCGGGCCTGGGAGTTCGACCTGGAGGAGGGGCTGCTCGATGTCGCGCGCCTGGCGCGCGTGGTCGCCAACCCCACGCACTCCCTGTCCTACAAGCGGGAGCGGGAGGCCGACTTCCGCGACACGGTGGTGTCCCTGCTGATCGACAATTCGGGCTCCATGCGCGGGCGACCGATCACGGTGGCGGCGATGTGCAGCGATATCCTGGCCCGCACGCTGGAGCGGTGCAGCGTGAAGGTGGAGATCCTGGGCTTCACCACCCGCGCCTGGAAGGGCGGCCAGTCCCGCGAGAAGTGGGTGCAGGAAGGCAAGCCCCGGAACCCCGGGCGGCTGAACGATCTGCGTCACGTCGTCTACAAGGCCGCCGACGCGCCCTGGCGGCGCGCGCGCAAGAATCTCGGCCTGATGCTGCGCGAGGGGCTGCTGAAGGAGAACATCGACGGCGAGGCGCTGGAATGGGCCTATCGCCGCCTGCGGGGGCGGCCCGAGCACCGGCGCATCCTGATGGTGATCTCGGACGGCGCGCCGGTGGATGATTCCACCCTCAGCGTGAATCCGGGCAACTACCTGGAGCGCCACCTGCGCAAGGTGATCGCGGACATCGAGAACCGCGGCGATGTGGAGCTCATCGCCATCGGCATCGGCCATGACGTGACACGCTATTACCGCCGCGCCGTCACCATCGTGGACGCCGAGGAGCTGGGCGGCACGATGATGAAGAAGCTGGCCGAGCTGTTCGACGAGGACGCCGCCGAAGCCTGGCACCGCGCGGCGGCGGAACGCGCGGCGCTGGTGGTCTGACGCACCGGCGGCGCAGCTGCCTCCGCGTCCCGGTTCGTGGCGCCATTCCCATCCGGCCTGGCCCGCCGCTCCCTCCTCCTGCTCGCAACTGTCGGTAGCGCCTGCGCGGCGGGAAGCGGGGCGGCGCCCGCTTCACCCATCGCCCTGGAGACGCCGCCTGGAGCGAGGCTGCAGGCCCTGGGCGGGCTGGTGGTGGACGAGGCGGCCCTCGGCTTCGGGGGGCTCTCGGGGCTGCACCTCGCGGCGGATCTGCGCCTCACGGGGATCAGTGATCTCGCACGCTGGATGACGGCCCGGCTGGTGCTGCAGGACGGCCGCCCCGCCGGATTGGCCGGGCTGCGCACGGGCCGGCTGCGGGACGGCGCCGGGCGGCCTCTGTCGCGCGGCTATTCCGGCGACTCCGAATCCCTGGCCCGGCTGCCCGACGGCACCTGGCTGGTCGGCTTCGAGCGCTGGCACCGGATCCGTGCCTATGCCATGCTGGACGGGCCGGGCCGCTATGTCCAGGCGCCCCGCGGCCTGGAACACGCGCCGGGTAATGGCGGGCTGGAAGCCATGGCGGTGCTGGCGGACGGGCGCTGGCTGTTGATCACGGAGCAGTTCACCGTCCCGGGCCAGCCCGGAACGCGCCATGCCTGGCTGGGCGAGCCGGGCAAATGGCTCCCCCTGGCCTATCGTCCCCAGCCGGGCCTGAACCCCGTGGATGCCGCCCCCTTGCCCGATGGCGGCGCGCTGGTGCTGGAGCGCGGCTTCTCCCTCCTTGGCGGTTTCGCCGGCCGGCTGGTGCGCCTGCCGGCCTCGGCGCTGACGGCGCCGCAGGCCGGTGCGGTGCTGGAGGGCGAGGAATTGTTGCACCTGGACCCGCCGCTGCCAGGCGACAATTTCGAGGGCGTGAGCGCGGCGCGCATCGGCGGGCGAACGGTGGTGGCGCTGGTCTCCGACGACAACGAGAACCCGCTGCAGCGGACCTATCTGCTGTTCTTCGCGCTCGACGACGACTGACCAGCGGCCAGCCAGGCGAGCGCGCCCTCGCCCGCGGCAAGGCCGGTGGCGAAGCAGGCCTGCAGCAGGTAGCCGCCGGTCGGCGCTTCCCAGTCGAGCATCTCGCCGCAGGCGAAGACGCCCGCATGGCGGCGTAGCATGAAGCGCCTGTCGCACTCCGCCATGGCGATGCCGCCGGCGGAGGAGATGGCGCGCGCGATCGGTGCCGGGCCGAGGAGGCGCAGCGGCAGCGCCTTCACCAGTTGCGACAGCGGCCGGGCATCGCCTGCCCGCCGGGCCTCCTGCACCAGCGCGACGGCAAGGGGCGAGAGCCCCGCGCGGCGCAGTAGATTCGCCGTGGAGACACCGCCCTGCCGGGCATCCAGCCGCGATGCGAGCATCCCGGCCTCCAGGTCGGGCCGCAGGTCAAGCCGGACGGTGACGGGCCCTTCGGCCGCGATCGCCTCGCGCAGCGCGGCGGAGAGGGCATAGACGGCGCCGCCCTCGATGCCCCAGGCGGTCAGCACCGCCTCTCCCCGTACGCGCCTGTCCGCGAAGGCGAGGGCGATGCGCTTCAGCGGCGTGCCTTCGAAGCGGGCGAGCAGATGATCCGACCAGGTGACGCGGAATCCGCTGTTCGCGGGCCGCCAGGGCGCGACCGCGACATCGGGCAGCAGGGCCGGCCAGCTTCCATCGGAACCGAGGCGCGGCCAGGAGGCACCGCCGAGCGCCAGCACCGTCGCGGCGGGCGCCAGGCGCCGCGTGCCTTCCGGCGTGTCGAACATCAGCGCGCGCGCTTCGTCCCAGCCGCGCCAGCGATGCCGTGAGCGCAGCGCCACGCCCAGGGAGTCGAGCCGCGCCAGCCAGGCGCGCAGCAGCGGCGAGGCCTTCATCGCACGCGGGAAGATGCGGCCGGAGGAGCCGACGAAGGTCTCCTGCCCCAGCCCTTCCGCCCAGGCGACCAGCGCCGCGGGCGGGAAGCGGCGGAGCGCGGGTTCCAGGGCGGCCCGCGCCGCGCCATAGCGGTCGAGGAAGCGGTCCAGCGGCTCGCTATGCGTGAGGTTCAGCCCACCGCGGCCGGCGATCAGCAGCTTGCGCGCCGGGGAGGGCATGTGATCGAGCACCGTGACCGCCGCGCCGCCCTTCGCCAGCACCTCCGCGGCCATCAGCCCGGCCGGGCCGGCGCCGATGACGGCGACTTGCGGCGCGGTGGAGATGTGCATTCCCGCACTGCCTGAGGGGATCGGCGGAAGGCTGAGCATTGTTCGGCCGAATAGCAGGCTTCGCCGCGGCGCGAAGCCTGTTCTTGGCCCGCGGACCGCGTTGCAGGCGAACCGAACCCCTCGTCCGGCCGTTAGGGTCCCGGTCTCTGCAAGGGGAGATGGTGCGATGGCGGACGGGTTCCTCTCTGCGTTAGGTCGGCGGACGGAGGAGATGCGTGACCGTGCCGAGGATTACGGGCGCGGTACCTCCCGGCGGCTGCGTCATCGGCGCGACGATGCGCGCGGCGAACTGCGCCGGCTGTGGTCGCAGCTGGAAGACGTCGTGGAGCGCCAGCTCGCGCCGCGCGCCTCCGACTATGCGCGCGAGGCACGGGAGACGGCCCGGGACTATGCGCGGGAGGGGCGGGACCGGGCGATGGACGCGGCCGTGACCCTGCGCGACGTGGCGCGGGCGCGTCCGCTGCTGGCGATTGGCGTGGCCGTGCTCGCGACCTGGGTCGTGGCCAATCTGGTCAGCCGCGGACGCCGCTGACGGGCCGGCACCCCGGCCGCCCGGCGCAGCCGCCGGGGACGGACCGGTGCTTCGGATGTCGCCCCTGCCCCCGGGCGACGCGGCCGCCCGGCAAGGAGGCGTCCCGGTCCCGTGAGGCGGCCGCGGGGGCCGTCGCGCCGTATACCTCGACCTCCGCGCATGGAAGCCCAAAATAGGGGGTGCCATGAACCTGATCGCCCCCGCGCCCGTCCTGTTCTTCCCGCAGAAGCGGGCTGCACCGCCCGCCACGCGCCGCATTCAGGTCGTCTCGCCCTTCGAGCCGAACGGCGACCAGCCGCAGGCGATCCGTGAGCTGGTGGCGGGCCTGGGGAACGGGGAGCGCGACCAGGTGCTGCTGGGCGTCACCGGCAGCGGCAAGACCTTCACCATGGCGAAGGTGATCGAGGCGGTGCAGCGCCCGACCCTGATCCTGGCGCCGAACAAGACGCTGGCCGCGCAGCTCTACGGCGAGATGAAGAGCTTCTTCCCCGAGAACGCGGTGGAGTACTTCGTCTCCTACTACGATTACTATCAGCCGGAAGCATACGTCCCGCGCACGGACACCTACATCGAGAAGGACGCGCAGATCAACGAACAGATCGACCGCATGCGGCACAGCGCCACCCAGGCGCTGCTGGAACGCAACGACGTGGTGATCGTGGCGTCCGTCTCCTGCATCTACGGCATCGGTTCGGTCGAGACCTATTCGCGCATGGTGGTGAAGCTGGAGCGCGGCGGTCGGATCGACCGGGACACGCTGGTGAAGGGGCTGGTGGAGCAGCAGTACCGCCGCAACGACAGCTTCTTCGCGCGCGGCACCTTCCGCATCCGTGGCGAGACGGTGGATATCTGGCCGAGCCACCTGGAGGACCGTGCCTGGCGCATCAGCCTGTTCGGCGACGAGGTGGATGGCATCCGGGAGTTCGATCCGCTAACCGGCGAGATCACGGCGGAGATGGAACGCGTGGCGATCTACGCCAACAGCCACTACGTCACGCCGCGCCCGACGCTGCAGCAGGCGATCCGGCAGATCAAGGTGGAGCTGAAGGAGCGGCTCGAGCAGCTGCATGCCGAAGGCAAGCTGCTGGAGGCGCAGCGCCTGGAGCAGCGCACCATCTTCGATATCGAGATGATGGAGACGACGGGAAGCTGCAAGGGCATCGAGAACTACTCGCGCTACCTGACCGGCCGCAATCCTGGCGAGCCGCCGCCGACCCTGTTCGAGTACCTGCCGGAGAACGCGCTGCTGATCGTGGACGAGAGCCACGTCACCGTGCCGCAGATCGGCGGCATGTTCCGCGGCGACTTCAATCGCAAGTCCATCCTGAACGAGTTCGGCTTCCGCTTGCCCTCCTGCGTGGACAACCGCCCGCTGAAGTTCGAGGAGTGGGACGCCTACCGGCCGAACACGATCTTCGTCTCCGCCACGCCAGGCTCCTGGGAGATGGAGCGCAGCGGCGGCGTCTTCGTCGAGCAGGTGATCCGCCCGACCGGCCTGGTGGATCCGGTGACCGAGGTTCGCCCCGTCGAGGGCCAGGTGGACGATCTGCTGGCGGAATGCCGCGAGGCGGTGAAACGGGGCGGCCGCGTGCTGGTCACGACGCTGACCAAGCGCATGGCCGAGGACCTGACGGAGTACATGACCGAGGCCGGCATCCGCGTGCGCTACCTGCACAGCGATGTGGACACGCTGGAGCGCATCGAGATCATCCGCGACCTGCGCAAAGGCGTCTTCGACGTGCTGGTCGGCATCAACCTGCTGCGCGAGGGCCTCGACATCCCGGAATGCGTGCTGGTGGCCATCCTGGATGCGGACAAGGAGGGATTCCTGCGTTCCTCCACCTCCCTGATCCAGACCATTGGCCGCGCCGCGCGCAATGCCGAGGGCCGCGTGGTCCTTTACGCCGACCGCATGACCGACAGCCTGCGCCGGGCGCTGGAGGAGACGGAGCGGCGCCGTGCCAAGCAGGTTGCCTGGAACACGGCGCATGGCATCACGCCGCAAACCATCCGCCGCGACATCGCCGATGTGCTGCAGAGCGTGTACGAGCAGGACTACGTCACCGTGGAGGCGGTGGAGGGTGCCGGCAGCGCCACCGAATTCATCGGCAAGGACCTGCGCGCGACCATCGCCGAGCTGGAGAAGCGCATGCGCGCCGCCGCGGCGGACCTCGAATTCGAGGAGGCAGCGCGGCTGCGCGACGAGATCAAGCGGCTGGAGGCGCTCGATCTCGGCCTGCCGTCCGATGCGCTGCAGCCGAACGCCGCCGGACGGTCCCTGCGCGACAGCACGCCACGCGGGCCAGCCGGGCGGGAAGGGTCGCGTTCAGGTGCGCGGGACTCATCGCGCAAGGACTGGAAGCCGAAGCCGCTCGGCCCTGGTGGCGGCGGCTACGATCCGGAGAAGCGCCGGGGACGCGGCAGGCGGGGCCGGTAGCCGGCCCCGGCGACGCATCCGCGGTGGCGTGCAGGGTCACGCCGGACATGTCGGCATCACGCGTGATGTGGCGAGCGGCATGGAGGCAAGCACCGCTTCCGCCACTGCGATTCCGCCGCGCGTCCCGGTGACGGTTCCCGCGACCGGCATGCCCCGGGACTGGGCCGAGGCGATCCGGCGGATCCTGGAAGGGCCGGCCCGTCGCGTAGCAGTCCTCGGGCCGCGGGACGTTGGCAAGAGCACCTTCTGCCGCCGGGTGCTGCACGCGGCCGGGCGGCGCGCGGTGCTGCTGGACACCGATCCCGCGCAGAAGGCCGTCGGACCCCCGGCCTGCGTGACGCTGGGCCGGCAGGCGCCGGACGGGACACTGATGCCCGGAGCCATGGCCTTCGTCGGAACGCCCGACCCGCTGCGTGGCTGGCGGCGTCTGGTCGCCGGCACGGCGCGGCTGGCCGCGGAGGCCGGGTCCAAACTGCTCGTGACGAACACGAGCGGCCTGCTTGCCGGGGCCGGCCGCCGGTTGAAAATGGCGAAGCTCCGGGCTGTGGATGCGGATCTTCTTGTTGCCATCGGGGATGACCCCGCGCTCGATGCGCTGCTCGCGGATCTCGGCGGCCTTCCGATCCTGCGCATTGGCCGACCGCCGCAGGCGCGCCGGAAGACCGATGGCGAAAGGCGGGTGGTCCGGCAGGAGGCATTCCGCCGGCACTTCGCCGGCGCTACGGCCTGGACGGCCACGACGTCCGATTTGTGGGTCGAAGGCATGGACCCGGACCGCGTGCTGCTCCCGCCTCGGTTGTTGCTGGGGCTCGTCGATGCATCCGGGCGGGACACCGCGCTCGGCATCCTGCTGGAGACCGACGCCGCCGCCAGGACCGTCACGATCTTCGCCCCGGTTGGCCGCGCGGGCGTGACCGGGATTCGCCCCGGACGTATGGGGCTCGACCTGCATTACCGCGAGGTCCGGCTGTGAGAGGCGGAGAATTCAGCTCGGCATGCAAGACACGCGTTCTCCGCGCCGAGGTTGGGCATATCTATCGTTCCGAATTTTTAACAACCGGCCGCGGCACGGGCTACGCCGGCATAGCCGATGGCGTCCTGAGCGCCAGGACGGTTCACGACGACCAGAGGCTGGCGCCGCCGCGGGTCCATGACGCGCGCCAGAATGTTCATGTGACCGTCCGGCGCAAAGCCGGCGATCAGGGTGAGCGGACGCTTCGGCAGGTTGCGTGCGCCGGTGCGGCGCATGCCGCAGGGCCAGCGGCGCCATGATCCAGTTCGCCGCCCCTCCCCCTGCGGTCACACGAACTGGGGCGACTGCTCCACGCCCAGCACATGGCGTCCCACCATCTCGATGTGCCACGGACCTCCCTGCAAATGCTGGGAGGCGCACATGGCATCGCGGAAGCGCCGCTCGAACGGGTTGCTCTCCAGCACTGCCGTCGTGCCGGCCGCGCGGTAGCAGGCGACCGAGACCTCCGTCGCCTCGCCGATCACATGGGTGGTGGCGAGCCGCAGGGCCATGCGCGTGTCCATCGTGAGTGCGCCGGTGGCCACCGCTTCCTCCCAGGCCTCGCGTACGGTGCCGAGGAGATACATGCGCGCTGCGCGCAGCCGCGCCTCCAGCTGGCCGACCTGCAGCTGCACCGCGTGGTTGTCGCGCATGATGGTCAGGCCTGCGCGTGCCGCCTTGCCACGGGCGAGTTCGAGGAAGGTGTCGAGCATTGCCCGAGCGATGCCAAGGGCCACACCGGAGAAGCCCGAGGCGTAGCAGAGATGCGAGGTGAAGGCCGTGAGAGGACCATGGTCGCGCCGCTCCTCCGGCCGGTCGCGCGCGATGGCGTGGCTGTCCGGCACGAAAAGGTCCACCACCTCATAGGTGTCGCTGCCCGTGCCGCGAAGGCCGAGGGAGTGCCAGTCATCGATGATGCGCGCGGCGGATTTCGGGAACAGCACCGTGCGGTCCTCGGGCTTGCCATCCGGCCCGGGCCGCAGCGTGCCGTCCGCCAGCACGACCGGCACATGCGCCCCGAGCAGCGTCGCGTGGCGGCTGCCGCTTGCGAAATCCCAGGCGCCGGTCACGCGATAGCCGCCCGCGACCGGCACGGCACGCGCCCGGCCATGGCGGGCGCCCCAGGCGAGCGCACTGCGCCTGTCGCCGAACAGCCTGCGTGCCACCTCCGGTTCCAGATAGGTCGCCGAGGACATGGCGGAGACATTGCCCTGGCAGATGCACCAGGCGGTGCTGGCGTCGCCGCGTGCCAGCGCTTCCGTGATCTCGGCAAAGATCGGCAGCGGCGTGGCGCCGCCGCCGATGCCGCGAGGCGTCAGCAGGCGAAAGAAGTCGGCTTCGTAGAGCGCATCCAGTACCGCGGGGGAGAGCTCACACGCCTGGTCCATCGCGGCGCCATGCGCGTCCAGCAGGGATCGCAGCGCACGGGCACGGGCCAGGGCATCCGGGGTGCCGGGCGGTACCGGCCCGACCGCTTCAAGCTGCGAGGAATCCATGGCGCCGCTCCCTGCCCTGTATGCACGCATCGCCGTGCGCACTCGTCCTTGCGGGAACGCTAGCACGTCCCATCGGTGCGGCAAGCAGGCCGGTGGCCGCCCGCGAACGCCGGGACACCGCATCGAGCCCTGAGCCGGTGGCCCTTTGGACGTCGGCGAATTCGCCAGCCTGCATGTGATCCTTGGCGGCGGCCTGGATGGTGTGCAGGGCCAGGGGGACGGCCGGGCATGTTGATGCGCGGCACGGCATCGAGCCTCCCTGGCCCTGGCACCATCATGTTGGCCCGGCCGCCTGCCCCTGAGCCGGCTACTATGGCACGTTGTCCTCCGCGCGGGCGCGGATTGGCTGCTGCCCGGCTGGCGGACACGGCGTCACGAAGGACATGGAGCCCGGGCACCGCCGGCGTGGTGCGGGTGATGGCCCGACCCGGCCTGGCGCCGGTGTCATCCAGACCCGTTCTGGCGCGTTCCGGAGGGCTTCGCCATATCCCCGGGAACGCGCCGGGCAAAGGGCCGGCTGGAATCTCCTAGAGCCCGGCGCAGCCCTTCGCCCGCAGCGCTTCCAGCACCCAGCGGCGGTCCTGTGTGCCGGCGGCGATCGCCGCCTGCGCCTTGATCTCCTTCTCGTGGTGCGCCTCGGCTGCCACCAGCACGGCGTCTGCCTCCTCGCGCGGGATCACGACCACACCGTCCTCGTCGGCCATCACCAGATCGCCGGGCATCACCACTTGCCCGCCACAGGAGATGGGATAGCCGATCTCGCCCGGCCCATCCTTATAGGGACCGGAGGGCGTGACGCCGCACGCCCAGACGCCGAGCGGCAGCTTCGCCAGTTCCGCCATGTCGCGGACCGCGCCATCGATGATCACCGCGGCAATGCCGCGCTGGGCAGCGCGACCCATCATCAGCTCGCCGGTGATGGCAATGGAGAGATCGCCAGCGGCGTCCACGACGATCACATCGCCCGGTTCGGCGATGTCGATGGCGTGGTGCAGCATCAGGTTGTCGCCGCTGCGGGTGCGTACGGTGAAAGCAGGGCCGGCCACCTGGCGCTTGCCGCCGAAGGCACGGAACCCGCCGCGCATGGTCTGGATGCGGTTCATCACATCGCCGATATTCGCTGCCGGCAGTGCGGCGGCGCGGGCAGCCTGTTGCGGCGTGGCGCGCTGGGCGATGGGGCGGACGCGGAAGCCGATGGTCATGACAGATGTCCTCCTCGGGTTTGGCCGCACTATGCACGGTCTGTTTCGGCTGTGAAGGACGCTCGCCAAGGTCGAGCCGACCAGGCTCAGCCGCATGGGCTGGCGCCCAGGACCGGATCATGCCGCTGAAGGCGACGTAATCCGGACGCGATAACTGCCGAACCACCTGCGCAGCGGCGTCGCCAGGATCGAAGTCGCTGGCCGGATACGCTGCCGCACCGTCAACTCCGTCGCGCTGCCTGTTGGCACCTTTCAGCTGCGTCGGGCCCGATGCGGGCCGTGCCTTCCTATGCTGCGTCCTGTGTGGTGCTGAACTGCTTCTCGATCTGCATCGGCAGCCGGCCGTAGACGCGACGCGCATTGCCTTCGAAGATCCGCGCCCGGTCCTCGGCCGTCAGCCAGGGCAGGGCATCGATGTAGCGCTTCGTGTCGTCGAAATTGTGCCCGGTTTCGGGATCCACGCCGGGCACGGCACCGATCATCTCCGAAGCGAACAGGATATTCTGCACCGGT
>Ga0180217_1004573_pt1 | contig 10859 bp, 9 predicted proteins | sample eDN3rd37CBELigOP_FD_128521 | JGI IMG/M metagenome (GOLD analysis project Ga0180217, IMG submission 128521) | Enriched Organic Plus compost microbial communities from Emeryville, California, USA - eDNA 3rd pass 37_C BE-Lig OP (version 2) (version 2) ... | reverse complement strand
GCCGGTGTTGTCCTTCTTGAGCTTGTTGAGGTTGTTGAGGATGCGGCCGTCCGCCAGCACGACCTCGAGGCCGAGCGCATGAGCGCGCGCCACGCCATGGGCGAGGGCGGCGGTGCCGCCGGCATTGGTCGAGAGATTGCCGCCGATGGTGCAGGAGCCTTCGGACGGCAATAGCTGCGGGTAGAGCCGGTCCACGGCGGCGGCGGCCTCTCGCGTCCGCTGGAGCGTGACGCCGGACTCGACCGTGATCGTGTTGGAGACCGCATCGACCTCGCGGATCGCATCGAGCCGCTGCATCGACAGAACGATTTCCCCATTGTGCGATATGCCGCCGCCGACAAGGCCCGTGTTGCCGCCTTGCGGCACGATCGCGGTCGATGTGTCGCTGGCGATCTTCAGGATTTCGGCAACCTCCGCCGTCGATCCCGGCCGCAGGACGACCGGTGTATGGCCGCGCCACAGATCGCGGAATTCCACCAGATAAGGCACCTGCTTTTCGGGGTCGGTGATGGCATTCTTCTCGCCCACGACTTTGATCATGCGGGCGACGATGTCCGGCGACGGCTTGAGCATGGCGGCGTATGTCCTCCGGACGGCAGATTATCGCGGACTATCGGTCCGAGGCTATGGTTTCGGAGCGGCGGCGCGCCGGAGCCGGTCGTTGATCGCCTCGCCGAGGCCCTCGTGCGGAATTGGCATCACCGCGATCCGCGTGGCGCCCGTAGCATCCAGGGCGCGCAAATGCGCAAACAGATTCGCGGCAGCTTCGACCGGGTCGCCGGCGGGGGAGAGATTGAGCGTCTTCACCGCATGCGCGGGACCAGACGCGGTGACCGGACCGAACGCCAGCATGGCCTCACCGGCCTGAACGTCGCTCGCGTTCAGGCGCAGCCGGGCCCGGGGCGCATAATGCGAGGCCAGCATTCCGGGAGCCAAAGGGCTGTCCGGATCGGCGTCCGCCTGGTCGGGGGAGGCCAGGGGAGCGCCAAGGGGAGCGCTCAGCGCTTTCTCGATGGCTTCGCGCGGCAGGCCGCCGGGGCGCAGCAGGAGGGGTTCGCCAAGGCAGGCCACGATCGCGGATTCCAGCCCAACGCTTGCCGCTCCGCCGTCCACGACCAGGTCGATGCGTCCGTCGAGATCGGCCATCACATGCCCCGCCGTGGTCGGTGAGACATGGCCCGACCGGTTCGCCGAAGGCGCGACGACGGGCCGTCCGAAGGCACGCAGGATATCGCGGGCCACCGGATGGTTCGGCACCCGGATGGCGACGCTGTCGAGCCCGGCGGTGGCGAGATCGCAAACCGGACAGCCGGCCGCCTTCGGCAGCACCAGCGTCAACGGCCCCGGCCAGAAGGCCTGGGCAAGCTTCAGAGCGCCGGCATCAAAGGTTCCAAGGGCCCTGGCCTGGTCGAGATCGGCAACATGGGCGATCAGCGGATTGAATGCCGGCCGGTTCTTGGCGGCATAGAGACGGGCCACAGCCGCGGAATCGGTGGCGTCGGCGCCGAGGCCATAGACCGTCTCCGTGGGGAACGCCACGAGCCCGCCGGCGGCCAGCCGCTGAACGGCGGCGGCGATCGCGTCCGGCGATGCCGGCAAATGACGGGTGACGGGTGCGTTGGTCATGGAGGGCAGGGCATAGCACGTTTGCGGGGCCGGCAATCCGCCGCCGTCGCGCTCGGGCGCCATCAGCGCCTCTATGGCCGGACCTCGATAGCCGAGGTTGGCCCTTCAGGCCGATACACAACGTGGCTGGATATGGACGTGTGTGGATATGTGAACGAGGAGAATGGTCGGAGTGGCAGGATTTGAACCTGCGACCCCCTCGTCCCGAACGAGGTGCGCTACCAGGCTGCGCTACACTCCGACTGGAGGCGCGTCTTATACATAGCGCCCCCGGGGCGAGCAAGTATCCTGACCGTGCTCCCGGTGATTGTGGCGCCCGTCCGGCAACACGCCCGGTTGACAGAACATGGTGGCCTGCGAGACTGGCCCGCATCGGCGCCGGTGTCAGGCCAAGCGCCGAGCAGAACACGACGCGAAAAATGCGCCGATCGAGGGAGGATGCCGGTCCGATGCCGTCGGAGATCCTGGATATCCAGAATGTGTCCAAGACATTCGGAGGCGACGCGGGCGCCGTCCGGGCCCTCGACGGCGTGTCCCTTTCGGTCCGACAGGGTGAATTCGTCTCCATCATCGGACCCAGCGGTTGCGGCAAGTCGACGCTCTTCAACATCATCGGCGGACTGATCACCAACTTCGACGGGCGCGTGCTGATCGACGGTCAGCCGGTGCAGGGCGCGCACCGCGACGTGGGCGTCGTGTTCCAGGAGGAATCGACCTTTCCCTGGCGCACGACCTTGCAGAACGTGGCCTTTCCGCTGGAGACACAGGGCATGCCTCGTGCCGAGCGCGAGGAGCGCGCCCGACACTTCATTCGTCTCGTCGGCCTCGAGGGCTTCGAAAATCATTACCCGACGCAGCTTTCCGGCGGGATGAAGCAGCGCACCGCGGTCGCGCGCACTCTCGCCTATGAACCGCGCATCATGTTGCTGGACGAGCCGTTCGGCGCGCTCGACGAGCAGACGCGACTGCTGCTGGGCGACAAGCTGTTGGAGATCTGGTCCGCGCTTGAGCAGACCATGCTGTTGATCACCCACAACATCACCGAGGCGGTGCAGCTCAGCGATCGGGTGGTTATCATGAGCTTCCGACCCGGCCGCATCAAAGAAGAGATCGTCATCGACCTGCCGCGCCCCCGGTCTTCGGAGCAGATCGCTTCGGCCGAGTTCGGTCATTATGTCGGCAGAATATGGAATTTGTTGCGCGACGAAGCCTCGCGCGGCATGCGCGAGGCTGAGCAACGATTGGCCATCGCCTAAGAATCACGGACGGCGAATACGCCGCCGGAAACCAGGGAGAACGCAACATGAGGTATGGGATCATGAACCATCGGTGGAGATTGTCGCTCGCTGGCTTGGTCGCGGGCATGCTCGGTTTTGCAGGCGCCGCCGAGGCACAGGACCGTGTGCGCATCATCGATTCCCAGCGCATGGGCTTTGCCCATATGGCGATCCATAACGCCGTAACCGAAGGCTACTTCAAGAAGCACAAGATCGACGCCGAGGTGACGTTCGGCAGCGGCGGTGCCGACACGCTCCAGGCGATCGTGACCGGCAGCGCCGACATCGCCCTCGGCGTTGGCGTGCTCAGCGTGATCGGCGCCCATGCCAAGGGCGCGCCCGTGACGATCATCGGAAACGCCATGCGCGGGCCGTCCGATATCTTCTTCTATGTGCCGGCCAAGAGTCCGATCAAAAGCCTGAAGGACCTCGACGGCAAGGAGCTGGTCTATTCGAGGCCGGGCTCCTCGACACATATGGTGGTGCAGTTCATCGCCCGCGACCTTGGGATCAAGCCCAAGCTGGTTTCCGTGGGCGGCATGTCTGCCGCGCGCACCCAGGTCATGTCCGGCCAGGTCGCGACCGGCTGGTCGGCCTTTCCGGTCAATCACGATCTCGTGCGCAAGGGCGAAATCCGGATCATCGGCACGGGCTCCGAGGCCAAGGCACTGGCCAACGACACCGTGCGTGTGATCGTCGCCAACTCCAATTGGGTGAAGGAGAACCCCGACGTGGCGCGGCGCGCCATGGAGGCCATGTGGGAGGGGCTGAAATTCACCTACGAGGGCGGCGAAAAGGCGCTCCAGAGCTATGCCAAGATGTGGAAGCTCGACATGGAGGAGGCCAAGGCCGCCCCCAAGTTCATTCCGTTCGACGCGGTTACGTTCTGGCCGCTGGGCAACATGGACCACGTCTATAAGCTCGCCCTTCAGTTCAAGCAGATCGGCAAGCCGCTAACCGAGGAGCAGAAGAAGAGCCTCGTGACGGTCGTGTTCGATCCCGAGAAAAAGAGCTAGGTGCGATGGCGGCCGGGGCGCCGGATGGTGTTCGCGGCCGCCAGGGTTGGCTGAAAGCTGGACCATGACGCAATGACCGCCATCGCGCAGACCATAGCCCGGCCGTGGACGTCGCCGACGCTGGGGGGGATCACTGTCGTGGTCGCGCTCGCCGCGATCCTGCAATTGTCCATCGACGCTGGCCTCGTGCCGGACATCGTCGTGGCGCGGCCGCTCGACGCGCTGGCGGCGATCGGGCCGCTCAATCGCGACATGGATTTGGTCGGCAATTTCTTCCTGACCTTCGGCATGACATTCGCCGCGGTCGCGCTGGCGATCGCGATAGGCGTGCCGCTCGGCTATCTGCTCTATCGCTACGATATACTGGGGCAGGCTTACGAAAGCTGGCTGGCCGCCGCCTTCTCCGCGCCCATCGTGCTCCTGTATCCGTTGTTCCTGGTGATCATCGGCCGGTCGCATCTGACATTGGTGGCGATGGCTTTCATCCCTTGCGTGATCCCGATCATTATTCAGACCCGACAGGGCCTGTTGAGTACCCCTCCCACGCACATCAACGTGGGCCGCAGCTTCAACCTGTCAGAGCGCGACATGTTCTGGAAGATCATGCTGCCGGCGGCGGTGCCGAGCATGTTCACCGGCATGCGCATCGGCGTGATGTACGCGCTCGTCACCATCGTGGCCATCGAGTACCTGATCGACTTCGGCGGGCTCGGACGCATCGTGTCGGAGATGTATTTCCGCTTCGACATTCCCGGGACCTACGCCAGCATTCTGTTCGTGGTGTTCGTCAGCATCCTGTTCTACGCCTCCCTCAATCGGATCGAGAAATGGCTGAGGCCCATCTGACCGCATCGTCCGGCGCACGCGCGCCGTCATGGACCTGGACGCCCAACCGCATCCGGCTGGTGACGGTCATTGCCGCCATCGCGCTGTGGGAGGCGATGTCCCGTTCCGGATTGTTTTACCGGGACGTGATGCCGTCCACGCTGTCGATTCTCATGGCGGTCTATGCCGAGCTGACATCCATGGCGTTCTACGGACATCTGTGGATGACGTTCAGCGCGGTTGCGGTCGGGTTCGTGGTCGGTTCACTGCTCGGCAACGCCGCGGCCATCGTGCTGGGTTCGCGCCCGTTCTTGCGGGCGGCGGCGGAACCCTACATCAACGCCATCGGTTCGACGCCCAAGGTGATTTTCCTGCCGATCATCTTCCTGATCTTCGGCATCGGCATCGAGTCCAAGATGGCCAAGGGGGCCTTGTCCGGGTTTTTCCCCACGGTTTTCAGTGCCACCGCCGGCGTGCTGATGATGAATCCCGTGCTGGTCAGGGTGGGGCGCAGCTTCAACCTCACGCGCTGGCAGATGCTCTCGAAAATCTACCTGCCGGCCATGGTCAACCCGATCATCGTCGGTCTTCGGCTGGGGCTCGCCATCGTGATCATCAGTGTGTTGATCGCGGAGCTGAAGTTTTCCCAGGCCGGCCTCGGCTTCCAGTTGGCTCAATATTACGAATCGTTCCGTATTGCGCCGATGTACGCCATGATTGTCATCATCTTCGCCCTGGCGGCACTGGCCAATTGGGGCATGACGATGCTTCAGCAACGCGCCAATCGTCATCTTAGTGCGGGCGATCGAAAAGCCGCAGTGGGGGGCTTGAGCGTCAACTGAGGCGGTGCGGCCGCGAAAGGCTGTGGAGGGCCGACTTATTGCCGGCAAAAGATTGCGAGACTTGGTTGAATGAGACTGGCTGGAAAGGGCTTCAGGCGTTGACGCCGGAACCCGATTGAGCCCGGATGCCACGCCAAGCGGATCGTTACGGTCAGGCTCTGATCCGCGCGCTGCTTATTTTAGGCCCGCTATTGTTTGATCAGGCCCAGCATCGTGCATTTGACGGCGGCTTGGATACGGGTGGCGACACCGGTTTTGCGAATGACGTTGTCGATATGAAAATTCACGGTGCGTTCGCTGACGCCCAGGATGACCCCGATGTCGGCCGATGATTTGCCTCGCGCCACCCAAGAGAGCGTTTCCAACTCCCGCTCGGTGAGTTGAAAGTCGGCGGCCGCTATTTCGGGGAGACTGCCTTCCAGCCGATTGCGGACGATCGCGATCAGAAGCTCGAAATCGATCGGCTTGGTCACGAAATCATCGCAGCCGAGTTTGCGTGCGGTCATGTGATGGCTGCGCTGCGTAAAGGCCGTGATGAAGATGAAGGGGACGCTGCGCGGCAGAAGTTTTTCCTGCCGGACGCGCTCCAGGACCTCGAAGCCGGTGAGGCCGGGCATATCGACGTCGCAAAGCACGAGGTCCGGGCGGCCGCCGATTCCGGCGAGTCCATCGATGCCGTTGCGGGCAACCGTGACCTGAAAGCCCTCGCTCTCCAGAACCTCGACGATCAGTTCGGCGGTTTCCGGATCGTCCTCAATGCAAAGGATGCGAGACGGCATTTCGGGAATCCGACGCGAGCGGAGCGATTGGGAGGCGGACGGTGACGGTCGTTCCTATGCCCAGTTGGCTCTCGATGGCAATCGTGCCGCGATGGCTTTCGACAAACCGTTCACAGACGTAAAGGCCGATTCCCGAACCCGGCACGCCGCGGCTGTTGCTTCCCCGGAAATAAGGCGCGAACAGCCGATCGCGATCGCTCTCGGCGATGCCCCGTCCGCGATCCCTGACCGAGAGGACGGCGTGATCGTCTTCCGACCGGCCCTCGACCGTCACCAGGGATGGGGCGGCGGAATATTTGAGCGCATTTGAAAGCAGGTTGGTGATCACCTGCTTGAGCATGCAGCGGTCGCCCTGCAACGTCTGGGGCAGATCTCCGAGCGTTGCCTCGATGGTGCGCTCCGGATAGGTCGCCGCCGCCTGCTGGAGGACGTCGCTGACCAAACCGCGCAAATCGAACGGCTCGTTGCGGGCCCGCAGGCACCTTTCGCCGGCCTCGGAGGCGGTCTGGATCCGCTCCACCATGGTTTTGATCTGGTGGACGGAGTTGTGGATTTTTTCGGCCCGGACGGCGACGTCGCCGGCGGTGGAGGGGCCTGAAAGCCTGCGCAGGCAGAAGGCTTGCCCCTCGATCGCGGTCAGTGACGAGCCGACCTCATGGGACAAGAGATCAAGAAATTCGCCGCGCGATTCGGCCTTCTGACGCTCGTGCTCGAATTGCGAGCGCACGAGAGCCTCGTTGTGCTTGCGCCAGGCCATCAGAGCGGCGGCAATCCACACAGCCGCAATGCCGAACGAGCGCGTGGCCGCGAAAGTCGTTGCAGTCTCTGGCAGAGGGAGGGCAAGCCATACGTTGAGTAAAGCGAAGGTCGTCGCGATGGAGGCGTAGAAATAAACGGGCTGGTTGTGCCCGGCCAGGGCGAGGAACAAGGGTGTCGAGTAAAGGAAACAGACGACGAACCGGTCGGTAGGTGTGAACAGGTCGATCACAAAAACGACACTGAACAAGCCTAGTATGATTGCTCCGACGACGAGGTCTGTTCGGGATAGCTCCGCCAATCGGACCATCCGGACATGGCGAATCGCTTCTGCCACGGCGAATGCGGGGGCAGCGGGGATGCCAGCCACCGGCGGGGCAGAAATATCCTGAAGACTCAAGTCTTCTGTACGCATTGCGGCCGCGGTCAGCTCTAGCGGACAGATAGCAGGGAACCCGAGTGGCCCCCAGCATCTTTCCGAATTTAATGCCGACGGATCGGGAACTTAGCCCCGCGCCGCCCACGGCGCGGTAATGCATCCCAATAGACGCCACCTGTCAACCCTTACAGGTGCCCCTGGGACCCCAGCTCTCTAGCTCTACCCGCCCATGTAGGCGTGGCATTCCATGCGTAACAGACGGGCCCGGGGGGCGGGTCCGCGGTCCATCTGGCTCGAAAGATCAAGGACGCGATCGGCTTGGTTGCGATTGGTTCGGTGATCGTTCGGGTCATGAGCGATGAAAATGGGGGTATAGGCGTGCCGGGGTCCATCGTTCGCGTTGCAAGATGCCCGAGTGTTTGTAATCATCCCGTCGCAGATGGGAGCAGATCTCAATCAGAATCTGACACGGGCTTGGCTCTTCGCGTTTTGCTAGCCGTCTTCTGATCCATCGGTATCAAGACCAACCAAACATCACCTTACTTTCTACAGGGAACGAAACGGAACGACCATGTACAAGCGAGACTATCGCGACATCATCTCAGGCGGGGTGCTATTTGGCGTCGGAGCGTTCGCGGCGATCTATGCCTATCTGAACTACCAGATGGGGACACCGCGACACATGGGCCCCGGCTGGTTCCCATTCTACCTGGGCCTTATCATGGCCGGCATCGGGCTGATCGTGGCGCTCTCGGCCCTCTCACGCGAAGGGTCGCTCGGCAAATTCGAGTTCAAGTCGCTGATCATGGTCTGCGGCGCGACCCTCGCGTTTGCGCTGGCGATCCGTCCCCTTGGGCTCGTGCCTGCGATCTTCGCCATCAGCATCATCGTATGGCTGTTTGACGATCGCTACGGGTGGAAGCTGTCCCTTATTTCCGCGGTTCTCATGTCCTTGGGCGCCGTGCTCATCTTCATCTACGGCCTTGGAATGCCGCTTCAAATCGTCAATTGGCGATTGTTTGGCTAGCCGCTTGGACACCTTCAGGGAACCATTGGGATAGATCATCATGTTCGCCGATCTTGCTGGTCATATTGCACTCGGATTGGAGACCGCGTTTTCGTGGACCAATCTGTTCTACTGCTTCGTTGGCGTCTTCCTGGGGATGCTGGTGGGCGTGATTCCGGGAATCGGATCGCTCGCCGCCATCTCCATGCTGCTGCCAATCACATTCCACCTTGAGCCGACCGCCGCCATCATCATGCTCGCGGGCGTGTTCTATGGAACGAGCTATGGCGGATCGACCGCGTCGATCTTGCTGAACCTGCCGGGAACTCCATCCTCGGCAGTGGCCTGCGTCGACGGCTATCCGATGTCGAAGCAGGGCCGGGGCGGCATCGCGCTCATGATGACGACCGTGGGCTCGTTCATTGCGGGCAGCATCGGCATTGTCATCATGATGCTGGCCTCGCCGATCATCGTGGAATACGCCCTCAAATTCGGGCCCTCCGAGTACTTCGCTCTGATGGTCCTGGGTCTGATCGCAGCCTCGGCCATCACCACCACAGCTCCGATCAAGGGCATTGCCATGGTGGTGTTCGGCCTTTTGCTCGGCTGTGTGGGCTCCGACCTCGAAACGGGCGTAGCCCGCTTCGCCTTCGACATTCCCGAGCTTTACGATGGTATCCAGCTTACCGTGATCGCCATGGGTCTGTTCGGTGTCTCCGAGGTCGTTGCCAGTATCGAAGGCATCCGAGGCGCCCGGGTCGATGCCAAATCGATCACGCTGCGCTCCATGATTCCGACCTCCGACGACTGGCGTCGCTCGTGGATGCCGATCTTGCGCGGCACCCTGGGCGGTTCCTTCTTTGGCGCGTTGCCCGGAACCGGCGGTGTGATCGCCTCCTTCATGGCCTATGCCCTGGAAAAGAAGATCTCGAAGGAGCCTGAACGCTTCGGCCACGGCGCCATTGAGGGTGTGGTCGCTCCTGAATCGGCCAACAATGCCGCCGACCAGACCGCGTTCATTCCGACTTTGACGCTCGGCATTCCTGGCAACGTGATCATGGCGCTCATGATCGGCGCCCTGACGATCCACGGCATCGTGCCCGGACCGCAGTTCATGGTTCAGCACCCCGACATGTTCTGGGGTCTGGTCATGAGCTTCTGGATCGGCAACCTGATCCTGGTGATCCTGAATATCCCCCTGATCGGTCTTTGGATCCGGGTGCTTGCCGTGCCGTACCACCTGATGTACCCGGCGATCATCATGTTCGTCTGCATGGGTGTTTACAGCGTCAACAACAGCCATTTCGACGTCATCATGGTGATGATCGTGGGGGCGCTCGGCTACAGCATGCGCTATCTGGATCTTCCTGCGGCGCCGCTGATCCTCGGGTTCGTGCTCGGACCGCTGATGGAGGAGAACCTGCGTCGGGCCCTGTTGATCGGTCGCGGAGATTTCGCCGTCCTGTTCAACCGTCCCATCAGCGGCACCATCATGGCCATGGCCATCGCACTGTTGCTCTGGGCGATCTACGAGAACTACCGCCCCACGAAGGGCCGGCTCGTTGACGCGGACGATTGATCCAAGTCACCGACACTGAGCTGGTTTGGCCCCGGGGGGTTCTGCTCCCGGGGCCAAATCGTTTTAGGCGGCGCCTGTTCCGGAGCTTGGCCGTTGGGGCCAGGCGCTGGGCTACAGGGTTGAGTGATTGAGGGAGGTGCCGATCGCGATAGAATGCGCGCCAGGGCAGGGAGGATCGGATGGCTGAACGAAAGCGTCCCGAAGATCTTCGCAGTCATCGCTGGCTGGGCGTCGACGATATGCGCGCCTTCGGTCATCGGTCCCGGCTGCGCCAGATCGGCTACGATGCGGACGACTGGCACGGCCGGCCGGTGATCGGCATCATCAACACCTGGAGCGAGATCAACCCCTGCCACGTTCACCTGCGCGAGCGGGCCGAAAGCGTCAAACGCGGCGTGCTTCAGGCTGGAGGCTTTCCCATCGAACTGCCGGCTCTGTCGCTGTCGGAGACCTTCGTCAAGCCGACCACGATGCTCTACCGCAACCTCCTCGCCATGGAGACGGAGGAGCTGTTGCGCAGCCATCCGATCGACGGCGCGGTTCTGATGGGCGGTTGCGACAAGACCACGCCGGGCTTGATCATGGGTGCGATCAGCATGGGGATCCCGGCGATCTATGTGCCGGCCGGTCCCATGTTGCGGGGCAATTTGCGCGGCCAGCAGCTCGGCTCCGGTTCGGACGTGTGGAAATATTGGACCGAGCGCCGCGCCGGTTTGGTGACCGATGACGAGTGGAGCGAGATCGAGAGCGGGATCGCCCGGTCCTTCGGCACCT
>Ga0180217_1004571_pt1 | contig 10862 bp, 9 predicted proteins | sample eDN3rd37CBELigOP_FD_128521 | JGI IMG/M metagenome (GOLD analysis project Ga0180217, IMG submission 128521) | Enriched Organic Plus compost microbial communities from Emeryville, California, USA - eDNA 3rd pass 37_C BE-Lig OP (version 2) (version 2) ... | reverse complement strand
GTTTACCCCCGCGCCGGTTGCCGCTCCGCCAGCCGGGGTGGTGACTTCGTTTGCGGATGTTGTGGACAAGGTGGCCCCAAGCGTGGTGAGCGTGCATACGAGCCGTACGGTGCGGGTTCCCCGCATGTTGCGCGACATCTTCGGTGCACCGAACGGCGGCGTCACGCAAGGGCTCGGCTCCGGGGTGATCGTGAGCCGCGACGGCTATATTCTGACCAACAATCACGTCACCGCGGGGGCGGACTCCGTCTACGTCACCCTTGGCAAGGATCGCCGGGAATATACGGCGAAAAAGATCGGGGCCGATCCCGGTACCGATCTCGCCCTGCTCAAGATTGAAGGGAACGACTTTCCCTCCCTTCCGTTTGCCGACAGCGACAAGGTTCGTGTCGGCGACATCGCTCTGGCCGTGGGCAACCCGTTCGGGCTGACACAGACGGTGACGATGGGGATTATCAGCGGCCTCGGGCGCGGCGGAATGGGAATCATTGATTATGAAAATTTTATTCAGACCGACGCCTCCGTGAACCCCGGCAATTCGGGCGGCGCACTCGTCGACGCCGAGGGGCGGCTTATCGGCATCAACACGGCAATTTTCAGCCGGAGCGGCGGCAATCAGGGGATCGGCTTCGCCGTGCCGTCGAACCTCGCGGTGCAGGTGCTCAACAGCATTCGGGACAAGGGGCGCGTGGAGCGCGGCTATCTCGGCACCGTGATCCAGCCGGTGACAAAGCAGATTGCGGAGGTGATGAAGCTCAAGTCAGCGTCGGGGGCGCTTGTCTCCGACGTTACGCCTCGCAGCCCGGCGGCCCGGGCGGGGCTCGCGCCGGGGGATGTGATTCTCGGGATTAACGGCAAGGCGATTGATACCCCGCGCGAACTGCGCCTCACCATCGGCGGGCTTGCGCCCGGAACGAAGGTGAAGGTGCAATTTATGCGCGATGGCGAGCCGAAGGAGGTGGAGATCGTGCTGGCGGAATTGCCTGTGGCGGAAAGCGGCCTGCCGCAGGAGGAGGGACGCCCCGGCTCCATCCCGCCGAAGCCCGCCGCCTCGGTGTTTGACGGGGTGCGGCTGCTCGACCTGAACGACGAACTGCGCGAGGCGCTCGAAATTCCCCCTTCGGTCAATGGCGCGGTGATCGTGGAGATCGACCCCGATTCCGCCGCCTACCGTTCCGGCCTGCGGCAGGGGCATCTGATCGTGGAGGTGAACCGGAAGGCGGTTGCGAATGCCCGCGAGGCGTTGGCGGCTGCCGCCGCGCTGAAGAAAGGCGAACCGGTGCTGCTCCGGGTCTGGAGCGCGGGGCAGAGCCAGTTTCTGGCGATTTCGCCCAACTCGCCGGAACCCCAGTAAGTAAACCCGAATTCCGAAGTTGCTCGCGGCGATCTTGCACAATCTCATCCGCTCCAAAATCGGAGTCGGGTTGAAGCTGCTTACCCGCCCGCCGCGACCCGGAGAATCTCCAGCCGGTCGCCATCCGACAGGCAGCGCCCTTCCCATTCCGAGCGGTGCAGCGCCTGCTCGTTGTGTTCGATGAGCAGCATTTGCGGCGCGAGGCCCAGCGCTTCCACAACTTCCGGCACGGTGCGGACGCCGGGGAGTTCACGGGGTTCGCCATTGATGATCAGCTTCATGTCAGCTTTCGTGATCGGTTTTTTCGGGTTAGGGAACCGCTGATTTACTCGAGTTGTGATGCCAGTTGGTCATTTTCGGATCTTTTCAAGCCGCCTTTTCCCCACCTCTCTTCAGAGGGGCTGCGGAAAATCGTCTCCAATCGTCTCAAAAATCCATCGAAACTGCCTGCGCTTTCGTCAGGCTTCATGCCGCGCTCTCTCCGGCAATTAAGATGGCCGGGTCCCAATCCTTCCAGACCGGCTCATAACCGCGCGACTGGAGCAGCGCGGCGATTTCCGCGGGCGTGCGCGGATCGGAAATTTCGAACTGCGGGGTGGCTCCCTCTTCGGCGGCGCGCGGGTTTTCGAGCGCCACCTGCCGCCCGCGCACCGTCTGGTGCAGCGATTCCTTGCCCTGGCCGGTGTAGCCGCCCGGCTCCGTATGGCTGCCCGCGCTCATCATGGTGATTCCGAGGGGGATCAGCGCGTCGCGCAGTTCCGGACTTTCCCGGGTGCTCAGGACGATGCCGACCTGCGGAAAACAGAGCCGCATGGCACAGACGAGCTGGACGAACTCCCGGTCGGGCAGGTTGAAGCGCGGTTGAAAACCGCCCGCGGCGGGGCGCATCCGGGGGAAGGAGACGGTGAATTGCGCCTTCCAGCAATGCTTGAGGAGGTGTTCGAGATGCGCCGCCAGTGCCAGCGCTTCCTCTCGCCACTCCCAAAGGCCGAACAGTGCCCCGATGCCGATCCGCCGGAATCCGGCGGCGTAAGCGCGCTCGGGGCAGGCAAGCCGCCAGAAGAAATCCCGTTTCGGCCCGCTCACGTGCAACTCCCGGTAGGTGGGCACGTGGTAGGTTTCCTGGTAGACGACCAGCCCTTCCGCACCCGCTTTCACGAGGGGGAGGTAATCCTCCGTTTCCATCGGCGCAACTTCCAGCGAAAGGCTGGGAATTTCCGGCGCGAGCGTGGCCACGCACCGCTCCAGATAGCCGTTGGAGACGAACTTCGGGTGTTCCCCTGCGACGAGCAGGAGGTTGCGGAACCCTTCGTCCATCAGGTGCCGGGCCTCGCGGCGGATCTGCTCGATTTCCAGCGTCACGCGGAGGATCGGGTTATCGCGCGAGAAGCCGCAATAGGTGCAGGTATTGATGCACTCGTTGGAAAGGTAGAGGGGCGCGAAAAGGCGCATGGCTTTCCCAAAATGCGCGAGCGTGGTGTAATGCGCCTGCTGGGCCATCGCTTCGAGTTCGGCCTCCGGCTTCGGCTCAAGCATCTGCGCGAACCGGCGCACCAGCGGCGACGGCTCCAGATTGGGAAAAACATCGGCAAAACTCATCAACCACGATCATGAAATCGAACCCCGGCAAACACAAGCCCCCGCTATCCCCGCCGCTCCTGCCATTCCCGCCATTTTCCATGCCGACCGCGCACACCGTACCGAAAGACGAATGATCTACCCGCTCGAGGGAAGCCTGGGCCGCTGCGTTGCCCGGGGTTTTTCGCTAGGCGTCCGATGGACGCTGCGGCGGCGCTTTTACGGCGTCTTCGTGCGGGGACTGCCGCTCGCGGACGCCGAGGCCGCAGGAGCGGGCCGTCCCGTCATTTTTTGCGCCAACCACACGAACTGGTGGGACGGGTTTGCCATCGCGGGGCTCATTCCGCTCTTTCCAGGAAAGCGCCTTTTTGTGGCCCAGCAGGAGAAGCTGCTGGCGCGTTACCGGTTTTTGCGCTGGTTCGGCGCGTTCGGCCTCGATATCGACGGCTCACCGCTTCCCGGCCTCCGGTATGCCCGGAAGCTGCTGCGCGATCCGCAAAACCTACTCTGGATCTTCCCGCAGGGAGTGCTCGTCCCGCAGTGGACGCCGATTCGCGTGAAACCGGGCGCGCTCTGGCTTGCGCGGCGCACCGGCGCGCGGGTGGTGCCGGTGGCGTTCCGTTATGAATGGATGGTGGAATCGCGCCCGAGCCTCTTTATCGCGTTTGGCACCCCGCTACCTGCCGACGCCGGCGACGCGGCTTTGCAAGAGGCGCTCCAGCGATTGTATGACGGCATCGGGGAGACCCTTGCGCCGGTCGATCTCACGCCCTACCATCCCTTGTTCACACCGCGGCTCTCCATGAACAAACTTTGGGACTGGCTGCGGTGTCGCGACCGCGCCACTTTCAATCCCCGCAACGAATGATCGTCCTTCTTTACCAGGCTTCCGTGTTCCTGCTGCTTCTTGCCGGGGCGGCGATGATGCTCTGGAACGTTCGTGCTTTCCGAACCGTGCCGCTTGTGGAGCAATCCGGGCCAGAGGGATTAACCGGACCGATGATCTCCGTGCTCGTTCCCGCGCGGAACGAGGCGCTTCGGATCGGCCCGTGCGCCGCTTCGCTCGCCTGCCAGCGCTATCCAAATTTCGAGGTGCTCGTGCTCGACGATCATTCGGAAGACGGCACCGCCGACGTGCTGGCAAGCCTCGGGTATTCCGGCGAGCCTTCCGCGAAGCTCCGCATCCTCAAAGGGCAGCCGCTTCCACCGGGGTGGACGGGCAAGGCCTGGGCCTGCCACCAGCTCGCGGCGGCGGCCCGGGGGGAATGGCTGCTTTTTACCGACGCGGACACCGAGCATGCCGACGCCATGCTCGCCTCCACGATGGCGATGGCGCGGAAAACGGAGGCGGCACTTCTTTCGGCCTGGCCGCGGCTCGTCACGGAAAGCTGGAGCGAAAAGCTGGTGCTGCCGATCCTGCACCTCGCCTTCGTTTACTACCCGCACGCCATCTGGGAATGGATGACGGCGTCCCCCGGGCGGCTGGCGCGGATTTCGCCCAGGTTCCGCCGTGCGTTCGGTGCGGCCAACGGGCAGTTCATCTTTATCCAAAAGGCCGTTTACGAGCGGATCGGGGGGCATGCCGCCAGCCGGGGGCACCTCGTGGAGGATCTCGCGCTCGGGCGGGCGGCGGCGAAGGAGGGATTGCGGCTGGTGAACTGCGACGGTTCGGCGATTTCGAGCGTACGGATGTACACCCGGTTCTCCGAAGTATGGGAAGGGTTCACCAAGAACATCCGGGCCGCGTTCGAAAATGCGCTGGGACTCTATTTTCTGATGGGGGTGGTGATGAGCGCCCTGTTCATCGGCCCGTTTGTGTTCGTCTGGAGCGCCCGCGGCCCCGCGTTGTGGCTCGTGCTCGCGCAGATCGGGGTGATTTACGCGATCCGCATCCGGCTGGCGCTGCGGTTTGGGACTTCCTGGCTTGGTTGCCTGCTGCACCCCTTCGGACAATTGCTCACCACGGCAATCGGCCTGAATTCCTGGCGGTGCAGCGCTGGAAAAGGAGTCACCTGGAAAGGGCGGCGCTACGAAGTCGTCCACCCCGGAGCCTGACCGGCGAAGAGGCCTCCGGACCCGCGGAAGACGGGGCTGGAGCGATATTTCTGACGATGTATCACCTTCTTATCCGTCAGAAGCTGGAGGATTACGACCGCTGGTGGATGCTGTACGAGGCGGCCTACCCGGAGCGGAAACAGGCCGGGCTGGAGGAGCGGAACGTGTTCCGGAACATGAGCGACCCCAACGAGGTGTTCATTCTTTACGCATTCCAGGATTTGATGAAGGCCGAGGTGTACGTGGCCAAGCTGGATACGGAAGAGAGGTTGAGGGAAGAGGGGGTGGTTGGAGGGATCGAGGCGGTGTATTTGACCTGAAAAGGGATTGCGGATTGGGGGGGCGCTGCCGCGCCGGGGTGAGAAGGGGAGGGGAGTGGCCTTACGGGCCGGGTTTTTTGGCGATACGAACCGCGGCGCGGGAGCGCCGCACTCCAAGACGCGGGCGCGCAGGAGTTGCGTTATTGGTGCAATGGCGCGGCAGCGCATCCCACCGGCAATCCCACCGGCAATCCCACCGGCAATCCCACCGGCAATCCCACCGGCAATCCGCAACCCCCATTCCGCAATCTTTTCAGGGCGTTACCGCCGCTGTTTTCTGCGAATGGGTCAGGCCGATGAGGTCGCCCAGGATATTGAGCGTTTCTGTCTTTACCGGGTCGATCTTTGCCTCGGCGTCGCTCTCCAGGCCTTCGGGATCGTCCAGATCGGGGTTCGCTTCCTTCTTTGCCTTGGTCTTGGCCGAGGCGGCCTTGTCCGGAACGTCGTTCTTCACCAGCTCCAGCTCCGGCTTGTCCACGGTGTCGAGCGTTACCAGGAACGTCTTGTCCGCCGCATGCTTCCGCTTTGCGCGCTCGGCCTTGCGGGCTTCCTTGCGCGCTTTCTCGCGGGCGATCTCCGCGCGGCGGGCCTTCTCGTTGAGGGAGAGCTGGTTCTCGCCCAGCTTTTTCTTGATGATGGCGAGGTTCTCTTTCACGTACTTGAACTCCGGATCGGCCGCAACGCGCGCGCTGGAACGCTGCCGAAGCTCCTCCAGGAAGAGCGGGCGGTCGACTTTCTCATAATCCGCGGGCGCCACTTCGTCATACGGGAGCGGCCCCTTAAGCGCTTTTTCCCCGATATCGTCCTGGTCGTAAACCGACGGGAGGACGACGTCCGAGGAGACGCCATGCAACTGCGTGGAGCCTCCGGCCACCCGGTAGAACTTCTGGATCGTCAGCTTGAGGGTGCCGCCCTGGTTTTCGCTCCGGCTCAGGAACGGGATGAATCGGCTGATCGAAAGCGGGGTTTGCACCGTCCCTTTGCCGAAGGTGTGACGGTCGCCGACAATGACGGCGCGGCCATAATCCTGAAGCGCGGCGGCGAAGATCTCGCTGGCTGAGGCGCTCAGGGTGTTCGTCAGGACGATCATCGGCCCGTCATAGGCGACGGAGGGATCGCGGTCGCGGTAGACGCGCGTGGTTCCGTTGGCGTTCTTCACCTGCACGACGGGGCCCTTCTTGATGAACAGGCCGGTGAGGTTGATCGCTTCGTCCAGCGAGCCGCCCCCGTTGCGCCGGAGGTCGATCACGAGGCCGGAAATGTTCTCCTTCTTCAGGCGCTCCAGCAGGGCCAGCACGTCGCGCGTGGTGCTCTTGGCATCCACGGCCCCGCTCTGCCCCATGTCGGCGTAGAACGACGGGAGGGTGATCCAGCCGAGCCGCCGCGTCTTGCCGCTGGCATCGGTGCGCTCGATCACCTCGGCTTTCGCCTCCTGGTCCTTGAGCTTCACTTCGTCGCGGACGATCTCGATCACGTTGCGAGCGCTCGGGTCGGTGGCTTCGTTCGGGATGACCTGAAGCCGCACGGTGGTGTTCTTCTTGCCGCGAATCAGCGACACCACCTTGTCGAGCTTCATGTCGACGACATCGACGAAATCCTCGTCGCCCTGTGCGACGCCGCAGATGCGGTCGCCCACTTTGAGGCGGCCATCTTTCTGCGCCGGGCTTCCGGTGACGACTTCGAGGATCTTGGCGTACCCGTCATCGCTCTGGAGCACCGCGCCGATGCCGGTGAGCGAGAGCTTCATCGCGATGTCGAAGTTCTCCGTCTCGCTGGCGCTCATGTAGTCGGAATGCGGATCGTACACTTGCGCGAGACAGGCGAGGAAGTCGTCGATGGCGTCCTGGTCGGTCCGTTCGCTCAGGAGCTTGAGCACCTGATTGTAGCGCCGGGTCAACGTCTTCTGGGGCGAGTCCACGGCATCCTCCGCGAGCCGCCGTTGCAGCATTTCGCTTTCGATCCAGTCATGCCAGAGCTGGTCGGCCTCCGCTGCATTCTTGGGCCAGGGGGCCTTCTGCCGGTTGAGGGTGATCGTGCGGTTGCTCTTGAAATCGAACTTCTCCTTCTCGATCCATTCCTTGACCTTGGCCACCCGCTCCTCCACGCGCTTTTTGTAGAGGTTGAAAATCTCGATCGCCGGGGTCGGGTTTCCCAGCAGGATGTCGTCGTCGAGCGAGTTGCCGAATTTCGCCTTGAGGGCGTCCACATCCTCCTGGGTGAAGTAGAGCTTCCGGTAATCGAGATATTCCAGATAGTAATCCAGGAGTTGCTGCGAAACGCTGTCGTCGATCTTGCGACGGCTGTAGTGCCCCTGTTCCAGCAAGCGGCCCACGGAAATGGCGACCTGGCCGGGGTCCGGCTCTGCCGCAAAGGAAAGCGATGCGACAGGGGAAACCGCGAGGACCAGCCCGAGGCGGATGAGGAAGGAGCGAAAACGTTTCATGGCAAGGGTAACTACGATGGCAGGAAAGCGGTGGAAATCAAACGGGATGGGCCACAAGGACCGCAGGGAGACCACAGAGGCCAAAGCGGAATCGGGCCGGAACGCTTTGGCGACTTTGAGGAATTCGGCGGAATTTCGGAAAAACCCCGGACCTGCGGCATACCCGCCCACTTTTTCTTTGATGTCCGGTTTTTGAAAGCAAAAGTTGAACCTGTTTCCGCCCAGAAAGGTGACACTGCGAGATCAGGCTTGCGCGGGCTGGGGTTTTGCCGTGATCTCTCGGGCCAGCCATGCACATAGACACCTATACCGGCGGCTTGTTCGATACGAATTGCTTTTTGTTCGCGGGCGAAACGGGGAACCTCCTCGTCGACGCGCCGCAGGGGTCGGCGCAATGGCTGGAGGAGCGCGGGTTGAAGGTGGCGCATCTCCTGATCACGCACGGGCATATCGACCACGTGAGCGATGCCGCGGCGATCAAGGCCGCGCACGGGTGCCGTGTCGGCTATCATTCCGACACCGTGCCGATGCTGACCGACCGGGCGTTCTTCCGGCGGCTCGGGTTCGGCTGGGAGATCGAGCCGGTCGCCGCCGACTTTCTGATTGAGGAGTCGCCCTCTCTCGTGATCGACGGCCTCGATTTTCAGGTGCTGCTGGTGCCTGGCCATTGCCCCGGCTCGCTCTGTTTTCTGGAAAAGAAATCGCGCATTCTGTTCGGCGGCGACGTGCTTTTTTCCGGCGGCGTGGGCCGTTGGGATCTTCCCGGGGGCAACCGCGATCTTCTGATGACGGGCATCCGGAAAAAGCTCCTTCCGCTGGGGGATGACGTGCGAGTTCTCCCCGGCCACGGCCCGGCGACGACGATCGGCATCGAGCGGGTCCGGAATCCCTATTTGCAGGAGGAATAGGGCGTCCTGTTGAAGGCGCTCTCATGGCCTCCTTGCGGCAAACTCGGGGATCGAAAGGGGCCTACGGGGAATCCGCTTGCGATTCCGTTTGCGATGAGAGCGCCGCTTCCATTGTTTCGCAGTTTTTTCTCCGGCGGCTTCGAATGTTCGACGCACCGGCTCCAGAACGGCCGGAGGCTCGACATGATTGCCGCCACCCGGCATGACCGCTTTGCCGCGCGGGACTACCGCATGCTCCAGGAGCACGGGATGTTCACCGCCCGGGACGGAATCCGCTGGCACCTGATCGAGGAGGAGCCCGGGGTCTACGACTGGACAAGCGTCCTGCCGATGCTTCGCGCCGCCAAGGAGACGGAGATGCAGGTGATCTGGGATCTCTGGCATTATGGCTGGCCGGATGACATCGACATCTTCTCGCCGGAGTTCGTGGAGCGGTTCGCGAAATTCGCGGGAGCTTTCACTGAGCTGGTGACCGACTTGGGGATGGGCATCCCGTACCTTTCGCCGATTAACGAAATCTCCTTCTTTTCCTGGGCGGGCGGGGATGGGGGGATCATGAACCCGTTCGTGCGGGGGAGGGGGGGCGACCTCAAGCGGCAGCTCGTTCGAGCGACGATTGCGGCGATCCATGCGATCCGCGACGTGAATCCGGCGACACGGCTTTTCCAGGTCGACCCGATGATCAACGTCATCCCACGGCGCGACCGGCCGATGGATGCCCCGGCGGCGGAGCTTTACCGGCAGAGCCAGTTCCATGTCTGGGACATGATCTCCGGGCGCATGGAGCCGGAGTTGGGCGGCCACCCCGATTATCTCGACGTCGTCGGTGTCAATTACTACATTCACAACCAGTGGCGCTACCCGGGGGGGCACGGTTCTATGATCGTCCCTTCGGATTCCCGCTATCGACACGTGCGCGACATGCTCGCGGAAATTTACGAACGTTACCAGCGCCCTATCTACATCGCGGAAACCGGCATCGAGGACGAGACACGCCCCGCCTGGCTCCGTTACATCAGCAATGAAGCGGCGGCGGCCATCGCGGAGGGAATTCCCGTGGAGGGGATTTGCCTCTACCCGGTGCTCAACCACCCCGGCTGGAATGACGAGCGGCATTGCTACAACGGCCTGTTCGACTACGCCAGCGCTTCCGGCGAACGCGAGGTCTACCTCCCCCTGGCGACGGAGCTGGCTTACCAGCAGCACCGGCTGGATGCGATCCGCACCGGGCGGGAGTCATTCGTGGATACGTGGGACCCCTCCAGTTCCGCACTCGATTGGGCGGCCCATTTGATGGCGGACCGCACCGACGAGGCGCGGAAAACGAAGTAGCGGGCAATGCGGGTTGCGCCGCCCGCCGTCTGTGCCGATGAAAAGAAAAAGGTTGCGTTCCGGGGCGGGAATCTGGAGCATACCAACCGGTCTGTGTTCCGTTCGTGAGATCGCGTTCTCGATGGCGATTCCGGGTTTTCGGATTTCGGGCTCAGGGTTAAACTGCTTTTCTTTTCACCATGCGTATTGTCATCAAACTTCTCCTCGTCATCGTGATGTTCGTTGCCGGAATCGGAATCGGGATCGCCATGAAGCCGAGTCACTTCCAGGTTTCGCGTTCAGCCCACATCAAGGCAGCGCCTGCCGCGGTGTTCCCGCACGTGAACAACCTGCGGGAGTGGGATGCATGGTCTCCCTGGGCCAAGCTCGATCCGGCGGCGAAGTTCTCCCACGAAGGCCCGGAGGAGGGCTCGGGTGCGATCTGCCGCTGGGAGGGGAACCAGGAAGTCGGCGTCGGCAGCATGACAATCGTTGAAAGCGAACCGGCCGAGCGGGTGGCGATCAACCTGGAATTCGTCAAGCCGATGGCCGGGGTGAGCCTGGTGGAATTCACGTTCGTTCCCGAAAACGATGGCACCGTTGTCACCTGGACAATGTCCGGGCATAACAGCTTTATGGCGAAGGTGATGGGCCTCTTTTTCGATTGCGAGAAGATGGTGGGCGGGATGTTCGAGAAGGGGCTGGCGCAGATGAAGGCGGTGGTCGAAGCAAGTCCGGTGAAGGCTCCTCAGGCCGCTCCGGCGACCCAGGCAACCGAGGCGACCCAGGCGACCCAGGCGACCCAGGCTGCTGCGTCAGAAGCTCCATGAGCGGCGCGAAAGAGAGGCCTGCGCGTGATCCCGCCGCCACCCGGCAGCGGCTGGTCGAGGCCG
>Ga0180217_1004567_pt1 | contig 10870 bp, 6 predicted proteins | sample eDN3rd37CBELigOP_FD_128521 | JGI IMG/M metagenome (GOLD analysis project Ga0180217, IMG submission 128521) | Enriched Organic Plus compost microbial communities from Emeryville, California, USA - eDNA 3rd pass 37_C BE-Lig OP (version 2) (version 2) ... | reverse complement strand
GACGCCGCGCGGCGGATCGACCCCGAGAATCGCCTGCTGAGCCATCAGAACCGCCGACGGCTGGAAGGCGAAGCCCTGCGCGACGCGATTCTGGCACTCTCGGGCCGGCTGGATCGCAGCGTGGGCGGACCGAAGATTCGTCCCGGAACGCGCAGCGAGCTCGATTACGAGTTCCGGGAACTGTGCCGCAGCGTGTACCTGCCGGTGTTCCGCAACACCTTGGTCGACATGCTCGAAGTGTTCGACATGGCCGACCCCAACATCGTGCAGGGCCACCGGGTTTCCACCACCCGCAGCACGCAGGCCCTGTTTTTGATGAACAGTCCGTTTGTGATCCAAGAGGCGGAGGCCGCCGCCCAAACCCTGCTGCAACGACCGGGGCTTTCGCTCCAGGAGCGGATCGATCGGGCGTACGAGGAATCGCTGGGACGGTTGCCACATTCGGCCGAGCGTGAACTTAGCCGGCAATACCTGGTCGTGGTGGAAAACCAACCGGCGGAAGAACCGCAGCGACTGGCACAATGGTCTCGCTTTTACCAGGCGCTATGGGCCTCGATCGATTTCCGGTACGTTGACTGATATTCGCCGCCTGGGGAATCTGTCTGGCAATGCCTGCGGGCGCGGGCGGCGATTCCGCGTAAGATGGAAGTCGTGCCGAAGGTCGGACACGACGCCTCCCAGCCCGTTTCATTGAAGGACTTTAAGCCCTCCGCATGGCCGCTGACGAATTTCAATCTCAACCCGCCGACGAATCCTCCGAAGACACGCTGCACGAAACCGGCTCTGCCGATGCGCCCCTGGAGGGCGAGCCCTCGGCCACGCTTGAGGAAGCCTTGGGCCGTTATGGCATTGCGCTGCCTGCTGAGCAGGTGGCCAAGCTCGATGAATATTGCCAGGTGCTCTGGGACTGGAACACCAAGATCAACCTCACCCGGCATACCGACTACGATCGCTTTGTGACCCGCGACGTGATCGATAGCCTCACCGTGGCCGAGCTGCTCGAACAGGGCGAGCACGTCCTGGACCTGGGCACCGGCGGCGGCGTGCCCGGTATCATTCTGGCAATCGTGCGGCCCGATCTGCACGTTACGCTCAGCGAATCCATCGCCAAAAAGGCCTTGGCGGTGCAGGGGATTGTGTCGTCCGTCAAATTGCCGGTGCGGGTGGAGCACGCCCGAGGCGAGGCACTCTTAACGCCCGCCGCCGGCGGCCGTCACAAGGGCCCGGCCAAGAACCGGTTCGATACGATCGTGGTGCGGGCTGTAGCTCGGCTGGAAAAGCTGCTTACCTGGCTGAACCCACATTGGGACCAGTTCGGGCGGCTGCTGGCGATCAAGGGCCCTGCCTGGGTGGAAGAACGCTACGTGGCTCGTCAGCGCCGGCTGCTGAATGGGCTCAATCTGCGCCGCGCGGCGGTGTATCACACGCCCGGCAGCAAGGCCGAGAACGTCGTTCTGCAAATCTGGCCCAAGGATCCGCAGTAGCGGCCGCCGGCTCAGCCAATTATTTGACCCGCCGTGCCACCCGTTGTTAGGGTAAGAGGGCGACGGGGGACCAACGCCGCCGGCAGCTGCGTCGATTCCGGCAGGGCTCAGCGCGCATCGCCGCGCGCTCGGCGGCCGTACATCGCACACGTTGAACAACACTTCCGCATCTTCGACCAGGAGAAGCTCTCACCATGATGTTGCGGACTTTGGGTGCCCTTGCGCTTTGTGTCGTCCTTTCCACCGCCGTTCAGGCTGGCAAGTACAACCCGGTGCTCGATATCGGCGCGGCCGCGCCCGCCTGGAGCAAGCTGCCAGGCGTGGACGGCAAGGAACATTCACTGGCCGACCTGAAAGACAAGCAGGTGGTCGTGGTGGTGTTCACGTGCAACACCTGCCCTTACGCCCTGGACTATGAACAGCGGCTGATCCAGTTCGCTAAGGACTATTGCGGCCCCGACGGCAAGGTGGGGTTGGTGGCGATCAACGTCAACCGCGTGGTGGGCGACCGCTTCAAGGACATGCAGGATCGAGCCCAGAAGTACGGCTACAACTTCCCCTACCTGTACGACGAATCGCAGCAGATCGCCAAGGATTACGGCGCGACCTCGACGCCGGAGTTCTTCGTGCTCGATCGCGATCGCAAGATCGTCTACATGGGGGCCATGGACGACAACACCATGGTCGACAAGGTGAAGACCAAATACGTGGAAGACGCGGTGAAAGCCGCTCTGGCGGGCGAGAAGCCGGCCGTGACGGAAACCGTGGCGATCGGCTGCCTGGTGCGGTACGTGCGCGATCGCCGGCGCAACTAGCACGGCAATACACGTGTCGCCGACAGCAGCACACGGCCAGCGGGGGCAATTCGGGCACCCAGCCTCGGGTGCTCTCACTTCAGGGAGTTCTTCCCATGCCGATTGTGGTGGGCTGTTCGTGCGGCAAGCGGTTCAAAGCGCCGGATCATCTGGCCGGTAAGACGGTGAAATGCCCTGGTTGCGGCAACCCCCTGGCGGTGGCGGCCCAGGAGGTCTCGGCGGAGCCGCAGGCCGATACCACGACGATTGACCCGTTTGGCGACATGCTGGGCGGTAGCCCCGCCGGCGGCGATCCCTTCGGAGGTTTCGGGGGTAGTGCCCCGGGCGGCTTTGGAGGACAAACCCCTGGAGGTTTGGGCGGTTTGGGAAGTCAACCGGCCGGCGGTGCCCCAGGCGGATTGGGCGGAGGTTTTGGCGGATTTGGGGGCGGGACGCCTGGCGGTGGCGGCTTGGGTGGGGCGCCGGGCTACGGTGGCTCAGCCGGCTTTGCTACCCCGCCGGCGATGGCCAGCTCATCCAGATCGTTGGAAATCTCGCCCCGCACGCTGGCCGTCTTGGGCATCGTTGGGTTTGTGGTGCTGGTGGGCGGCCTGACCGGCGTGTGGTTCCTCACCCGCGACGATTCTCCACCCGCCGTGGCCGAAGCCCAGGCAACGCCCGCACAACCTTCGCCGTCCCAACCATCTTCTGAAGCCCCGCCTGCGGCCGATCCGGCCGCAAGCGACGCGGGGGCAGCGAGCCCGTCACCGGCAGCCGGCGCTGCTGCCAACCAGCCGGCACGACCGCCCGCCAAGGTCGACTACAGTTGGCTGCTGGACTATCTGCCGGCGGAAACCGTTGGTGTGACGGTGTATAACTTTGACCTCGGCGGCGAGTCCGGCCTTGCTATTGCCAATCTGCTCGCTCCTCCCACAACAGCGAACGATGCAGCCGGGGCTACTGATTCGGCCGAGGCGAGCGACACAGAGAGCGAGAGCGCCGGAGGCAGCGACGCGGACGGAGCACCTGCAGTCGCACAACTGCAAAGCCTGGCAGCGATTGCACTGCCCTCGCAAAAGAAAGCGTTGGGTACGTACGAGCAGGCGTTCGTCGCTCGATTCAGCCGGCTACCCTCCAAGGATGTCACTGCGCGCTTGGCGGCGTTCCTGTCCAAGCACAGCGGCTCGCCGCTGAACGTCGTATCGGAAGGCTCACTGGTGATGTTCGTCGCGGAGTTCGCGGTTGCGGATAAGCTGCGCTCCAGCAGTGGGGAATCCCAGCCATTGGCCGGCGATCTGCAATCCGCCGGCGGTCACTTCCTGGTGCATGTCTCGGCAACGCCCGCGGCTGTGCGCGAGCAATTGCGCGATGGCCGCGGTAACCCGGTGGGGAGTCTACTCGCGAAGTTGCTGGCCGACTCCACCAAAGTAACCCTGTGGGCCGACGTTTCGCCCAAGCTGGCATTTGATGTTGCCATCGAAGCCGCCGAGCCAGAGCAGGCGGTTCAGATGGTATCGAACCTTCGGCCGCTTCTCCAGGCGATGGATCTGGCGTTGCCAACCCCGCCCCTGCCCGATGACTTCCCGCGGGAAGAGGCCGCGCTGGTAACTCTCCTCAAGAACGTGGTGAGCCAAGGAAAGTTGGCACAATCGGACAGTACGACGACTTTCCGCTGGGAAGTCGCTCAAGAGGAATCGGAGCGACTGCGTGCGCCGTTTGTCGGGTTTCTGCAAACCGCGGCTACGCAGGGACCGGGCATGGAACGTTCCAGCAAGCTGCACTCGTTGCATAAGGCGTTCTTGGATCACCCGGAACAGTATTCTGAACGGTTGCCGTTCAATATCTGCGGGCCCGATGGCACGCCACTGTTGAGTTGGCGCGTGCGGCTGCTGCCCTTCCTGGGCTTTCAAGACGCATTTGCAAAGCTCAACCAGAATGAAGCCTGGGACAGCCCCCACAACGCAGCCATTTTGAACTCGCTTCCGCCGCGGTTGTTTGCCGCGAATCCGACGACTCCAGACGGCCATGCAGATATCCTGGCGGTGACTGGGGGAACGGGCTTTGGCTTTTTGCCCGACGATCCCAAGGTGCCCGTTGTCATCGGCGCCGTCACTGACGACCTGCGGTACACCGTGATGTACGTCGAGGTTTCGCCTGAGCGGAGCGTGCCTTGGGCCAAGCCCGAGGATTACCACTGGGACCCCGCAAATCCCACCCAAGGCTTGGGGGCGAATGGCGAAAATACCTTCCTGGCCTGCACGGGCTTCGGCGATGTGTATGCCATTCCCAAATCGGAATCCGCCGATGCGCTACGGGCAGCATTCACCCGCAACGACGGTAAGGTGGGACCGCCCAAATCCGCAAAACGGATCGAGCTTCGCAGTGGCAATCTGGCCGCGAATTTCTTTTGGACGTTTGATGGATACGCAGGCTTGCTGCCTTTTCAATCAGTGGCCGATGGCTCGTCGCCACTGCCGCGCGAGTTGCTCGAAGGCCCGGGAGCCATGCCGGGCAATGCCCCGCCAACTGCGGCCGCCAACTCCGCGGAACTGCCCGATGAGTTCAAGTACGGGCCTGGACCCGCTGTCATGCAGCGCATCGAGGAGACCGTGACGGCCACGGCCTTCTACAGCCGGTACATGACCAAGCCAGACGAATACGAGGAGCGATACCGCGGCAAGTGGCTCCGCATTACCGGCGTGGTTGGCGACTGCCAGACCGAGCCGGGCAAAGGAACGGAGGTTCTGCTCGAGGTTCTCGGCAAGGATCTCAAGAAAGCCCACGTGGCCTGCAGCCTGGCCCACTTCCAGCATTGGAATCGAGCGATGCCGGGGATGGAGGTCGAGATCGTCTGCCAATACTCCGAAGGTTCGCCCGCCGGCCCGGTGGTGTCTAACTGCTTTGTGGTGGAAACGTCCGGCGATGGTCCGCCACGTTTGACCGTCGACGAGTTCGTGCGTGAGCTAACCCAGAACTTCAACGCCGCCAAGCGAAAGTACGAGAACAAGTTCATCACGTTGAGCGGCACGCTCGAATCGCTCGAAAAGGATCCCAATGGCGTGGAAGGCCGCGGCCTCAAATCGCCCAATGCCCTGAAAGTCTATTGGGTGGGGCCGGCGCTCGACCCGCTCGCGGCCAAGGGCATTCAAGAAGGCGACGAAATCACCGTCATGGGCAAGGTGATCATGATGGACAAGAAGCGGGTGTTCATCGGCTCCGGCGGCTTGATCGTCGATGAGTCCAAGGCCGGCGCCACGCCGCCTGATGCGCCCGTCGACCCGGCGATACCTGATGCTCCGGCCGATGCCGCGGCTGCGACTGGCCCTGCCGGATCGCAATTAGCTGGCGCGAACTCGCCGCCCGCACGGGCCGGGATGCAAGGCGGAGCGGCTGCCGAGCCGGGACAAACGCGTTTTATCCCTGCCCCCCATCAAGGCAACCAATGTGCCGAAACATCAGTTTGACGTCGCCTCTAAAGACTACCACAAGGAGTTTGTGGCCGATGGCGAAAAGCATGTCGCGAAGTACGGCGACAAATGGGTCCGCGTGACGGGCCTCGTAACGTCCATTAGTGTCGCAAGTGGCAAATTGACCCTTAGATTGGAAGGAGGCACGGACGCACCGCCGGTGGGCGAAGCGGAGGTTAGTTGTTACTTCGAAACGGGCGACGACTGGGGGAAGGCCCTTGCCGGGCATACAGTCACACTCGTTGGCAAAGCAGACGATGAGCCGTTGTTCGGTCCATTCCTAAAAGAGTGTCGGCTCGTCAAAGTAGCAGGCCCCGGCCCGTTGTTCTTCACGGCCGAACAGTTAGGCAAGCTCGGTTCCAGCGGAATTGGTGCCTTGGTTGCTTATGAAGGGCAGAACCTGGTCGTCGAAGGGACGATTGCCGCGTTGGAGAGAAGAGGGGGCGCGCTATCGGTAGAGATCTCGACAGGAACCTCGATCCCGATCCGCTTGATTCAATCCCGGGGCCCGATTCCGGCGACGCTGAAAGTGGGGCAGCGCGTCACGTTCTACGGGGATATGGTTGCGGGGCTGCAAGAAATTTCATTTGGCGGCGGCCTGATTGATGCCACAGGCGCAGCCATCACCAAGCCATAGCCGATTGAGCGAAGCGGCGCATCGCTATGGCGGCTATCGTCTCTACCAAAGTCGGAGCCGTCACTCCGTAGTCGCGACAACGGAAATCGGCGTTAGCTGGCGTCGCCGCCTGCGATCGATTGCAGTTCGGCGGCCGGGGTGGGCTCCACTTCCAGTTGCTCGGGTTGCTTGCGGCACACGTAGTCGCAGGCGTTAATCACCCGGGCGAGCCGTTCGATCTCGCGGCGGGTCATCCGGTCGTGGACCGGCAGGTACACCACCTGGTTCATCGCCTGCTTGGCCACGTGCGGTTCGAACTCTTCGTAGCCGGGCTCGGCACTGGCCACCAAAAAGCTCGACGGTCCCACCGTAGAATCGAAGCCCTTGCTCCACAGGTAACGGATTAGTGCCCGCGGGTCGGGAGACTGCACGGGATAGATCCAGAACGTGTGGTACGGCGCCTCGATGGCGGGCCGCACCAGATCGGGGGTGAGCTGCGTGAACAGTTCGGCATGCTCGGTACGCCGCTGCACCGCCTTGGGCTTGAACCGCCGGAGCCGTCGCTCCAATATCGCCAGCAGCGGGTAGCTGGGCCGCTGACGGAACTTGCGGAACTGGTCCTTGCCGGTGAAGTTGCGGATCGACTTGTCGGTGATGTGATCCAGTCCCAGCGTCCGCAGCAGGAAATTGGTGATCGTGTACGGGATGCGGTATGTGGACGCCTTGAGCACGCTGTATTTGAGTGCCCGCAGGAATATCAGCCACCGGCTCTGTACCGGCTGCTGGTCCTGGATCGCCCGGGCTTTCTCGCAGATGTCCGCGTCTTTGAAGCGGGTGATGCCGCCCCACAGGGCCGAGCAGGTTTTGATCGGGCCGAAGCTGAACATGGTGACGTCGGCATCGGGGTGGCCGCGGAACTCGTCGCCCGTGAACGCCTGGGCGCAGTCCTCAAACACCACGAGGTTATGCCGCCGGGCGAAGGCGATGTATTCATCCAGCGGGATGCGGCTGCCCAGCAGCTGCGCGCACACGATGGCCCGGGTGCGCTCGTTCACCGCCCGTTCCAGAATGTCCATTCGCATCGACAGGTCGGACATGTTCAAGTCGATGGGGATCGGCACCAGGCCGTGGGCTTTTAGAATCTCAGGGAAGGGCCGCACCGTCAGGCTGGAAACCAGCACCTCGCTGCCCGGCGGAAAGTTGTAAGCCTGCACGGCCACGTCGAACGCGCTGCGTTCCGACAGGCTCACCAGACATGGTTGGCCCGGGCAGAACAGTCCTTCCACGCGGTGTTGGGTTGCTTCGCGGTTGCCGGGCCACATGGCGCGAAAGACGGTCGTCAGCAAATCCGGCCAACTGATATCGAGCTTCTTACGCGGAATCATGCGGATGCCTTTCGCCAGGATTCGACCTCGGAAGGTTTGGGCGATCCTTGCCTACGATGAATCTTCCATCCGCGGGCCTGGTTGCCGCGCCGGCCTCCCGGCCTACGGATACGACATGGATCACCCCCGCATGTGCCAGCGCCCGCAGTCCCTGTTCGCCAATGGCGAACAAGCGATCGCAGGTGCGCTACGCTGGCGTACGGCTGTGGCGGACCAATTCTTGGGGGACGTGCTCCGCGGATGCAGGCGGCGACGGGCTTGCATCCACCAGGGCTGCCCGCGATTGCATCTCCCAGAGCTTCCGGTGGGCGTGGTTTCGCGGCAGCACTTGTGTTCCCTGCGGGTGGCTTTTCTGAACTTCCTCCCCGCCAGGGTTTTTGATTACCCCTCATTTTAGCTGTGGGTTCGCCGCACGCCAGTGTCCGCCCAAGTTTCAGGCTAGGAAGGGGGTTTTGCGGCTGGCGTGGCGAAATCGCATCAACTTTTGCCACCAAGTGCGGTAATATAGGCTAGGAGCGTTTTACCTCGGTAGCGGGGGCAAGCTGACTAGGGCAGCTTCCGGCCAGGCTGAACGAGCGCTTGAAAGGTTGGCGGCAGCGCTGGGCGGTTGGTCCGCCTCGGCGAGCACACGTTGGCGGAGGAAATCATGGAATCGCTACGTAAGCAGGTGGCGCGAGCCCGGCGGCGGTTGATCCTCTCGACCTTTGTCAGCGCCGCTGCCTGGTGTCTGTTCGCGGGCCTCACGCTGGCCACCCTTGCCATCGTGGCCAACTGGTACTTCAACGGGCCGCTTGAGCCCTGGCAACTGCTGAGCGGCGGGGCCGGCGTTGGCCTGGTCGCCGCTCTGCTTTGGACATGGATTGCCCGCGTTCCGGCAATCGACGCGGCCATCGAACTGGATCGCCGCTTCAACTTGCGCGAGCGCGTCTCGAGCGCCTTGGCTCTGACGCCTGAGGAGCTGGAAACCGAGGCCGGCCGGGCCTTGGCCGAGGACGCCCAGCGCCGCGTGCGGAACCTGGACGTTGATGCCAACTTTCCGCTCGAGATGAATCGCTGGTCGCTGCTGCCGCTGTTGCCAGCGCTCGCGGCGTTGCTGCTGGTGTATCTGCTACCGCCGATGACCGAGCAGCCTGCCCAAGCCGGCGGTAACAGCCAGCAAGCGGTGACCGCGGTGCAACAGACTGTCGACCGGCTGCAACAGCAGTTGGAGCAGCGCCGCCAGGAAGCCAAGGAGCAGGGGCTGGAAGAACTGGAAAAGATGTTCGCCGAGCTGCAACGCGGCACTCGCGAAACCTTTGAAAACCAGCAGATCAAGGATCGCAGCGAGGCCGTGGTCAAGCTGAACGATCTGGTTCAGGACTTTGAGAAGCGTCGCAACGAGCTGGCTTCGGCCGAGAAGCTCCGCGAGCAGTTGAGCCGCCTCAAGGGAGCCAACGACGGCCCGGCCGATAAGCTGGCCCAGGCCCTCAAGAACGGCGACTTGCAAAAAGCCATTACTGAGTTGAACGCGTTGCAGCAGCAGCTCAAGGACGGCAACCTCGACGCCGAACAGCGCGAGAAGCTGGCCAACCAGTTGAACGAGATGAAGGAAAAGCTCGAGCAAATGGTGGCCGACCACAAGCAGAAAGAGCAAGCGCTCGAGGATCAGTTCAAGCAGGCCCAGCAGGCTGGCAACGAGCAACTGGCTCAGCAGCTTCAGCAGCAGCTTGACCAGCTCAAACAGCAGAATGGGCAGATGCAGCAATTGGACCAGTTGGCCCAGCAGTTGGGGCAATGCGGTGAGTGCTTGGGTAACGGCAACACCGATCAGGCAATGGCCGGCCTGCAACAGATGCAGCAGCAGCTTCAGGATATCCAGAAACAACTGGACGAACTGGAACTGGTCGAAGGCGCCATGGACCAGTTGGCGGACTGCAAGGGCGAGATGCTCGGCGGCAACCAGCCTGGCAACAAGATGGGCCAGCAGCAGGGCGGCAAGAGCATGGCCATGGGGCAGGGGCGTGGCCAAGGCCAGGGGAACGGCATGGGACAAGGCCGCGGCGCCGGCCTCCGCCCCGAAGACAAACAGGATGGCGAAAAGTTCGTCGATTCACACGTGGCCGGCAAGCAACAGGCCGGCGTGGGCGTTGTGGTGGGCGAAGCCGGCGGTCCTAACCGCGTGGGCGATATCCGCGAACAGATCAAAGCTGAACTGACACCCAGCCAGGTCGAACGTTCCGACCCGGTCAACACGCAGCAGTATCCGCGGCCCTATCGCGAACATACGCAGCAATACCTGGACGCCGTCCGCGAAGGTCGGCTGGCACCATAGCGGCCGCCGGTACTGGGCAGTTCGATCCAAGCGGTGCCAGCTAGTTGTCCCAAGGTGTGGACTGCCCACCGATGCTGCGCGGGTGTGTAACCACGAGCGCTACAGCACATGGCGTTTGGAGGGCAGGCCATGAAAAGGCGGTGGGTGATTGGGGCAGCCATTCTCTTGTTGATTTTCGCCGGCTATTGGCTCTACCAGGCCATGGTGAACGGGAACCGCTCCGTCGGCCCGGTGCGGTTCACCATCTCTCCAGAAACGACGATCATCACCCAGCCGATCGGCGAAGACGGCTACGTGGATTACGTGGCCGCGTACAACACCCAGAGCCGCCGTGGCGTTACGCCCGAGAACAATCTGGCCGTCGTCCTGTGGGAGGTCTGCGGCCCTGATGCCATTCCAGCCAAGTATCGGCGGGTTTTCTTCCAGGAATTGGGAATCGAAATTCCGCCGGCCGAGGGCGATTACCTGGTGCCGCTGGCGACGTTTGCGATAACCAATCGGGAAATCTTGGCCAAAGCCGCGGAGACCGGCCGATCGCCTCTGGAGTTGATTAAGGATGAGGTGGACGACGCTGAGAAGATTCCGTGGACCGCGGAGCAACGTCCTTGGCTGGCTCGATGGCTTGCAGGGCAGGAAGCCCAGCTGGATCGGCTGGTGGCTGGTTTGGATCGCCCTCATTACTTCCAGCCATTGATCCCGGAGCCAGGGCAGCCGGCGACCGCCGCGATGTGCCCGGGCGTGCAACTTCAGCGCACCCTTGCCACGGCACTAGCCTATCGAGCTATGCATCGCACCGCGATTGGCGACGATCAG
>Ga0180217_1004565_pt1 | contig 10877 bp, 10 predicted proteins | sample eDN3rd37CBELigOP_FD_128521 | JGI IMG/M metagenome (GOLD analysis project Ga0180217, IMG submission 128521) | Enriched Organic Plus compost microbial communities from Emeryville, California, USA - eDNA 3rd pass 37_C BE-Lig OP (version 2) (version 2) ... | reverse complement strand
TAGAATTAACAGCTTTTTATACGTATTACCCTGTTAATAGTAAAATTGCGAAGGATAATCAAGATTGGGCAAATCGAGTGGATGAATCCTATGTCTCAAATGGACCTTTTGTCATAACGGATAAATCATCGACTATCACTCTTGAAAAGAACAAAGATTATTGGGATGCAGATTCAGTGAAGCTCGAAAAAATCACAATGGATATGATTAACGATCCGAATACTGAATACCAAAGCTTCAAAAAGGGTGAGCTTGATTGGGCTGGTGCACCTACATCATCATTACCTACAGATGTAATTCCAACTTTAGATAAAGAAGGCACTTTACAAAAGAGCCCGATTGCGGGTACGTATTGGTTTAAATTTAATATTAATAAAGAGCCGTTTCAAAATGAAAATCTTCGAAAAGCTCTTAGTTATTCAATCAATCGAAAAGCAATAGTTGAAAATGTCACGCAGGGTGGACAAATTCCAGCAATGGCCCTCGTTCCGTCTGCAATATTAAAGGAAAATGAGAAGGGCTATTTTAAAGATAATGATGTGGATGCTGCAAAGGAACATTTACAAAAAGCTTTAGATGAACTTGGGTTATCAGACGTTTCTGAACTTCCAGAGATTGCTTTATCCTATAATACCTCAGAAGGCCATCAAAAGGTTGCCCAAGCGATTCAAGATATGTGGAGAAAGGCTTTGGGGATTGAAGTTACTCTTAATAATGCTGAATGGAACGTGTATCTTGATAATATTGATCAAGGAAATTTCCAAATTGGTCGTGCTGGTTGGTTAGCTGATTTCAACGATCCTGTGAACTTCCTTGAAATCTTTACAGTCCCAAAAGGAAATAATGATACCGGCTGGACAAATGAAACATTTAATAATCTTTTAGCACAAGCTGCAAAAGAAACCGATAAAGAAAAGCGACTTGGGCTATTAAAAGATGCTGAACAATTGGTAATCGATGAAATGCCAATTGCACCAGTATACTTTTATACAAACAACTGGGTTCAAAATGACAACCTAAAAGGAGTCGTTATTTCTCCATTAGGAGATGTTCAATACAAATGGGCGTATTTTGAGTAATCGCAAACTAGGAAATCACCAATAAGAACAAAAGAGTAAGGTATATAGTTGGCCTATATACCTTACTTTTTGAAAACCATATGTGATTGCAATGGGAGGTGTACGAAGTGGCAAAATATATAATTAAGAGATTAATCTATATGATCGTTTCGCTTATCTTGATTGTTACCGCCACATTTTTCTTAATGCAAGCAGCTCCGGGAGGTCCATTTACGAAAGAGAAGGATGTCCCTCCAGAGATTGAAGCAGCTCTTAATGCCCATTACGGCTTAGATCAGCCATTGTATAAGCAGTATTTTGACTATTTATATGATGTGGCAAGATGGGATTTTGGCCCATCCTTTAAATATAAAGCAATGACCGTTAATGAAATCATCAATAATGGATTTCCAATTTCTCTCTTTTTAGGGATCGAGGCTATTCTTATTGCGATTGCTTTCGGTGTTGTACTAGGTGTGATTGCTGCACTTTATCATAACAAATGGCAAGACTATTCTGCGATGATAATTGCGGTTTTTGGTATATCCGTTCCAAGCTTTATTTTAGCTACGGTTTTACAATATATATTCGCCATTAAGCTAGACCTGTTTCCAGTTGCGAGGTGGGAATCATTTATGCATACTATATTACCTGCAATTGCATTATCATCCTCACCAATGGCCTTTATAGCCAGATTAACACGTTCAAGTATGCTTGAGGTACTAAGTAACGATTACATAAAGACAGCTCGAGCAAAAGGATTAAAGAAAGGTACAATCACCATGAAGCATACGATACGTAATGCAATGTTGCCTGTTGTATCTTATATGGGGCCATTAACTGCTGGTATCTTAACTGGTAGTTTTGTTATCGAAAAAATCTTTGGAATACCTGGATTAGGGGACGAATTTGTAACGAGTATAACCAATCGCGACTACACCGTGATTATGGGAGTTACTGTTTTTTATAGTATCTTACTCTTAATTTCTGTTCTCCTTGTTGATATTTTGTACGGATTTATTGATCCTCGCATTAAGCTATCTGGTGCGAAGAAAGGAGAGTAACTTATGCAGAATATTCCAAAGGAAATGTTTGCACCAGCAACATTAAATGAGAATGAGGCTGAAAAAATTTCAAAACCAAGTTTATCGTTTTGGAAGGATGTCACCTCTAGATTCAAAAAAAATAAATTGGCCATAGTAGGTATAGTTCTCTTAGTCCTACTATTATTCATGGCGATTTTTGGGCCAATGATGACTGAGTTTGATTATCGGACAACAGACCTTGCCCATGCGAATGAAGCACCATCTAGTGTGCATTGGTTTGGAACAGATGAATTGGGTAGAGATGTGTTCACAAGGACATGGGAAGGTGCGAGAATCTCTTTATTTATAGGACTAGCAGCTGCAATAATTGATCTTGTGATTGGTGTTTTATGGGGTGGCATATCAGGTTACATGGGCGGTAAAGTGGATGAATTCATGATGAGAGTCGCTGACATTCTATACGGCGTCCCATATTTGCTTTTAGTTATTTTACTTATGGTTATTCTCGAACAAGGGTTAGGAACAATGATACTAGCAATGACGATTACTGGATGGATCAATATGGCAAGAATTGTAAGGGGACAAGTTCTACAATTAAAATATCAGGAATATGTACTTGCCGCACAAACGCTTGGAGCGGATGTTAAAAGAATAATGTTCAAACATTTGATACCTAATTCAATGGGCCCCATTTTGGTAACAATGACGCTAACAATCCCAAATGCCATTTTCACTGAATCTTTTCTAAGTTATCTTGGATTAGGTGTTCAAGTTCCACTTGCCAGCTGGGGAACGATGGCCTCTGAGGGACTACCTGCATTTGAATATTATCCATGGCGCTTGTTTTTCCCTGCTACCTTAATCTGTATCACAATCTTTGCTTTTAACGTAATTGGAGATGGAATGCGTGACGCATTAGACCCTAGGCTGCGCAAGTAAGGGAGTGAGTAAATGGAAAAGTTATTGGAAGTAAAAGACCTAGAAGTCTCTTTTCAAACCTATGCTGGTGAAGTAAAGGCGGTTCGCGGTGTGAATTTTGATTTATATAAAGGTGAAACACTTGCGATTGTCGGCGAATCAGGGTCAGGGAAAAGTGTAACCTCACAAACAATCATGAAGCTTATTCCAATGCCACCTGGAAAAATTAGTAATGGTCAAATTCTTTTTGATGGTGAAGATCTTGTTCCAAAAACCAACAAGGAAATGGAGAAGATTCGTGGGAAGGATATCGGAATGATCTTTCAGGACCCAATGACCTCCCTTAACCCAACGATGAAGGTTGGTATGCAAATTATTGAGGTTTTAATTAAACATCAAAATATGTCAAAGGGAAATGCAAAGGACCGTGCAATCGAACTCCTTCGTCTTGTTGGAATCCCTAGCCCAGAGAAGAGAGTCAATCAATATCCACATGAATTTAGTGGGGGTATGAGGCAACGTGCGATGATTGCCATTGCGTTAGCCTCAAATCCGAAATTATTGATTGCAGACGAACCTACCACAGCATTAGATGTTACGATACAAGCGCAGATTTTAGAATTAATGAAGGACCTCCAAAAAAAAATGGAAACATCCATTATTTTTATCACTCATGATTTAGGTGTGGTTGCGAATGTAGCCGATCGGGTAGCGGTAATGTATGCTGGGAAAATCGTTGAGACTGGTACAGTGGATGAAATTTTCTATAATCCTAAGCATCCTTATACTTGGGGATTATTATCGTCAATGCCAAGCTTAGATAGTGATGAAAAAACAGAGCTTATGGCAATTCCCGGTTCACCACCTGACCTTACAAATCCTCCAAAAGGGGATGCATTTGCTCCAAGAAATCGTTATGCAATGAAAATTGACTTTGAAAAGGAACCACCAATGTTTAAAATTTCTGAGACACATTATGCAGCGACTTGGCTTCTACACCCTGATGCTCCTAAAGTGGAACCACCTGAAGCAGTCAAGCGTCGTATGAAAAATTTCTCATCCGATAAGCTTAGGAAAGGATGATGAATGAAATGGCTGAAAAACAAAAATTGGTAGAAATTAAAAACTTAAAGCAATATTTTAATATTGATAAACCAAATATGGTGAAAGCTGTTGATGGGATTACCTTTGATATTTACAAAGGTGAAACACTTGGCCTGGTTGGAGAGTCTGGATGTGGTAAATCTACCACAGGAAGGACCATAATACGGTTATACAATGCCACGGGTGGAGAGGTCCTTTTCAATGGAGAGAATGTTCATGGAAGAAAGTCGCGTAAAGAATTGAAAAAGTTTAACCGAAAAATGCAAATGATTTTTCAAGATCCATATGCTTCACTAAATCCAAGAATGACCGTAGCGGATATCATCGCAGAAGGAATCGATATTCATGGGCTCGCAAAAAATAATGCCGAACGTATGGAACAGGTTTATACGTTACTTGAAACAGTAGGGCTAAACCGTGAGCATGCGAATCGATATCCACATGAATTCTCTGGAGGACAACGCCAACGGATTGGTATTGCGCGTGCCCTTGCGGTAAAGCCAGATTTTATTATTGCTGATGAACCGATTTCTGCATTAGATGTTTCCATTCAAGCTCAAGTTGTAAACTTAATGAAAAAACTTCAAGAAGAGAAAGGCTTGACTTACTTATTTATTGCCCATGATTTGTCAATGGTAAAATATATCAGTGACAGAATTGGTGTTATGTACTTCGGAAAAATTGTGGAACTTGCCGATGCTAACGATCTCTATTCAAACCCTATTCATCCCTACACAAAATCTTTGTTATCAGCAATTCCATTGCCAGATCCGAACTATGAACGCAATCGAAAAAGAATTATATATGATCCGAAAGAACATGGATACTCAGATAATGAAGAAGTCAAATTACGTGAGATTCGCCCCGGGCATCTCGTTTCTTGCTCGGAAAAAGAATTTCAAGAATATAAATCGCATTACAGTTAAATGGCCTAATAAGAGGGCCATTTTTTTGTTTGAGCAGATTTACCACTAATATCAGTAAGGTTTATAAGAACACTAAAATATATAGACAAAACTGCTCATACAATTGAATAAATACCTTATTCACTAAGAATTTTGTCTAAATTTGTATTATTTTCTGGAAAGTTCATTTAAAATGACTATAGAAGATTGGAAGGAAGGAGGAAGCTTTGATGAAAAAGATTATATCTTTAGTTGGGGCAATGATTATCGTTGTATTCGGTACTTTCTTTGTTACTCAAACAAGCTCTGCAGAAAATAAAAATTTTGCTATGGACTCACATCCAACGAGTAAATTGGTTATGCCAAAAAAGGAATTACCTGAGTTAGTTTCGCGTTTTGAATTTAATTCTGGCTTTCAATTTGAATATCCTGATGCCATAAGAGGGGTATACGTAACAGCCCATTCTGCCGGTGGTGATCGTTTTTCACAACTTGTCCAATTAATCGAGAATACGGACCTCAATGCTATGGTTATTGATGTTAAAGACGACTTTGGATATTTAACCTACGTACCCCCAAAAGGCTCAAAACATCAGAATATTAGTAAGGATTATATCAAAGACCCAACAGCAATGCTTAAAAAACTAGAAGAAAAGCAGATTTACCCAATCGCAAGGGTTGTTGTATTTAAGGACTCTGTATTAGCACAGCAACGTCCAGAATTATCGTTTAAAGATGGGGATAAAGTATGGAAAAATGGGCGCGGAGAAGCTTTTGTAAATCCATTTTTAAAAGAAGTTTGGGATCATAATGTAGGAATCGCAATTGAAGCAGCAAAGCTTGGATTTCAAGAGATACAATTTGATTATGTTCGCTTTCCTGAAGGGTTTGAAAGACGAGATAGTTCTTTAACCTATAGTATGGGTGAATATGAAAAAGTGGAGCTTGATAATGTACAAAAAAGAGTCGCCGCTGTTACCGATTTTGTGGCATATGCAAAAGAAAAATTAGAGCCATATAATGTGAAGGTTTCTGTAGATATTTTTGGGTACACCGCAACATTACCTGAAGCACCAGGTATTGGTCAAAATTTTTCGAAAATATCTGAGCATGTTGATGTCATCTCATCCATGATTTACCCGAGTCATTGGACGTCTTATTTTGGAATTCCCCGCCCAGACTTAGAGCCGTATCGATTGGTATCAGAATATGCAAAAGTTGAAAATCATAAGCTAAATCAAATTAAAAATAGACCTGTTTCAAGACCTTGGCTCCAAGATTTCACAGCAAGCTGGCTTGGAAAAGGTAATTATACTGTTTATGGAAAAGATGAAATTGAAGCCCAAATAAAAGGATTGCAAGACCAAGGTATTCATGAATTCCTACTATGGAACGCTGGGAATAGCTACACAAAAGGTGTAGATTATACGCCATAAAAAAGCTGGCACGACTCAATGTGCCAGCTTATCATATTTATTTTTTCCGTCCACCAACGTTTTTCCAACCAGCTTTTACATTTAGATCACGTGTTACTATATTAGAGCCGGATTTACCTCCAAAAACATTTTCCCCAACGCCATTTGCGATAACACCCATCAAAGCAGTAATACCAATGACTAAAATAGCAATTAGACCTAAATCCATTATGTAGCTTGCCATGAATATCCCCCTTAATGAAAACGCTTCTTTACTTCTATTCTATTCCAAGTTTAGTTTTAAAGAAAGAGGGAATATCTAAATTTAGAAACAAAACAAAAACATTGCATACACTAAGAAAGTCCTATCAAAGTACAAGGAGCAGATGTATGAACTGGTATGAGAAACTAAATCAATATTTTCCAATTGAAGAAATGAAGTCAAAAGAGCATATGGAAACCCTCTTGAAAGAAAAAGGAGATATTTATCATAAAGATGAAGGACCCTATCATGTCCTCATGTATGTTGAACTTGATCATTTTATTTTTATCGACTATCTCTTCGTTTCAAAAGAATCGCGTGGACAAGGGCTTGGCCATAAACTTCTTGAAAAATTAAAGAAAAAAGGAAAACCCATTATTCTAGAGGTCGAACCCGTGAACTATGAAGACTCAGATACTGAAAAAAGGTTAAAGTTCTATAAGAGAGAAGGTTTCGAACACGCAACTTCAATTGGTTATGAACGTAAATCGTTAGCAACAAATGAGTCTAATCAAATGGAAATACTATACTGGTCTCCAACTAACGAGTCGGAAGAACTTATTTACAAAGCGATGAGAAAAACGTACGATGAGATTCACACGTACAAAGATAAAGAATTTTATGGAGATTCCTACCAAGATGTTAATGAAGTATTATCATTTAACAATAAGAATGATAATCGTGATATCTTAAGAGATGTGTAAACTATTAAGCAATTGGGGCTGTATTTCCAATTGCCTTTATTAGAGAAACGACTGTGAATCAACATGTTAATTAAGCAAAAGTTTTCTTTAAAATTGTCTATCTTTCTCAGAAAATTTAAGGTATAATAATTAAAGAAATTACTTAATTAAATTAATTTTAATTTAGCATAAACTCCATGACCAATCATGCTGATTGTTAAGTAATAATCTACTTTTTAAGGGAGTGATAAGTTAATGGTTACTCTTTATACTTCTCCAAGCTGTACTTCATGCCGTAAAGCGAAGTCATGGTTAGAGGAAAATCAAATTCCATATCAAGAAAGAAACATTATTTCTGATTCTCTTTCAATCGAAGAGATTAAAGAAATTTTACGTATGACGGAAGATGGAACAGATGAGATCATCTCAACTCGTTCTAAAGTATTCCAAAAATTAAATGTAAATCTTGAGACAATGCCTCTTCAAGATTTATATAAATTAATTCAAGAAAACCCTGGTCTTCTTCGCCGACCAATTATCATCGATGAGAAGAGACTTCAGGTTGGATACAATGAGGACGAAATTCGCAGATTTTTACCAAGAAAAGTTCGTACCTTCCAATTAAAAGAAGCACAACGCTTAGTAAACTAACAACAAGAAACTTCTACTCCTGTAGAAGTTTTTTTATTTTTTTCTAGCTACAGGCGCCATTCGGCTCTTTGGTCTAAGCCAGTTGCTTCGGCAGATAAATAACACCTTCTGCCATCACTATTCAAATGCTGCTCGCCTTGTACTTTTCTAAAATTTATTAGGACATATTTCTCGTTTTCTTTTGTGTTTCGTATTATAATGGTACGTAAAACAGTAACATCCCGAAAAACTTAACCGCATTCAAAATAAATTTGAATGAAAACCGGGCAAAATCACTGTTTTTTACAAATTACTCTTTTTTATTTCCATTCTCATATCTTTTAACATAAAATAAAGTACAAGATATAGACTTTTTTCTTTAAGATAGGTTATTCTACAGCCATAATGGGAAAAGTGAATAAAAGTGGTTGTTCAAAAAGTCAGGTGAAAATGACACATCGAATTTCTTCGTTGGCTTGCTTTTTTTGTTCCTCACGTATTAGTTGCATACGTTCCGGTACTCAAAGATGCGCCGCCTCGAACTTCTCGGTCCTTTTCATCCTCCTTTTGAACTCACATTTAAAGAGCATCTGGCTCGGGGGTATAACGTCCCTTCAAAATCTGAGCAAGAAGGGAGAGGTTCTGTAATGGAAATCGAAAGAATAAACGAACATACTGTTAAATTCTACATTTCATATAATGACATAGAGCAACGCGGATTTGAACGTGAAGAAATATGGTATAACCGGGAACGAAGCGAAGAGCTCTTCTGGGAAATGATGGATGAAATTCATCAAGAAGAAGAATTCACGATTGATGGTCCACTATGGATCCAAGTCCAGGCGTTAGAAAAAGGGTTAGAGGTACTTGTAACACGCGCACAACTATCAAAAGATGGGAATAAATATGAACTACCTGTTGGTGACGATAAGATTCCAGTAGACGAAAAGATTGAATCTTTACTTGATCAGCAATTTCATTCTAAGTATGAGGAAAATGATTTTGTCGAGGAATTTGAGGAAGAAAACTTCCAATTTCTAATTCGATTTAATGATTTTGAAGATGTTATTTCTCTTGCACACCGGATTCAACTAAATGGATTGAACAATTCCTTGTACTCGTATGAAAATAAGTACTATTTATTCATTGAATTTAATGAGGAACTCTATACAGAGGACGAACTCGAGAATATGCTCAGCATAGTCTTGGAGTATGGGAATGAGTCAGCACTTTCTGTTCATAGAATTGAAGAGTATGGTAAAAAGATAATTAATGAGAATGCATTAACTGAGATGGTTAAATACTTCTCACTATAAGTAAAAGTCGATTTCATTTTTTGGAATCGGCTTTTTTGTGTGAAAAATTCGAAATTTTGTAATTGTACATGCACGGTTATCTGTGCTATTTTTAAGTAGCAGTAAATTAGAAGTAAGGAGATGACGTGAGTGTTTGTTGCGTTACGTGAAAATGGTGAATATATTTCGTTAGTGGAAAAATGGAAGCGCTCTGATTTACTTGAACTTCGTAGCAATGAAAGCTTTCTTTGTCCGGCATGTCAAAGTAAGGTTCAGTTAAAAGCGGGAATGAAGAAAACACATCATTTCGCACATCTAAGAGGAGCAGAATGCAGTGTTAAAACTGAGCCGGAATCTGAGTACCATCTCGAAGGCAAACGACAGCTCTATTGTTGGATTCAAGGACAAGGCTATAAGGTCCAGTTAGAGCCTTATTTAGATGAAATCTCGCAACGCCCTGACCTTTTAGTGACCACAGAAGACAAACAGTATGCAATCGAGTACCAGTGCTCCCAAATTGATTACCCTTTGTTTAAGAAAAGATCAGACTCTTATAGGAACAAAGGTATTGTACCAATTTGGATCTTAGGAGCAAAATGGTTTAAACGACAGTCAACCTACTCAGTTCGACTCTCACCATTTCAATGGCTTTTTGCAACCTCTTTCAATCAACCATTCCAACCTAGCATACTTTATTATTGCCCAGATACCTCTACCTTTGTAAAACTCTCCAACCTTCAACCTTTTACAACTAGTGAAACCTTTTGTACCATTCAATTCCATAAAGAAAATGTGCATACCTTTCCAAAATTACTCGCCCCCAACCAACCAATGTTTACCTATCAAAGTTTGTGGGTAAGAAAAAAGTATAAATGGAGAGCAAGCTACTCCGTTTATTCATCTAATCAAATCGCATCATTTTTATCTTCCCTTTACCAATACCAAATACCTCCATCCCACTTGCCAGCTGAAGCTGGTTTGCCTGTCCGCTCAGCCTACTGGTTCCAGACACCACCAATGATATGGCAAATGTGGATGGTGTTAGATTTATTGCTTCCACTACCAATAGGGGATACTTTCTTTTTTTCAAAGGCAATGGAGGTGATATCTAAACGAATTGCTTCAAATAACATTACAATCAGACATCTTCCGTTGATTTTTCATACCCAATATTCGCTTGCTGTGGAGGAATACCTGGATTTGCTTGTGAAAGCGGGGCAACTAAAAAAACTTACACAGACAATATATCAAAAAGCAAGGGAACCTCACATACCCGCTAATTTGGAGGAAGCCTATAACATGGATCTAGCCCTTATCAAAAGGTTGGAAATTGTTGGAAAGAATGAAGAGGTTGGAATGGTAAAACCTAATATTGGTGGATGACTGAATTCAAAAAACTTAAACTTTTTCTGATAAAAAAGGAGATAGTTAATAGGATATCGAATACATTTTAAAGAGTAGGAAATAGGAGGTTTATAAAATGGCTGAACAATCAACTGTAAAAAAACTCCCAAATCGTAATGAGATTGCTGAGCAGGATACTTGGAGATTAGAAGATATT
>Ga0180217_1004556_pt1 | contig 10901 bp, 11 predicted proteins | sample eDN3rd37CBELigOP_FD_128521 | JGI IMG/M metagenome (GOLD analysis project Ga0180217, IMG submission 128521) | Enriched Organic Plus compost microbial communities from Emeryville, California, USA - eDNA 3rd pass 37_C BE-Lig OP (version 2) (version 2) ... | reverse complement strand
TTCGTAGGAGAGGCCCTGCGCCCCGACCAGAACGAGCGCCTCGCGCAGCAATGGCGGCAGATTCTGCAAGGCGCGCGCGAGGTCGCGCACCTCGCCCCGCTGCTCCTGCTCCGGCGCGGCCGGCGCGGTCGCGGCAGCCACCGCACTGTGCTCGCGGTGCCGTGTCTCGCGCTTTCGTGCACGCAGCTGCTCCTGGAAGACGTTGCGAATCACGGCGAGGCACCACGGGCGCAGCGCGACCTCCGCGGCCCGGCCGCCATCGAGCGCGCGCAGCGTGCGCAGCAGCGCTTCCTGCACCAGGTCGTCCGCCTCGCTGGCCGACCCCGCAAGGAACCGTGCGAAAGCCCGCAGTTCCGGCAACAAAACCGCGAGATCCCGGCGCAGCCTGCGGTCTGACTCTTGTCCATCCACGATGTCAGACATAGTAGGAGCGAGCATGGTTTCGACGAGGACGCGTCGCTCATGCGGAGGATGAAAAGCCGATGAGCGCGGTTGACCGGGCGCCGCTGATCCGCGCCCTTCCCTATGCACGGCGCTATGCGCGCGCCCTGGCGGGAAGCCAGACGACAGGCGACGCGATGGTGGCGGATGCGCTGCGCCGCGTGCTGGCGGCGCCGGATGACACGCTTGCCACGGACCAGGGCGCGCGCGCCGCGCTCTATGCAGCGATCGGCGACCTGGCGGAGGAGACGCTCGACCCCGGGCCGACCGACACCTCCATGCTCCAGCGCAAGCTGCTGCTGCTCACCGCGCTCGAGGAGCAGACGCTCACCGCTGCAGCCGCGGCCTGCCGCATCTCGCCGGAAGCGGCGGAGCTGGAGTTGCGGCTCGCCCGCGATGCATTGCGGTCCGGCACCGCGACGCGGGTGCTGATCATCGAGGACGAGCCGATCATCGCCCTCGATATCCAGGAACTCGTGGAGCGTTGCGGCCATAGCGTCGTCGGCATCGCCGCGACCGAGACCGAGGCGGTGGACATCGCCCGGGCCGAGCGGCCGGGCCTGGTGCTGGCCGACATCAACCTCGGCGCCGGCGGCGACGGCACCAGTGCTGTGGCGCGCATCCTGCGGGACGTGTCCGCACCGGTGATCTTCGTCACCGCCCATCCCGAGCGCCTGCTGACGGGCGAAGCGGTGGAGCCTGCCTTCGTCATCACCAAGCCTTTCGATCCGACGACTCTCGCGGTCGCCACCTATCAGGCGGTCACCCGGGGCATCCTGCCGGTCTAGAACGCCGCCAGGGCGCCGGAAGGCGGCTGGTGTCGTTGGGCATTGGCAACCGCGGCCGGCAGGACGGCGTTCCATTCGCCGTACTGAACCGGAGATCGTCATGCTCTACTGGACACTCATCTTCCTGGTCATCGCGCTGGTCGCGGGTCTCTTCGGATTCGGTGGCATCGCCGCCGCCTCGGCAGGAATCGCCAAGGTCCTGTTCGTCATCTTCCTCGTGCTGTTCCTGGCCTCCCTGCTCTTCGGCGTCATCCGCGGTACCTGATGCGGCCTCCGGGGATGCTGGCCTGCCTGCTGGTCCTGCTTGCGCTGGGCCTGCCGGCCGCGGCCGCGGAGGAGAAGGCAGCCCCGGCACCACCCGGCGGGGAGTTGTGGTTCGATCCCACCCAGCTTCCCTCCTTCACCGGTACGGTCGAGCGGTACCTCCCGAATCCTCGCGGAGAGACCGATGCCCTGTTGTTCCGAGAGGGGCCGCAGGTGGTCTTTCCGCCCGATGTCGCGGCGGCGGTGCAGCGGGTGGCGCCACCGGGCGAGACCCTCGTCGTCTGGGGCATTCGCGCCCGGCGCGCGCCGGTCATCACCATGCTCGCCTTCGGCGCGACGGGCGAGGACACGCCGACCGTGGTCGAGCGCCCCTACTGGCGTCGGGCGGGCGTGGACCCGCAGGACCGCATGCAGCGGCTGCAGGTCGCCGGCAAGGTGATGCAGCCCTACTACTCGCCCCAGGGCGAGACGGTGGGCGCCATCCTGGATGACGGCACCGTGGTCATGCTCCCGCAGGACGCCGCCGACAGCAAGGACTTGGCCGAACTGCTCCGGCCCGGCGCAACGCTCGCGGCGGAGGGACTCGGGACGGCGGCGCCGGATCGCCGCGCGCTGCGTGCCGATCGCATCGGCAAGGACCCCGAGACGCTGCGTCCCGTTGCCGCGCCAGCGACCGCCGAGCAGCCCGCACCCCGCTGAAAGAGATGACCCAACAGGCCGCCGGGCAGGCCGATGAGGGCGAAAGCTCCTCCCGCTACGGCTTCTTCCGCCGCTTCGCCCGGCTTGCCGCCCTCTACTTCAACGGCGAGCGGCGCTGGCACGCCTGGGGACTCGCCGCCGGGGTCCTGCTGCTGACCGTGCTGCAGACGGCGGTGCAGGTCTGGTTCAACATCTGGAACCGCGACTTCTTCAACGCGCTCGAGAACCGCGACCGGGCCGCCTTCTTCGGCCAGATCGGCCTCTTCGTCATCCTGGCGCTGGCCAGCATGGTGACGGCGGTGTTCCAGCTTTATGTGCGGCAGATGCTGCAGCTCGACTGGCGCCGCTGGCTCGTGCTGCGCCTGCAGCACCGCTGGCTGGAAGGCGGACGGCACTACCAGCTGCACTTCCTGCCGGACGCCGCCGACAACCCGGACCAGCGCATCAGCGAGAACACGCGCTGGGCCACCGCCATGGCCGTGGACATGGCGGTGGGGCTGATCCAGGCGGTGCTGATGCTGGTCTCCTTCGTCGGTATCCTTTGGACCCTGTCGGGGCCGCTGCACCTGTCCTTCGGCGGCGCGCAACTCGCCATTCCCGGCTACATGGTCTGGGCAGCGCTGCTCTACGCCGTCATCGGTTCGGGCCTCACCTACCTGATCGGCCGGCCGATGGTCGCCACCAACATCCGCCGCAACCAAGCGGAAAGCGACCACCGCTTCGCCCTGGTGCGCCTGCGCGAGAGCAGCGAGGGCATTGCCCTGATCCGTGGCGAGGCGGACGAGGAGCGGGGGCTCGCTCACGCCTTCGGCACCGTGGTCGAGGTCATGCGCAGGCTCATGCGCAGCGAGCGGCACCTGATGTGGCTGACCTCGGCCTACGGAATGCTGCTGACCGTCTTTCCAGCCTTCGTCGCCAGCCCGCGCTACTTCGCCGGCGCCATCACGCTGGGGGTGCTGATGCAGATCACCCAGGCCTTCTACCAGGTGACCACCGCGCTGAACTGGTTCGTGGACAACTTCCCGCGCATCGCCGACTGGCGCAGCCATGTGGAGCGCGTGGTGCAGCTTGAGGACACGCTCGACACAGCCGACCAGATCGAGAGCGACAGCGTGATCGAGATCGAGGAGGGCCCGCTGCCGGACGGCCGGGAGGTGCTGGCCTTCCGCGACCTGCGGATCGCGCAGATGGACGGCAGCATCGTGATCCAGGAGGCGAATGCCGAGATCGCGGCGGGCGAGAAGGTGCTGATCGTGGGAGAGAGCGGGTCCGGCAAGTCCACGCTGTTTCGCGCCATCGCCGGACTCTGGCCCTGGGGCTCCGGGTATATCCGCATCCCGCCGCGCGAGCGGATCATGTTCATGCCGCAGCGCTCCTACCTTCCGCTCGGCAGCCTGCGTGCCGCCGTGGCCTATCCGGCCGCGCCCGCGCACTTCCCGGACGAGGTCGTGACGGCGGCGCTGCGGCGCTGCGGGCTGGAGCACCTCGTCGGACGCCTCGACGAGGAGGAGCGCTGGGAGCACATCCTCTCGCTGGGCGAGCAGCAGAGACTGGCTTTCGCCCGGCTGCTGCTGCACCGTCCGCGCTGGGTCTTCATGGATGAGGCGACCGCCGCCCTGGACGAGGCGAACCAGGACATGCTGATGCGACTGTTCCGCGAGGAGCTGGCGGACAGCGCGCTCATCTCGATCGGGCACCGCCCCGGGCTGGACGCCTATCACGACCGGACCCTGACCCTGGTCAGCTCCACCGAGGGAGCGCGACTGACGGCGCGCCGGCGCCGGCCGAACGCGCGGCCGCCGCGGGAGACGGCGGGCAGGATGCAGATCGTGGCGACGGGGCGCGGCGCACTGTGGCGGCTGCTCCGCCGCGGCTCCCCAGGCGCCTGAGCCACGCCCGGTCGGAGCCGATCAGCCGGCCCGCCCTGCCACTCCGCGGCTATCCGCCCGGAACCGCGACCGGCCAGCCGCGCGGGCCGATGCCGCATTGACGCCACCACGTGGCACGGCGACAAGTCCTGGCCAGGATCGTGCGGGAGGAAGCGGGTGAAGGGTCCGGCGCTGCTGCTGGCCGGCACCGCGGCCTACAGCCTGCTCGACGCGAACAACAAGCTGTTGTCCGGGCAGTATGGGCTCGGCCAGGTGATCGCCATGCGCTATCTCGTGCTGCTGGCGCTGTTCCTGGTCGCGCGAGCGGTATGGCGGGGCGCCTTCGGCCCCGTCGCGACAACCCGGCCGGGGCTGCATCTGGTACGTGCGCTGTCCATGATGACGGCCGCAGCCAGCTTCTTCCTGGGCTTTCGGCAGCTGCCCCTGGCCGAGGGCTATCTGGTGTTCTTCACCGCGCCCTTCATGACGCTCGCCCTGGCCGCGACCGTGCTGCGGGAGAGGATGCCCCCTGCCGCCTGGGCCTGGTGCGCCGTAGGCTTCACCGGCGTGCTGCTCGCGATCGCGCCCAAGATCGGCACCGGCGGTTCGCTGGTCGGCTATCTCTGCGTGCTGGTCGGCGCTGCCGCCTTCGCCCTGGTGCAGACGGTGAACCGCATGCTGCGCGAGGAGCGCGGCATCGCGCGCATCCTGGTCTGGCCGAGCCTGCTGGGGGTGCTGCTCTACGGCCCCTTTGCCCTGCGCGACTGGGTGGCGCCGCCGCCGGTGGATCTGGCACATCTGGTGGCGAGCGGGCTGCTTGCCGGCGCCGCCGTGGTGCTGACCGCGGCGGCATTCCGGCACGCGGATGCGGCACGGCTCGGCCCCTATGGCTATGCGGCGCTGCCGGTCTCCGTCGCGCTGGACCTGCTGATCTGGAGCACCTGGCCGGATCCCTTCACCCTGGCGGGTGGTGCGGTCGTGGTGGCCGCCTGCGTGATGAGCGAGCGGGCGCGGCGGCGCGCCACGCCCTATGGGAAGCCGGGCGGGAAGACATGGGCGCCGTCGGCGCCGAGCGGCAGTCGCAGGACGGAACGCACGGCCGAGAGCGGCAGCGGGCCGTAGAGGTGGGGGAAGAGCCCCGGGCGTTTGCCGCCGGCCGCGGGCTCCCAGCGCAGCGCAGCACCAAGCGCGGCCACATCGGCGGCGACCAGCCAGAGATCGGGCTCGCCCCGGCGGTGCCTGGCGGCGCTGGCGCGCACCTGGTCGGCGGTGGAGAAGTGCAGGAAGCCGTCGCGCGCGTCATCGGCGCTGCCGCGATATGCACCGGCGGCCTCCGCCGCCTGCCAGTCCGCGCCGCGGACCAGGGTGTAGATCAGCCTGTCGGAGGGCATCGGTCGCTCCCTGCGTCTATTCCACCTTGAACAGCGCCAGCAGCACCGAGAGCGTCGCCACGGACAGCACCGTCCCCACCAGCACCGTGGCCCCCGACCGCTCCACGCCGATGCGGTAGCGCTGCGCCAGCAGATAGGCGTTCGCCCCGGTCGGCAGCGCGGCGGTCACGACCGTCACCGCGGTCTCGAACGGAGGAAGGCCCAGCAGCCTTGCCGCCCCCCAGACCAGCACCGGCATGGCGAGCAGCTTCAGCATGCAGGCGACCGCCGTCTCTCGCCACATCCCCCGCGCGTCGAAGCCGGCGAGGCTGCCGCCCAGGCAAAACAGCGCCACCGGCGGGCCGGCCGCGCCCAGCAGTTCCAGCGCACGCCGCACCACGCCTGGCGGCGGCGGCAGGCCGAAGAGGCGCCAGAGCAGCGCCGCCAGCACCGCCATCACGATCGGGTTGCGCGCGACCCCCAGAACGGTCGCGCGCAGTGCCCGCAGCGGCGGCGCCTCGGCATGCAGCGCCAGCTCGGCCACCACCGTGGCCGTGCCCAGCAGCAGCATGGAGTGCAGGGCCAGGATCGCCAGCAGCACCGCCAGCGCCTCCGCCCCGAAGGCCGCGGTGACCAGGGGGATGCCCATCATCACCGTGTTGCCGAAGCTGGCGTCGAGCGCCAGCATCCCCGCCCGGCCGAGCGGCATCGCGCGCCGCGCCACCAGCAGCGTGCCCAGGTACAGCACCGCTGTGCCGAGGAAGAAGGCCAGCGCCGCCGCGCCGCCGCCACCCGGCCCCGTCGTGCCGCCCAGGAACAGCAGTGAGGGCGCTGCCAGGCTGAAGGTGAAGGCGTTGAGCCCGCGGAAGCCCGCCGGCTCCACGAAGCGCCAGCGTGCCGCGCTCCATCCCAGCGCGACGATCAGGAAGACCGGCGCGACGATGTCGAGGACGACGCCCACGCGATCAGCGCTGCAGGAGCCCCGCGACGAAGGCCGCGAGTCCCGGCTGGCGCGCGCGGTGCGTGCGCGCGGCGTGCAGAACGGCACGCACGGCCGCGACGGTGACGGCGAAGTCCTCGTTCACCAGCACATGGTCGAACTCGTCCCAGTGGGCGATCTCGTCGCGCGCAGCCGCCATGCGGCGGGCGATCTCGGCCTCCGCGTCCTGGGCGCGGGTACGCAGGCGGCGTTCGAGCTCCGCCATGCTGGGCGGCAGCAGGAAGACGCCCACCACATCGCCGGGCAGGGCGGCACGCAGCAGGCGGTGGCCCTGCCACTCGATGTCGAACAGCACATCCCGCCCGGCGGCGAGCGCAGCTTCCACCGGCGCACGCGGCGTGCCGTAGCAGCGGTCGAGGAAGCGCGCGTGCTCCAGGAACTCGCCGGCGGCGACCATGGCGTCGAACTGCTCCTGCGTGCGGAAGAAGTAGTGCACGCCCTCCCGCTCGCCCGGGCGCGGCGCGCGGGTGGTGGCGCTGATGGAGAGCGACAGGGCCGGCTCGGTCTCGAGCAGCGCGCGGGAGATGCTGGTCTTGCCGGCACCCGGCGCCGCGGCCAGCACCAGGCATACCCCGCGCCTGTGAATCGGCCGGCCCATGCCACTCACGCCCCGCTCCCGGGATGCGCGCTCCCGCGGCGCCCATCGGCCGGCCGGGCACTCATTCGACGTTCGCGGCCTGCTCGCGCAGCCGCTCGATCGCCGCCTTGAGATCGAGGCCGATGCGCGTCAGCGGCACGGAGGCCGACTTGCTGCACAGCGTGTTCGCCTCCCGCACGAATTCCTGGACCAGGAAGTCCAGCTTGCGCCCGGCCCCCTCCCCCGCCGCGAGCAGCGCCCGCGCGGCATCGAGATGCGCCGAGAGCCGGTCCAGTTCCTCCCGAACATCGGAGCGGCTGGCGAGGATCGCCACCTCCTGCGCCAGGCGCTCCTCCGGCACGCGGGCCGTTCCGCCCTCGCCAAGCAGGGCGGCGAGCTGTTCCAGGAAGCGCGCCCGCTGCGCCTCGGGCTGGCCGGCGGCTGCCTCCACGGCCGCTCCGCGCAGCGCCGCGATCTCGTCCAGCAGGCCGGAGAGGATGGCGGCCAGCTTCGCTCCCTCCGCCCGCCGGGCCGCCACCAGCCCGTCCAGCGCCCGCGCATAGGCGGCGAGCAGGGCGGCTCGCCTCGCCTCCTGCGCCGCCTCCTCGGGCTCCGCCGTCTCGGCGCGCAGCACGCCCGGCAGGGCCAGAAGCGACTCCGCGCGCGGGGCGGGGGCGCCGGGAATCCGCGCCGCGAGATCCAGCGTCAGCGCCAGCGCCTGTTCCAGGGCCGCCGGGTCGGGCGCGAGGCGCGGCCGCTCCTCCCGTCGCAGCGTGAGCGTGGCGGAGACATGGCCGCGCCGCAGCCGCCGGCCAGTGGCCTCGCGCAGCGCGGGCTCAAGGGCGTCGAGGCCGTTCGGCAGGCGCAGCCTGAGGTCGAGCCCCCGCCCATTGACGCTGCGCAGTTCCCAGACGAAGGCGGTGCCGTCCGGCAGGGTGCCGCTGTCGCGGGCAAAGCCGGTCATGCTGTGCAGGGCGCTCATGCCGGGGCTTGTCCTCCGCGTGGGGCGAGAGTGCAAGCGAGGGCGGGCGATGGCGAAGGGCGGCAACTATCCCTGGCGGCATGTGCTGATCACCGGCGCCTCCTCGGGCCTCGGCCGGGCGCTGGCAATCGGCTGCGCCGCGCCGGGCGTCACCCTGCACCTCTCGGGCCGGGACGTGGCGCGGCTGGCCGAGACTGCCACGGCCTGCGCCGAGGCGGGGGCGGCGGTGACGCACCGCGTGCTGGACGTGCGCGATGCGGCGGGCATGGCGGGCTGGATCGCCGCAGCCGGACGGCTGGACCTCGTCATCGCCAATGCCGGCGTGTCAGGCGGCACTGGCGGCGCGACCGAACCCACCGCCCAGATCCGCACCATCTTCGAGACCAATGTCACCGGCGTGCTGAACACCGCCCTGCCGGCCATGGAAGCGATGGAACGCCAGCCCCCCGGCCCGGACGGGCTGCGCGGGCGGATCGCCGTCATCGCCTCGCTGGCCGCCTTCGTGGCCGCCCCGCACGCCCCGACCTACTGCGCCAGCAAGGCGGCGGTGCAGCGCTGGGCGGAGGCGCTGGACGCGACCGAGCGGGCACGGGGCATCCGCCTCTCCGCCGTCTGCCCCGGCTATATCCGCACCCCGATGGCGGCACGGAACGCCTTTCCCATGCCCCTGCTGATGGAGCCCGAGGCGGCGGCGCGGATCACCCTCAACGGCCTTGCCCGCGGCCGGGTGCGGATTGCCTACCCGCTGCCGCTCTACCTCGCCGCCAGGCTTGCGGGCGCCCTGCCGCCGGCATGGCGCGCGGCGCTGTTCACTCGGCTGCCGGCGAAGGCCGCGAATCCCGGTCTGGGTTGACCTCCGGCGCGCCTGGCTCGCCCGCATGGCCGGGGCGCCGCCCCCGGGTGGCCCGCCGCGCCAGCAGGTTCAGCACCTCCACCGCCACCGCGAAGGCCATGGCGGCATAGACGAAGCCCTTCGGCACATGGAAGCCGAAGCCTTCCGCCACCAGCACCATGCCGATCATCACTAGGAAGGCGAGCGCCAGCATCACCACCGTGGGGTTGCGCTCCATGAAGCGCGAGAGCGCATCCATGGACAGCAGCATGGCCAGCACGGAGACCACGATCGCCGTGGCGATGACCCAGAACTCGCGGGTCAGGGCCACCGCGGCCAGGATGGAATCCACCGAGAACACCATGTCCAGCAGCAGGATCTGGAACACGGTGGGCCAGAAGGCCGCGGTCACGGCATTGGCCGCATGGGAGTGTTCCTGCGCCGTCGGGTCCACGCGGTGGTGGATCTCCACCGTGGCCTTCCCGATCAGGAAGAAGCCGCCGGCGAGCAGGATCAGGTCCTTGCCCGAGATCTCCATGCCGAGGATCTCGAACAGCGGCCGCGTCAGGGTCAGCAGCCAGCTGGCGCCCGCCAGCATGACGAAGCGCAGCAGCACGGCGAGGCCGAGGCCGATCCGCCGCGCGGGCTTCCGCCGCGCCTCCGGCAGGCGGTTGGTCAGGATGGCGATGAAGACCAGGTTGTCGATGCCGAGGACCACCTCCATGCCGATCAGGGCAATCAGGGCGACGATCAGCTCGGTTTCCATGCGGCAAGACTCCCCGGACGGCGGCGAGAACGCCACGGCGCTGCTGCCGTTCCGGTCTTGGATCGCCGGCGGGCGGCACCATCTCGCGGGCTCTGACCTGGGATCGGGAGTCGGGATTGGAAGCCTTCAGCCGGCTGGAGCTGGCGCTCAGGCTGGCGCGACGGGAGATGCGCGGCGGCTTCCGCAGCCTGCGGATCGTGCTGGCCTGCCTCGCGCTCGGCGTCGCCGCCATCGCGGCGGTCGGCTCGCTCCGCGCCGGGATCGAGGCCGGGCTGCGGGCGGACGGGGCGCGGCTCCTCGGCGGGGATGTGGCGCTGCGCACCGGCAACCGTCCGCCGACCGAGGCGGTCCGGGACTGGGTCGCCGCCCGTGGCGGGACGATGTCCCAGGTCATCAGCCTGCGTGCCATGCTGGTGGCCCCCTCCTCCGAGCGCATGCTGGTCGAGCTGAAGGCGGTGGACGCAGCCTATCCGCTCTATGGCACGCTGCGGCTCGATCCGCCGGCCACCCTCGCGGCGGGGACGGTCGCGCTCGATCCGCTGGTGGCGGAACGGCTCCGCCTGACGGTCGGCGACCGGGTGCGGATCGGGGAGGCGCAGCTTCGCGTGGCCGCCCTGGTGGCGCAGGAGCCCGACAAGGTCGCCACCCCTGCCATCTTCGGGCCGCGGGCCATGATCGCCGCCGCCACCCTGCCAGAGACCGGCCTGATCCAGCCCGGCAGCCTGGTGCAGCACGAGTTGCGCATCCGCCTGCCTGAGGGGGCCGAGCCGCGCATCTTCGCCACCGCGCTCCGCCGGGCGGTCCAGGGCGAGGGCTGGCGGGTGCGCACGGCGGATGCGGCCGAGCCCGGTGTGAGCCGCTTCTTCGACCGCGCCGCCGCCTTCCTGACGCTTGCCGGGCTGACGGCGCTGCTGGTGGGCGGGATCGGCGTTGCCACCGGGGTGCGGGCCTGGCTCGAGGCGCGGGCCCGCTCCATTGCCACGCTGCGCTGCCTCGGCGCGTCCTCCGGCACGGTGTTCCTGACCTATCTGCTGCAGGTGCTGGGGCTGGCGGCGCTGGGGATCGCGATCGGCCTCCTGGCGGGCTACGGGCTCACCTGGGCGGCAGCGCAGGCGCTGGCCGGCGCCCTGCCGGTGCCGCCCCGCATCGCCCCCTACCCGGCCCCGCTGGCGCTCGCCGGTCTCTACGGGCTGCTGACGGCGCTGGCTTTCGCGCTCTGGCCGCTCGGGCGGGCTGCGCGGATCCCCGGGGGGGCGCTGTTCCGCGACGTGGTGCAGCCCTCGGACGCCTGGCCGGCGCGCCCGATCATGGCGG
>Ga0180217_1004555_pt1 | contig 10901 bp, 9 predicted proteins | sample eDN3rd37CBELigOP_FD_128521 | JGI IMG/M metagenome (GOLD analysis project Ga0180217, IMG submission 128521) | Enriched Organic Plus compost microbial communities from Emeryville, California, USA - eDNA 3rd pass 37_C BE-Lig OP (version 2) (version 2) ... | reverse complement strand
TGGCTCGTTCTTCCGCCGGACCGGCGTTATCGAGGTTGCCGACATGGACGGCTTCGTCGAGACGGCGACGCTCATGGCCGGTGTCCGCCGCAAGCCGTCGAGGACAGGTGTCGCGGTCATCGGCGTCAGTGGCGGCGGGGTCGCTCATGTCGCGGACATCGCCGAGGAGACGGGCCTCGCTTTGCCGCCATTCGCGCCCGAAACCGTGGCGCGGCTCAAGGACCTGCTGCCTTCCTTCGCCACGCCCCAGAACCCGCTCGACACCACCGGCGTGGTCTTTGCCGATGCCGGCATCTACACCGCAGTGCTCGAAGCCGTCGGCACCGACCCTGCGATCGGCGTCATCGTCGCGGCGCAGGATGCGCCGGTCGGGCTCGATGAGCCGACGGCCGACGAATATCTCGGCATCGCCCGCGCGGTCGGAACCTTTGCCGCGCACGCCGACACGCCGACGGTCTTGATGAGCAGCCTGTCGGCCGGTCATCATCCGAAAGTGCGCGCCGCTGCCGCCGGAGCCGTCCTGCTCAACGGCACGCGGTCTGCACTGTCTGCTGTCCGGGCGTTGCTCTCGCCTGCCCGCCCAACAGGGGCAGTTGCCACTTTGCCGCCGCAACCCGACGAGCGCTGGAGCTCCGCCCTCGATGCGCCCGACAGGCTCAGCGAGCGCGAGGCAAAGGCGTTGTTTGCCGCACACGGCCTGGCGGGTCCGAGCGAACGACTGGCGAAGTCGGTCGACGAAGCAGCGCGCCATGCCACCGAGATCGGCTTCCCCGTTGTACTGAAGATCGAGTCGCCCGACATTCCTCACAAGACCGAAGCCGGGGGCGTAAGGCTAGGTATAGCCTCACCGGAAGCCACTCGCGTGGCCTATGACGCCATCATGGCCAGCGCCGCGGCTTATGCGCCCGATGCGCGGCTCGACGGGGTTTCCGTTCAGGAAATGGTCACCGGCGGTGTCGAGGTTTTGCTGGGGATCGCCCGGCACGATCCGTTCGGACCTGGCATGGTCGTCGGCGTCGGCGGCACGCTGGTCGAGTTGATCGCCGATGCCACTCTGGAGCTGCTGCCGGTCGATGCAAGGCTTGCACGTGAGATGCTCGGCCGCACGAAGCTCGCAAACCTGCTTGCCGGCTATCGCGGTGCTCCGGCAGCAGATACGGAGGCCTTGATCCAGGCGATGGTGCGACTATCGGATCTGGCGCTTGCTCATGCCGATCGGATCGAAGCGATCGATTTCAATCCGGTTTCTGTTCTCCCGGCTGGCCGCGGAGTTCGGCTCCTCGACGTCCTTGTCATAAAGGCACCGGCAACACCCGAGTAGCACGGCTCAAGCGGAGCGCGCCGACAATACCGCGCCTCAACTCCATCACCATGCCTTGGCTGTGTCGCACTTGCTGCGCAGCTCTCGCATGTCTTGAACCGCCGGTGGCGGGACCGCTTGCCGGCGAGCCGCAAGTTCCGCGCTGTATCGATGCCCTTCGGAAGCCCTGCAGCTTCGCGGCCGCAAGGTGGGAGCCGAACACCTGCGGGCCTGCTCGAGCTGGAAGCCGCCGGCCGCAACGCGCTCGGCTCGGTTCTCAAGCAATGGGGGATGGATGGTCTAACCGATACGGTTAAGGGTCTATCCGGGAGGACGGATGGCCGACATGACGACAACTGGAGGAGTAAGTCATGGCTTCCCGCCCGCGCTCCTGATGGCAAGCGCCTGGTTGGCGATCGATTCCGCCTCGCCCACAGACAGGACGAGCACACCGGAATCATCGGCCAGAATAACGTCGCCCGGCATCACGACCCCGAATTGCTGTTCGGCGGCACGATCGGCACTCGCGCTACCTTGGGAAGATGCCCCAAGGCGCGCGCTCGCTGGTCTCACGCTGTCAGAGCAGCCCTCTTCCGGCGAGGTTTCGGTAGAGGTCCATGATTCCGAATGTCCATTCGGGGATAGCATCGGAATAATCGATGTGATTGATCAGGGCACCCAGTTCCTCGGAGCAGATCGTCACCAGGTCACCTACATGATGGGTGAAGCCCATGCCCTTCTCTGTGCGATCCTTCACCGGAGCGAACATCGTGCCAAGAAACAGCATGAACCCATCGGGATATTGGTGGCTTCTGTTCATGGCTTGTGCCACGAGATCAGCTGGCCGGCGGGAGATACGGGTCATATCGTTGACGCTTTCGAGTTTGAACCCATCTTCCCCAAAAATGCCAAGTCGCACAGCCATGCGCTCGACCTCGGCCATTCCGAAGTGCTCGTCGAAGAGGCGGATGAAGGGCCCTATCGCGCAGGAGCCATTGTTGTCCTTGGCCTTGCCGAGCAGAAGTGCCGAGCGCCCCTCGACATCACGCAGGTTCACGTCATTGCCGAGTGCCGCGCCACGGATCTTGCCACGCGCATTGATAGCCAGCACCACTTCGGGCTCGGGGTTGTTCCATCTCGAAATGCGATTGATGCCGACAGTGGTCCCGCAGCCAAGGCTGGCCATGGGAGGTGCCTTGGTGAAGATTTCGGCTTCGGGGCCGATGCCAACCTCGAGATACTGCGACCAATAGCCGAGCCCCTGCAGCACCTGTTTGACCTTTGCCGCTTCGGGGGAACCCGGCACCACGGCATCCAGTTGGCCGCCGATTGCCACACGAAGTTCCCCACGTAGAGCATCGGCCTGTGCGGCGTCGCCGCGTGAGCGCTCATCCACTACCCGTTCCAGCATGGAATCGACGAAAGTGACTCCTGCTGCCTTGACGACCTGCAGGTCGTTCGGCGCAAGCAGGTGCCCCGCCCTTCCCCCGGTCAGAAAATCCTCGAGAGGGCCCAGCACCGGCAGTCCCGAAAGGTCTGCGGCGAACTCTTCTTCCAGGTTCAGAAGCGCCGAAACCGTGGGAGCGATCGCTGAAAGGTCGTGGACGATCCCGCCTTCCACAAGCACCGGGCAGGGCCCGCCCGCAGCCTTGGACCAGACTCGCCCGATCAGCCAGGCGCGTGGGTCCGCTGGGAGGATGTCCGCGGGCTTGAGATCATGTGGCATATCCATTGTCCTGTCGTTCTTCGCATGGCCTCAGATGCTGGGAGCGGCGGCCCTAAAGCTTGAAGAAACTGGCCATGAGTTCCAGCTGCTGCTCGAGCATCGGTTTTCCCAGATGAATCCGGCAACCGCGCGCCTTCGCCATCTCCAGCAATGGTGTGATCTCCGGTTCCATAATGACCTCGGCAACGACCATCCCGGGAACGAGTTTCGCTGCATCGAGTGGAACCCTATCACCCGGCCTCATTCCCAAGGAGGTCCCGTTTACGACGATGTCATGGCCCGTAGGATCAGAGCTGCCAACGCAAACAGAAGCGTTGGGAGCAAATTTCTGAAGCCGGTCGCAAAGATCATGCGCCTTGGAACTGGTTCGGTTCGCCAGGGTCAGATGTGACACACCCCCTTCGACCATGGCGAATGCGATGGCGCTTGCCGCACCTCCAGCACCGACGAGATAGACGCGCTTGCCTTCCACGGAAATTCCGGATGAGCGGAGTCCTGCGATGAACCCCTCTCCGTCCAGCATGTCACCGACCAGACGTCCGTCGTCCTCCCGGCGGATAACGTTCACCGCGCCCATCACGCGAGCGCGCGGGCTGATCTCGTCGCAAATCCCAGCCATAGCGCCCTTGTGCGGCACAGTCACGATACCGCCGTCGAAGCTCTTCAGCGCCCGCAGAGCACCAGCAAAGCTCGCAAGATTTTCGGGCGCGATGTGAAACGGCACCATCACCGCGTCCCTGCCGCGCCGAATGGCAATCGCATTGATGCCCGGAGGGGCCTTCACATGGCCGATAGGGTCGGCAAGAATGCCCAGAACCCGTGTTTTGCCGGTGATCGCAGTCAGGTCGCGATTGGTCATACCGTCAACTTCCCATCCATCCGCCGCGGCAAGCCTGAGGCGGCGCCTTGCAATTCAGGCGGCAATAATTCCTCGGGCAGGTCCTGATAGCAGACCGGACGCAGGAAGCGGGCGATCGCAAGGCTCCCCACCGAGGTCGAGCGCCCATCCGCCGTCGAGGGAAAGGGCCCGCCATGCACCATCGCATGAGCGACTTCGACCCCTGTACCGAAGCCGTTGACGAGAATTCGCCCAACCTTGCGTTCCAGGAGAGGCAGCAGGCCGCGTACCAGTTCGTGATCGCCTGCATCGATATGAAGGGCCGCGGTCAACTGTCCCTCCAGTGACTCGAGCACCTGCCGCATGGCGGCCAGGTCCGGACAACGAACCACCAAAGATGCAGCGCCGAACACCTCCTCGTGCAATTCCGGCTGTGCAAGGAAGGTCGCTGCGTCCGTGAGAAACAGAGCCGGGCTGGCCTTCCGGTCGCCCGCAGCGCCGGAAGCGAGCGTCTCGACCGCGCTATGGCCGCGCAATGCATCCGTACCGCGCAGATAAGCGGCGAGGATACCTGGCGTCAGCATGGTCGCGGGCGCAGCCTGCCGGACAGCATCGGTGGCCGCTTCCATGAAGGCGTCCAGTCCTTCTCCCTCCAGAGCGAGGATAAGCCCGGGATTGGTGCAGAACTGACCGGCGCCCATGGTCAGAGAAGCCACAAATGTCGTACCGATCTCCCTGCCCCGTGCGGCCAGCGCGGCGGGAAACAAGAGAACCGGGTTGATGCTGCTCATCTCGGCATAGACCGGGATTGGTTCGGGCCGATCGGCAGCGATTTTCATAAAGGCGGTGCCGGCCGCCCGCGAACCGGTGAAACCCACCGCCTTGATGCGCGGATCGGCGACCAACGCCTGAGCGATGCGACGATCCTCGGCAAAGATCAGGGAAAACACGCCCTCGGGCAGGCCGCAATCGGTCACGGCCTCCTGCACGGCGCGACCGACCAGTTCCGAGATGCCGGGATGCGCGGAATGCGCTTTGACTACCACCGGGCAGCCCGCGGCGAGAGCCGAGGCCGTGTCTCCGCCTGCAACCGAGAATGCGAGCGGAAAATTCGAGGCGCCGAAGACCGCGACCGGCCCCAGCGGCACATTGCGCAGGCGCAGATCAGGCCGCCTTAGCGGCTGGCGGTCTGGCTGTGCCGGATCAATTCTCAGATCAAGGAAGCCGCCGTCGCGGACCACGCTTGCGAAAAGCTTGAGCTGACCAATGGTGCGGCCACGCTCACCTTCGATGCGGGCGCGCGGCAGGCCGGTTTCCCGCATGGCGCGCTCGATCAGTTCATCGCCAAGGTCGAGAATGTTCTGCGCCACGGTTTCAAGGAAGGCGGCGCGGCGTTCCAGCGGCTGCGCGCGATAGGGGTCGAACGCGGTAGCGGCCAATGCACAGGCCGCGTCCAGATCGGCGGCCGAGGCGCCGCCAAATGCGGGTTCGATGTGGTCACCGGTCGCGGCCTCCACGGCGAAAAACGCGCCGTGGGTGCCGAGACGGCGACCGGCTCCTATCAGGAGCTCTCCTGTCAACGTCATGGTCGTCACTTACTTGCCCCAGCTTAGTGCCAGCGGCCGCACTTCGCGGGCGAGTTCCAGCAGCCCTTCCCGCGTCGCGGGGTGGGCAGGCTCCAGCGGGTGACGCACCGCGTCCGAGCGAATGACGCCGCCCTCGGCCATCACGATCTTGGCCGCCCGCAGGCCGCATTGGCGGTTTTCGTAGTTAATCAGCGGCAGTATGCGCTCATAAGCGGCAGCGGCCAGATCTCGACGACCGGCGGCATGATGCTCAATCACCGGGCGGATGAGATCGGGCAAGAGGGCGCTGGACATGACGCCGGTCGCACCTGCATCCAGATCGGCCATCAGCGTTATCGCTTCCTCGCCGTCAAAGGGACCCTCGATCACGCTGCCTCCGGCCGCGATCAGTGCGCGCAGCTTGGCGGCGGTACCAGGCACCTCGATCTTGAAATAGCGTACCAACGGCAGTTCTGTGGCCATCCGTACGAGGAAGGGAACGGACAGATGCACGCCGCTAAGCGGTGCATCCTGCACCATGATCGGGATGCCTGCCGCGTCCTGCACACGGGCGAAATGCTCGAAAATCGCCTGCTCATCGACACGGAGCACACCTGCGCCATGATAGGGCGGCATCATCATCAGCATGGCCGCGCCGAAGGCACGGGCATGAGCGGCGCGCTCGGCCGCAATGCGAGTGCTGAAATGGCTGCATGTGACCATCACCGGGACGCGCCCCGCGACGTGGGCAAGACTGTCCTCAGTCAGGACACGGCGCTCTTCATCCGTCAGCAGAAACTGCTCGGAGTAATTTGCGAGCAGGCAGATGCCGTCCACCCCCTGATCGATCATGCAGTCAAGAACACGGCGCTGACCTTCAAGATCAATGTCGCCATTTTCGTGGAAGGGGGTCGGCGCGACGGGGAACAGGCCCCTGTAGGGCGCGCGGGGGTCGGCAGTCATGGTCTGTCCTGTCTTTCGAAAGTTCGGGAATATGGGCCGGCGCGGGTTTATGCCCGCGCCGGAAAGCGGCTTATTGGTCGGGGATCGTCGCGGGCAGCGACTGATGGAAATACTTCTCGTAAATCGCGTTCAGCTTGCCATTTTCCAGGTTCTTCGCGACCCATTCGTCGACCCAGGCCCTCAGATCAGCGTCGCCCTTGCGCAGGCCAACAGCCATCGGGTAGGCGGCCATGTCGAGCTTGACCTCAAGGTTCAGGCCAGGGTTCTGTTCTGCCACTTCGTTCGCGGTGGAAAGAGCGGCGGCAAGAATATTCTGCTGGCCGGTGGCGGCAGCGGTGTTCGTCGTCGCTTCGTCCTCGTAGCGGACGACTTTCGCATCGACGCCGCTTTCCTTGACGATCCGGGTCAGTTCGATATCGGCGGTCGTGCCGCGGGCCACTGCGAGAGCCTTGCCTCCCAGATCGGCTGCCGCCTTGACCTCCATGTCCTTGGGCGCCGAAATGACAACGGGGATCACGCCATATGGCTTGGAGTAGTCGATGACCTTCTTGCGTTCAGCGGTGATCGAGAACGAGGCGATCACCATGTCCACTTTGCGGCTGAGCAACGAGGGGACACGGTTCGCGCCGGAAACCGGCACGATTTCCAGTTCTACGCCCATGTCCTCGGCAAGCAGCTTCGCGGTCTCCACATCGGAGCCGGTTTCCTTGGCCTGTGCGTCAAGCATCCCGTAAGGCGGATGGCTGACATCGATGGCGACGATCACCTTCCCGCGCTCCTTGATGGCCGCGGGCAAGTCGGCGGCCTTGGCCCCTGGGATGCCTAGGGCCACCCCCAGGACAACACTTGCGGCCGTAGCGGCATTTCTCAGATTCAACATCGTTTCTCCTCCTTGATTGAGTTGTTCAAAGCCCGTTGCCGACAAACTGGCGCAGCTCGGCCGTTTGCGGATCAAGCAACATGTCGCCCTGCCCGGTCTCCCAGACCCGGCCCTGATGCATGAACACGACCTGATCGGCGACGGAGCGTGCGAAGGCCATTTCGTGGGTCACAAGCATCATCGTCATGCCATTGGACGCGAGACGCTCGATCGCCTTCAGCACTTCGCCGGTCAATTCCGGATCGAGCGCCGAAGTCACCTCATCGAACAGCATCAGGCGTGGCTGCATCGCCAGCGAGCGCGCAATAGCCACTCGCTGCTGCTGTCCGCCCGACAGTTGTTCGGGATAGGATTGAAGCTTGTCCGACAGGCCGACCTGGGCCAGCACCTCCTTGGCTAGCTCACGAGCCTCGGCCTGACCGGTGCCCTTCACCTTGCGCGGCGCCAGCGTCACGTTTTGCTCGACCGTCAGATGCGGAAAGAGATTGTAGCTTTGGAATACGATCCCGACATCCTGCCGCAGCTTGCGCAGGTCGAGGTCATCCGAAGACAAATCATAGCCACAGACATGCAACTGTCCCGATTGAAAGCGCTCCAATCCATTCACACAGCGGAGCGCTGTGCTCTTGCCGGAACCCGAGCGCCCAATCAGCGCAATCACCTGCCCTGGCGCGACCTCAAGGTCGATGCCTTTCAGCACCTCGATCGTGCCATAGCTTTTGCGCAGGTTGTGGAAGCGGACCATCGGTTCGGTTGAGCCTGACATGATGGATTTGTCCTTGGTCGGAAGGGCGGGATGGCGGAGTTCAGCGAGTGAATGGCTTCGATCGCCTAGTTCCGTTGAAATTTGCGTTCGAAGCGCCGCGCCAGCACGGACATCGGAAAGCAGATCGCGAAATAGATCAGCGCGGCAAGCGTGAATACCGTGAAGGGCTTGAAGGTCGAGTTGTTGATGACCTTGGCCGAATAGGTCAGATCGAAGAAGTTGATAACGACCGCATAGGAGGTGTTCTTGACGATCTGCACCAGGAAACCGACTGTCGGCGGGATCGCGATCCGCAACGCCTGCGGCAGGATGACGTAGACGAAACGCTGCGCGTTGGTCAGCGCGAGACATTCTGCGGCTTCCCACTGGGTTGTCGGCACGGCCTGGATGCAGCCCTTCCAGATTTCTCCGAGATAGGCGCCGGAATAAAGCGTCATGGCCAGACCAGCGGCAACCAGCGCGGGCACCTCGAAGCCGCCGATGCTGATGCCGAAGTAAACCACGAACATGATGACCGGCAGGGGCACGCCCTGGATGAACTGAACCAGTGCCGATGAAGCGATCCGCAATCCCTTGCTGCGCGATGACCGCGCCAGCGCCAGCGGCAAACCGAGGATCGTGCCCCCTACGAACCCCAGAAGCGACAGAACGATCGTCCAGCCCGCTCCCTGCAGGATGTAGGCGATCTGTTGGAAAGTAAGTCCCAGCATGATTTCACCTCAGAGCGGAGTGCGCAAACGCCGGCGACGCGGGAAGGAGATTTCCGCGACGCCCATGAGGAGGATCCGCAGCAGCGAGGCGAGGCCGAGATAGACGACAGCGATGACCAGATAGACCTCGAAGCCGCGGAAGGTGAACGACTGGATCATGTAGGCCACGCCGGTAAGTTCCTCGGCGGAGATTTGCGACATGATCGAGGTGGCCAGCATCATGAGCACGAACTGGCTGACCAGGGCGGGATAGACGCGTTCAACTGCCTGCGGAACCTCAATGTAGAGCAGCGACTGGAAAGGACTGAGCGCAAGACACGAGGCAGCCTCCAGTTGACCGCGCTGAATACTCTGGAAACCGGCGCGCATGATCTCGGCCGTATAGGCACCGACATTGATGACCAGCGCGATAACCGCCGCCGCGAAGGCACCGATGTGGACCTGCAGCGCGGCAAGGCCGAAGAACAGCCAGAATACCTGGATGATTAGCGGCGTGTTGCGGATAGCCTCGACATAGGCGGTAGCGATGCGCCGCATCCACGGACCGCCGCGCAACCGCGCCACGGCAACGCCCGTGCCCAGCACGAAGCCTGGCACAACCGAGGCGAGCGTCATGCCGATGGTCAGCCAGATTCCATTGACCAGATCCGGCAGATAGTCGTTCAGAAACGAGAAATCGAACTCATACATGGCAGCGCGCGACCGCAAATCCCGAATGAAATGGCGTGGTTGCACCCACAAGCGTGGGGCAACTCAAGCGGCAGCGTAAGGCTGTGAACGACATCGGTCCGGGCCTCCTCCCCGTCGCCAATTTTCACTCAACTGGCTGTTGACTTTCTGGGCCTTAACATGAATGATTTATGCACGCAATAATCATTTTTTGGGCACTCTCATGAAGACGGATACGATTTCCCTGGTGATCAGGCTCAACCCGGCGGACAATGTGGGCGTTGCGCGGACAGCGATTGCCAAGGGCGTGGCCATCACGATCGACGGCGAAGCAGTGATCGCCCAGGTGGATATTCCCAGCGGGCACAAAATGGCGCTGAGCGCCATCGCTCCGGGGGAACCGGTCCTGAAATACGGCCAGGTCATCGGAGTTGCGACCGCTGTGGTGGCGCCTGGCGAGCATGTCCACCTGCACAATCTGGCCATGCAGGAAAGCCACGCGGCGCACCACTTCGCCGAGGCTGCTCGGCCTACTCCGCTTCTTCCCGAGGAAGAGCGCAGGACGTTCAAGGGGTATGTCCGTCCTGACGGCCAGGTCGGTACGCGCAACTTCATCGGAATCGTGACCTCGGTGAACTGCTCGGCCACGGTGGCGCGCGCCATTGCCGACCACTTCAATCGTGGCGGAGGCCTGGCCGGCTATGACAATGTGGATGGTGTCGTGGCGCTGACCCATGGCACTGGCTGCGCGATCAATACCAAGACTGAAGGCTATATTTATCTTCAGCGCGTCCTTAGCGGATATGCGCGCAATCCGAACTTCGCGGGCATTCTCTTCATCGGGTTGGGCTGCGAGACGAACCAGATCGACTCCATCGTCAAGAAATTTGGTCTTGAGGAAGGGCCGCATCTACGCACGATGACTATCCAGAACCTTGGCGGAGCGCGAAAGACGGTAGAGGTCGCCTGCGATATCATCCGCCAGATGCTGCTGGAAGCGAATGCAGCCCAGCGCAGCATCGTGCCGCTGACGGGTCTTAAGGTCGCGCTGCAATGCGGTGGATCGGACGGATATTCCGGCATCTCGGCCAACCCCGCATTGGGCTACGCTGCGGATCTCGTCGTGCAGCATGGAGGTACTGCGGTCCTTAGCGAGACTCCCGAGATCTATGGCGCAGAGCATCTGCTGACGCGTCGTGCCGTCAGTTCCGAAGTCGCACAAAAACTGATGGACCGTATCGACTGGTGGCGTCGCTATACGGAACGCAATGGTGCCGAGCTCAACAACAACCCCTCGCACGGCAACAAGCTGGGCGGGCTGACAACGATCCTGGAAAAATCACTGGGTGCGGTTGCCAAGGGCGGCTCCATGCCACTGGAGGCGGTCTACGAATATGCCGAGATCATTGACAGGACCGGTTTCGTCTTCATGGACACGCACGGCTACGATCCCGTAGCCGTGACCGGCCAGGTGGCGGGCGGCT
>Ga0180217_1004554_pt1 | contig 10903 bp, 7 predicted proteins | sample eDN3rd37CBELigOP_FD_128521 | JGI IMG/M metagenome (GOLD analysis project Ga0180217, IMG submission 128521) | Enriched Organic Plus compost microbial communities from Emeryville, California, USA - eDNA 3rd pass 37_C BE-Lig OP (version 2) (version 2) ... | reverse complement strand
TTGAATGTTCTGACCTCATGTTTGATATGCGCGTATCAGTGCGCTACTGTTTCTATTTCATTTAGTGATTCACTATCCCCCTTCATTCCTTAAATCGGATTGTTCTCCCATGGTTGGGAATCGCCTTTTTTGAGCATTTTTGAGCATTTTTGTAACCCCTCACAATGTTACCATGGTCACAGCGCCCCCGATATGGCGTGGCCTTTCTCGGTAGCACGCAATTTTTCCGTCCCCGCATGGAGTTTGAAAAAACCGACAGTCATTCCAGAGTGTAACGAGTGCTGAAAGCGGCGCATGGGTGTGTGCAGTGGGCTGAGTAATTATCACATTGTGTGGAGAGTTCCGATATCTCCCGAGCTGCTATTCTAACTCGTCGGAACGCACGAGCATGCCGCTCCCAGACCCGCCAAGAATACGACCCTTTGGAGTGAGACCAGTTCCATTCAAACTAGCGCGCTTTTCCCCTGTCTGCAGCTCTGGTATGGCACAGCTCGGCAGGGTTATCGGTCAGGGAGACTTGTCACATGGTGTTCTTCGACCAGACAGCCGAGGGTCGCACGGTGCGGCTGTCTCGTCTGTGAAAACCAGTCTGGGAGGGACCCCACTCGAGAGCCGTTCGAACAGGGTTAGGCAGGCTCTCTTCCCTGCGCGCTCTGCTCTTCCGAGGGTATCGGTAGGGATATATTAGAGGCCCAAGCCTTGCGATTTCATGACGTCACTTCTGATGCAGCGAGACTCTCTCATACCCACCATCCGTATCATTTCTCCACAACTTCCTACAACCAGACGCCCTCCGGAGACTGTACAGCGTCCACCAGCCCTTGTACAAGACCCGTGGCAACGCCCAAATCGACGCTAGCATTGGCGGTTACCTTGGCGAGGCTAGGTAAATCCTACCTCGAGTGCGGACTACCACCTCTCCCTTGAGGTGGAGCCACAGTTCCCCGACGTTTGTCTACTGAACCTGGTGGCGAGAACCAGCTTGGTAACAGATCCTCACGTGTTACACTAACACTCCAAAAACGTGGTGCCGTTGCATTCTCTGACTTTTCAAGCGCCTAAATCGGCACCGGGTCCAGCCCGTCTGTAACACTCCTTCAGGCTTTGCTTGGCGGCTACCTCCACCCCCATGCACAAGTACGAGGTGATCAGCAAGGTTGGTGAGGGCGCCTACGGCGTGGTCCTCAAGTGCAGAGACAAGGATACTAACGAGTTTGTGGCCATCAAAAAGTTCAAAGAGAGCGAAGAGGATGATATTGTCAAGAAAACCACCCTGCGTGAGGTCAAGATCCTGTCGTCGCTGAAACATGACAATATTGTCCTGCTCAAGGACGCGTTCCGAAGGCGAGGCAAGCTCTACCTAGTCTTTGAGTATGTTGAGAAGAACTTGCTGGAAGTGCTCGAACAGCATCCTAATGGTCTACCTCCGGATACTGTTCGGAGCTACATATATCAACTTCTTAAGGCGATCACTTACTGCCATGCCCACGACATCGTCCACCGTGATATTAAGCCGGAAAATCTACTGATTAATCCAAAGAAGCAACACCTGAAGCTATGCGACTTCGGCTTTGCCCGAGTGCTCCCTCCTGGCCACCCGGGACGAACGAACAACGCGAATGCGGGTCGTGTCGGGAGCGGCTCCAAGGGTGGAGCGGTTGGTCACGGGAAGAAGAAGCCCGTTAAGATGGAAGACCTCACGGATTATGTTGCTACGCGTTGGTACCGTGCCCCCGAATTGCTCCTGGGGTCCACCACTTACGGCAAACCGGTGGATATCTGGGCAATTGCCTGCATCATGGGTGAGCTGACCGACGGTCAACCGCTTTTCCCCGGAGAAAGTGAAATCGATCAGCTCTACGTTATTACGAAAATTATGGGAAACCTTTGTGACGAACACAAGGAAATGTATGCTCGCAACCCTCAGTTTGTCGGAACACGGCTGAAGACTATCGTCCAGCCCGAAACCCTGGAGCGGAAGTACTTCGGAAAGCTGAGTAAGCGTGCCTTAGACCTCATGAAAGGCATGCTCAAACTTCATGAGAAGGATCGTTTGACAGGTGAAGCCTGTCTAGTGCACCCATACTTTGATGGCCTACCGGAACGTGAGGCGGACCGAGAGCTTATGGCGGCAGGTGGCATTCATGCCCTCGTTGCAGCTGCCCAGGGACGCCTTGAAACAACAGCCAGCGTACCTCCGGCTCTTCCGGCACCCGGCGTCCAAGGATCCACGACTAACGCAAACTCAACGGCGGCGGCGGCAGCTGCATCTAAAGACGTGAGTAACTCGCGCAACAACGCCAGTAGTAACAGCAGTGCCAACCCGGAGGGAAACAGCTCGTCGTCGTCGACGACTGCAGGAAACCTCGGCGGTGTTGTTGGAACTGTCCAGCCACCCCACATTGCTTCAAGTATGCCACCAGCTTCTATGGTTCAAGTTTCGGCCTCCCAGCACACTACCCATGTGCCCACTGCGACGGCTGGACTTGCGATGAGCAGTTCGTTGCCGGTGGCAAAGCCTGTCTCAAGGCAGTCCACAATTCAGGCGAGTATGCCTTCTCGACAGTCACTGGTGAGTAACAGCAGTAGTACAACAACTGGTTCCGCTACGCCGAATACGCTGGGCTATCCCAGTGGAGTGCCCAGCACGCCCCCCGTCACAAATCCACCACCTTCGCGTGGCTCAGGATCAGGAAGCCAGCTTCTGGGCCAATCAGGATTTGCTTCCATCCATACCCAAGCACATTCCAGCCAGGCAGACCCTGAGTACACCGAGAATGCAGGCCTCTCCCCAATGAACCAGCCTGAGCGTGACTTTGCTCAGAATACTGACGGATCCTCAGCGACCTCCGCGTCTGGACTTGGATCTTCGTCAGTGGCTGCACAGTCCAGCTCGGCGCAACCAAGTACCATCGTGTCCGTGCGCTCACGTCACTCAGTCTCAACCAATCTACAGTCTGGATACTCAACTACGTCTCAAGTTCCGTCCCTGGTGTCAATGACGCCGGCCCCCATTTCACCAACGCCGACACCCTCGTTTGGTCAGCCATCTCAGGGAGGTATGTATGTTAGTGTACCACGAATTTTGAGTAATGCAAGCTCATCCAGACAACCGACCGCTTCGGTTTTGTTTGGCGCTCAGCAGCAGCACCAACGTGCTAGCCAAGCCGCTTCACAACTCCATCTGCCACATTTGAACAGCCGAGGAGACGATGCAGGTTCTGCCGACGCCGAAGGCGCACAGGGTCAACAGCAGCAAGCATCAAATCACCTCTACAACTCTCTGAACCTCCCGCATGGTTCACAAGGTTCCACTCAGAATGCCGCGATGATTTCTGCTGCCGCAGCCGCTGCGGCCGCAGCTGCAGCGCTGAATGGCACCAACTTCTTGTCGCTTGGTAATAATCCTTCTGTCGCTTGGACAGCAGCCGCTGCAGCCGCCGCCGCAGCCGCAGCGGGATCTCTTGCCCCCAGTGCCTCTTCGAGCTCAGATCTTCCCCCCTCGGCAATGGGTGGAGCTGTGTCGGGTGCAAATTCTGCTGGTAGCTTCAATCCAGGAATTTCTGGAAGCTTCTCGCTCAATCGCTCGAGCTACATGAACCCTACGTCGTATGGTTCATCAACCACGGCTAGTATCCCCAATTACGCAACCGTCGCTGCCGCTGCCGCTGCCGCTGCAGCCGCCTCGTTGGCCTCGTCTGGAACCACTGCGAACGAACAGACCGGCGTGAACCTGTGGCAAAGTCATGGTGCACCCGCATCCTCTTCATCGAGCAACACTTCTTACGATACACGAAGTAGCATTGCACAAATTGTTTCGGCTGCGAATGCAACGGTACATGCCAATGCGCTTGCAAATCAAAACAACGTGCGAAGGCAAGCGACTTTGCGAGGCTTACTGGCGACAACAGCGGCTCTCGCAACCGCCCCCTCCTCGGGCCAGTATATGCAGTCGCAGCAGCAACAACAGCAGCAACTACAACAGCAGCAGCTACTGCAGCAACAACTGCAACAACAACAACAGTCACAACACAGTGTTCAGTCATACTCTCCTCATAATTCCCATATTCCGTCCCTCCATTCACCATATCACGGGTCAGCGAATGTGCTTAACAGCACAACATATAACCTAGCGAGTCTCTACCCATCTACTGGCTCGAGCATGGGCTTAGCGAATGCCTATGGCTCGGCTGAAGATGGTTCGTCACGAGTTCCTGAATGGTCGAGTCCCACGAGCATGTCGATGTATCGATAGCGAACCAGTGGACCCAAAGTCGTGAATCTCTGCGTTCAGAACCGTCCCAACTGTGAACAAAAGACCTTTAGATTATACCATGTTGATTGATCCCAAGAGTTATTAGTTGAAATATGCTGTGCGGTCAAACTCATTTCGCTCTGAGGTTCGTCCGTAGCTGCATATTTTGTGCTCCACAACGAAGATTTGAGCGGCACGACTTGTATTTGATGTTGTTACCTTTCATTTCTCCTCTTCATCTTAGATGTAGTTCGAATGTTTAGTTTTACTAACATAGTCGCCCAAATACTACTCCAGAGTGTGTGTGCTTGTGTGCTGTGATGCTTCTCGATCATATCCCAACGCAGATTAGTTTGTCATGTGACAACTTGCCGAAGATGCACCACCGCCACACACAGTCACATGTCCCTGATTCCGTAGCATGATGGTCAGCTTCGAGAGAAATCTCGAAGCCGTAATACGTTTCTAGCTTGAATTCATGTCATTAAGTCTGGAATAAATATACTCCGCAGCGATTCTAACCACGTCCATAGCTCTATCGCATGTCATAGTCAAGCATTGCTGCTAGGAGTTCAGTGGCGGGTGGATTATTTCATCAAAACTGGCGATTTTGTGTACAACGCAAAATACTTGAAAAGGCAGTGTATACGCTGTTGTACGTGACATTAAACCAGGAAACATAGTACACTCGCTCACCACTTACATCTGCCCGATTCTTTATGCTCACACGCGTGGTACGCACCGCCGCAGCAAGACTAGTCGCCATGGAAGCGAAGGCCGCTGAGGAAGCGAAGTTGGTATACCCCCGGCTGCACATCCAGGACCGGGCCCGTGTCGATGCCAAGCTCGCAAAAATGGTTAGTGACGGCATCGGCAAGCTCCAGGTTATCACTGACTTCGACGCAACTCTCACTCACCCTCGCGGATTGTCGTCTTGGGGCGTCATTGAGAAGTCTCATCTCACATCTCAGGAGTACCGCGATCGCGTTTACGAGCTATATAAGAAGGTACGTTCAATGAGTCTTCACTAACCGGCGGCAAACGTCCTCTGTCACATTCATGTCGGCATGATCCTACCATGTGATATCCAGATCGACCCAGCTGATCGCTAGATCCGCTGATCCATGACCACGATTTGGTGTAACATTCTCGGCAATTGGAACCTAACTGGAATTGCGCCATGTTTTATCTCTACACCTATAGTACTACCCAATCGAAATCGATCCTGTGCTCACAATCGCTGAGAAGAGCGTATACATGGTTGAGTGGTGGAACCATGCTACCGAGGTCTTCCTTGCTGAGAAGTTCACCGCTGAGAAGTTCAAGGAGATGGTCGTCGAGGCCAACGGACGAGTCTTCCTGCGTGATGGCTGCGACGAGCTTTTCGAGCAGTGTGCAAAGTTTGAGGTGCCGCTCCTCATCTTTTCCGCGGGTGTTGGAAACGTTATTGACGAGCTCGTCAACCTGAAGAATCTCAACACGGCTCAGATGCATGTCATTGCAAATCGGCTCGTGTTCGATGAGAAGACCCGGCTCGCTTCGCACTACGAGCGCGATGAGCCCATTCACGTCTTTAACAAGCAGGAGTCACTTATCTTTGGAACCCCCTACCACGCTCAGGTCGCCTCCCGTGGCAACGTCCTGCTCATGGGCGACTCTCTGGGCGACGTGAACATGTCACAAGGTATGGAGCACGATACGGTCTTTCGCATTGGCTTCTTGAACGTCGGCGTTGGTAAGAACGTCGAGCAGTTTATTCCCGAGTACGGCAACAAGTTCGACATCGTTTTGATTGGCGATGGCACACTCAACGTCGCGCTTGCAGTTTTCCGCAGCATCGTTCAGGGTGGAAAGGAGGGTGCTACTCCCATTACCTGCAGCAACATCGAAGAAATTGTCCGACACACCGCAGACACGAATCCTACAATTGTTCAGGTTTTCGCGGATGGCGCTCCTCCTCCGAAGGTGGAATAACTACATTAACAATCAAATTGAACCTCCCTTCATCTTAGTTTTGCTAGCCTTTGACAGCGATTCAGCAGAGTACCGCCAACTGGGTCGTTATTCTTGTTGGCTGTGTCGTTTAGTAGTAGTATTAGTCGGGTCTTGCAGCTTACCACACAAGTGCACTGTGTTCACGTCCCAGTAACGAATAAATGTTTAGTCCCTAACTAAACGCGTCTGGCATTGTGGAACTCTACAGTACTTCTCACGAACCAAAGTTTAAACCTTGGCGACCACGGCTTTTGTAAGCACTGTATTATGATTTACTTGCGACGGCCACCATCGCGACCACCCTTTCCACCTCGGCCACCCCGGCCGCCAGCACCACCGGCTAGGCTGCGGATGTTGATGGAGTTCTCTTCGTAAAGCTGGAATTCCAGATCAGCTAAATGGAGCTTGAAGACATCGCTGAGGTCAGATCCAGGGATCTTGGCTGCCAAGTACTCAAGTGCCTTCTTGAGGGGCAAGTGCTTCTCCTGCTTCTTGCTTGCCTTCATCATGTATGCCACGGCGAGCGCAGGCGCGAGGTTCTTGCCGGTCTCGTCATACAGCATGACCTTGCCGTTGGACTCCTTGACCTTCCAAATGATGTCGAACACGGTGTCGAAGTAGTTGGAGAGCTCACAGTCATCCTCATCCGTTGCGTCAAGCTCGTGGTAGGTAAACTTATCCTTGAGCTGGAACTCGGGGACCTCCTCCTTGGCACAATTGATGACTTCGGTAATGCCCTTGTTCTTCATCAGCTGCTCAGACGTTGCAGTTGAAGCGTCACCGATGAAAACATATGCGAGCAATTCGAATGCCGCACGCGCACCGGAAGCGGAGCGGTTCAGACCTCCGTCCTTAAGCTCGCCCTCACTGTCTGAGTCGTCAGGTGCGGGATATGCGGAGGTGAGGATACGGCTGCGTCCAGCTGCAGCGGCACCACCACGACCTGCGCCGGCGCCACCGCGGCCGCCACCGCGTCCGCCCGCTGCATTAGCATAGCTACGAGGTGCAGATGACATTGACCTCTGAGTTGAGTAGCTAGAGAGGTTGATGAGCAATAAGGATCGTGATGATACATAAAGTGCAGCGTGGATCTGAAGTAAGTAATTAATCTACGACATATCTACAAGCAGTACTGTTTTGTTTCTAACGCTACGCACTCACGAGGTACCCTCCTTTCACACCCACGGAAATATGACCAGCCGGGCCTGATTGACTCAATTGGCAGGGGAATTCGGTGTTTGATGTCCTGCGGAGTGATCGCACGGTGCTTGTATGGCACGGGTCGGAGCGCAAATATGCCGTAACTGGACGTTATGTCAAATTCCATATGCAGTTTTAGGCGCAATGCAGTGCTCTCAAGTGGTTTATTGCAACTCCAACTCAGTTGAATGACTTGATTAGTTATTTTCTCGCAGCTTGTCCAAGGCGTACTCTGAATAGCGCACACCTGAAAGCAAGGCGAGGCTGTCTTTGTTGAGCGAAGACATACCCTTGTGGCCGTGCATCTTCTTTTCTCGTAGCGCACGGTACGCTGCCATAACCTGCTCACGATGTCGCGCAACCTCAGCTTCATGCGCCTGCTGCTTGGCCTTTTCGATAAGTGCCGCTCGCTCCTCGGGCGTGGGCTTGCGCCTAACGAGCTTAGCAGCGTGAGTCTTGGTCTCTTCTACGGCAGGTGCGACGGCCTTTGACTCGTCTGAGTTTGCAATCTTGGCCTTGCCACTCAGCATCTTGGCGAGCTCGACCATGCGCAGCATTTGTTTTTCCTCCTTCTTCTTCTCCGCAGGCTTTGGAATGATATCAAATTCTGGTGGCCGCGTGACAACTTCGCCGAATGGAATGTCCTCAACCTCACCATCTGCGATTCGGTCCAATTCGGCATCACGCGTGGCCTTCATTTTCTTCTCCTTTTGCTTCTGTCGTCGAGCCTTGGCGTACTCTCGCTTCTTCTCTGATCTCAGTTTCTTCTCGGAGTTAATGACCTCAAGCCTCTTGGAAAGCTCAGCGTTTATACGCCTGGTGAAACGCTTGAGTGACTCGCCCTCTCGCATCTCTACACGGAGCTTTGGCTGCTGCTGTTTCATCTTTTGTTTCCTGAGCACGTACTCGTTGGGTACGCCCTTGATTTTCATCATCGTCCGCTGTGCTGACCTACTGATGTGCGAGTTATCGAGGTCCTTAGGGTCAGGAGGAAGGTTGTACTTGTCGTCATCCTTGGAGATGGCCTTTTTCTTCGCGAACGGATCGCGGGACTTAATCTTGCCGCGACCCATGTTGTGTCCGGAGTCGTTTGGATGTGGTGCTTGAGCGTGAAAATGGGGCCTTTCGAGGTTCGGGTGCGAATTAGAGACCTAGTCGATGCGTTCAAGTTGAATATGCCACGAGGGCTTGGAGAAGCGGTCTGACTATAGGGAAATAGGGTACGGTAACATGAGCGCCGTGAATCTGAGCGAGTGCTTCGCGGAATGCTGGGGGTTTCTGGGTATCCTCGCGACACAGTTCTAGGGTAGGGCAACAGCAATACCTGTTGAGCGAAGATACTCCAAATGGCCACGTTTACAGAAGACGGGCAACACCAGCGCGCGAGATAACACTTCACGGGAAATCTGAGCAAAAGGCCGTTTTTGGGCTGAGCGGTCCAGGGTCTGACTCCCAGGCATCCCGCAACTAGATCCTGAAACTATGAAGAATAGCTCTCTATATCGCGATGTATAGTTACTATGTTCCATAAAATTGGCCTAGATACATAATACAATTCGAATCCACTCGAACAGATAGCCAGAGGTGGAATTGTACCAAGGCACAGGTGTGCTGCGGGAAAGCAAGCAAAAGACTCTGGGAAATATCAATCACTCATTGAACTAGTCAACTCAAGATAGCCGGTATTGCGTCCCCTCGGGTGCAAGCAGGTGCTCCTATCAACCCAAAGGTAGTGGGTTGGTCGGTGCACCAAGCCTAGGATACACAAATTTCCAGTTGTTTTCAATTGTACGAATGGTTCCTGGAGAGGAAAACTGTTCTCAAGGCACATAAGGTGCTGGCGGTTGTGTTTCGCGCGGATCTATTGTGATGTCCCAACTGCAACCCCACCTCCAGTGTGGCTCCAATCCAGTGCCGGAGCAGCCTGCCCCAGTGTCGGTCAAAAGGTAGAGTGGCTCGGCCCGGGGGTGCGGAAATACAAGGGCATCCACAGGACGGTTCGAAAACACGCCACGAAAGGGGCCTGTTTGCGCCCGGAATACGCGTCGGGGACCGAGTGTTAGTCCATGAATTCGGATGACTTACCTTGCTGTGGTCGTGCTGCGTGCGTTTACGATATTATGATCCGACCGGTCGCACGGGATTACGACAAAATTCACGCGTTTGCCCAACTCAGTGGTCGTGGTGGGTTCCTTGGGAGACACATCTGCGACTCGGACAGCCGGGCGGCGGAACCCAACGTCGTGATTGATCTGCCGGATGCGTGTGTCATATCTTACTATGGTGTTCCGCGCGGTGGGATCCTGTCTCTGACCCCTTTGTGTCTCGGAAACCTGGCGTTTCCACACTCAGGAAGTCGTTGTCGACTCCCGAAGAGGAGTTAGAACGGCCTCGCTCACATGCCATATGACGGCTCATTCGTCAAGACTCTATGGCGATACAATGCACAAGTCCTGTTCGAGCACACTGATACTCACTCTGCCTGCAAACATCCACGCGTTCCCACGATCCAGATGACTTCGCCTCTCCTCCGCGTTCTTCGAATCGGCGCTGGTATCACTGGTTTCGCTTACGGCAGCCAACGCCTCGCTTACCTCAAGGCTGCTGATGCAAAGAAGGCTGCTGCCGCCGCTGCTGCTGCTGCGTCCACGACGGCTGCTGCTGCCCACACCTCTGCTCCCGCTAAGCACTAAGGAAAGTAAGCCTCCATCGTTTCACCCTCCTGCTCTGTGAACACAACGCAGGAGGGGGGTGGTAGCAAGTGTTGAAGGAAACAGAAAGAGAGAGCGCTCCGGTACAGGTGCCCGTGCGCACGCATGTCAGCCTGGAAATGACCGCATCAACCAGTCTGCTAGTCACTTATCTTGATATGTCCGTTCGGAAACAACAGACCGACAAGTGTCACTAAGAACGAAGCAAGTGAGTGGTGTTCGCCATGTAGGAAGGCCGACTCGGTGTGTCTTCGCATGGTGAACGTGTGTGGTCGTGGCATTAATCGCCGACTACAGACGCAACTGGGGCTGGTGCGTTGCAGGCCCAGATATGTTGCAACGATGCAGGGAGCGTGCAGGTGTTTGTATGATGATATTATGGCGATGTATCAACGGTTTGGAAGTTAATCTGTTGAAGTACAACTTCCCCGTAACGCACCCGTGCTCTCTTCCCTCGGAGAGGAAGTTTGTTGGCACATAGTCTTCTTGTTTGAGCTACAGCATTGATATTATATTCGGTACAGCAGAAACCATCGTATCTTAAGCTACATAAAATCGTAAACCAACTTGTATCACACGCAAGTAAGTCTGAGGAGCGTTATGTGTGAAGGCTTCAAAAAGGTCAGGTTGTCGTTGTTTATGAGAGTTGTTACATTTGTAGTTTTCGTCAATTTGATATTGATGATGGAGATTTGATGGGGGGGGGGGGGGGGGGGGGGGGTTTTTTTTTTACACAAGGTGA